>Ga0184619_10000588_pt1 | contig 12338 bp, 12 predicted proteins | sample PLM0_60_b1_FD_133146 | JGI IMG/M metagenome (GOLD analysis project Ga0184619, IMG submission 133146) | Groundwater sediment microbial communities from an aquifer in East River, Colorado, USA - PLM0_60_b1 | ecosystem: Environmental > Terrestrial > Soil > Riparian zone | place: USA: East River...
ACAGCGCGTCGGCCGGGTGGGATCCGACGACCGGCCTCGGGACGCCGAACGCGGCGAACCTGCTGCCCGACCTCGCCGCCGCGAGCGGCTGATCGTTTCGACAGGCCCCCGCCGCTCGCGTGGCGGGGGCCTGTCGGCGCCTGGATCCACCGATGATCGGTGGACGTGAACAGGAATGCTTCGGAACCAATGGCACCACGGGGTCTTCGACCAACCAATACCGGGCGGCGCCGCGCGGCTGCTTTCGTCTGCTCAGTGGAGATACCTCTGCAGGGATAGCCCAAGAGGCTTAGCGGCGAAAAGAAAGGCTCTGACGCGATGATGGCCTACCCGCCTCGCATTGGGTGGTACTTGGAGGTTGCCCCGCCCCAACTACCCGAAAGGTTGTGCAAGTGCCTCGACCCCACGCTGAGCCGTCACGCTTCGTGCAACAGGCGACTCTTTCCGGATTCGCTTGGCTCGCGCACGCGTCCGCGCAATAGTTGAGTCGAGCGCCATGAAGGAGCTGCCAATCGGCACCGTCACCCTTCTCTTCACCGACATCGAAGGGTCAACCCGGCTGTTACACGAGCTGGGCGTGGGCTATCGCGAAGCTCTAGACGAGCACCGACGCGTGATTCGGGACGCTGTCGAGGCCCACGGCGGTGTCGAGGTCGATACACAGGGCGACGCCTTTTTCGTTGCCTTTCCGGGCGCAAGAGACGCGGTCGCCGCGGCGCAGGCGGCGCAGCAGGCGCTGGCGCCCGGTTCTATCCGCGTCCGGATGGGGCTTCACACGGGCGAGCCGGAGCCGACTGAGACGGGATACGTGGGGGCGGATGTCCATCGAGCGGCGCGGATCGCTAGCGCAGGACACGGCGGCCAGGTACTCCTTTCTCACGCCACGCGCGCCCTGCTCGGCGACCAGTTCCCCCTCCGGGACCTCGGGGCTCATCGGCTGAAGGACCTACTTGCGGCCGAACGGATCTATCAGCTGAGCGACGCCGACTTCCCACCGCTGAAGTCGCTTCACCAGATGAATTTGCCCGTCACGGCAACGCCTTTCCTCGGGCGCGTGCGAGAGCTGGCCGAGGTGACTCAATTGCTCGCAGAAGAGGAGCTTCGACTGCTAACGCTCACCGGCCCGGGCGGTACAGGGAAGACCCGGCTCGCGCTGCAGGCTGCAGCCGAATCCGGTGACGCCTACCGCGACGGAGTCTTCTGGGTTCCGTTGGCTCCGGTTCGCGATCCATCCCTCGTCCTCCCGACCGTTTGCAAGATGCTCTCCGCCAGGGACGAGCTCGCAAGGTCCTTGCGGGACAAGGAGCTTTTGCTCCTGCTGGACAACTTCGAGCACGTTGTCGAGGCTGCTCCTCAACTGTCGACTCTGCTCGGGGAGTGTCCGAGCGTGAGCCTGCTCGTAACGAGTCGCGAGCGACTCCAGCTCGCTGCGGAGCACGAATATCAAGTACCGCCGCTTGCCCCGTCGGAGGGACTGGAGCTCTTTACGCAACGGGCGCGTGCTGTCGGTGCGACGCCGTCGGCGAACGGCGCCGTCACCGAGCTCTGCAACCGACTCGACAACCTTCCCCTGGCGCTCGAGCTCGCTGCCGCCCGGACGAAGCTGTTCTCGCCGGAGCAGCTCCTCGACCGTCTGGGACAGCGCCTCGACCTCCTCAAGGGCGGCCGCGATGCAGATCCAAGGCAACAGACGTTGCGGGCGACGATCGAGTGGTCCTACGAGCTTCTCGCCGCTGGCGAAAAGGAGCTCTTCGCGCAGCTCTCCATCTTCGCCGGCGGATGTGATATCGGGGCGGCGGAAGCTGTCTGCGCCGCCGATCCTGACCTGCTCTCGTCGCTGATCGACAAGAGCCTGGTCCGCCACCGCGAGACAGCGTATGGACCGCGCTTCTGGATGCTCGAGACGATTCGCGAGTATGCAGCAGAGCGGCTCAACGATTCGGGTGAGGCCGAGCAGCTGCGGACGCGGCACGCCGGCTATCTCCTCACGCTCGCCGAGGCTGCGTTCGACGAGTATGGGGATGCTGGGGACCCGGTGTGGTTCGTGCGCTTCGGCGACGAGCTGGACAACTTTCGCGTCGCCATGACGACCTTGCTCGAGGGAGGCGGTGACCGGGCGCTTCGCATGGCGCAACGCCTGTGGACGTCATGGTTAGGTCACGGTCAGCTCGACGAAGGAGAGCGCTGCATCACGCTGGCTCTGGAGGCGGGAGAGAATGCGGACCTAGGGCTTCGGGCGTGGATGTTGGGCATCCTCGGCGAGTTCCACCGCTTCAAGGGGGATCACGCCCGCGCTATTCCGATCAAAGAACAAGCGCTCGCACTGGCGTCTGCCCTTGGCGAGGAGCGCACGACGAAGGCGCTCATGTGCGATCTCTCGTCCATGTTCGCGATCCAAGGCGACCTCGAGCGCGCACGCACACTGGTCGCCCAGGCGCTGGAGATCGAGCGGCAGTCGAACGACCCCAGACAGGTGCGCGCGCTGGGCGCGGCGGCGGAACTCGCGGAACATGCGAGAGACCATGAAGAGGCCAGGCGTCTGTATCAGCAGATGGTCGAGCGGCTGCGACAGGTGGGCGAGATGGGGAGCCAGTACGTCTCCGCGGTGAGCTCCCTGGCGGAGTCTCTGCGGCGGCTGGGCGACGACGCGGGCGCTGCGCCGCTCTTCGTGGAAGCGCTTCGCGCTGCCGGTGAGGCCCAGATTTTTACCTGGGTACCGGAGACGCTCGACTGCGTTGGTGGGATGATCGCGGGTCGGGCTCCCGTACGTGCGGCCGTGCTCCTGGGGGCTGCCGACGCGTCGCGGCGCGAGACAGGACTGGTCGTATACGACGTGCATGAGCACGAGGCGATCATGCGCGCGGTACGCGCCCAGCTCGACCCTGAGCAGTTCGAGGCGGCGTGGAACGAAGGCAGTCGCAAATCAATCGCGGAGGCGATAGCTGACGCCGTCGATGCTCTGTCTGCTGAGGAGACCTCAGCTGGGGACTGACGGCGATCGTCCTTTTGGACATGGAGCTAGCCGGAACGTCAACCGGCGACAGAAGAGGAGGAGAGAGGTGCGTCCATGTGCAGCAGGCGCTGACGCGGCTCCCGACCGCGCCGGAACGTGAGGCGCACACCAGAGTGGACGACGAGACCGCCGCGATCGTCAAGGCGTTGGCGAGCCGGCAGAGAACGAGTACGACCGAAGATGTCGCTACGCGGGTGAGGTCGCGCGCAAACACAGCGCCTGCGCCCGCTTTGCGGAGATCATCCGGGCGGTGTGAGGTTGTACGGAAACCGAGTGACCAGCTCACAGCCGTTCTCGGTTACGAGGACGAGGTCCTCGAAGGTCACTCCGCCGACCCGCCTGTCCCAGAGGCCTGGCTCGATTGCGAGAACGTCGCCGACGACGAGCGGATTGTGTCCCGCGACACCGAGTGGCGGAGCTTCGTGCACCTCGAGGCCAACCCCGTGTCCGAGTGAGTGCTGGAAGCCATCGAGGTCCTCGTCCCCGTGCGCGGTTCGCTGTGTGGGATAACCGGCTGACTCGAACGAGTCGCAGGCGGCGTCGAATAGCTCGCGTCCGGTGATGCCTGGGCGGACGGCTGCTTGCGCCTGCGTGAGCGCGCTCCCGACGAGCCGTGCCTGTTCGGCGATCAGCTCGGCGTGCTCCGGGGCGGGATCGCCCACCATGAAGGTTCGTGCCATGTCGGCCCAACAGGCGCTCGCTTCGTGGCGCGGCCAGATGTCGATCTGGATCGGAAGGCCAGCGGGGAGTGGTCCGGTGCCCGGCTCATGCCCGCCGCCCTGCCACGCGGATGCAACGATCACATCGGGTGGGCAGGGGGCCCCGTGCCGCGCGCACGCGGCTCGCAGCGTCATACGGACGTCTTCGGCCAGGAGCGGCTTGCCGTCCCGCTGCAGGTGGCCGCCCTCTGCCGGCAGGGCACGCGCGAGTAGCTCGCACGCCGCGGTCATCCCTGCCTCGGCCGCCCGCTGTGCAGCGCGGATGCCGTCGAGCTCTACCGGCGCCTTCGCTCGCCGCCGTAGGTCGACAGCGGCATCGTCGACGGTCAGGACGAGCCCGTCCTTCCGCAGGCGGTCGCCGAGCGCGAGCGGAAAATCGCCGGGGACGATCGCCTCTTCGATGCCAATTTGCCGCACCGCGCGAGCCTCGGCCTCCCGCCCTGCATCGGCGAACGACATACCGCGTTCGACGAGCTCCTTGAAGCCGAACGCGAAGTAGTCGAGCACCTCGGCATCGGGCAGCGCGCGCTTCACTCGGGCGCGCTCAAGGTGGGTCGTCAGGACGTACTGTCGCCCGTCGATCTCGGCGAATAGGACTGGATCGATGATCGGGATCGGGATCTCGTGGCGCAGCGCGGCGGAACGCTCAGTGTCGCCAAATAGCAGCAGCCCGCGCATGCGCGTGAGCGTACTCTCCGCCACCGCTGCAGAGGCGCCTAGGCTGCAAGCGAAACGAATACCGTGACTGACCAGTCCGGAAACGGGGGTACTGTCCAGACTTCATCGTCTTGTCCTCGAGGAGGGATCATGAGCGTCCTACGTGAGGGCGGTTGCGTCTGCGGAGCGGTTCGCTACCGGCTTACGTCCGATCCGCTCTTCACGCATTGCTGCCATTGCCTGAACTGCCAGCGGCAGACCGGAAGCGCCTTCGTCATCAACCTGCTGATCGAGGCCGACCGTGTGGAGCTGCTCGCGGGCGTCCCACAGCCGATCGACGTGCCTCGCGACGACGGCAGCAAACAGCGGATCTTCCGTTGTCCTACCTGCCAGGTGGCGGTCTTCAGCCAGTACGGACGCCCCGAGGTGCGGTTCGTTCGCGGCGGTACGCTCGATCAGCCCTCGGGAGTCAGGCCCGACGTTCATATCTTCACCAGGTCCAAGCTGAGCTGGATCACGCTACCTGACTCGGTGCCGGCGTTCGAGGTCTACTATGACACGAAAGCCTTGTGGCCGGCCGCCAGTCTCGAGCGGCTCGAAGCGATCCTGGCGTCGGCGAACTCCGACGCCTGAAGGCCAAGGCGGCTCATAACCCGGAGGGTCGCAGGTTGAAATCCTGCCCCCGCTACTGTGGAAGGCGCTGGAAACGGCGCCTTTCGCTTCTCTAAAAGCTTGACTACCGTTTTGCCAGAGCTTATGCCTTGATCGACAGGGGGTCGCGCGGACGTGCTGAAGATCCGAACCAGGCGGGGAATGGTCTCCCTGAACGATCAGGAGACCGCCGAGTTGCGCGAGCGGCTGCGAGCCGTCCCGGCCGCGCAGCCGGCGGAGGAGACTATCGCCGTCTCCGCCAACGCAAGCACGAGCGTCACCTTTACGCAGACGGAAAAGGCGGCGGTGGTCGAGGTGCTTGCGTCGTGGCTCGAGGAGCTCGGGCCGGCGGGGATGGGAAACGGGCCGGCCGAGCTGCGCGAGGTGCTTGCAGGGGAGCTCGAGCGCGAGCAGTAGCGTCAGAGCCTAGATCGCGTAACCCTGAAGCTCGGCGGCTCGGGCCGGCTGCGCCGGGCTAGGTGGTCTCGACGAGCTCCTTGAGCGTTGAGAAGTCGTTTTCCAGCTGCTTCTCGATGGTTCGAACGACAAGTGGCTCCGCCAGGCGGAAGAAGCCACCGGGCTCACCCTCCATGTGGAAGTCGACTCGGGTCGAACCGTCTGCTCCCTCGAACGTGTAGCGAAAATGCCACGGCACGGGACCGGAGCGCACGCGGCCTCCGAACAGCCGATCCTGTTCGAAGTCTGTCACCTCCACCGTCGACTCGATCTTGCGGCCGAGGAGCTTCCGGACCTCGTGGATCTCCGTTCCTTTCCGCACCGGTGGGTCGGGGCTGAACTGGGCCTCGAGCAGCGAGGCCTGCCAGACCGTCGCTCTCTCGGGATCGGTCAGGTAGGCGAAGACGGCTGCCGGAGGCGCGTCCACCGTGAATGTGTGGTCGACCGTCGCCATGCGGCTCTCCTCTCGACTCGAATGGCGTTCCGAAACCGGCTGATCCTATTCCTCGCATCGCAGGCCGTGAATCCAGTGCCGTTCTCTGCTCCGCGGGCTCACGCCCGAAGGGCCGTCGCCGTCGGGTCATAGGCCGTCGTGCCGCCGTCGACAGGAAGCGCGACGCCGTTCACGTAGCTTGCATCGGGTCCCGCGAGAAAGGCGACGACCCCAGCGATCTCCTCGGGCTCGGCGGCGCGCCGGAGCGGGTGCGCCTCGTGGACGATCCGGTAGCCCCCCTCGAGGTCGGTTCCATGCAACCTGCCTACCTCGGCCATGTCCGCATCGCCCATCGGCGTCCGCACCCAGCCCGGGCAGACGCAGTTCGCACGGACACCCTTGGGCCCGTAGTCGACGGCGAGCGAGCGGGTCAGCATCACGAGCCCCGCTTTCGAGGCGCAGTAGGACGTCCAGCCGGGGCCGGCCACGAGGCCGTTGATCGACGACACGTTGACGATCGAGCCGCGCCGCTCGATCAGCTGCGGCAACGCGGCCCGCGCCAGCAGGAAGGCGCCTGTCAGGTTGATCCGGAGCGTCTCGTCCCAATTCTCCGGCGTCTCCTCCAGGGCGGTGCCGCTGTCGCCCACGCCGGCGTTGTTCACGAGCAGATCGACACGGCCGAAACGTTCGACGACGGTAGCGACGGTGCGCGCGGCCCCGCTCGACGCCCCGATGTCCGCGGGCACGGCCGCGGCCGCCTCGAGTTCTGCCGCGACCGCCTCCAGCGGCTCCGCTCTCCGTCCGACAAGTGCGACGGCGTAGCCGTCGCCGTGGAGGCGCCGAGCGACCGCGGCGCCAATGCCGGTTCCGCCGCCCGTGATGATCGCGCAGGGTTTCAGCGTTGGTCGAGCGCCTGTTCCAGGATCGACAAGCCGCGCTCCAGCTCGTCGTCCGTGGCGGTGAGCGGAGGCAGCAGCCGGATCACGTTCCCGTAGAGGCCGCACGAGAGGAGCAGGAGCCCGTGTGCGCGCGCCGCGGTCGTGACCCCTCGCGCCTCGTCGCCCGACGGAGTGGCGAACTCGAGCGCCAGCATCGGCCCGAGTCCGCGGATCTCTCCTATCTCGGCATGGTCGGCGGCGATCCGCTCGAGCCGCGTCGACAGCAGGCGTCCGATCTCGTCGGCGCGCTCCCGGAAACCGGGCTCGCTCAGGGCGTCAAGCACGGCGCAAGCGGCGGCGCACGAGACGGGGTTGCCGCCAAACGTCCCGCCGAGCCCGCCCGGGTGGACGCTGTCCATCACCTCCGCCGGGCCGGTCACCGCCGCGAGCGGCAGGCCGCCGCCCAGCGTCTTCCCCGAGACCAGCAAGTCGGGCTCGACCCCGAAGTGCTCGATCGCCCAGACGGGCCCCGTCCGGCCGCAACCAGACTGCACCTCGTCGGCAACGTAGAGGATGCCGTGCCGCTCGCAAACGTCCTTCAGCCCGCGCACGAAGTCGGCCGGCATCGGGATGAAGCCCCCTTCGCCCTGCACGGTCTCGAGCACGACGCAGGCGACCGCCTCCGGATCCACGTCCTGTGCGAAGAGGAGATCGAGACCCGCCAGAGCATCCTCGGTCGTGACGCCGCGGTATGGATACGGAGCCGGCGCGCGGTGGATGTCGGTCGCGAGCGGCCCGAAGCCTTGCTTGTAGACGAGCTTCGAGGTCATCGCCATCGTCAGGTTCGTTCGCCCGTGGAAGGCGCGGTCGAACACGACGACGCCGGCGCGCCCGGTCGCGGCGCGCGCGATCTTGACCGCGTTCTCGATTCCCTCGGCGCCCGAGTTGACGAGCAGCGTCTTGGTCTTCGTTGCGCCGGGCCAGAGCTCGTCGAGCCGCCGGCAGACCTCGACGTACGGCTCGTAGAGGCCGACCATGAAGCACTGGTGCAGGTAGCGGTCGACCTGCTCGTGGACGGCGCGAACCACTGCGTCGGGGCTGTGACCGAGGTTCTGGCAGGCGATGCCGCCCGCGAAATCGAGGTATTCGCGGCCGTCGGTGTCCCAAATCGCCGCCCCCTCCGCGCGGGCGACCGCGAGATCTGTCGTTGCTACCCCGCGCGGAACGTAGCGCTCCCGCCCCGCCCTGACGTCTTCGAGGTCTTGCAGCTGTTGCGCGTTCATGCCATGCAACCCTAGAAGATGCAGGCCGGGAGCACGAGGCACCACTGCCTCAGCAAGCCGTAGTTGCAGGCCGTGCTCGAAGGAAGAGGCGGCCCCTGCGGCGAGACCGCCCCGGTATGGATGTCCCAGAGCGACGGGTCGGCGGCGAGCATCCCGAGAAGATCGCTCTAGTCCCCCTAAATATCGGTCTACGAGCGGAGCAGTCGTCCCCCGTCTGGGTGAACTTGTTGTCTCCTGTCGTGGGCCGTTCGGCCTAGGCGGTAATTCAATGCTTTGGGGCCGCAGCCTCCCATTGACGTATCGATAAACATCGTTATGATGGCGATCGATATGACGAGCTCGTTCGACGTGATCGATTGCTGTCGACCGCTCGGGTCGGAGAGCCTGGCCGAGGAAGAGGCCGACGCGACCGCTCAGGTGTTCAAGACGCTCGGCGATCCGGCCCGTGTCAAGATCGTCAACCTCCTCGCTCGTAGCGACGGGCCTGTCTGCGCGTGCGAGTTCATCCCGGCGCTCGGCCTTGCGCAGGCGACGGTGAGTCACCACCTGAAGAAGCTCACAGACGTCGGCCTGCTCGAGCGGGAGCAGCGCGGCAAGTGGGCCTACTTCTCGCTGGACGCCGACGCGGCGGCGCAGCTCGCGAGCCTGGTCCGAATCCCGGAGGTCGTCTGATGGGTACCGGGACCGCCGACGCGCTGCGAGAGCAGGTGCGCCGGCGCTACGCGGAAGCTGCCCATGCCGCAGCCGCCGGCGGCTGCGGTTGCGAGGACGGCGGCGGCTGCTGCGGAAACGTCGCCTGCGACGGAGAAGACGGAGCTTTCGGGGAGTCCCTCTACAGCGCCGAGCAGCGCGAAGACCTGCCCGAGGCGGCGTCGCTGGCGTCGCTCGGCTGTGGCAATCCGACCGCGGTTGCGGATCTGCACGAGGGCGAGGTCGTGCTCGATCTCGGCTCGGGCGGCGGGATCGACGTCATCCTCTCCGCGAGGCGGGTCGGCCCCACCGGCGTTGCGTACGGCGTCGACATGACCGACGAGATGCTCGCGCTCGCCCAACAGAACGCGCGGGATGCCGGGGTCACCAACGTCCACTTCCTGAAGGGCGTGATCGAGCAGATTCCGCTCCCGGCCGACTCGGTCGACGTCGTGATCTCGAACTGCGTGATCAATCTCTCGACGGACAAGCCTGCCGTGCTCGCGGAGATGGCGCGCGTGCTGAAGCCCGGAGGGCGACTCGGGATCAACGACGTCGTCGCCGAGGACCGGCTGGGACCAAAGCAGCGCGCCGAGCGCGGTAGCCATGTCGGCTGCATCGCGGGCGCCCTCTCGCGGGGCGAGTACGTAGCCGGGCTCGAGGCCGCCGGGTTCGAGCACGTGAGCGTCGAGTTCACGCACGAAGTCGCGGATGGGATGCACGGCGCGATCGTCAAGGCACGATCGGCTACGACGCAGCGTTGATCGTATGAGCAAGGTCCTGTTCGTGTGCGTCGCGAACAGCGGCCGCAGCGTGATGGCCGAGCGCTTGTTCCGCGCCGCCTCGTCCGGCCACCAGGCTCGCTCGGCCGGCTCGAGCCCCGGCGTCGCCGTGCATGCCGGCGTGCTCGAGGCGCTCGGCGAGCTCGACATCGATGCTTCGGACCACACGCCCCGGGAGCTCGACGCTGAGGCGATCCAGTGGGCCGACGTGATCGTCGCGACCTGTGACGACGCCTGCCCGGTGATCCCCGGCAAGCGCTACGTCAGCTGGCGGCTCCCCGACCCGAAGGGCCAGCCGCTCGAGCGTGTCCGGGGGATCCGCGACGAGATCGGCCGGCGCGTCGACGACCTCGTCCGCGAGCTCGACCGCCCCGCCTCATAGGCCTCCGGTCAGAGCAGCCGCAGCACAGTTGGCGGCGAACCGCCTGCGATACTCAGCGCCCTGGTCGCCGCCACCGCGTCGTTCTTCGCTGCTCGTCGACGGCCGCTGCTCTGGGCCGCGCTGCTCGGCTCGGCGACCGTCGCCTTCCTGCCCGCCGTCTGGTCAGGCTTCGTCTCCGACGACTACGTGCTGCTCCGGACGCTGAAGCACGCAAGCGGCGCCGGCTGGGCCTTCGAAGGCAACGACTACGGGGAAGCGGGCGCCGGTCACTTCTACCGGCCGTTCTGGCTGCTCTGGAACGACGCTATCTACGCCCTCTTCGGCGCCCGTGCGATCGCCTTTCACGTCGGCAACCTCGCGCTCTACCTCGGGGTTTGCCTCGAGGTCTGGCTGCTCGCCAGGCGCCTGGCGGGCGAGCAGGCGGCCTGGATCGCCTCGATCGGCTTCGCGCTCTACCCGCGCCATGGCGAGTCGGTCGCCTGGATCTCCGGAAGCACCGACTTGACCGCGGTCGTGCTCGGGCTCGGGGCCGTGCTCTGCGCGATCTCCCCGTGGCGCTTGAGCGTTCGCCTGGTCGCGGCGACGGCTCTGACGGTCGCGGCCGCGCTCTCGAAAGAAGTTGTGTTCGTCCTGCCGCTGCTCGTGGCGGCCTTGTTCCTGTTGGCGCCGCTGGGCGGCGTGCGCCGGCAAGCTCGAAGAGACTGGGTGCTCCCGGGCGCGATGGCGCTCGGCGTGCTCGGCGTCGCGATCGTTCGCGACCACGTGATCGGTGGAGTCGGCGGCTACACGGCCTACCCCTGGACGCTCGTGCGCGCGGTCGCGGTCCTTGCGACCTACGTCGTCGCAGCTGTGACTCCGCCGGACCTGCAACTGCTGCGCTACAAGGTCGCCCTCGCTCTGCCGCCGCTCGTGCTGGCTCTCGCCGCCTGGCGGGTGATCTCGCTTCGGCGGGGCGGCGAAGACGAGCGCGTGAAGCTCGTCTTCTTCGGTGCAGCCTGGTTCGGGATCTCGCTCCTACCCCTGCTCAACATCGGAGTCGATCTGAACAACGCGAACGGGGAGCGGCTGATGTTCCTCGGGACGGTCGGCCTGGCTCTCCTCTTCGCAGGGCTCATCCGTCCGGGCGGAGCGCGGGGAGCCACCGTCCTGGCTGCGGCCGCCGCCCTTGTGTTCGGTCTTTCCGCGCTGAGCGCGGCGGACTGGATCGGAGCCGACCGCCTCTCGAATCGCGTCCTGGATGACGCCGTGGCGCTGGCGCCCGACGGGGGGAAGCTGGTGCTGCTGAGCGTCCCCGAGAACTACCGCACCGCCCATGTCTTCACGGGGGGCGACATGAGCGCCGCGCTCGAGCATGCCGGCGCCTCGCAGCTCACGACGTCGTTCTGTACCCACGTCGTCGTCTGGCACGACCGATCCGGGCAGATCCGCTTCACGAGGCGGTCGGACGGCTCATATGTGGGGACTACGACCCTGGACGCGCCTTTCGACGTGCCGGTCTTGCGGCCGGCGGAGCCGGTCTCGTCGGACTGTCCATACGCAACCGGCCACGCGCCGGACTCGAACACAGGCATGGCCGTTACCGCGATTGTGGTTCCGCAGCTCCCGAGCTCGCCCGCGATCGTCGCCTACTTCGATGGGCACGACTTACAGCGTTGTTGCTGATACCGGGGGTTCTCAAGCGCAATGAACGTTGAGAGTCGTCACCGCGCCCTGCGTCGAGGGCGCCGTCCACGAGAGGTATGTCGACTGGACGCGGTAGTAGTAACTGGTTGTGTAGGTGAGAACCGGATCCGTGTCCACGTACGTCGTCGTGCCGATCGGGACAGTGCCGACCGTGCTGAACGGGCCGCCGCTCGTGGTCGTGCGCTGCACCGTGTAACCGGTCGCGTAGGCCGACGCCGTCGCAGTCCACGTGACCGTGAGCTCGATCGGCCTGTTGTTTCGGCAGTTCGTCTGCGTCGGGGTGACGCCGGTCGGCGCGGCGAGCGTGCTGCTCGAAAGGTTCATCGACCCGCCGGCGAGCGATGACTTGAACTGCGCGGCAGCGATCGAAGCCGCTGCAAGCGCGACGACGATCGTCCCGACCAGGGCGGCAATCCTAGGAACGCGCATAGCCGAGCCACCGCGGCACCGGGACGTTCCAGAGGCCGGCGAGAAAGAGCAGGACGATCAGCGCGGGCGCGATGATCACGGCAGCGACGTGCAGCGTGCGGCCGCGCAGGGCGTTGACGACGTAGCCCGCATGGGGGACGACGACGCTCAGGCGCCACGCCTGGCGACCGTGCAGCTTCGCGGTCCAAGGATCGCGCGAGTTGTTCGCGTCGCCCTGCGTTTGCACAATCGGGTTTGCGCCGCCGTGGAAGATGCGAATCACGCGGTGCGTCTCGACCTGGC
>Ga0184619_10000589_pt1 | contig 12333 bp, 11 predicted proteins | sample PLM0_60_b1_FD_133146 | JGI IMG/M metagenome (GOLD analysis project Ga0184619, IMG submission 133146) | Groundwater sediment microbial communities from an aquifer in East River, Colorado, USA - PLM0_60_b1 | ecosystem: Environmental > Terrestrial > Soil > Riparian zone | place: USA: East River...
CGCGCGCCGAAATAGCGCCCATGCGGGCTGCGCACGAGCCCGCTCAGCGAAGCTCCGACGCTCTTGAACAGCGAGACCTCGCGCCCGTTCCGACTCACGAGGAGCGACATGGCTCCCGGCGGCCCCGCGATGGCGGCGAAGTCGTGCTCACCGGTCCAGACGGCTTCCTGCATTAGTCGAGGCGCCCCGCGGATCGGCCTGGGACAGCGGTCCACTGCCCGGAGCCCGCGGAAAGTCACGGCCGCGCTACCCGCCGGGCAGGCCGTCGTCCACTCGAGCAGGCGTCCATTGCGCACGAATGTCAATCTCCCAGCGGGCTTGAACGCTGGCGAGATCCCAGGAAAATCGTGGCTCCAGATCTCGGAGGAAACCTCGATCGTCTCGGCGCCGACCTGCTCTGCGGCAAGGCCGGAGCGCTCGCTCACGACCGGGCGTATGCCTCGCGGGCAATCAGGCCCGGGAAGCCCCTGCGCGGTCGTCCACACCAATGCGGGCAGCCCGAGCAGGTAGCGGCGGCAGTTGGCGTCGGTGAGATAGAGGACTCCGCCTGCCCCGAGGGCCTGCAGCTCGGCGGCCAACCGGTCCCTGTCGGCGATCTGCGGCGGCCTCGCGACCGCGGGGGGCGGGTTGCGCCGCCTCTCTACCGTCTGGACGGCAGGGCTCGACGCCGGAGCCTCGTCGTCGCGCAACGCATCTCGCGCCGCGAACAGCCCGATGAGCGCAAGCGCTCCGATGACGAGCCAGGTCCCGAGCGGGCGCATCGCGCCCTCAGCCTACTCCTAGCCGGCGAGACTGCAGACGCGGTCGGGATCCGGCACGAACGGGATCTCGAGGTCGCCGGCGATCACAGTTCCGTAGCCGCAGATCCGGCCCACCACGCTCTGCTCCATCTCCACAGGACCTACCCGGGCCAGGCGCACGGCTGCTGCGCGTCTCTGCGCGATCCCGTGGACGACGAACAGCTTGTCGGTGGTGAGAATGAGGTGGGTGCGATCCCATCGCCACACGGCCGCGAGCGAATGCAGGGCCGCTGCCGCGAGGAGCAGAGCGCCGACGAGCCCCAGCGAAGCCGGTGCGAGGAGCACGAGGATCCCGCCCAGGAGGGCGAGGAACAACGACCACCCCAGTGGACGCGCGAGCGCGGCCGCATGAGGCCTTTCCTCGAGGCGCACCTGCTCACCCGGCTCCAGATACCCAAGCATGCGAAGGAGTTCTGCGCGGGCGCGTGGAAATCCTCGTTTCCGCAGGCACTATTACGGCGAGAATCCCAACATGAAGGACACCGCCCGTAAGGCATTCGTCGCGGCGCTCATCGTCGTTACAGTGGTAGCGCTCGCGCTCGCGCTGTGGAAGTTGCGCGTCGTCATCGCGCTGCTCTTCCTCGCCTTCATCATCGCAGCGGCCATGCGCCCGAGCGTCGAGTGGCTCCATCGCTACCGCATCCCGCGTGGAGTCGGCGTCCTGGCCCACTACACCGTCTTGCTCGGCGTGATCGCGCTGCTCCTCTGGGCGGTTGTACCTCGCGCGATCGACCAGGTCGACAACGCGCTCGGCGGCATTCCGACCTCGAGCTCCGAGCTGCAGAAGGAGACGAAGGCATCCACGGGCGTCAAGCACGAAATCCTCAAGCGGGTGCAGACCGGGCTTGACGAGCTCCCGGCCGGAAAGGACATCCTCGATCCTGCCCTCTCGGTCACCTTCACCGTTTTCGAGGTGTTCTTGGGGATCTTTTTCACCCTGGCGTGCGGTGCCTACTGGATCTTCGAGCGCGAGCGAGCGGAGGGCCTCGTGCTGTCGATGCTCCCCCGAGAGCGCAGACGCGTGGTCCGGGATACCTGGAATCTGATCGACATGAAGCTCGGCGCGTATGTCCGCGGCCAGCTCATACTCATCTTCTTCGTCGCGTCGCTCTTGTGCCTGATCTTCTACCTGATCGGTTTACCGTTCTGGCTCCTGATCGGGATCTTCGCGGGGCTCGTGGAGATCGTCCCCGTGATCGGGCCGATAGCGGCAGGAGCAGTGGCGATCGGCGTCGGCCTCACGCAGTCGTGGGGGCTCGCGCTGGCCGCCGGCCTCGCCGTGCTCGGCGTGCGACTACTCGAGGACTACGTCGTCATCCCGCGCGTGCTCGGCCACGCGGTCGGGCTCACACCGCTGACGGTGCTCGTCTCGGTCACCACGATCGGGATCCTCTTCGGCGGCTTTGCCGTGCTCCTGGCGATTCCCGTCGCGGCTGTCCTCGCGACGCTTGTGGACGTCATCATCCGGCACCGTAATCCCGCCGACGAGGATGTGCCGGCGGTCCTCTTCCCGGCCAAGGAAGCAGAGGAAGGCTAAGCCGGGCTTAGCGGGCGCGGCGAGGGCGCCAGCGTCCGAAGATCAGGCCACCGGCCGCGAAGCCCAGGCCGAAGGTTCCGACGGCGAACCCGCCGATGGCGATTGCCTTACGCCAGGGTGCCAGGCGCTGCCACCGGCCAATCGCTTCTTGCTCATCGGGGGAGAGCGGTTCGCCCCGGCGCTGCTTGCGCCCGGCGGCGCCAGCCCGAAGGCCCAGGTACATGTCGTCGAAGATCTCGTTAGGTTCGTCGACCATGGCTCAAACTATAGTCTCCCCGCCTGATGCCACCCCTACGCGTCCTGCAGGTCTCCGACCTTCACGCAGGAACGCAAGAAGAACCCGAGGTGGAAGGCGATCTCCGCACGCTCGTGGTCGAGAGCCAGCCGGAGCTCGTCATTGCAAGCGGTGACCTCACGCACCGGAATACGCACGCCCAACACGAGCGGGCGGCCGGCCTGCTGCGCTCGCTGAACGCCCCGCTCCTCGTCATCCCCGGCAACCATGACATCCCCCGCTGGCCTCCCTGGCGCTTCACGCGGACCTTCGATGAGTTTCGGCGCTGCTGGCCGGAGCTCGAGCCGGTCTACCGGTCCGAACGGCTCGTCGTCTGCGGCTTGAACTCCGTACGGCCCTGGAAGCAGCAGGGTGGCGCGGTGCGCAGCGCTCAACTCGAGCACGTGCGCCGCGTCTTCGCGGACTCGCCGGAAACGGCGCTCCGCATGGTCGCCCTCCACCACCACCTGCTCGGCGCTCCGTGGCGCAGCCTGAAGCGGACGATCGCGAAGCGCTCCACGCTGCTCGGCTCGCTGGTCGACGCAGGGGCCGAGCTGATCGTCTCCGGTCACGTCCACCAGAGCGCGGTGAGCGAGCGGCGCGAGTTCGAGGTCGTCGGCGGGCGGATGAGAGGGACGACGGTGGTCACCGCTCCCGGCCTCGGCCAGCCGCGTCCCAAGCGCCGAGGCGAGGCCCGCGGCCTGCACCTCTATGAGGTGGATGAAAGCTCGATTCGGGTTCTCACGTACGCCTGGGCCGGCAACCACTGGGCCCAGATCGCCGACCGCCGCTTTCCCCGAGGGCTCGAGCCGCTGGCGACGGTCGGCTAGGCCGCGGCCGCCTGAAGCTCCCGGCGGAGCTCTTTGATCTCGTCACGGAGCTTGGCCGCGTACTCGAAGCGGAGCTCCTCCGCGGCCGCGTACATCTCCTCCTCGAGCGAGACCACGAGCTTCTCGATCTCCTCGGAACGCATGCCCTCGACCTGCCGGCGCCCGCGGCGGCGCCTCCCGGGGACGGTGGGCGACTCGAGAGAGAGGAACTCGGCGATGTCGGAGACGCCCTTGACGATCGACTCCGGCGTGATCCCGTGCTCCTCGTTGTAGCGGAGCTGGATGTCGCGACGGCGGTTCGTCTCGTCGACGGCGCCCTTGATCGCCTCGGTCAGCTTGTCGGCGTACATGACGACCTTGCCGTTGACGTTTCGCGCGGCACGCCCGATCGTCTGGATGAGCGCCGTCTGGCCGCGGAGGAAGCCCTCCTTGTCCGCGTCGATGATTGCGACGAGCGACACTTCGGGTAGGTCGAGCCCTTCGCGCAGCAGGTTGACGCCGACCAGCACGTCGTACTCGCCGAGACGAAGCTCCCGGATGATCTGGATCCGCTCCAGCGTGTCGATCTCGGAGTGGAGGTAGCGCGCCTTCACGCCGGACTCGAGCAGATAGTCGGTCAGGTCCTCCGCCATCTTCTTGGTCAAGGTCGTGACCAGGACGCGTTCGCCCGCCTCCTCCCTGCGCCGGATTTCGTTCAGGAGGTCGTCGATCTGGTTCTTCGACGTCCGAATTTCGATCTCCGGATCGACGATCCCGGTCGGCCGGATGATCTGCTCCGCGATGTTCGTCGAGTTGCGGAGCTCGAAGGGGCCGGGCGTCGCGGAGACGAAGACGAGCTGCGGCACCTTCTCGATGAACTCGTCGAAGCGCAGCGGGCGGTTGTCGAGCGCAGACGGAAGCCGAAAGCCGTACTCGACGAGCGTCTCCTTGCGCGAGCGGTCGCCCTCGTACATCCCGCCTAGCTGGGGCACCGTCTGGTGCGACTCGTCGACGAAGACGGCGAAGTCGTCCGGAAAGAAGTCGAGGAGCGTGTGCGGAGCCGATCCAGCGGGACGACCGTCGAGGATGCGCGAGTAGTTCTCGATCCCGTTGCAGTAGCCGAGCTCGGCGAGCATCTCCATGTCGTACTCGGTGCGTTGCCGGATCCGGTGCGCCTCGAGGAGCTTGCCCTGTGACTCGAAGAGCTTGACCTGCTCCTCAAGCTCATGACGGATCTCGTCCAGGGAACGCTCGATCGTCTCGCGCGAGGTCACGTACTGCGTCGCCGGGAAGATCGCCAGGTGCTCGAGGCGAGCGTAGACCTCGCCGGAAAGCGGGTCGAAGTGGGTGATCGACTCGACCTCGTCACCGAAAAGGGAGATCCGGTAGGCCGACTCCATGTGGGCCGGTTGCACCTCGACCACGTCCCCGCGTACGCGGAAACGCCCGCGTCCGAGGAAGGAGTCGTTGCGCGAGTACTGGATGTCGACGAGCTTGCGGAGCATCACGTCGCGGTCGATCTCCATCCCCGTGCCGAGCAGCACGGTCTTCTGCTCGTACTCGACGGGTGAGCCGAGGCCGTAGATGCAGGAGACGGACGCCACGATGACGACGTCCCGTCTGACGAGGAGCGCGCTCGTGGCCGCATGGCGCAGGCGGTCGATGTCGTCGTTGACGGAGGCGTCCTTCTCGATGTAGAGGTCGGCCTGCGGAACGTACGCCTCGGGCTGGTAGTAGTCGTAGTACGAGACGAAGTACTCGACCGCGTTCTCGGCGAAGAACTCGCGGAACTCGTTGCAGAGCTGCGCGGCCAGCGTCTTGTTGTGGGCGATCACGAGCGTCGGCTTCTGCACCTGCTCGATGATCCACGCCATCGCCGCGGTCTTGCCCGTGCCGGTCGCGCCGAGCAGGGTCTGGTACTGGTCGCCCGCCTTCAGGCTGGCGGAGAGGGACGCGATCGCGTCCGGCTGGTCGCCAGTGGGGAGGTACGCCTCGGAAACCTTGAATTGGGCCACCAGAGGATGGTAGCCGCGGCCTTGTGGGCCAGGAGTGCGTCTAGACGGCCGCCCGAAGCGGCGGCGCCTCGCGCTCCAGCACCCTGGACAGCGCCTCGACGCAGCGCGCGTCAAAGGCCGTTCCCGCCTGCTCGAAGAGAAAGGCAAGCGCCTTCTCGGCGCTCCAGGCGGCGCGATATACGCGCGTCGAAATGAGCGCGTCGTAGACGTCGCAGACGGCGAGGATCCGGGTGTCGAGATCAAGCTCGGTGGCGCTCAGCCCCTGTGGATAACCGCTTCCGTCCAGGCGCTCATGATGATCGTGGACCAGCCTGAGGACCTGGTCCTCGAAGCCGCCCAACTCGCGGAGGAGGCGCCTTCCGTTTTCCGGATGGCGTTGGATCACCTCGTACTCCTCTTGATCGAGAGCGCCGGGCTTCTTCAGGACTTCGTCCGGCACCGAGAGCTTGCCGATGTCGTGTAGGAGGCCACCGGTAGCCAGCGTGCGGAGACGGCCGGGCGGCAGGCCGAGCTCCTCGCCTACCTGGACGGATCGAAGCGCTACGCGGCGTGTGTGCTCTTCCGTGTATTCGTCCTTCTCCGCCAAAGAGACGGTCAGCGCGCGGATGTGCGAGCCGAGGAAGGCCTGCTCCTCGGACACGAGCTCACTCCCGCGGAGGTCGCCGGCCAGCGGACGGGACTGAACGCCTCGATGCAGGTCCAGCGCTACAGCGCCGCCCACGGCAGCGATGCCGCCCAACTCGAGCCCGTGCCCGACCCACCATCCGAACTGACGAAAGTCGAGCATGAGGGCGGCGACCAGCGCGCCGGCGAGCCAGGCGAGCCCGACGACCACGCACAGATCGGCGCCGCGTCGGGTCAGTAGAAAGGTGTGCAAGGCGCGCAGGCCCACCAGTCCGTACAGGGCGAGGCCGACCAGCAGCAAGATGATGGCTGGGAGGCTGGCAGGCTCAGGAACCGCCGGCACAAGACTGGGGAAGATCCACCCGAGGACGCCGAGAACCCCGATGGCGGCCAGCAGGACGCCCTGCAACCAGAGGAGCGGCCTCACGCTTTCCGGGCCGCGCAGGGCGGGGAGCGCCGAGAGTGCAAGAACGGCTCCACCGACTGGAAGCGTCGCACCGCCTGAGAAGGAGACCACGCCGTTGAAGCCGAGGATGATCCCTGGCGTCGCGAGCCCGTGGAGGGCTAGCAAGGCGGCCATGGCCGTGAACGCTGTACCGACGAGCACCGCACGGCCGTCGTGGCGGGCGACCCCGATCGCCGTCAGGATGATCGCCGCTGCGGTGGCGAAGATGGCTGTCTGACCCACCGCGGCGAAGTGGACGGACGCGGGCACGGAGATCTCGCCCGGACCGAGAAAATGCGCGGCGGGGAGAGGCACGGTCGCCAGTGCGGCCGCAAATACGAGGACAGGCGGGAGTCGATCTCTCACGAGACCCATATCGACCCGCGCTGGTAACTCTTGAGACTTGCTAGCCCAGCCCGAGCTCCTTGCGATAGGCATGGGCGTAGATGTCGCGCGTCTTCAACACGGAGTCCACGTACTCCCGCGTCTCGGCGAAGGCGATCCCCTTGCCCTGCGCGCGCCACTCGTCGACATTCGCCTGCCCTGCGTTGTACGCGGCGAGAGCGAGGCGCATGTGTCCGTACTTCGTGAGCAGCCGCCGTAGGTAAAAGGCGCCGTAACGCACGTTGATCTCAGGGTCGTAGAGGTCGGCCACCCGGAAGCGCGAGCCCCCTGTGTGGACGGCTATCCCCTTGGCTGTGTCCGGCAGGAGCTGCATGAGCCCGATCGCGCCGGACGAGGAGCGGGCGCGGGCGTCGAACTTGCTCTCGCGATAGATGACTGCTGCGAGAAGCGCAGGATCGAGGTCGTAGTTCGCCGCGTGGCCGACGACGATGTGGTCGTAGGAGAGGGGATAGCGGAGGCGCTCGTACCAAGCCGGTTGCGCTTCCTGTACGTAAACGACCCCGGCTCCCGCGACGGCCACCAGGACGAGGACGGAGAGAAAGACCTTCATGCGCTGAGTTTCTCCACCACCCCGGACACGAACTGGTCGAGCTCCTCGAGCGACCCGTCGTTGACGTAGGCGAAGTCGGCTCGCAAGAGCTTCTCCTCGTCTGGGATCAGCCGCCGCTCGCGGTCCTGCATGGGACGTACTTGACGCGAGACTCGCACGTTCGGCGCGGCGCTGATCACCACGACCGCGTCAAAGCTTGCGTCTCCCCCGACCTCGTAGAGGAGCGGGACCTCGGTCACGCAGACGGCAGGCGGATCCGGTCGGTTGGCGAGCTCGTCACGCCAACGAAGATAGGCTGCAACGACGCGGGGGTGCAGGAGGCGCTCGAGCCAGTCGAGCTGCTCAGGGTCGGCGAAGACGATGTCGGCGATGCGGCCTCGGTCGACTTGGCCCCCGGGGCCGAAGACGCCGTCGCCGAAGCGCTCGCGCACCGCAGAGCGCACGTCCTCTTCCGAGCGGAGCAGGTCATGGACGATTTCGTCGCTCGAGATGACGGCCGCACCGTGCCGCGCGAACGCGCGCAGCGCCTCGGACTTCCCCGCCCCGATTCCTCCCGTGACGGCGACCGCCACGGGACGGGCGTTAGGTGGCCTCTTCTTCCTCAGGTGGAGCCGGATGACCGCCCTCGGAGTCGCCGGGACCCTGCTCTTCCGGCGCCACGCTGTCGGCCTGGATGCTCTCGTCGGATTGCTCGGCCGGCTCCTCGACGAAGCCCTGTTCGGCGACGGGCTCCTGAACCGCGCTTTCGGCCAAGGCCTCCTCGGAGACGGGCTCCTCCGCCGTGTTCTCGGCGAAGACCTCCTCGGACAGGCCCAGCTCGGTGGCGCCCTCGCCGACCCCGGTGCCGCCTTCGCCCTCGTCGACCCGCTTCAGGGAGAGGGACAGGCGACGCCGCTCCGGATCCATCTCGATGATCTTCGCGCGCACCGAGTCACCCTGAGTCACGACCTCGCGCGGGTTCTCGACGTGGTGCTGCGCCAGCTCGGAGATGTGAACAAGCCCCTCGACGCCCGGTACGACTTCGATGAAGGCGCCGAAGGTGACCACCTTCGTCACCTTCCCTTCGATGACGTCACCCTGGTCGTACATGTCCACCACCTGTTGCCAGGGGTCCGACTGGGTCTGCTTCAGGCCGAGCGAGATGCGCTGCCGCTCCCGGTCGATGTCGAGCACCTTGACCTGAACTTCCTGGCCGATCTCGAGCAGCTCCGAGGGATGGTTCACGTGACTCCAGGAGAGCTCGGAGATGTGGATGAGACCGTCGATGCCCTCGAGGTCCACGAAGGCCCCGAAGTCGACGATGTTGGAGATGGTCCCACTGACGACGTCCCCCGGCGAGAGACGGTCGAGGATCGCCTGGCGCATCTCCTTGCGCTCCTCCTCGAGGACGGCGCGGCGCGAGAGCACGACGTTGTTGCGGCTGCGGTTGAGCTCGATCACCTTGCAGCGCAGGGTCTGGCCCATGAACTCGTCGAGGTCCTGGACGCGCCGGATATCTACGAGCGAGGCGGGGAGGAACCCACGTACGCCCAGATCGAGGATGAGCCCGCCCTTCACGACCTCGATCACCGTCCCTTCGACGGGCTCTCCGCTCTCCGCCGCCCCCTCGATGCGCTTCCACGCCATCTCGAAACGGGCACGCTTCTTCGAGAGGATGAGCCGGCCCTCGGCGTCCTCCTTCGTCATCACGAGCGCGTCGATCTCGTCGCCGATGTTGACCTCGTCGGCCGGGTTCACCGAGCGTCGAATCGACAGCTCGGAAACGGGGATGACGCCCTCGGACTTGTAGCCGATGTCGATCAGGACTTCGTCCTTGTCGACGCGCACGACCTTGCCGCGCACGACCTCGCCCTCGTTGATGATGGGGAAGGTCGAGTCGTAGTCGGGGATCAGCTCGCCGTCGGGACCTTGAGTCCAGACGTCGTCGTCTGACTTCGGCGTATTTTCTTCAGTGATTGTCTCGTTCTGCACCATTTAAAGAGGTAGCCAGTATAGCCGCGGGATTTTGAGGCCTCGGGATCTCATCGTCGTCTGCGCGGTCGTGTTGATCGGCGGATTTGCTGCGGCGGACGCCATCCGTGGACGCGCGAACGGTACCGAAAAGACGGCATCCGGGACCGACGCCGTCCAGACGTCGCCTAGCCGCCTTCCGGGCCCCAGGCCCCAGGCCGAGGCGCCCGCGAACTGGCCCATGGGGACCCTCACTGGATCCCTCGTCTTCACGGACGCCCGCGATTGCCGGCTCAGGGTCGTCGGCCTCGCCGGCGGTCGCGAGCGCCCCCTCGCGAGGTTCGCAGGGAACTGCGATCTGTGGGCGCCTCCTGTCGGGGATCGGATCGCATACGGTCTGGGACCGTCGTCCGCCGATGGATTCGCGCCGTTCCGGCTTGCCAATCTCGACCGTCCCAACGCCGACCTGGGCGGCTACCGCGCGCTCTTCGGCGTCGTCCTCTGGAGCCCCGACGGGCAGCGAGTAGCCTGGTGCGGCCGGCGCCGGACGGGCTTCGACCTGGAACTCGGCGGCGCGGCTCGGCGACTTCCGGCCTGTCCCGTCGCATACACGTCCGATTCGCGCATCGCGTATGCGGTCGGAAACGCGCTGCTCGTCGAGGACGAGCGCGTCCTCCGCGCCCGCGGCGGCATCACCTTTGCCGTTTTCCTCGGGGACGGCTCGATCGTGATCGGACTGAACGGGCGGCGGCTCGAGGTGTACGGCCCGGACGGCGAGCTCCGCGCCAGGATCGAGCTGCCTGAGGAGGTTCAGGGCAGCACTCCGATCGTCTCGCCCGACGGCTGCGCCGCCATGTTCCGCCAGGGTCAGCCCCCCGTCGGCGGAATAGAGCTGATGGATCTCGGGTGTTTTCGGGGAACCGCCCCGCGGTTCTTCCAGGGCCGGGACGCAGCGTGGTCTCCGGACGGACGCTGGATCGCCGTCGCGGAGCCGGACGCGATCGTGTTCCACGAGCTGGTGGGCGGCCGCTCTATCGCGGCCTGGCCGGCGCGGGCTGCTCAGCTCGCCTGGCGCCCTCGTTGAAATAAAGAGGGCCCGGTTGCCCGGGCCCTCTTCGCTCAGTCGACGCGCGTTATGCGGTCGAGCGTCGGAGGTGAGATCGGGCTGTGAGCCATGAAGTAGCGTCCGAGCGCATCCACGTCCACCTCGCCCCCGAGCTGGTTCGTGCACTCTCGGAAGACGCTGAACCCGTCGCCGCCGTCGGCGAGGAAGCTGTTCATCTCCACGCGATACGGCTGGGTCGAAACCGCGGGCGCACCCTCGATCATCACGGACGTGTCGATGACCTTGTCGCCCGGCGGACGCGAGTTCGCCCACGAGTAGCGGAGCGTGTGCGAGACCTGCAGGATCCGGCTCTGGCCAGGAGCAGGGTTGTCGAACTGCTGGTCCAGAATGCGCTGAATCTGTGCACCTGTGCAGGTCTTGACCGTCAGGGTGTTGCCGAACGGCTGTACGGCGAAGATTTCGCCGTACGTGACGTCGCCGGGCGCCTCGCCGCCGGGGCTCGCGCTATACCGGATCGGGGCGCGAATCCCGCCCGGGTTCATGAGCGCGATCACGGCCGCGCCGAAATCGGTCGGCGTGGTCGCCTCGAGTTGTGCGTCGGCGATCACGTCGCCGAGCGGCGATTCGCCTCCCGCATTGGAAACACCGTCGCGTGACGAGAACAGATCCGCCGTGATCGATCCCACGACGCGGTTCGCGATCGGTGCCGCGATCGTGCGGTACTTCTCGACGACCGCGGTCGCCGCCGGGTCTTTGGCAACGCCCTGGGTCACGATCACATTGCGCGCCGTCGCCGATTTGATGTCCTTGGACTGGTGGTCGATCACGAGATCGATGTCCGTGACGAGCCGGCCGAAAGACGCCGCGCTCGTTACGACCTTGCCGTCGATTGCGGTCGGCCCCTGGCAGATGTACTGCGCGTGGGTGTGGCCGCTCACGATGACGTCGACCTGGTCGCTCAGACCGTTGGCGATGTCGACGATCTCGCCGCTCATGTTGTCGCAGTTGTTGATGCCCGCCCAGCCCGGCAGGCCGTCGTGCGCGTTCGAGAACGGCGCGTTCTGGAAACCGCCCTGGTGGAGCAGGATCACGAAGGCGCGCACGCCTTGCTCGTTCCGAAGCTTCGTGACGAGCCGGTTCACCGTCTGCACCTCGTCGCGGAACTCGAGGCCCTCGATCGCGGACGGCGTCACGATCAGAGGCGTCCCTTCGAGCGTGAGACCGATGAACGCGATCTTCGCGTTGTCGATCTTGTGGATTTCGTAGGGCGGGAGAACCGTCTCCTCCGTGCCCTGGAAGAAGACGTTCGCCGCGAGGTAGTCGAAGATCGAGCCGAAGAACGGATCGCCGTCCTGACACCCGTCGACCGGGTGGCAGCCGCCGTTCAGCATCCGGTAGACCTCGTCCAGCCCCTCGTCGAACTCGTGGTTCCCAATGCCCGACACGTCGAGGCCGACGACGTTCAGCGCCTCGATTGTGGGCTCGTCGTGAAAGAGACCTGACGTGAGCGGGCTCGCGCCGACGAGGTCACCCGAACCGACGGTGATCGTGTTCGGACTTGTCAGCCGCAGTTCCTTGACCCACGTGGCGAGGTATTCGGCCCCACCCGCCGGCACGGTGACGTTGACGACTGCGCCCGTTGTCGGATTGCGCGTCTGGTCGATCTGAATCGTCCCGGGCGTGTTTGGCTCGATGTGACCGTGGAAGTCGTTGATCGCCAGTAACTGTACGAAGGTGTCCTTTTGCTTAGGGGCGGCCGAGGCCACCGCTGTCACCGCCAGCAGCGAGAACGCCGCGCAGAGCGCGAACAGAGCACGTCTCATGCTTCTCCCCTCAATAGCCATCCCTACCCGGTCAG
>Ga0184619_10000590_pt1 | contig 12321 bp, 12 predicted proteins | sample PLM0_60_b1_FD_133146 | JGI IMG/M metagenome (GOLD analysis project Ga0184619, IMG submission 133146) | Groundwater sediment microbial communities from an aquifer in East River, Colorado, USA - PLM0_60_b1 | ecosystem: Environmental > Terrestrial > Soil > Riparian zone | place: USA: East River...
ATCACGCGACACCTGACACGTTTGGGGTGGAATTTCGCAGCGTCACACCCAATGACCAACGTGCCGTAGGCAGTATCATAGCCAGACTCTACAGCTAATCTATTTCAAAAGAGTGCACGAACAGGAAACCAAAGAGATTGCGGGGATGGCAGCGAAAATCGTTGCCGACGCATCCTGGCCGCAGACGCGAGTTGTGTTGCGCGTGATCTCTATCGTGCTGATAGTTGCACTACTGCTTTGGGTAATCGTAAAACTTACCGGCGTTATTCTGCTTCTCGTTCTGTCCATCTTCTTTGCTTATTTTGTTTCCCCGTTAGTCGAATTTCTGCGCCGTCCGGTTCGTCTCGCCGGGCGCGAGCGCAACATGCCGCGCGCGCTGGCGATCGCGCTTTCCTACATCATCATTGTGGCAGTCATTGTCGTGGGGATTTACCTGCTGGCGCCGCGTTTAGGCAATCAGTTTCCTGAGTTTACTGAACAAGCGCGCGCTTACTGGACGGCTGTCGGCACCAGAACCCAGCGTTTTGTTGAATACTTTCGTTCACATCGCATGCCGGGACCGCTGGTCGACGCAATCAACGGCGCCATTCCCAGCGTGATTGAAAAAGTCAGTCTGACGGTGAGTGCGGTGCTGACGAGTATTGCAGGATGGGTAATCTATATTCCCTGGCTCGTGCTGATACCCATTTTGAGTTTCTTTTTCTTGAAGGACGCCGAAACGTTTCGCCGCTCAGCCTTGCAGATGCTGCCTAAAGGAAGATGGCGCTGGCGCGGCGACGAATTTTTTCAGGATATTAACAGTACGCTGGCTGCGTACATACGCGCCCAACTCACTGCCTGCCTTTTCATCGGCGTGGTTTGCGCGCTTGGCTTCACCTTGTTTGGTTTGCCGAGTCCGCTGGTGTTGGGAGTTATCGCCGGCGTCTGTGAATTCATTCCTCTGGTTGGCCCATTGTTCGTGGCAATTATTGCGGCGATCGCAGCGCTGCTCCACGGTGGCATGTTTTTGACTTTTCTGGTGCTGTTGTTTTTAACGGTCTTGCGCGTGGCGCAGGATTATTTTGTCTATCCTCGCTTGATTGGTCAGGGAATTCATCTGCATCCACTGGCGGTAATTATCGCGATACTTTCGGGCGCTGAACTTGCTGGTGTTGCGGGAATTTTTTTGGCCATTCCGGTGGTGGCAATCCTCACCGTAAGTTATCGGCACTGGCTGGAACATCGCGGCAGTGAGGGTTTGGCAGATCTTCTCGAGCCACAACCCGCGACAGCGGGAACAGGCCCGGCTCCAAATACCACAAATGCTGTGCGCGAGCACCCATATCCTGACACCACCGCCGAAGAGATGACACGCGCGCGTCCGGATCTCACCACCGGCGAACTCAAGATGCCATTGGAAGACTGAAATTTCACAAACTGGAATCTAGGTGGACAGAGTGTGGCCGAGAGATGTGACAGCATCTTTCATCTCCCTTAAGAGTTCTCAAACGGCGACATTTCCTGCTACCGAGAGGCGCGAGATTAATAGTTTGCGGACCTTCTTGCGCCATTGCTCAAATGTTTGCGCCGCTATTTTTTGAAGGCGCGAACGTAAGTAGCCAGTGCCTCGATTTGTTCCTGGGAGAGTTTCTTCCCGTAGGCCGGCATCTTCTCCTTTCCGTTAGTTATGGAATTGAAGATGCGCTCGTCGCTGACTTTTTCCTGCCACTCGCCGTCGCTGAGATTTCGCGCGTGTTTCAATTTGCCCTTGATAGTTTTGGCGCGACCGTCTTTACCATGACACGAGGCGCATTGCTTTGCGTATAGTTGCGCGGCGTTAACCGCCGGCAACGTGCCAGGTTTGGTCGTTGAGAATGTAGCAGCGAGGCTTGGATAAGTGGTTGCGAAGGCTGCCAGCAAGATAAGGAAAAAACATGTTTCATTAATTGTCGTTCCCTGTTTCCGCATTACCATTGTCGCGCAACCCGTGACGCTGGCTTTTCGTGCAAGAGCGAAACTTATGATACCCAACTTAGAATGTTTTGTGTATCCACGAATGGACGGCTGCCGAGTTGAAACGTGAGGTAATGCGAAGTAAGCTCGGGTCACCAAACAAATGAGATTCTCGACCAAAGGGATTAACCAGTGCAGTTCGAACTGACGCAGGACAAATTCAGAGATGAGTGTGGTGTATTCGGGATTTACGGGCATGCCGATGCCGCGCGACTAACCTATTTGGGCTTGTACGCGTTACAGCATCGCGGTCAGGAATCGTGCGGCATTACTGCATCGAATGGCGCCGAGCTGCGGCTTGAGCGCGCGATGGGCCATGTCGCAGATGCGTTTGATCAGTCGACGCTCGATCGTTTGCCGGGCGCCAGCGCCATTGGTCACGTGCGCTACTCAACTGCCGGCGAAGTTTCGATCCGCGAAGCGCAACCATTCCTGGTGACCTGCCAACATGGTCAGATTGCAATTTGTCATAACGGCAACTTGCCGTTCGCGCGGGAAGAACGGCGCAAACTGGAACGTGAAGGTGCGATCTTTTCTGCGACTTCTGATACTGAAGTAATTCTGCACGGAGTGGCGCGCTCGAAAGCCTCTTCAGTGCGCGAAGCGATTCCAGAAGTCTTGCGAGAAACTGAAGGCGCGTTCTCGATGTTGTTTCTGACGCCACCGGAACTAATCGCGATTCGCGATCCGCGCGGCTTTCGGCCGCTGGCGCTAGGACGTTTGGGCGATGCGTGGGTGGTTGCTTCCGAAACCTGTGCTTTTGATTTGATCGACGCCCAGTATGTCCGCGATGTCGAGCCCGGCGAGATGTTGGTAATTGATCAGGATGGTCTGCGATCCTCGCATCCATTGCCGGAACAGAAGTCTTCGATGTGTTTGTTTGAGCACGTCTATTTTGCGCGGCCCGATTCCCTAATCTACGGGCAGTCGGTAAACGAGTCGAGGCACCGCATGGGCGCGCAACTCGCCATCGAACAACCGGCAGAGGCGGATGTGGTTGTGCCGGTGCCGGATTCGGGCACAGTCGCCGCGATTGGCTACTCGGCGCAGAGTGGGGTTAGTTTTCGCTTTGGGTTAGTAAGAAATCATTACGTCGGCCGCACCTTCATTGAGCCGCGACAGTCTATTCGTTCGTTTGGCGTGCGCATTAAGTTGAACCCAGTGCGCGAGCTAATTGCCGGCAAGCGCGTAGTGCTGATCGATGATTCGATTGTGCGTGGCACGACTTCCAAGAAAATAGTGCGCATGGTGCGGGAGGCGGGCGCGCGCGAAGTTCACATGCGCATCAGTTGTCCGCCGACGATTAGTCCGTGTTACTACGGTATCGACACGCCGAATAAGGCCGATTTGATCGCCGCGCAGATGTCGATTGAAGAGATTCGCAAATTTATCGAAGCTGACTCGCTTGGTTATCTTTCGCTCGAGGGAATGATTGAGGCGATTGGAATTAATCGTGATTCGTCATGCGTGGCCTGTTGGACCGAGCAGTATCCGACCCGTATTACGAGCGACGCAGAGACGATGTGGGAACGCGATCACGAAGCTGCAATCGCTGAGAACTAGCTGTATAGATTCTGTGAGTTGAGGAGCGATTAGTGAGTCGAGCGACAAAAGGATGTGGCTGCGCGGGGGTAGTGCTGGTTCTGCTGATGATTCCCGCCGGCTACGTCGGTTGGAAGTATGTCGTTCCCTGGTGGAAAACGAAGCCCCCCACGCCGTCCGGCAAAGAACTCCAGGTTCACATTCTCGATGTTGGCCCTGTTGAAGGCGACTCAATTCTGATTATCTCCCCCACCGGCAAGTCGGTGCTGATTGACGCCGGCGACACAAACAAAGGCAAAGTTGTGCTGGAAGCGTTTAAGCGTTACAACGTGCAAGAGCTCGACTTTTTCATTGCCACCCATCCCCATCCTGATCACATCGGCGGCGCAGACGAAGTAATCAAGGCCACCAAAGTCTTGCGCATCATCGATAACGGCGCTGACCCGGACCTGCCCGAATCATTGGTTAAACCGAACGCCAAAGCGGCGCAAAATAAAAGCACTCAAATCAAGAAAACCGCGACCGCGCCGGCGGCCAAGCCGAATTCAATTACGAAATTTTACGATGAATATAAAGAGGCGGTGACGCGGAGCGGCGCGAGCTATGAGAAGGCTCAAGCCGGAACGAAATACGATATTGGAGGCGGCGCCCAGTTGACAGTGCTTGCGCCGACCGAACCGTTTTTTACGAAAGACCAAATGAAGACCGGCGGCAATTTGCCAAACGCGAATTCGATTGTGCTTAGGCTCGACTACGGTGACTTCTCGGCGCTGTTGACGGGCGACGCTGAAGAACAAACGGAACATCGCATGCTGACAAAGGACGTAAACCTACGGGCAACGATCTTGAAAGTCAGTCATCACGGCTCAAAGTATGCGACTGCCCAGGACTTCCTGGATCGCGTAAAGCCTGAAGTGGCCGTCGTCTCTTGCGGGGAATGGAATCGTTATGGTCATCCCTCGCAGGTGGTGCTGGATCGTTTGAAGGCTGCGAATGCGAAATTGTTTAGAACCGACTTGCAAGGAGAGATAACAATTACGACCCGCGGTAAAGAAAATGATTACGTTATCAAAACTGCGAAAGAGGACCCGGTTGACGTGTGGGCTGGGCGAACTGGTCAGAAGGATGACGCCACGCGTTCGGGATTCGTTGCCTATGGTGATTTTGGGCCACCCCCGAAGGGGGTAAATCGTAAATAGTAAATCGTAAATGGAAGAGCGTGCATTTGCTTTCCACCATTTACCATTCACGATTTACCATTACCGAGAAATGACAAAGCCAATTTCATATGCGGATGCCGGTGTTGATATCGATGCCGCCACGCGCGCCACTGATAGGATCAAGCTGCTCGCTAAACAGACCTTCAATGCGCAGACGCTTTCCGAGATCGGCACTTTCGGTGGAATGTTTGATGGCGCCTTTCCCAAGCTGAGCCGGCCGGTCCTGGTAGCTTCGGCGGATGGTGTCGGCACAAAACTCAAGATTGCGTTCCTTGGCGGCGTTCATAACACCATTGGGCGCGACCTTGTCAATCACTGCGTAAACGACATTCTGGTGCAGGGTGCGCGTCCCCTCTTTTTCCTGGATTACATCGCTACCGGCAAGCTTTTGCCAGACGTAGTTGCATCGATCGTCGAAGGTATAGCTCAAGGCTCAAAAGAAAACGGTTGTGTTCTGCTCGGCGGGGAAACGGCCGAGATGCCGGATTTTTATGCGGAGGGCGAATATGACGTCGCCGGCTTTATCGTGGGAGTTGTGGACAAAGACAAGATTATCGATGGCAAGCAGATTGGGGCGGGAGATATATTGTTGGCGTTGCCGTCAGTTGGCTTGCACACGAACGGTTACTCGCTCGCGCGTAAGTTGTTCTTCGAAGTGGCCGGTTATGAGGTGAACACGCGTCTTGAGGAGTTGAACATGACAGTTGGCGACGCGTTGTTGCAGCCGCATGTTAGTTATTTGAAATCACTCGACGGTTTGCTTGATTCGGGAATGATAAAGGGACTCGCCCACATCACAGGCGGCGGACTAACCGATAATATTCCGCGCATCTTGCCGCGCGGAACCGCCGTTGAAATCAAAAAGGCCAGCTGGCCCATACTCTCCGTTTTTCGGCTTATGCAGAAGATCGGAAACGTTTCTGAAGCCGAGATGTATCGCACCTTCAACATGGGTGTGGGCATGGTGATCGTCACTTCTCAGTCAGCCGCAGACCGAGTCAAATCTTATTTGCAACGACATAATGAACAAGTCTACGAAATCGGCCGGGTGATCGAGGGTCAGCAAAACGTCATGTATTCGGCGTAGGGTCGACCTCTTTGTCCGCCCGTTTCAAGCCAGGCGTTAGGGCAGACACGCAGGTCCGCCCCTACAATTATGGTTCGTGTTGGAATTCTCATCTCCGGACGTGGTTCAAACATGCTGGCGCTTGTTGACGCGGTTCGCGAGGGACATGTTCCGGAAACCGAGATTGCGATAGTTATCAGCGACCAGCCAAATGCCGCTGGTCTGATCCACGCTCAGTCACGCAATCTGAAGACGGTGGTGGTGGAAAAAAGGGGCCGCTCGCGTGACGAACATGATCGCCAACTCGTCACCGTGTTGCAGGAACACCGAGTTGATTTCGTTTGTCTCGCCGGTTACATGCGCCTCTTATCGTCACACTTTCTATCGGCTTTTGACAGTCGCATCTTGAATATTCACCCAAGCCTGTTGCCCGCGTTTCCCGGACTGGACGCACAGAAACAAGCGTTGGAGCATGGCGTTAGATTCAGCGGGTGCACAGTTCATTTCGTTGACCAGACACTTGATGGTGGGCCAATCATTGCGCAACGAATTGTTCCAGTGCTCGACAATGATACCGAAGCGGCCCTTTCCGCTCGCATATTGGAAGCAGAGCACAAACTGTATGTGGAAGCGCTCGCTACCGTCGTCAGTGGTGATTATGAAATTGTTGGCAGGCGCGTGGTGCACACCTAATGTCGGTTGTACAAGATGACTTCTCTTAATTCTATTTACGATTCGCGATTGACGATTTACGATTGATCCATGACGATTGACGAACAGCTCGATCACCTCCGAAAGGGAACTACGGAGATCATCCGCAAGGAAGAACTGCGCGCCAAGCTTGAGAGGTCTGCGAAGACAGGCAAGCCACTGCGCGTGAAACTCGGCGTCGATCCCACCGCGCCCGACATACACCTTGGACATACGGTTGTCATTCGCAAGCTTCGTGCTTTTCAGGAGTTGGGCCACACAGTCATTTTTCTGATTGGCGATTTCACCGGGCTCATCGGCGACCCTTCCGGAAATTCTGCAACGCGGCCGCAACTCACGCGCGACGAAATCAACGCCAACGCTGAAACTTACAAGCAACAAATATTCAAGCTGCTTGACCCCGAAAAGACCGAGATGCGATTTAATTCTGAGTGGATGGACCGGCTTGGTTCGGATGGCTTTATACGTCTGGCAGCACACGTCACAGTCAAACAGATTCTGGAACGAGATGATTTTGCCAAGCGGCTCAATGAAGAAAAGCCGATTGCGTTGCACGAGCTGCTTTATCCATTGACCCAGGCATATGACTCGGTGGCGCTGGACGCCGATGTCGAACTCGGCGGCACGGATCAGAAATTCAATTTGCTGATGGGTCGCAGTTTACAGCGCGAATACAAGCAGGAGGCACAGGTCTGCGTGATTGTGCCGCTGCTGGAAGGCACGGACGGCGTGCAAAAGATGTCGAAGTCGTTGGGAAACTACATCGGCATTACCGAGCCGCCTGCGGAAATCTTCGGCAAAGTCATGTCGATCTCGGATGACTTGATGTGGCGTTACTATGAGCTGCTGACAGACTTGACGTCAGATCAGATCACTTCTCTTCAACGGGCGGCGGAGAATGGTGAACGCAATCCACGCGACATGAAGGTGGAGCTCGCGAAGTTGATTATTGCCGACTTCCACTCGACCGAAGACGCAACGCGAGCTGAAGAAGAATTCAACAGAATTTTTCGCAGCAAGGATCTTCCTGATGAGATTCCAGAACGGGTCCTTCGCTCCGGACCGTGGAATCTACCGCACCTACTTTTGGAGTTGGGAATGGCTTCATCAGTTGCGGAGGCACGCCGCCTGATTCAACAAGGAGGAGTTGGTGTCTGGGTAGATGGCGAAAGACAAGACATACCTAACTCAGTAACCATATGGAAGAGCGGAATGACTACGACGATTAGAGTCGGTAAGCGACGCTTCGCGCGGGCTCGTTTCACTTAGCGTTGACGCTGCTCCAGCCAGGGTTCAGAATGTTAAGTATGTTGATCAACCCTATCTCAGTGCGTGCGTTACCAAACTATCGCCTATATCTGGAATTCTCAGATGGCACGAAGGGCGAAGTGGATTTGAGCGATCTCGCTGGCAAGGGCGTCTTTGAGGCTTGGAATGACTATACTTTCTTTCAGAACGTCCACATTGGTTCTCATCGCGAAGTTAAGTGGGATGATCAGATTGAACTGTGTGCGGATTCCCTTTATTTGAAACTGACAGGCAAAACTCCCGAGGAGTTATTCCCAAAACTCCGCCACGAGCAACCTCATGCCTGAGCTGTGTCGCTTCTATGGCATCATCATCAGAATGTTTTGGGCCGATCACCCGCCTCCACATTTCCATGCTATCTACGGAGAATACGAAGCGCTCGTCGAAATAGGGACCTCCGAAATTATTGAAGGTTCATTACCATTAGGTGCCCGCAGTTTGGTGAGCCAGTAGATCTCGCTGCACCGTTCGGAGGTTCTCGAACAATGGGAACGAGCAAAGCAGTCCATGCCGTTACAAAAAATTGAGCCGTTGCCGTGAGGGGTACTTTAATGTCCGCAGCACTGGCAACTGAAGACATTCTCGTAATTGAAACGCCCGAGCGCGTGCCGCTTCACTTTGCACTCGCGTCTATAGGCAATCGCTTTCTTGCCTGCGCGATTGACCATGCTTTGCAGATACTCGCGCTCATCCTAATGGTAATCGCGTTCACGTTAGTCGCGAACTATTCAACTTTCGGCGAGCACCTCACCAATGCGCCAAAATGGGTGAAGGCGGCTCTGGTGGTGATACTCTTTCTAATTCTGTCCGGCTACTTCGCTTTTTTTGAGTGGATCTGGAATGGACAAACACCCGGCAAACGCTGGCTAAAGCTTCGTGTTATTCGCGAAGATGGCCGCCCGGTTACTTTTTGGGAAGCAGCAGTGAGAAACTTGCTGCGCACTTTTGACATGATGCCTGCGCCTTTTTATTCAATCGGCCTGATCTCGGTTTTTGTTAGTGCTTCAGACCAGCGAGTGGGCGATATGATTGCAGGCACCGTCGTAGTTCGCGAGCGCGAGGCCGAAGCACCTGTCTTCGCGCAGGTGTTCGAGTCATCCGTGAGTGACGTTGCATTGCGCAGGTCGTTCAAACCAGTTGAGTTTTCCGGAGAAATCGCCAGCCTCACTGAGCGAGAGATCGAAGTCGTGGAAACTTTCCTGCGCCGCCGTTGGGATCTGTCGGATATTCCACGACAGTGGATGGCCTGGCGCGTTTCGTTGCCGCTTATGTACAAGATTCGCCCGGCATACGATCTCGCGACGTTTACTTATGAAGGCTTTTTAGAAGAATTATTGCACCGGTACCGAGCACAGCATCGCTTCACTGAGTGAAATCGAAAAGCTGTATCTCCTCCTTCAAGGCTTAGCGCTCGACATGTAGTCGTCCAAAAGTTTTTGCGCCTTGGCTGCCGGACTAATAAGCGCTAACTCCTGTATTCTATCGTAGCCGGTAAAGACACCGATTAGTTCGGCCTGGTGATTATAGACGGGACTTCCAGAGTACCCGTCCCGACTATCAATCTTTGCCGACCAATATTCCTGGCCTCGAAACATATACGTTCCAAAAAATGTACCGCGGCTCAGCATCTTGTTCCCATGGGGCCGGGCTAGCAAAACCAGATGCTCATCTTTCTTAGGTTCTGCCTGAAACGCCGGTGCGTTCGCCTGCCTACCTCGACAAGTTTCCAGTAGAGCGAGGTCAGCTTCCTTGTCAATTTTTATGACAGTTGCTCGACAACCCCTGACAAAAACTTTTACCTCCAGTTGATCGTGGGGCTTGAAGCCAAGATTAATTTTTTTTGCCTCGCTTAGTTCGCCTGAAACAACGTGATAGGCAGTCATAACCAATCCGTCGCCTACTATGAACCCGGTTGCATAGCCGTTAGGGTTGGCCCCGAACAACAGGGATAGCGCGCCCTCGAGGGCATCACCACCCTTCTTGCCGAACTCAAGATCCAACGACACAATGCGATACTCTTGTTGTTTTTGCACTTTCCGCGCGCCGTCTTCGGCAAAACCGGCGGTTCCCGAAGCCAACAGGAAAACCAGCGACAAAACTAGCGCCTCAATCTTGGTTGCCATGTGAATCTCCTTGGGTTTTTGAATCGAGTTATTTCACCAGCAATGATGAAATTGTCCAGTCCCGGAAAAGATGGGCTACAACTTAGGTAATGTGAACGTGTCAAAACGGCGGACGCCGGGAACTTTGCTAAGGCTTTGCCGAAGCTTGACGGATGATCTTTTTTAAACTGCGCTGGCGATGATGAATTGCGCTTAACCTGTGATGATAGTCGGGGATGATAGGCGAGCACCTCTCCACTGTCAATAAATTCCAAATGACCTTAATTGACCCTCACAACCCATTTTGCTAGTCTCGATCGAATTCGAATTCATGGACCTAACAGAGGAATTGTTTTGAGCAGGAAGGGTAAATTTGCATGTCTCGCGAAGTTTTTATTCTAGGTGGGAAACGCACACCGATGGGCGAGTACGTCGGCCCGCTGAAAGATATTTCAGCAATTGATCTGGGCGCAACCGCGGCAAGAGCAGCTTTGGAAGCGACTGGCGTCTCGGCTGAAGAGATCGACCACACGGTAATCGGAAATGCGTTGCAAACTTCCGGGGATGCAATTTACGGCGCCCGCCACGTCGCGCTCAAGGCTGGCGTGCCTTTCGATCGGCCGGCACTAACAGTCAATCGCTTATGCGGAAGCGGCATTCAGTCGATTGTTTCGGGGGCGCAAATGATTCAACTTGGTGAAGCAAATACGGCTTTGGTGGGCGGCATGGAATCGATGTCGCAAGCGCCACATGTCATCCGAGGAGCGCGCGCCGGTTTTGCGCTGGGTGAGGGCAAACTCGAAGACAGCTTGATGGTCGCTTTGCTCGATACTTATTGCAACACGCCCATGGCCGGCACCGCGGAAAATTTGGCGCGGAGATTTTCCATTTCACGTGAGGCGCAAGACGAATACGCACTGCGTTCGCAACAGGAAGCAAAGCGGGCGAGCGATGCGGGATATTTTGCCGAGGAGATTGTTCCGGTCGAAATTAAGTCGCGCCGATCGAGTTTTACTTTTGACCACGACGATCACATGCGACCCGACACGACAATGGAGGTGCTGGCTAAGTTAAGACCCGCTTTCGCTAAAGATGGCTTTGTAACCGCTGGAAATGCGTCAGGAATTGTTGATGGTGCAGCGGCTCTGATCATTTGTGGCGAAGATTATCTGAAGCAAAGCGGCAAGCAACCCATGGGGCGCATTGTCAGTTGGGCTTACGCGGGTGTCGAACCTGAAATTATGGGTATTGGACCGGTGCCGGCCACCCGGCAGGCCTTGCAGAAGGCTGAACTCAAGCTTTCCGATATGGATCTCATTGAAGTAAACGAAGCTTTCGCTGGTCAGTATTTAGCAGTTGAGAAGGAACTCGGTTTGGATCGATCGCGGACGAACGTCAACGGCGGAGCCATCGCGTTGGGACACCCGTTGGGCGCGACCGGCACGCGACTGGTGCTTACATTACTACATGAGTTACGTCGCCGCTCGGGTCGATATGGGCTTGCCACTGCATGCATCGGTGGCGGCCAGGGCATCGCCATGATTGTTGAACGCGTCTTCGCTTAGCTTCTTCAAAACTGAATCGGGCACTTCAATGAATCGGGCACTTCAATGAAGATTGCTGACTTCCGACCGTGGCCAAGGGTGAAGACACCTCCGTCGCGATTTCCTAATTTTCCAATATTGATCCAAATTCTCGGCCAAATTTACAGCCGATTCAAATCTGATCTCCCATATAAGTATGAAAAGCTGGGAGTTAATTCAGCGTGTGCGGCATGGCGGAATTCGGCATGCATTTTGCGAACACTCTTACGGTCAAACTATGCCCAGGCGGGTCTTCGAAAAACATGAACACTTGGCTGTTGGGTTTTACTGGGTTTGGCTTGTATTAGGCTTGCGAAAGTTGCGTCTGGCGTGTTAAAAACTTGCCACTACTCGGGTCGACTAATCGTTTCCTTCTTAAATTGCAAAAGTTCAATTCGCTCTCGATTTCAAGATATCAACCTGCGCCCAATCGGTTGCGCACATTCTTTCAACGTCAACTCATGCTTAAGGAGTTCTACATGGCGAAATTTGTAAAGGTTTTTTCGGTCTTTGCATTAGTGCTGGCATTGGCCCTGGTCGCGTTGGGACAATCCGAAGCGACCAGCGGCCGCATCACCGGCGTGGTCAAAGATTCCCAGGGCGCCGCCGTTCCCAACGCCAGCGTCACGGTTTCCAATGCGGCAACCGGTTTTTCGCAAACCATGATGACTAACGAAAATGGTGAGTTTAGTGCGGTGCAATTGAAACCAGGCGACTACACCATAGAAGTGATGGCACCCGGCTTCGGTAAAGCGACTCAGACTGGATACCACGTGGAAGTTGGCTCCTCGCTGCCG
>Ga0184619_10000593_pt1 | contig 12297 bp, 7 predicted proteins | sample PLM0_60_b1_FD_133146 | JGI IMG/M metagenome (GOLD analysis project Ga0184619, IMG submission 133146) | Groundwater sediment microbial communities from an aquifer in East River, Colorado, USA - PLM0_60_b1 | ecosystem: Environmental > Terrestrial > Soil > Riparian zone | place: USA: East River...
CTGGGCCGACGTCCTCGAGGACCACGCGGCGGAGTGGATAACCGCGCGCCGCCTCGTCGGACAGCTCGGCGCGTGCGAAGCGGCAGCGCTCGCGTTCTGCCGCCTGCTCGAACGCTGGGCGCGTGGCGATGCCTACCCGTCGACGGCCGGTGCGCGTGACGCAGCCCTTCGACACGCGGCCGATCGTGCCGAGACTGCGCTCGCGGGGCTCGACCATCCGCTCGACCGTTATTTGCTCGAGCTCGAATCCGACCGCGCAGAAGGCCGCTCCTGGTACGGCGGACCGGGCGCAGGTGAGCTGCTCGAGTGGGAGCCTGTCTTGAAGCGCGCCGGAGTCGGCGCGAACGCGACACGCGTGGCGCAGGCGTACCTCGAGCTCGCCGTCCTCGTCCGCGCGCTGCAGGGTCTCGCGGACATGGCGCGCATCGACTCGGTGCCGGACCGCTCGTCCTTGTGGGCCGGGTTGTTCGACCTCCGCGAGAACCTCGAGCGCGCGGCGGCCGACCTGCGCGCACTTGCTGCCTGACGTCCGCGTCACCGTCGTCGGGTCGATCAACCTCGACCTCGTCACCAATGTCGAGCGCCTGCCGCGACCGGGGGAGACGCTGAGCGGCGCCACGCTGGAACGGGTGCCGGGCGGAAAGGGCGCCAACCAGGCGGTCGCCGCGGCCCGGCTGGGTGCGAACGTCCGGATGGTGGGCTGTGTCGGCGCCGATTCGCATGCCGACGAGGCACTTGCCGGACTACAGGCAGCGGGAGTCCAGCTCGACGTGCGCGAGGTCGACGCGCCCACCGGCGTGGCGATCATCCTCGTCGCCGACGACGGTGAAAACGTCATCGTCGTCGTCCCCGGCGCCAATGCTCACGTGGGCGGCTTCACGGCGGACGGAAACGTCCTGTGTCAGCTGGAGATCCCGAACAACGCGGTGAAAGAAGCCCGGGCGCAGGCCGGGTGGTTGTGCGTGAACGCTGCGCCGGCGCGGCCCCTCGTCGTGGAAGCGGACCTCGTAGTCGCGAACCGTTACGAGGCCGAGGTCGTCGGCGAGCAGCCGCTGATGGCCGTGACGATGGGCGAGGAGGGCGCTGTCCTGCTGGAGCACGGCAAGGAGATCGCGCGCGCCCGGCCACCACAGGTAGTCGCGATCGACGGGACGGCTGCCGGGGACGCGTTCACCGCCTGTCTCGTCGTCGCGCTGCTCGAAGGCCGGGAGCCGGAGGAAGCTCTCCGCCGCGCGTGCGCGGCAGGGGCGATCGCCGCCTCTAGCTTCGGCGCGCAGCCGTCACTTCCGACTGCGGACGAGGTAGACGCAATACTCCGCGCGTGACCCCGACACCGATCCTCATCGACTGCGATCCCGGGCACGACGACGCGATCGCCTTGCTCCTTGCGCTCGCCTCCCCCGAGGTGGAGATCCTCGGCGTCACGTCAGTGGCGGGCAACCAGACGCTCGACAAGACGACCGCGAATGCGATTCGCGTGCTCGAATTCGCGGGGCACGGGGATGTTCCGGTCGCCGCGGGTGCCGACCGGCCGCTCGTGCGCGAACAGTTCGTCGCTGCGTACGTTCACGGCGAGACAGGCCTCGACGGTCCTGATCTTCCGCCGCCCAAGAAGGAGCCTGTCGCGCAGCACGCCGTCGATTTCCTCGCAGAGAAGATCCGCAGCTCCGACCGGCCGGTGACGCTGATCGCGGTCGGCCCCCTGACGAACATCGCGCTCCTGCTCGCATTGCATTCCGACGCTCGCCCTGAGCGCATTGTCCTGATGGGCGGCGCGATCGCCGAAGGGAACGTCACGCCGGCGGCCGAGTTCAACATCTGGTGCGATCCAGAAGCCGCGGCGCGCGTCTTCGCGAGCGGCATCGACGTGACGATGGTCGGGCTCGACGTCACGCACAAGGCGCTCTTCACTCAAGCACACACGGGCCGGCTCGCCGGGCGAGTGGGGGAGATGGTCACGGAGTTGTTGCGCTTCTACGACACCTTCCACCGCACCGTCTACAACTTCCACGGCTCACCGATCCACGATGCCCTCGCCGTCGCGCACGTGCTCAATCCCGATCTCGTCGGGACGCTGAAGCGAAACGTCGAGATCGACACCGAATCGGAGCTTTGCCGCGGCCGCACGGTCGTCGACCTCTGGCAGAGAACGGACCGAGAGCCGAATGCGCACGTCGGGGTCGAGGTCGACTCGGACGGTTTCCTCGAGCTGCTGGTCGAACGCATCAACTCGTTCGAGTGAGTCTCGTCGTCGCCGCGATCGCGCCGCACGGTACTCTGCCGGAGGCGCCGGCCTGCCAGTCGTCGGCGCGAGCTTCGGCGCGAACGATCCCGGCACGGCGACTGCGCCGATGGATTGGGGAGTGCTCATCCCCTTGTGGATGATGGGCGGACGTTCAACGCCGCAGGTGCCTGCGGTGGTGGTCAGCCCGGCACGCGATCGCCCGCTCGAGGAGCACGTCCGCGCGGGGGAGGCTCTCGCCAGAGCGGCCGGCCGCGTCGCCCAACCGGATCGCGTTGATCGCGAGCGCCGACCATGGGCATGCCCACGACCCGGCGGGGCCGTATGGCTTCGATCCGGCCGCCGCTGTCTACGACGACGCGATCGTCCGGCTCGTCCAGGAAGACCGCCTGAGCGGGCTCCTGGAGCTCGATCCGGACTTCCGTGGAGGCTGCCACGGCCGACAGCTGGTGGCAGCTCGCAATGCTCCACGAGGCGCTCGGGGATGACTGGCGTGGAGATTTTCTCTCTTACGAAGCATCAACCTATTTCGGGATGCTGTGTGCCGCCTATGTGCCGAATTAAAGACGGGGCCTTCCCAGGCCGAAATCGTCCTGGTAATGCCATCAAGTGGAGACTTGCGGCTGCGCACACTCATCCTTGCGCTGACAGCGCTCGGTGGAATCTGGATTGCCCTGGTGATCCAGAGGACCCACCCTGTGCCGGCAGCTGCATTCGCATCCGGCCCTCAGCCCGCCGACTTCCCGGCACCCGAACTGGTGCGCGTACCTGGACTGAACCGCCCGGTCGCTGCGACGCCAATCGCCAACGCGTCGCCGCGAGTCCGTCCGTTCACCCGAGTGCCGACGAAGCAGACACCCGACGTGCACGTCAGCCTCGCGGCGGGCAAGACAACCGGCAAGACCACTAAGTCCGGCGCGGCAACCAGCGCCACCGTCGTCGTGCCGATCGACAGCCGCTCGTCCGCGGTCGCGTCCACTCCGCCACTCGAGCCGCTCGAGATCGCCGACGCTCAGGTCGTTTCGGTCACCTCGTCCAGCGCACGTCTCACCTGGAAGACCAACGTGCCTGCGCAGGCGGGAACTGCCTACGGCTTCGACGCGCCCACCATCTGGACGCAGCCGAGCGGCGACAGCCTCGTGGAGCACGAGAGCCTCCTGGCAGGTCTCGAGTTCGGCACGACGTACCAGGTCTATCTGCACGCGATCGACGAGTGGAACCGTGCGACAACGACGACCGTGACGATCACGACCCAGGGTATGCCGGACCGCAGCGTCGCTTCGACGAACGGAAGCCAGATCGTGGTCGACGACCGCGCGTTCTTCGCGACCGCCGTGTGGGGGCAGTGCTCCGACGGGTTCAACAGCAACATCAACGACGGAATCAACCTCTTCATGGGCGACGGGTGCAGCCCGGATGAGAGCTCCCTCCCGACGCGCCTCGACGGCCGCGCGTATTCGATCGTGAATGCAGAGAACGCCGGAACCGCCGACGGGCGCGGCTTGCTCGGCTGGTACTACCCGGACGAGTGGGACGCCTTCCTGCAGGGCACGGTCACGCACAAAGATCTCGAGAAGAGCATTGCCCCGCCTCAGGCCGGTCGCATCAGCTTTCTCACGCTGACCAACCACTTCTACAGCCTCGCGACTCCGCTTCCGCAGGGCAAGGGTATGTATCCGACTCTGATGTCGATCCCCGATGTCGTCGGCTTCGATCTCTACCCGCTGCAGGTCTGGTGCCGTCCGGCGTTCGGTGACGTCATGGACGCGCAGCGCGAGCTGGGCAGCACATCGGGGGGGAAGCCGACGTTCCAGTGGATCGAGGTCGCGCCGATGGAGCACAAGTGCAATGAGCACAAGCAGCTCGACCCGACCCCCGAGACTGTTCGCGCTGAGACCTGGCTCGCAGTCGCGGGCGGCGCAGGCGCAGTCGGCTACTTCCCGAACCAGTGGTCCGCAACGATCGGAACCGAGATCGCGCGCACCAATCGCGAGATCAAGTCGCTGAGCCAGGCACTGCTCGCTCCCGTCGGAACTGCAACCTCCGACGCGGTGGCCGTGCGGGTGTCGACCCGAACGCTCAACGGTGCGACCTACGTCATCGCGATCAACACCTCCAGCACGGCCCTCCAGGCGAAGATCACCGTCGAAGGCATCGCCGGCCGCTCCGTGGTAGTGGTCGGCGGCGGCCAGGTCGTTGGTGCCGACGACACCGGCTTTGCGGACAACTTCGGCCCCCTCGCCGCCCGCGTCTACATCATTCCGCCCGCGGGCTGGTAACCGAATCCGAGCGAAAGCTGCGGTTTCGCTCGGGATTGACTAAGCCGCGTTCGCGGGCGGCGCTTAGCCTTCGGCCTTTGAATGGGGACGCAGGACGAAGGTTTGAGGCTTACAACCTGTGGGCTGTCCCAAGGGCCGGAGGTTAGACAAGGCGCAGCCGTCTAACCGCAGGCCGAACTGACGGGGATGGCGACGCCTTCGGCGCCGCCGTCCCCGCGGTTGACAGCACTCGCCCCCCGGGCCCCAAATAAGAGTGCGCGGGCTCCGCCCGCGCACATTCCCCGCGAAGCGGCGTCCCAGAGCCGAAGCGAAAGCGAAGCTTTCGCGTAGGAAGCGAAGCGCCGACGGCGAAGTCGCGGGCATGGCGCGACGCAAGAAGAGGCGCACGCTCAGGCCGCGCCTGCCCGCGCGCGTCCGCACGAAGCGGCGCAAGGGGAAGACCAAAAGCCAGCAGCACCCCGAGCTCATAGGGCTCGGGCTTGTCGCGCTGGGCGTCTTCCTGGCATCGATCCTGTACCTCGGGTGGGGCGGAGGCATGGTCGGCGGCTGGATCACCGACGGCTTCACGGCAACGATCGGAGCGGCTACGTACGTCGCACCCGTGGCCTTCGTCGTCGTCGGCGCCCTGATGGTGGCGCGCAGTGCGCTCGTCGACGTGAACCCCTTCCGCACCGGGCTGGCGGTGACGAGCTTCGGCTTGCTCGCGGCGCTGGGCTCGAATCACGGCGGTGCGGTCGGGCGCGGGCTGCAGGGAGTCTTCGGGATGCTCGTCGGCGAGACGGGGACGACGATCATCGGCATCCTCGCACTCGTGATCGGAGCGCTCCTCCTTTCCGGCGCTTCGGCCGGCGCACTGGTCCGGCGCTCGGGTCACGCAGTCCGGCGGGCGCACACGCGTGCACGGCGCGCACGACCGCTCGAGCACGTCGAGCCTGCGCCGGTGATCCCACTGCGGTCGCTCGAGCCGCCGGTCGACGTCGTCCATGACTTTCCCGACGTCGTCGGCGACTCGCAACCTCGCCTGCTCGTCGAGCCGGTGTCCACGGAGGATCCGGATCAGCCGAGCCTCTTCGACGTCGGCATGGTGGAAACCCACGAGGAGTACCGGCTCCCCGACCGCGGCATCCTCCGCCGCTCGCCGGCTGCGAACGAGGTCTCCGGCGACGTCGCGGAGCGAACCGCCTCCGCGCTCGTCCAGACGCTCAAGCACTTCGGAATCGACGCGACCATCGTCGGCCAGATCTCCGGTCCGAGGGTGACGCGTTACGAGCTGCAGCTCGCGCCCGGGACGAAGGTCTCGAAGGTGGCTGCGCTGAAAGACGACCTTTCCTACGCGCTGGCGACGACGGAGATCCGCATCCTCGCGCCGATCCCGGGGAAGCAGGCGGTCGGTGTCGAGATCCCGAATCTGTCGCCGAATCTCGTCACGCTCGGCGACATCTTCGACGACCTGCCCGCGACGGCGAGCCCTTTGGCGGTGTGGCTCGGCAAGGACATCTCGGGCACCGCCGTCTGGACGGATCTCGCGCGGATGCCGCACCTGCTGATCGCCGGCACGACCGGCTCCGGCAAGTCGGGCTGCATCAACACGATGCTTACCTCGGTGTTGCTGCGGTCGACGCCGGACGAGGTGCGCATGATCCTCATCGACCCGAAGCGGATCGAGCTCGGGTTCTACGAGACGATCCCGCACCTGCTCACGCCGGTGGTATCGAGCCCGAAGCAGGCGTCTGCCGCGCTCACCAACGTCGTCGCCGAGATGGAGCGCCGCTACGAGAAGCTCTCGGTCCTGCGCGCGCGGAACCTTCCCGAGGCGAACCGCACCCTCCGGCAGCGCGGGGAACAGTCGCTCCCGTATCTGCTCGTCGTCATCGACGAGCTCGCCGATCTGATGATGACAACGCCGCAGACGGTGGAGGACGCCGTCATTCGCCTCGCCCAGAAGTCTCGCGCGGTCGGCATCCACCTGGTGCTCGCGACGCAGCGCCCGTCCGTCGACGTGATCACCGGGATGATCAAGGCCAACGTCCCGTCTCGCATCGCCTTCGCGGTCTCATCACAGACCGACTCTCGAGTCATTCTCGACACCGCAGGCGCGGAGAGCCTCCTCGGCCAGGGCGACATGCTCTTCAGGCCGCTCGGAACCTCACGCCTGCAGCGCGTGCAGGGCGCGTACGTGTCGGAGGAAGAGATCGCACTCGTCGTCAGCCAGTGCGGCAACCAGCGCGAGCAGGAGCTGGACGAGTCGTTGCTCGAGCTCCCGGAGCCCTTCGCCGAAGACGTGGACGAGGGCGACGGCGAGTTCGATCCCGACGAGGATGCGCTGCTCGAGAAGGCGATCGACATCGTCGTCCAGACACAGACCGCGTCGGTGTCACTCCTGCAGCGCCGCCTGCGCGTCGGCTACACGAGAGCGGGGCGGCTGATCGACATGCTCGAGCGGCGCGGGATCATCTCGGGGTACGAGGGCTCGAAGCCCCGCCGCGTGCTGGTCGAGAACACCGAGCAGATCGTAGGCTGAAGCGCGAGTCAGCCCGCCGGCTTGGCTGCTGCGGCAACTGCTCGATAGAGATGTTCCGGCCGGCCCGTGGCGCCGTAGCGGAGGGTGAGCTCGATGGAGCCCGACGAGGCGAGAAACTCGAGGTAGCGCCTCGCTGTGCCGCGGCTGACCCCGGCGCGCTCAGCGACGTCGGCGGCCGTCTGGTCCTCCTTTGCCTCGCCCATGACCTGGAGCACGAGTGCGAGGGTCGGCGAGGAGATCCCCTTGGGCAGCTCGCTCGCCCCGTGCGCTCGGAGCAGCCCGTAGAGGCGGTCGATCTCCACCTGATCAGCCTCATGCATCTTGCTCATGCGAGTGCGGAGCGCCGCGTACTTCTCGAGCCGCTCCCGAAAGGTGTCGAAGAAGAACGGCTTGACGAGATAGTGGATCACGCCGCCCTGCATGGCACGGCGAAGCGTGTCGACGTCCTTGGCGGACGTGATCGCAATGACATCGACTGCGGGAGCGTCGGGCTCGCGGAGCGCGCGGAGCACGTCCAGCCCGCTGATGTCCGGGAGATAGATGTCCAGCAGGACCAGGTCAGGCCGCAACCGATGAACCAGGTCGATCGTCTCCTGTCCGGTGTGGGCCTCGGCCACGACCTCGAAGCCGTGCACGCGCTCGGCGTACGAGCGGTGAACCGACGCCGCCATGTAGTCGTCGTCCACGACGATCGTGCGGATCATCGGGCCGTCAGCTCCCGCTCGCGTGGGAGAAAGGCGGTAAAGAGGGCGCCGCCTTCGTTCTCGACCTTGACGTAGCCGCCACGCCGGCGCACGGTCTGCTGCACGAGGGCGAGACCGAGCCCCCGCCTGTTCGCACCCGCTGCAACCTTGGTCGTGAACCCATCCTCGAAGATCTCTTCGGCGAAGGCGGGATCGATCCCCGGCCCGGAGTCGTGGACACGCAGCAGGATGCCTTCGGGCTCGTCCCTGACCGTGACTTCGATCCAGCCGGCGCGGGTCCGGGTGGCGGCGACCGACTCGAGTGCGTTGTCGACGAGGTTGCCGACGACTGAGATGAGGCTCTCGGCATCCTCGACGTCCTCCGGGAGCCGGGTCTCTGCTGTGACGCGCAGCTCGATGCCGCGCTCGGACGCGATCGCGGCCTTTCCGAGCAGCAGCGCAACGAGCGCGGGGTCGCCGACGCTGTCGACGATCGATCCGACGAGCGCCTGATGGACGAGCGACGAGTCATTGATGAAGCGAATCGCCTCGTCGTACCGACCGAGCTCGATCAGGCCGGCGACGACGTGGAGCTTGTGGGAGAAGTCGTGCTCCTGGGACCGCAACGCCTTCGCAAGGTCGCGTGCTTCGTCACGCTCGCGCACGAGCTCCTCGAGCTCGGTTCGATCTCTGAGCGTGATCACGGCTCCGATCGCCTGGCCACGGACCGAAACCGGCATGCGGTTGACGACGAGCAGATGGTCGTTCACGAGCACTAGCTGATCCGGGAGCTCGACGTTGCCGGCAAGTACCTCGCGAACGTGGCCCGGCGGCACGATATCGGCGAGGCGGCGACCGACGGCCGAATCGTCCAGGTCGAGCAGGCGCTTCGCTTCGTCGTTGACGAGCGTCACGCGCCCGGCGTTGTCGGTCGCCAGCGTGCCCTCGCGAATGCCGTGGAGCATTGCTTCACGCTGCTCGAGGAGGGCCGCTATCTCGTCGGGCTCGAGGTCGAACGTCTGGCGCTTGATCCGCCGCGCCAGCAAGACGGAGCCGACGATTCCTAGCAGGAGGCCGATCCCGGGCGGGATGAGGATCACCGGTAGGTCGGCGCGGAGCTGGGCAAGGACCTTCCGTTCGAGGAGCCCGATCGAGACGAGGCCGATGATCCTTCCGTTCTCGTAGAGCGGGACCTTTGCGCGTACGGACTTCCCGAGTGACCCGGTCTGGACGCCGACGAACGTCTTGCCGGACAGGACCGGGCCGAAGTCCGTCGACACGCGCTTGCCGAGCTTGGTCGGATCCGGATGCGAGTACCGGATGCCGTCGCGATTCGCGACGACGACGAAGGATGCTCCGGTCGCGTGGCGGATCCGCTCCGCAATCGGTTGGATGATGCGGGCGGGGTCGGGGGCGTGGAAGGCACGCGTGATCTCAGGAGTGGCAGCGACGGTCCGCGCGATAGCGAGGGACTGCTGGCCGGACTGCTTATCGAGCTGATTGCGCGCCTGGACGATCGAGACGGCCAGGCCCGTACCGAGGGTCAGGACGATGATCGCCAGCTGCAGCAGCAAGATCTGCCGCGACAACCGCAAACGGCCCCAGAAACCCCCCTTTGCCTGCATCGGCGAATTGTAATGCGCTCCATCTGCCACTTGCCTGAGCGAAATGAACAAAACGTCCTCAACGAAACAAACCGAAAAGAACGTCCGAAATCATCGACTTTCGGTCTCGCGAAATTCACAATCCCGCCGCTGAACGAGTGTGGCGAACGTCGACGGGACGGCCGCCCGCGCAATCCAGGAGAGGGAGGAACAGCAGTGAACGAAGCAGCAAAGGCGCGACGGGCGCTCGTGCTCGCTCTGGCTGCGGTGGCGGCTCTACTTGCGGTCGGCTCCGCGAGCTCATACGCGGACGGAGTGGCAGCGAAGCCGAAGCCCAAGGAGCACCCGCTCGCTCCGCTGATCACCAAGTCCAAGGGTGAGTCCGGTCTCGTCTTCTACGGGAATCCGCCCTCCGCGAACTTCAAAGCGCTCGTGACGCGTTTCAACGACGTCTACCCGTGGATCAAGGTGACGTCGTACGACCTGGAGGACAACACCATCTTCTCGAAGTACGCGTCCGAGGCGCAGCAGGGTGTCCGCTCAGCCGACCTCCTCATCGCAAGTGCGCCGAACCTCTGGATCTACGCAGCGCGGCAGAAGTTCGCCATGAGCTTTACGCCGAACGGCCTGGCGAGCTATCCGACCTTCGTCAAACAGTTCAACGGGATCTACGTCATGTCGCCGGACCCGGCGATCATCGTCTACAACAAGGTGCTCCTGAAGGACAAGGTTCCCACCTCGGTGACGGACATCGCCCGTGATGCCGACACCTACAAGAAGGTTTCCGGGTACACGGTGGACAACACGTTCGGGTACACCGGCCTCTGGGGGTACGTCCAGAAGAAGGGCTGGGCCAATTTCCAGGCGATCGGCAAGCGGCTGTCACCGACGACGGGTGTCGCGTCGCAGCTCCAGCTCGTCGCGCAGGGTGGGGCGCAGGCGGCGTATCTCACGTCGCCGACCGCGCGCTTCCGGATCGCAAGCGATGCGAATCTCCAACGTCTGCTCGACTGGAGCTACGCGAAAGATGCGACGCCGCTCGTTCCGCGCGGCATCGCGATCACGAAGAAGGCGGCGAGCCCTGCTTCGGCGAAGCTCTTCCTCGATTTCGTCTTCTCGACGAAAGGCCAGCAGGCGATGTGCGACGCAGGCTTCACCGCCTTTCGCAACAAGTTCAAGCCGTCGGGAGGCTGCACGAACACGCTGGCCGACGTCTACCAGAAGGTGGGGAAGAAAAACGTGATCCTCGTCCCCTTCAGCCAGAAGTTCGTCAACGACCGACCGAAGTTCGCCTCACGCTGGCACTCGATCTTCGGATAGCGAGCGTCTAACCGGAACGAACGGGCCGAATTGAGCATGAACACGACCGCCTCGGTCGCCGAGGCGTTCCCGCCGCCGCGTCGCAGCTGGCTGCCTGCGGGAGCGTTGCAGGGTGCGACGTGGCTGCTCGTGATCGCGCTCATCCTCGGCCCGTTCGTTCCACTGCTGTATGCGTCTCTGCGAGACCGTCCGCTCTACGAGCCGGGTGGGGTCTTCACGCTCGATCCTTACCGCGAGCTGTTCGGGGATGCGGCCTTCTGGCACGCGTGGCAGAACACGCTTGCCTTCGCAGCGCTGACGACGGCGATCGCCGTCGTCTTCGGAGCGGCCTTCGCGATCCTGTGCGCGCGCACGGACCTGCCAGGGCGCGGCGCCTACTCACGGCTGGTCCTGCTCCCGATTCTGTTGCCGTCACTCGGCATGGTGCTGGGCTGGGTCGTGATTTGGGGGCCCGGCGGCTACCTCACGAACTTCTTCTCGCAGCGGCTCCATGTCGGAACGCTTGCGATCGACACGATTCCCGGCATGGCGCTCGTCGAGGGCGCCCGCCTGCTGCCGATCGCGTTCCTCACGTGTGCGGCGGGCCTCGCGCGGACCGACTCGGCGCTCGAGGACGCTGCGCGGAGTGCGGGGGCCCCGCCGCTCACGGTGCTCCGGAGCGTCACGATCCCGATGCTGCGACCGGCCCTGCTCAACTCGGCGACGCTCATCTTCACGCTCGCGATCGCTGCACTCGGCGTCCCGCTGCTGCTCGGGACCTCGAGGAACATCACCTTCGTGTCGAGCTACCTCTACAACCTCTGGACGAATGCGTCGGCGCCCGATCCGGGCTCGGTCAGCGCGGGCGCGATGATGCTGCTCGTCGTCGCAACCCTGTTGCTGTTGATCCGCAACCGGTTGCTCGGAGCCGAGGCGCGATTCGTCTCGGTGACGGGAAGGGTCGGACGACGCGAGCTGCTCGGTCTGCGCGTGTGGCGCTGGCCACTCGCCGCCTGCTTTGCGATCTATCTCGTCTTCACGACGGTCATTCCCGTGCTCGGTCTGGCGCTGATGTCGGTCGTCACCATCCTCACACCGCTGATCGCGCCCTGGGAGCTCTTCACTTGGAGCAACTGGCAGACGCTCGGCGACGACGTCTTTCGCCGGTCGATCGAGAACAGCGCGCTCATCTCGGTCGTCGGAGCGGTACTCGCGACAGCGCTCGTCGCGCTCGCGACGCTCGTGGCCCATCGCTCGCGCTTTCCACTCCGACGCACTCTGCCGGTCGTGCTGCTCTACCCGCGCGCGACGCCGGGAATCATCATCGGCATCGGCTTCTTCTGGACGTTTCTCGTCACGGGTGCGATTGGAGACTGGTTCCGCGGCAGCATCTGGGGGATCATGCTCGCCTTCTGCGTCCGCAATCTGCCGTTCGCGTACGTCGTCATGTATCCCACGCTGGCCCGGATCGGCGAGGAGCTCGATCGCGCCGGACGTGCGGCGGGGGCAGGCTGGTGGAAGACAAACCGGAGCATCGTCCTGCCGCTGTTGCGGCCGGCGCTGTTCGCTTCCTTCGTGCTCATGTTCGTCGAGATCCTCAACGACTATGACCCGGCGGTCTTCCTCGTGAAGCCTGGGACCGAAGTGATGGGCGCGACGATGCTCTCGC
>Ga0184619_10000594_pt1 | contig 12291 bp, 9 predicted proteins | sample PLM0_60_b1_FD_133146 | JGI IMG/M metagenome (GOLD analysis project Ga0184619, IMG submission 133146) | Groundwater sediment microbial communities from an aquifer in East River, Colorado, USA - PLM0_60_b1 | ecosystem: Environmental > Terrestrial > Soil > Riparian zone | place: USA: East River...
GAAGGCAGCCACCGCACCCGCAAACAGTCCGAGGATCCGGCTCGACGCCCAGCCCCAGCTCTCGCCCTCGGTCATCGCCAGCAAGAGGCAGACGAGCCCGACAGAGAGCAGCACGGCGCCGACGAAGTCCACGCGCGACGGCGTCTTGATCGGCGACTCCGGCACGAAGCGGTGCACGAGCGCGATCGCGACCGCCACCGGAATCGCGCCGAAGATGAAGAGCCAGCGCCAGGAGAGGTGGTCGACGATCAGGCCCGAGAAGACGATTCCGAAGCCGCCGCCGATCCCGAACACCGCCGAGATCAGCCCGATCGCCACGCCGACCTTCTCGCGCGGAAACTCGTCGCGGATGATCGCGAACGCGAGCGGAAAGACCGCGGCGCCCAGCCCCTGCACCGCGCGGAAGCCGATCAGCGCCCAGATGTTCCAGGCCGCTGCCGCTCCGACGCAGCCGGCGAGGAAGATCGAGAGCGAGATCAGGAGCAACCGTTCCTTGCCGAACTGGTCGCCGAGCTTGCCCACGATCGGCGTCGCGACGGAGGCGACCAGGAGCAGGACTGTCAGCACCCAGGTCACCCAGGTCGTGGTCGTGTGCAGGTCGCGCTGAAAGGCCGGTAGCGCGGGGATGACCATCGTCTGCTGGAGCGCGTACGCGGCGCCCGCGATCGTCAGGATCGCGAGCGTGAAGTTGTAGTGCTGGCGCTCCTCGGCCACAGCTGGTCAGCCTAGCGAGGAGTAAAAGCGTTCCAGAGAGGGATACTCGGCTCGTTTCTCGAGCCGGACCTGACCACGTGCCCTAGAGAAGACGGAGCCCGTCCGCCTATGGGCGGGCTCCGTCGTGGCTTTTAGCCGCAGCGGCCGACAGTCCGGTCGACCGTCCCGAGACGGTCGAACTTCATCGAGACGAGCGAGCGGAGGCGCGCCTTCGTCCGCCACGAGATCGTCGCGCCGAACGGAGCGCGCGCATCGACCTTCACGCGCCGGCCGTTCTTCGAGAATGTGACGAGCCGGACACCGGTTCCGGTCACGCGCACGTGGAGCACGTGACGCCCACATCGCAGCGAGAGCCGTACCGCCAGGCCTGGCCGGCAGGTTCGACCCGCGCAGGTGACGAGCCGATGCAACCGCGCCGCGAGCGACGCCCGGATCGGCGCGTACGCAGCATCGTTGTGCCTGCTCTGGAGCTCGTACGGATCGCGGGCGAGGTCGTAGAGCTCACGCTCCCCGGTCGCATGCTCCGCGTAGAGGTAGTGCCGCGTCCGAATTGCATCGAAGTGCCCTGTGCCCGGGGTGTTGTCGACGAGCAGGTCGCGGGCGGGCTGCCTCGCTCCGTCGCGGGCGAAGGGAAGGAGCGACATCCCGTCCATCACGCGGCCCGACTTGACACGGGCCGCGTCGAGGATCGTCGCCGTGTAGTCGATGTTCATCGTCGGCTGCTTGCGGTGGACGCCCCGTGGCAGGTGGCCGTCCCAGCGCATGAGCAGCGGCACTCGGATCGAAGGCTCGTACAGGAGCACCTTGCCGTTCTTGACCCGGTGCTCGCCGTGGAAGAACCCGTTGTCGCTCGTGAAGAGGATCAGCGTGTTCCCGAGCTCGCCGGTCTGGGCGAGCGTTTGCACGATCGACTCGACCGCGTCGTCCACGGCGAGGAGCGTCTCGCGCCGTTGCTGCCAGTTCTCGCGGATCGCGTTCATGTTCGCCTGGGTCAGCAGCGGGCGCTTCTGCATCGCCAACGGCTTGTCGGACATGTCCGCCTCATTGAAGCTCGGAGGGGTCGGCAAAGGCGTGTTCTTGAAGGCATCCTTGTAGCGGGGAGCCGGCACCGGGGTCGCGAGCCCCTTCGGGTCGTCGGCTTCGGCCGGGCCGCCCGAGTGGTTGCCGAGGAACGCAACCCAGAGGAAGAACGGCTGGGGCTGTGGCGCCCGCCGGCGGACGATCTCGTCCGCCTTGTCGCGGTACACGTCGGTCTGGTAACAGGCCGCCTGCGGTTTGGCGCAGTAGGTCGTCACCGTGCCGTTCTCGTTCAGCTTGTAGCCGTAGTAGCGGTACGTCGAGGGGTCGACCGAGCCGTGCCACTCGCTCCAGCCGGGCGGGATCTCGGTCGCGCTTCGTGTGCCGTACCCGTTCAGGTACTTGCCGAGGTGAGTCGTGTAGTAGCCGTCCCGCTGGAGCCAGACGGCGAGGGTGTTTGTGGAGTCCAGCTTGTAATAGCCGCCGTAGGGCAGGGCGTTCCCGCGAACACCGTTGTTGTGCGAGTACTGCCCGGTGAGAAGCGAGGCGCGCGAAGGGCAGCAGAGCGAGAACGAATCGAAGTTGTTGTCGAAGGTGACGCCCTGGCCGCCGATCAGGCGCCGCGTTTTGGGCAGCACGGCCATCTCGGCGAGCGTCTGGTCGTCGGTCTCGATCACGACGACGTTCGGGCGGGACGAGGGGGCGGTGGCGCGGTGCGGCGAGTTGGCCTGGCCTCCGCCCACGACGAGGATTCCGAACGTCGCCGCTGTCGTGAGGAGTGCGGTGAGATGCCTGCTCATCAGATCCAACCTCCTTGTCCGCTTCGCCGAGGCAAAGCCCGCCGGTGGGGGCGGGCTTTGCCTGACCGATGCGGTCCGGCGTTACTCGTCCGGGTGAGAAATCGTGACGATCTTGGTCGTCTCGCAGTTCAGTACGACGTCGTGCTCGCTAGCGCGGACCCAGGCGACGTCCTTGTTGCCGGGACCGCAGTCGAGCGTGTCGACTTGATTATCAGGCGCGAGCGCGAACAGCACGTCGTTGCCGTCGCCGCCCTTGAGCGTGTCGACGCCGTAACCGCCGTGCAGGCGGTCGCGTCCGGCACCGCCGTCGAGCGAGTCGTCACCGTGACGCCCGCGCAGACGGTCGTTGCCGTCGCCGCCGAGGATGCTGTCGTTGCCGGGGCCACCGACGACGTAGTCGTTGCCGGGACCGGCGTCGACCGAGTCGTTGCCCCGCCCGGCCCAGATGCGGTCGTTGCCCTCGAGGGCGCTGACCTGGTCGTCGCCCCCACGGGCGTTGATCCGGTCGTTACCGGGCGTGCCGGTGATGACGTCGGGGCCGTTCGTGCCGCGGATATGGGTGCGGCCGGCTGCGTAGGCGCCGGCGACAAGCACGAGAGCTCCGAGAATCGTGAAGAGGATGAGCCTGCCTTTCACGGGGTTACCTCCTAGTCGCATGACTCTCTGATGGTTTCCCCGGGTCGTCAACCGGCGGTTCGGCAGACGTAAAAGCCCCGTAAAACGGCAGGTGGACAGTGAAACGCGTGCTGTGGCCTGGCTCGCTCTCGACCTCGACGCTGCCGCCCATGCCCTCGACGAGCTCCTTGACGATCGCCAGGCCGAGACCTGTCCCGACCGGGCGCTCGCCGCCGTAGCGAGAGTGAAGGTAGAAGCGCTCGAAGGCACGCGGAATGTCCTCCGCCGCGAGCCCGGGCCCGCTGTCCTCGACTGTCAGCTGTCCCGGCTCGGCGAGGATGCGGACGACGCCACCAGCGAGCGTGAGCCGGAGCGCGTTCTCGACCAGGTTCGAGGCGATCTGGAGCGTGCGGTCGGCGTCGCCGGTCGCGGGCGCCGCGCCGGGCACGAAGGCCTCGAGCGTGACGTTGAACGAGCGAGCCTGCGCCTCGTAGCGCCGCACGGCGTCGTGCGCGATCGTGCCCAGATCGAACGGTTCCTTGTGCACGCTGAACTCGGACTTGTTCATGCGTGCCAGGTCGAGCAGGTCACCGACGAGCCGCTCGAGCCGCGCTGCTTCGCTCTCGATCGTCTTGGCTACCTCCTCGCCGGAGAAGGCGCCGTCTGAGACTGCTTCGGCATAGCCGCGGATCGCCGTCAGCGGCGTCTTCAGCTCGTGGCTCACCGACAGCAGGAAGGAACGCTCGGCCGTGCGGGCCCTCTCGAGCTGCGCTGCCATCTCGTTGAAGCCGCGGGCCAGGTCGGCGAGCTCGGAGGCGCCCTCGACGGGGACCGGCTTGGGCGTTTTCGCCTCGCCGAGGCTGCGGGCGGCTTCGACCACGCGGCGGACCGGCCGCGCCAGTCGTCGGGCGAGCAAGAAGGAGATGAGCGCGGCGAGCGCGGCTCCCGCAGCGCCCGCGATCAGCAGTCCGATCAGGAAGGGCCGGAAGGCTGTCGACCCGAGCCTCTTGGGCCGGAGGAGCACAAAAGCGGACCGATTCCCGAGTGACCTGGCCGCGTAGAAGTAGGACGTACCGTTGACCGTCACGGTTCCGTTGAGAGCGCCTTTCGTCCGGAGGAGCGCACGCCGGTCTCCGGGTAGATACAGGGCGAGCTTTCTGAGGGCGGCGCATCGAGCTTCCTCATGCTGTCGGCCAAAGAACGGCTTCAGTTCGTTGATTCGGGCGCACGGCAGCAGAGCCACTCGCTCACGCTCCGCGAGCAGGTCGGCCTGGTGGCTGACGTCCCGCAGCGTCGCGCGCTCGACCTCGCGACGAGTGACCGTGAGACCGATCGCGAGCGTGAGTCCCACCGAGAGGAAGACGACTGCCGCGGTGGCGACGAAGAGGAGCGCCCGTAGCGACGGGCGGCGGAGCCTCACGGCTTGACGGCTTTGTAGCCCGACCCCCGGACCGTGCGAATCAGATCGGGGCGGCCGAGCTTGCGGCGCAGCTGGGCTACGTGGACGTCGACCGTCCGGGTCCCGCCCGGATAGCTCATGCCCCAGACCCGGTCGAGCAGCTGGTCGCGCGAGCAGACGATGCCGCCGTTCTCGATCAGGCAGGCCAAGAGGTCGAACTCCTTGCTCGTCAGCTCGACCGGCTTGCCGGCGACCGTGACCTCGTGGCCGCGGCGGTCAAGGACGACATCGTCGAGCTCGACCACGTCTTCGGCGTCGGCACGCGACTCGGTGCGACGCAGCACCGCCTTGATCCTGGCCGCGAGCTCGCGCGGCGAAAAAGGCTTCGGGATGTAGTCGTCGGCTCCGAGCTCGAGCCCGGTGACGCGGTCGGCCTCCTCGTCGCGCGCGGTGAGCATCACGATCGGCACCGCCGATCGGGCTCGGATCGCGCGGCAGACGTCGAAGCCGTCCATGCCGGGCAGGCGAATGTCGAGCACGACGATCTTGACGGGATGGCGCGTGAGCTCGATCAGCCCGTCCTCGCCGGTTCGCACCCAGACGACCCTGTACCCGAGTCGCTCGAGATAGGTGCGGACGAGCGCCCCGATCGAGTGGTCGTCCTCGACGATGAGGACGGTGCCGGTACCGATACCGGCGGCGGGAGCCTTTCCCGCCTCGGCCGGCAAACTGTTCCCACTCATCTGGTCGCGAGAACTTGCTCCGCGGGACTGTCGCCGTTGCGGATCGTGGTGGCGTGCAGTCCGCGCCGCAGAGCGGAGAAGCTCGAAGAGCTGCCGTTCACCTTGATCCGGGCGCTGGACGAGACCAAGATCGGCTGCACCGTTCCGTCCTTCTCCTTGAGCATGATCGTCGGGGGGTTGGAGCTCGTGGACTGGATCCGTCCGGCGTCGATCCGGAAATCATGCAGGATGCCGTTCGACTTCAGGACGATCTCAGCTCGAATCATCTTCGGCCCGAGGTAGTAGACCTGGAGCGCGCGGGGGAGCGCGAGCTTCGCGGCGGCCCGTGTTGCGAACACTTGCTCTGCGGCGCCGTTGCCGTCGCGGATCGTCAGGGCGAACATGCCCGGCCGCAACGCCGCGAAGGTCGAGGAGCCGCCGTTTACCCTGATGCGGGCGGTCGGCGAGACCTGCATCGGCTGCGTCTTTCCGTCACGCTCCTTGAGCGTGATCGTCTGCGTCGCGAGGGACGTGGAACGGATCCTGCCGACATCGATCCGGAAATCATGCAGGATGCCGTTCGACTTCAGCGCGACCTCGGCGCGGATCATCTTGGGTCCGAGGTAATAGGACCCGAGGGTTCGAGGAGGCGAGGAGGCGGCGGGCGCGGCCAGCCCAACGGGAACGCTCAGCGCCAGCGCCGCCGTCAGAACGATGAGCCGTCTGCGGCGTTTCATTGGTTGGATTGTCGGTTTCAAACATGAGAGCTTGGTGCTGCGGATGTAATGCACGTGTAAAACGGGGACTACTGCGGCAGACGAGTGGTGGCGAAGATCGACTCGTGCAGGCGGTTTCCGTCCGGCGGGATACCGACCGAGAAGACGGGGACGGGGTGGCCGCCGACGAACGAGATCGAGATGTAGTCGCCGACCATGCTCCCGATCGCGCCGTCCGCGAGCCACTCGAGCCGCATTGTCCGGGCAGTCAGGCGTTGCGGCGGGTTCCAGCTCACGCCTCCATCGGCTGAGGTAATCAACTCGACGTCGGTGCCCGGGCACGAGACGAAGAAGTTGCAGTCCTGCGGGCGGGGGACCGAGTAGTAGGCGATTGCCACACGCGTCCGCCCGCCAGGGCCGGCGGTGACGTCGAGGCCGGGGAGGAAGCTGTCGACTGCACCTTCGCGGGTGGGAACGCGTTGGAGCGCCCGCCAGGACGTGCCGTTCGGCGAGGTGGCGAGCACGATGTCGTTCGCATCGCAGTCGATGCGGAAGGCACAGTCGCTCCAGGCGACGAAGACGGTTCCAGCCGAGTCGACGGCGCCGGAGGGGAAGGCCGGTGCGCGGAGCCCGAGGATCGGCTCGCTCTCGAGCTGCGAGATCGTGACCGGTGCGGTGAAGGTGGAGCCGCCGTCGTTGGAGCGCGAGGCCGCGACCACGTCCACGCCTGGATCGCTGAAGACGTCGTAGACGAGCACGAGCGACCCGTCTGGCCGGCTCAGCGGCTGAACGCCCTGCGCAAAAGAGGTCAGGGGCAAGCCGGCCGTGACGACGACCGGCTCCGACCAGGTGCGTCCGCCGTTCCGGGAGGTCATCAGCTCGAGATCCCCTCGCGGGAAGGCCGTGTAGCCGAGGTAGCAGCGACCGCGAAAGCGGCTGAGCGCGCCGTTGTCGCAGGCGATCCAGGGCTTGTCGACTTCGACTGTTGTGCTATCGACGGCCGCGATCGGGGCGCTCCAGCGACGGCCGTTCGCCGAACGGCTGATCGCGATCACGTTCGCATCGCCCCCCAGGGCAAGCGAAGAGGCGAGCCAGATTCGGTGCCGTGCGTCGTAGGCGACACTCGGATCGCTGACCGCCTCGTACCGCGCTCCTCGGGCCGGGAAGACCGACAGATTCGGCAGCAACCCGTTCGCCCACGAGCGGCCGGCGTTTCTCGAGGTGGCGAAGCCGATGCTGGAGGCGCCGCCGTTTGCGAAGCGGCCGACCTGGAAGACGGTGACGATCGTCGAGCGGAACGCGAAGCTGTCCGGCTCGACCTGAGTCTCGTGTTGTCCGCCGATGTTCGTGAGCCTGTCGCGCGAGAGTTGACGGCTGACGACCTCGCAGCTCGTCCCGACCGAGTCGCCGAGGCCGGCGTTGACGATGTCACGACCCGGTCCGCAGTTGACCCGGTCGGGGACGCCGTCGCCGGCGGAGACGATCCGGTCGGCTCCCGCGTTTCCAGCCAGGACGTCGCTGCCCGGCCCTCCATCGATCAGATCGTTCCCGCCCAGGCCTGAGATGTGGTCGCCTCCACCCAATCCGAACAGCACGTCGGTCTGGGGAGTACCACGCAACCGGTCGGGCCCGTTCGTCCCGGAGATCGTCGCCGCCGAGCCGAGCCCGGCAGCCGTCCCGGCCATGAGGAGAAGCGCGGGTACGAGCAGGCGTCGCACCCCCGCAACGGTACTCCTGTGCCGAGGTTCTGACCAGGAGGATTCCTGCCCGGCGAAAATGGACAGGAAAGCGTGCGATGAGGCCCCGCCGGCGACCAGCACAGCCCCCGCCAGAGACGGCTCCGACCGAGATCGTCGAGGAAGAGACTCCGCCGGTCGTGGAGGAAGAGGAGTACGTGCCACCGCGGCGCCCGCCGCTTCCGCAGCTCTGGCCGTGGCTGCTCGCGCTGCTCCTCCTCGTGGTCGGCGGCCTGGTCGCGTGGTTCCTGCTCTCGCGCGATAGCAACGACCACAAACGGACGACGACGCAGGTGGTCGCGTCGACCGTCGCGGTACCACGCGTGATCGGCCTGCAGGAGGCCGCGGCCGTTCAGCAGCTCGCCAAGAAGCATCTCGTTCCGAAGCCGGTCTTCCGGGCGAGCAAGTTCGCCCCCGGGACCGTCTTCGGCCAGACTCCAGCGCAGGGAGCCAAGGTCACGCGTGGCTCGGCGGTGACCCTGCTCGTCTCGAGCGGAGCTCCGAACGTCGCGGTCCCGAACGTCACGGGCCTGCGCACTGCGGCCGCGGGCGCGCGCTTGCGGGCAGTAGGCCTGAAATCCAGCATCACGAAGACGTCGTCGACCAAGCCGCCCGGAACGGTGCTCAAGCAAGAGCCCTCTGCGGGAGCCAAGGTCTCGAAGGGCCAGACGGTGACGCTCACGGTCTCGAGCGGGAAGACGAAGGTGACCATTCCGGACGTGGTCGGCCAGCTGCAGGCCGACGCGGAGGCGGCGGTGCGCGCGGCGGGGCTCGTCCCGACGACCACGCAGGTCGACTCGACCCAGCCCAAGGGCGTCGTCGTGACCCAGAGCCCGCCGGCGGGCACGAAGGCGCTCAAGGGCGCGAACGTCCGCCTGAACATCTCCAAGGGTCCGCCGACGACGACGCCGGGGCCGCCCAATCCGCCGCCTCCGAGCGCGGGTGTGAAGGTGCCGAACGTCGTCGGGGAGGATCAGACGACCGCCCAGAGGAGGCTGCAGCGGAACGGGCTCAAGTCGGCGGTCGGCTACGTGGCGTCGTCCAAGCCGGTGGGCAACGTAGTCTCCGAGCGGCCGCCTGCGGGGACAACGGTCAAGCGCGGCTCACGCGTCGCGCTCAAGGTCTCGAACGGCCCGAACCCGAAGCCGTTGAAGACCGTGCCTGATGTGACGGGCCAGGATCAGGGGACGGCGACGGCGACGCTGCGCCAAGCCGGCTTCGCCGTGGTGACGATCGACGAGCCGACGACCGACCAGACCGAGAACGGGATCGTGATCGACGAGCAGCCCACGCCGGGCACTCGCATTCCGGCGGGATCGCAGGTCACGATCTACGTCGGCGTCTTCGGCTAGGAGTTAGGAGGGCGGCCGGATTCGGACCGGGCGGTTGAACGCCAGGTAGCGCTGGTGCATGAAGTGCGCGGCCGTCGTCATCCGCATCTCGCGCGGGCGAAAGGTCTTGCGGTCGATCACGAGGGTGAACCACCCGTAGAGCTGAGGGTCGAAGAACGAGACGAGCGCAAAGCGAGGGCCGGCCTGCAGCAGGTAGGCGTTCGTCGGGCTCGGCCCCCAGATTGCCTTCGGCTGCGGGAGCGGGCTCTGCGCTGAGGGTTGCCAGGGCCCGCCGGGCACGCGGTCCCAGCGGCGCGCGCCGATCACGATTCCGGCCGGGCCGCCGCGGATCGCGTAGGAGAAACGGTTCGGCGCGGCGAGCTTCCAGGTCGTGCGAATCATGTTGCCCGGCTGCGAGGAGAGCGTCTCGTCGAAGACGACCGAGCTGGCCCTCTCGAACGTGCTCGTCGCACGCCGGACGAGCGCCGATGCGGGGCGCCACGATCGAGGAAGCGTGAAGGCCACGTTCGAGGGCGGGTACGACCCGCCCGCGAGCTCCACCGTGACCCGACGCGGGTGGCCGCCGACCGTGGCGGAGTAGCAGCCGGGCGCGCACGGGCTCGCAGCGACGGTCTTTGCCCCTAGGCGGAATGAGACGTGCAGGCCCGCGAGGCCCCGTCGGCTCGGATCGAGCACGATCGCCTGCAGGCGGCCCGCTCGAACGGCGAGCGCAACCGCAAGCTTGCCGTCCTGCCTGGCGAGAACGAGGGCGCCGGGAAGCGGCTTCGGCAGGCCGGCTCGAGCCGTTGCCGCGCGGCGTGGAGCGGCCGCCTGCGCGCGCCTTCCCGGAGGAAGCGCGATCAGGAAGGCGACCGCGACCACGATCCCGGCCACGAGGACCGTCTCGGCGCGGACACTCCTCAGCAGGCTCGCTTCGGCGCCTCCGGATCCGAGCTGCGGGAGGAGCCGGTAACGGTTCAGCCAGCCGAGCACGACGAGGATCAGGAGCAGTGCGGTTTTGACGAGGAGCGCCCGCCCGTACCCCGTGCTCCAGAGCTGGCTGACCGACGAGAGCTCGAACACGGCCCGCGTCACCCCGGTGGCGGACACCACGGCGACAGCGCCGAAGGCGAGGGCCGAGAACCGGCGCACGAGCTCGCGGTCGAAGACGAGTGCTAGCGAGACGAGGCCGCCGATCCAGACCGCAGCCGCTCCGGTGTGAGCGATGTCGAGGGCCAACATCAGTGGCCGTGGGTTCCCGGCGTCGAGAGCATGGCCGGCGAGCGAGGGCACGGGAAGGAGCGCAAGCGCCGCGAGCGGAGGGACGAGCCGCGCTCGGCGATCGGCCAGGCTCAGGGCGGCAGCCGCGCCCCCGACGAGGGCGACAACGGCCCCGATCTCGTACAGCACGCCGAAGCGGGTCGCGCTCCCCTGGTGCGGGATCAGCCCGGACGCGCCGAGGAAGGCAGAAACGAAGCCCGCGAGCATCAGCATCGTCAGCCGTGCCGGATCGCCCCCTCGCCGGACGAAGAGCTGGAAGACCGCCGCGCCGACCGCGATCAGCAGCCCGAACAAGAAGAGCCAGCGCGATGCGAGCGACCGCACGCTCGGGCCCGTGTCGCCCGCTTTCAGGACCGAGCTTGGCGGCGCTCTGCCGGCGCCGACCGCAAAGGCAAGCACGCCGGCAACCGTGTGCCCGTCGTCCGAGATCGCACGCCAGGCGACGCTGTAGTCCCCGTCGCGAAGACCGCGCCGAAGCGGCACGACGAGAATGCGCGAACCGAGGCGCCGCTCCTTCCCGCCCAGTACCGATCCGTCTCCGTTCCGCACAGCCTTCGCGCCTCCGACCGGTCGTACCGTGTCGTCGAAGACGAGGCGCACCTCCTTCGGCGCGCGGTCGAGGACCGCGCCATCCGCGGGCTCCGAGCGAACGAGATTCGCGTGAGCGGCGGCCGTGGCCGGCCAGGCGAGCACCGTAGCTGTGGCGAGCACGATCACTGGGCAAGCGAGCTTCATGGCCTCGACTCTTCTATACCGACCAACCGTCCGGGCGGGTTCGAAGCTTGGTGCGGATGGGTACAACGGTCTCGTGATTCGCAGGCACGCCAGGCTCGCCGCGCTGCTCGCCGTTCTCGGCGTGCTCGCTGCGCCGGCCGCCTCGAGCGCTCCTGACCGGCTGCAGCACAAAGGCCCACCGAACAAGGCTTGGCATCGCTGCCGCTCCTGGATCGTCAGCGGCCCGGCGCATCTGACCGGCTATACGTGGGTGCGGCTGCCCAAGCACGCCTCGACGGTGACCCAGCACTACGTCCGGGTGCGAAACATGAACGTGCTCGGCTGGGTCGGCGACGTGACCGTCGACAACTACAGCCACCCGCGGATGTGGCTCTACCCGGGCAAGTCGCACTGGGTTCCCTCACCGGCGCTGATCGTGAACCGGCGGAAGGTCGGCTACAGCATCGAGATCGACCCGATCTCGGACGCGACCTCGCTCTCGGTCGAGATCTTCGCCGGTCGCTGTAAGCGTTAGGAGGCTCTAGCCGACCGTGAAGGTGCTCGCTCCGAGCAGCTTCCCGTACCGAACGTGGGCCTTGGCGCCGAAGGCGGGCCAGACGTACCAGGTGTAGATGCCTGGGCGGAGCTGCCGCGTCGTCCCGCGGTATTTCCAATGCGCCTTGATGTGGAGCCGGGCTCGCGCGGGCCACGCGGTCAGCACCTTGTGGGCGCCGCGATAGAGCTGGACGTTGTAGAACGCGGCACGGCTGACTTTGGCCCAGGCGAGAGTGGGCCGAACCGAGACGATTGCGCCCGGCTCCGGTGCGCTCAGGTGGCGAGCGCTGTCCAGGACGACCCGCAGGCTGGTCGTGGCCGTCGCGACGTTTCCGGCCCTGTCGGACGCCGTAAACGTGATCGTCCGCTCGCCGAAGTTGAAGGTCGGGGGCGCATCGCTCGTGACCGCATCGCTTCCGTCGACCACGTCGCTTGCGGTCGCTTGCGCCAGGAAGGTCGCGACCGTCGGCGACGCGCTCGGAGCACCAGCGAATTGATTCGTGTGCACGGTGGTTGTCGCCGGCACGTTCAGCACCGGTGGGGTGGTGTCTCGAACGAGCGCGGGAAAGGCTCCCTTGCCGTTGTGCCGACCCTCGCGGTCGCGATAAGTGGCGGCGCAGGAGACGGCGCTCCACCCGAGCGGGAAAAGCGTTCCGGAGGGCGGCGCGCAGGTCACCCTGGCTGCATGGCC
>Ga0184619_10000596_pt1 | contig 12279 bp, 10 predicted proteins | sample PLM0_60_b1_FD_133146 | JGI IMG/M metagenome (GOLD analysis project Ga0184619, IMG submission 133146) | Groundwater sediment microbial communities from an aquifer in East River, Colorado, USA - PLM0_60_b1 | ecosystem: Environmental > Terrestrial > Soil > Riparian zone | place: USA: East River...
GCATTTTTTAGAGAAACCGACGGAGGAGGCTGTGCTTCACGAGATGAAAATCAGCCGTGAACTGCTCGCCGCGGTCGGTTTGAACGAAGAGGAGGAATTGTTCCAGGCGTCGATGGGGATTTACGTGTTCAACCGCGACGTGCTGGTGGAATCCTTGAATAACGACCTGGCCGATTTCGGCAAGCACGTCATTCCACAATCGATCCAGCAGCGGCACGTGAGCGCGTACATCTTCAAAGGTTACTGGGAAGACATCGGAACAATTCGCGCTTTTTACGAAGCGAATCTCGATCTTACCGACATCGTTCCCGAATACAGCTTCTTCGATCCGGAGGGCGCGATCTACACCCATCCGCGCTTTTTGCCCGGCAGCAAAATCAACGGAGCCACCCTGCGCCAGGCGATTATTTCCGATGGCTGCATCATTTCCGATGCGCATCTGGAACGCTCCGTCGTCGGGATACGCAGCATTATTCAGAGCGGCGCGACCATTCGCAACAGCATATTGATGGGCGCGGACTATTTCGAACAAGCGCGAGATTCAGGGCTGCCGCCAATTGGGATCGGGCGCAACTGCGTGATCGATCGCGCCATCATCGACAAGAATGCCCGGATTGCCGACGGAGCCGTGATTACGCCGGAAGGAAAGCCGGCGAATTTCGATGCGGACAATTACTTCATCCGCGACGGCATCGTGATCGTGCCGAAAAACGCCGTTATACCAGCCGGTTTCTGGATCTGATCAGTTTGCCGGCTGGGCCCGATTGTCGAGCTTGATCGGTGTCATGCTTAACGCCGATCGGTCATGCCGGCGAACTGACTGCTGCCTGTCTCCCATTTTTCCTGTTTATTCCAAGGCACGGTTGACTCGCGGTGATCGTCCGGATCATCGACCAGACGGGGCGCATCTTTCTGCGTCGCACAAGAGGCGAGCATTGCCGCGGTGACGAGCAAAAGAGCGGAGGTAATCTTTTTTCGAAGCTCAGGAATTAGTGCCAGCATAAATGACAATGTCTCCAGGTTGCACTCGGACGCCACGCGCCAAGCTGCTGGTAATAATGTCGCCGATAGCGGTGATAGGTTCAACTGACGAAATGCGAATTTTTCCAATCAGAGTGCCGTCCCGCACCACGAGCATTTCCGAATTGGGTTCGACGCCCTGGCGGCTGCCGAGATTTAACACCACAAAGTTGTAAGCTTGATTCACGGCGAGGACGGTGCCGCGCACTCCTGTTTTTCCAGCGGCGGCGCGCCGCTTTTTCTCCTCTTCGAGCTGAGTCGAACGCTCCTGGACCGTCCGAATCTTTTCGGACAAGAATACTCTATCGCGTTCCGCGCTGTCGAGTTGACGGCGAGCATCATTGAGCTGCGCCTGCAATTCCACTGTCGATGGAGCGCCGGGATTTGCCTCAGCCGGTTTGCTTCCGGCTTCCTCCAAGCGTTTTTGCAACGAAGCGATCTCCGCTTGGTTCGCCTCCGCCTCTAACCGGGTTTGCAAATCGGCTTTCTCCTTTTGCACCTTCGCGAGGTCCGTTTCGGCCTTCGCCGCCTTGCTTTCCGCATCCAAGATCTTCGCACTCGCTCCTGGCACATTCGTTTGCGGACTCTTGGGTTCTTTTGCTTGAGCCATTCGGCCGCGCTCCGCAGCGTCGCGTGCCGCGATCGTCTTTGCCCAGTCCGCGTGCAGCCCTTTCACCCTGATGCTATTGAGGAGGCCGAAAGCCGCGGCGAGGACGAGCATTGCGACCGAAATTCCGACCAATGTTTTGGGCGTGGCGGCAAAGGTCATGGATTTCGGAAGCAACATCGAGCACTGTGTTCTTGTAATGGGGGATCACTCAAGAATGCAATTCCGAATTTGATTCGGTGGGACGATTTAGAATCGTGCCGAATTCACGTTGCGTCTCTGGGCGTTTCAACCTATAGAAGCGCTCCGTGGGACAGCAGCATCGAGTACGAGCCAAACGCAAACGGCGAAAAGCTTATCTCCGGCGCAAGAAAGCTTCCAACAAAGTGACGCGTCGAGAGTCGCCCAGGCCCAAAGCGAAGAAAGAGCCGGCCGCCGTGCCGGAGTAGGGGATGTCCCACCGGGCCTCTATGTGGGGAGCGGCACGAAGATCCCAGTAATGCCGGAGCGTGCACGTTACTTAATTGTCGATGGGCACAGCGTCATTTTCGCGTGGCCCGAGTTGCGCAAACTCCAGGGACGCCGTTCGTCGCTCGCGCGTGAGGCATTAGTCAAGCGGCTGCGTGATTATCAAGATTGGACCGGTGTGCGCGTGGTGGTGGTTTTCGATGGCAAAGGTGCGCAGGTTGGCGCGACCTCGGATCCGCACGACGTTCAGATTTTTTATTCGCGAAAGGGACAAACAGCCGATGCGATCGTCGAGCGGCTCGCGAGCAAATATGCGAATCGGTTTGAGTTGATGGTGGCCACCTTCGACTACCTGGAACAGCAAACGGCTACAGCGTGCGGCGCGGAATGCATTACTCCGGAGACGTTGCGTGGACTTTTGCGAGAAGCCCGCGCGCGAGCGCCGGGAATCAGAAAGTAAAACGGCTCAGGCAGCGCCGAGCAAAGCCCGTTGCCCGCCGTTCAATGTTTCGCGACGAACGCGCTGCTGGCAGGTGGACAGTACGCGCGAGAGCACACAGTAAAGTTGTTCGACCGGGAGATTTTTGCTTACGTAACCATTCGCCCCGGCTCGCAAGGCCGCGTGCATTTGTTCTTCGTCATAACCGATCCCCGTAAAGACAACGATAGGGATCCTCGGGTTGATTTCGCGGATGAAGGAGATGAGCGAAATCCCATCCACCTTTGGCATCCTTAGATCGACAATCACCACTTCGCAATCATGATGGGCGAGCCACGTAGCGGTCTGGAATCCCTCCGTGAGCGCCTGGCAGGTATGGCCTTTTTGCCGCAGGTAGGTGACGAGAAATCGGGTGAGGGCAGGATCATCATCGATGATGAGAAACTGGGAAGAATCGCGGGTGAGCAGTTTCATGTCCTATAATATCCATACTGGATATAAGCACTAAGCTTGCCAACCGCTCACACCGCCCAGTTTTCCACCGCTACTTCCCCAGAAATCGCCTCAGGACGGATTTTCTTGGATAATTCCTGAGGATCCAATGAGCTCTCGGCACTCCTATAAACCGAGTTTCTTTTCTATCGCCCTAACACGCTCGATCAGCTTCCCGAGTCGTCGGACCCAGGCGAGATGCTGCTTTGCCTCGGCCAAAGGCACGGCAGGTGAGGCCCACCACGCCCCGCCGCTGATGTTCTTGGAAATGCCACTCTGCGCCCCGATGGCGGTGTCATCGCCAATCTCGATATGCCCGATGATGCCAGCCTGACCGCCAATCAGGACACGCTGACCGATCCGGACACTACCGGCAATTCCAGTCTGTGCCGCGATAACGGTATTTTTACCGATGACGACGTTGTGCGCCACCTGTACGAGATTGTCGATTTTTGCTCCCTGTTGAATCCAGGTTCGGCCAAAACGCGCCCGATCAATAGTCGTATTGGCGCCAATCTCCACGTCGTCATCGATTTGGACCATGCCGACTTGCGGCACTTTCTCGTAACGCCCTTGCGCGGATTCGAAACCGAAACCGTCGGCTCCGATGACGGCGCCGCTGTGAATGACCACGCGCGCACCGATGCGAGTGCGTTCACGTATGGTGACGCGGGGATAAATCATGCAATTGGGACCGAGCGTAGTTTCATGACCGATGTAACTGCCCGCACCAATCACGGTGTCGTCGCCGATGCTAACGCCGGGTTCAATGACTGCATGTGGTTGAATCGAGACGCGAGCTCCGAGCTTGACGCTTGAATCGACAATTGCGGTCGAGTGAACGCCCGGCGCAAAGGCGACTGGTTTCGGTGCGAGTTTCAAGACCACTTGCTCGAAAGCTTTGGCCGGATTTGAGACGCGAATTTGAGCGGCGGCGATCGTCTCGGAAAAATCGAGCGGAACAAAGACCGCCGAAGCGCGCGTTTTGCGCAACTGCGCAACGTATTTTGGATTGCCGAAGAATGAAACTTCACCGTCGGTGGCCTCCGCCAGCGACGCTGCCCCGATTATTTTCTGCGCCGGATCACCCAGCAACTCGCCGCCGGACATCATTACTAGTTCCTGGAGAGTGAAAGTCACGGCTTCAAAGCAATCTGCCGCGCCGGTTGGTGTCAACCGCGAAGCGGTGCCCTCCCCGGCCAAAGAAATCGTGACCGAGCTCTCGCTCGCGAGCTTCAGCTCGCAAGCCGCAGGCTTACGCTACTTTTTTCAAACTCGCGCGAACTTCATCGAGTTTCCCGGCCGATCCGAGCTTTTCGTTTTTATGTGCGATGAAGTTTGCGTACTCCTCCATAAATATTTTTCCCGGCGGCCGAAAATCGAACTCAGCTGGTTTGTCGCGGAAGAATTCGCGGTGAACGCGCGTCCAAACAAGCCGCCCATCGGTGTCGATGTTCACTTTGGTGACGCCGAGTCTGGCGGCGGGCAGGTATTCCTCCTCGTTCACGCCGCGCGCAGAGGGATCGAGTTTGCCGCCCGCGGCGTTGATGCGCTCGACTTCCGATTTCGGAACGCTCGACGAGCCGTGCATGACGATCGGGGTCGGCGGCAAGCCCGCTTTTTTCACCTTGTCGCGAATCCCTTCGATTACTTCGAAGTGCAATGACTGTTGTCCTTTGAACTTGTAGGCGCCGTGGCTTGTCCCGATAGCCGCGGCAAGCGAATCGCATTTTGTTTGTTTGATAAATTCGAGCGCTTCATCCGGATTCGTCAGGCAAGCATGGCCTTCGTCCACTTTGATGTCTTCTTCGACTCCGCCCAGCATGCCGAGTTCAGCTTCCACGCTGATGCCCTTGGCATGCGCTTTATCGACAACTCGCTTCGTGATCGCGACATTTTGTTCAAACGGCTCCTGGCTCGCATCGATCATGACCGAGCTGTAAAAACCCGACGCGATGCAATCGTAGCACGCCTCTTCATCGCCATGATCGAGATGGACGGCGAAAATGGCTCCTGGAAACATTTCTTCGGCGGTGCGAATTATCGCTTCGAGCATACGTTTGTCGGCATATTTCCTGGCGCCCTTTGAAAGCTGAATGATGAAAGGCGCGCGACTCTGGACATTGCCGCGGAACAGGCCGAGGCATTGTTCCATGTTGTTGATGTTATAGGCGCCGACCGCAAATTTGCCGTAGGCGACTTTGTAAAGTTGAGCGGTCGTGACGATCATGACTTAAGTTAAATCCGAAATCGCGAAATCGGAAAACGCTTTAACGGTTCAACGATTTAACGCTTCGACCCTACTTTAGTGCCCATTTGGGCTGGCCGGCAACATCACGCTCACTAGTGTGCCGTCTGGAGTGGACTCAATATCGACGCGGCCGTTGTGATCGAAGACGGTACGCTTGACGATGGGAAGTCCGAGTCCCATTCCGCGCGGTTTGGTTGTGCAAAAGGGCGAGAAAACCTTTTCCTTCAAGTCAGGCGCGATCCCTTTGCCGTTGTCGCGCACGGTTACGACGACGCCGCTGGCACGCTTGCCTTGGCGGATCGGTTTTGCGGCCAGCATAATGCGCGGCTTGTTCCGTCCCGAAAGCGCCTCCGTGGCGTTGGCCACGAGATGGGCGAAGGCCTCGGCCAGCGCCGTCTCGTCGCCCAGGACCTTGGGCAGATCATTGGGCAGCGAGATTTCCACCGCCGGGCCGCCATTAGTGCCGAATCGAGTGCGCGCGATCTCGATCGCTTTCTTTACGGGCGTACGGACATCGATCGGTTTGAACACCAGCTCAGGCGGATGCGCAAAGTTGTTGATCTGCGTGATGATTTTGTCGAGGCGATCGATGTCCTTGACCACGATATCGTTGAAATCTTTGCGGAAATCAGCGTCGTCGAATCGCTCGGGAAGAAGTTGCGCGAAAGTTTTGATCGCGACCAGAGGGTTGCGGACTTCGTGGGACATGCTGGCGGCCAGGTCGGTCCAGAAGGCGGCTCGATCGACCAGGGCTTGTTTCTCACTCAAGGTTTCCTCGGCCGTCAGATCGTGGACGACGGCGACGGCGCCAAGCGGCGTGTGTTGATCGCCAAGCCGGCGCGTTTCGACTGAGAGCGATCGCCGCGTGTTATCGTCGATCCATCGCTGCGCCGGTAGGGTGTTTTTTGATTCGAGTGTCTCGCGAAGCAATGCCGCGAGTCCGCTGCCGGCGGATTCGGCCGGTTTGTTCAAAACATCCTTGCTCGAGAGCCCAAGAATCTGTTCGGCGGTCGGATTGAACCATCGAATGATCGCATCCTCATCTGTCGCTACGATGCCCGAGGGAATTGATTTGAGCAGCGTCTCGGCCAGGGTCTTCTGCAACGTGATTTCGTCGTAAAGGAGCGCGTTCTCGAGGACGGTCGAAACGTGCTCGGCCAGGATCATCAATCCCTCGAGATCTGAATAATCGAATCGCTCGCCGGTTAGGCGGTGCCCGAAAAAGAGCCAGCCGATGATGCGCCCGCGTGCATAAAGCGGCACGATCACTTCCGCGCCGAATGTGTCGAGTGCGCGGCGAAGCAGCGATCGCTCTGCTTGATGAGGCGTTTGCGCAAGATTGGCGCGGGAGATCAAATGCGCGTGCAATTCGAACCAGCGCACCAGCGCGTCGCGTTCGCCGAATTCCAGCTCGTGCGTTTCCGGCAAACAGCGCAGGCCCGCGCGGAGCCGATAGTGATCCCCTTGTCGAATCTTAGAGAAAATTCCGACGCGCGTCACGCTGGCGGCATCTGCGACGCTTTCCACCACGCTGGCGAGAAGTGCCTCGACATTATCGAACTGGCGAAACACGCGCGGGAAACGCAGCAATCGCAACGACGGCCCGCCGCTCGACGCGGCGAGCGTTGCGCCGGCTCCGCGTGTCGGTTCTAAAGTGGAGACGCTTGTCGATGTTTCGCGCAGGTCTCGATTCTCCTGCAAAACTTTTAAGTAATCGAACGCACGACTGGCCAACGCCTGGAAATGACGCCGGTCGAGCTCTAAATCTTCCGCCGCGTAAATTCCAAATTGCTCCGCCTCCCGCAGCGGATCCGACTTCACAATTCCGAGAGCAGTGATCAAAACCTCCGGCCATTCCTTTTGCACTTGATCGATGAGGTCGCGGCATTCTTTGGCGCGTAGGTCTATGATGAGCAGCGCCGGCCCGGCTTGTTGAAGGACGGCATCGAGCCGATCGGCCTCCGCCACGTGCCGCACCTGCGCCATGGTGCGGAGGAACGCTTTTATGCGTCGAACCAGATCGGAGTCCTGCGTGTATAAGATGCAGACCGGCGGGGGAATCACGCCGCCACCTCGCTGTGAGACCGGTCCAGCGGAAGTAAGATGTGGAACGCGGTCCCCTCCTTGAGTTCGCTTTCCACTTCGATTTGGCCGCCGTGCTCCTGAATAATTGAATGGACGACCGACAATCCCAACCCGGTGCCGTAATCTTTTGTAGTAAAGAATGGATCGAACAAATGCTGGATGTCGTCGGATTGGATTCCTTCACCGGTATCGCGAATGGTGATGCGAAGAACTTCGCACGCTTCGCCGTTGCCGTGGGCGATCGGGGCCACCCATTCTTCGTCGGTGTGGGTTTGTGTGCTCACGGTGAGTTCGCCGCCATGCTTCATTGCCTCCATCGCATTGATGAAGAAATTGAGGAAAACTTGTTCGAGTTGATCGGCATCGGCGCTGATTGTATCCACATTCGCTTCCAAAAAACGAGCTAATTTGATGTCCTGGTCATACAATCGATGCTTAATGAGCCCAAGCGACTTCTCCAAAACCTCGTGCACATGCGTCGGCTTGAGGTCCGGCTTGGCCGGCCGCGCGAAGCGGAGTAACTGATTGACCAGCGAATCAATCCGCTCGATTTCGTGCCCGATCAGTTTGGAAAACGCTTCGCGAAAGTCGGAATCCTGATATCGCTGCGGCAGCAGTTGCGCGAAAGTCTTGATCGAGACGAGCGGATTTTTGATCTCGTGCGCCATCCCGGCAGAGAGTGTGCCGAGGCTGGCCAGACGATCGCTACGGCGAATGAGCAGTTCCAGCCGCTTGAGCGGCGTTAGGTCGGTCAGCACGATCAATGCGCCGAGCACTTGTCGATCTTCCCCTCGAAAGATGGACGTGCTGGCGCGGACAACTACGCCTTGGTCGCCTACGTGCAGAACAATCTCATTATTTTCCTGGCCCTCACCAGTCTGCAATGTCGTCCGCAATGCGTTCCGGAGCGGTGGCGGAAGGTTATCGAGTGAATGATTGATAATCTCCCGGGGATTTAACTCCGTGAGCTGGACCGCTTCATTATTGAAAACTGTGATGCGCTCGTCGGTCCCGGCAGCGATCACGCCCGTGGTCAGATTTTCCAGCAGCGTTTCGTTGTAGATTTTTGCGTTCTGCACCTCCGTGAACAGCTCCGCGTTTTCGATGGCGACGGCGAGCTGACCGCACAGAGCCTGGAGCGCGTCCTGCTCCACGCTCCCGTAGATGCGCCTCGACAAGCGCGGCCCGAGCAGCATCACGCCCTCGAGTTGTTCGCGCGCGAAAATTCCCATCACCACCGCCAGATTGAGATGCTGCATGTGTTTGCTGACCCGGTCCAACTCCGGCGTCGGGCGAGCACGATGCAATTCGTCCAGGACAATTGGCTGTCCGGAACTTTGCAGATACTTCAGGAGCGCGTGATCTTTGGGAAGATCGACCCGGCTCGCAGAAGTGGGCGGCGGATAGCGCTGTGCGTAAATATCCTTTTGCAGCAGCAAGATCATCGCGCGATCCGTGTCCACTGCCTGTGCAATTGTCTCCCCGAACCGCGTGAGCAGATCGCGTAAAGTGGTGACCGATTTCAGGATGGCAACCGCCTGATTCATGGTTGTTCGAAAATCCAAGCCGCGCGAGCTAACGAATAGCCGCTCGGCTAGACGTTGTGAAACGCCCCGGGCCGGTGCCATCGCAAAAGCGACCACGATCGCCGCCATTACATGCGCGATCCCGTGCGGGTCGGCGGCGGAAGATCGCAGTGCCGCCGCTACGAGCCACCAAACCAAAGCGTAGATCGCGAGAAGGTACGCGGCTAGAAGCCCGTAAGAAATGGCGCGCCGAAGGAAAACGCCGACATCCATGATCTTCCGTGTCGCAATGCCGTAGGCGACGACGATGCCGAAGACAACAACCCGAAGCGGCGCAAACCAAAGCACCTTGGAAGGTTCAATAAAAAGATTGAGAATGAGCGTCAGCGGCAGGGAAAACGCCAATGCTAAGATTCCTGCAATGAGAATGAAGGCGAGCTCCGAGCGGTCCCTACCGGCGGTTGCTCGAATGTCGCGAACGGTCGAGTAAAAAAGCGCGACCATCGCTGCCACAAAGTATACCAGATAGATGCGAAAAGCCGGACCGTAGATGGGACTCGGTAATAAGATGCCGGCAGTAGCATGATTTGGAATCCGCGCGCCTTGCAGAAAGAATTTTGTCTGGCAAAGAACAACGATCGCCGAAGTAACAAGCAGCCAAGAGCGCGAGCGACGGAACATCTGGCCCCAGCTTGTTTGCCTTTCGCGAATCGAGAGTCGAAGAAGGTTAAAGCTGGCAAAGATAAGTGCCGCCGCCGCTGACGCTTCCCGGATGGCGAATTCAGCCACGCCTTGGTTCGTAGTGGCAAACGCACAATACAAGCCTCCCATCCAAGCAACGATAGCCAGCGATAGGACCAGAAAGCATTGATTCGATCGCCGCTTGCGATTAGCGAAGAAGACAACCAATCCTAGTCCGCATTGTATGATCAGCGCGACCAGGGTCGGAGCGGCGGCGCTATTCATTTAAGCTGCAATGCGATCAACCACTAGGCTGCTCGCGTTGCCGCCAAGGCCGCGAACATTTACGAGTGCACAGTTTACATTGGCCTTGCGTGCTCGTTTGGGAACGAAGTCGAGATCACATGCTGGATCCGGAGTTTCGTGATTAGCGGTGGGAATAATTACTTGGTCGCGAATAACGAGTGCGCAAGAAGCGACTTGGAACGGTCCGCCAGCGGCTAATGGATTACCAGTGACACCTTTTATTGAGCTCACAGGCACTTCGTATGCACGCCGCTGAAATACTTTCTTGATGACACCTACTTCGGCGGCATCCAAGACCGGGTGTCCTGGCCCGTATGCACTTATATAGTCGACATCGTCGGTAGTCCGGTGTGCGTTGGCCAAAGCAAATCTTATAGAATCCTCAAGCCCGCAGGCTGGTTTCTGCGGATCAAGATCGCGCTGCTTGCCATACCCGCTGATCTCGATGTACAGCCGCGCTCCTCTCGCCTCTGCGCGTTCTAAGTTTTCCAGCACCATCACACAGGCACCCTCGGAAATCACACCGGAATCCCTATACAGGTCGAATGGTCGGCTTGCCTTTTCCGGCTCGCTATTTCGCGATGAACTGAGCCCGCTCGCGATAAAACTTGCCATCGTTAGCGGCGTGATTGGAGCATCGGCTCCTCCTGCAATCGCGATCTCGGCTTCACCCGAACGAATCATTGCAGCCGCATCTGCCAGTGCATCTACTCCAGATGGACACGCGGAAGAAACCGTCGCGGCATTTGCTGAGATCCCGATTCGGTCCGCAATTACATTGGCAGCTGCTTGAGGAATCGAAGCCGCTGCTGAGGTTGTCGGCGCGCGATTTGGGCCGTTGTCTCGCATCGCAAAATAGACACTCTCGATGACGTCAATCGCACTTGTGCTTACCCCAATCACAACCGGCGTTGGGCTGGGCAACTGAAGATTGTTCGGATCTAGGCCGGCATCTTTTAGTGCCATCATGGCTGCGGCGTAGGCGAGCTGCGTGTGACGTGCCATTCGCTTCGGCCTTAACTCCGGCTCTATGTAATCCTCCGGGTTAAAGTTTTTAATTTCGCCAGCGATTCGACTCCTAAAGCCGTTTGCATCAAAGAGTGTGATCGGCCCGATGCCGCTGCGGCCGGCGAGAAGGGATTCCCAGAATGCTTCGAGCCCGATTCCATTGGGGGCGAGAATCCCAATGCCGGTGATGACGACTCGATTGCGCTTAATCATGTTTCTCTGCTGTAGCCACGAATTGTAGCCGTCGCCCTTCGGGCGACGCAATGCACGCGAAATTGGCAGGCCAGCGCTGCGCTCGCCGCGGCGAACGGGTTACGGTTGGTCATGACGATGCGGTTAGGCCTAGTCATGTTGACCATTTCAAAAGCGATAACCACGCCACGCCAACACGGAAGAGAGCGATCTCGCGGCTCGCGATCTTCGGAGGCGCTTGAAAGGTTTTTAAATGCTGGGCGTTATTGACGACCACAAGCAGATCACGACACACTCTAAACGCTACATTAAATTCAGTCATTATATTTTCCGGGCGCTCTCGGCTCTACTTATTCACCAAATTTGCAAGTTATTCGCAATTTGCAGCTTGCGCACCATCAAAATTTATTTCAATTTCCCAGCCGAGTTCCCATGGCCCGCCGATATTTGTCATCTGTGGTCGTATGCGGCACGCGCCTAGCTTCTAACCGGCTTGGCCGATCATGACCGTCTCGCCGCAAACCCCTGAAGTCCTGGTTATCGACGATGAAATGGGTCCGCGCGAGAGTCTGCGGATGTTGCTCAAGCCAGATTACAATGTGCATACGGCCGATTGCGTCGAAGCCGGCATCAGGCTCCTGAAAGAGAAACAGCCCGATACCGTCGTAATGGACATCCGCATGCCGGGCGCGACCGGGATCGAAGGTTTGCGAAAAATCCGTGAATTCGATCCACATCTTTCCGTCATCATGCTCACCGGTTTTGGCGCTCTCGAAACCGCGAAGGAAGCGCTGCGGCTCGGCGCCAATGATTACATTAGCAAGCCCTTTGACGCGGGCGAAATGCGAAAAGTAATCGGACGCAACGTCGAACGCACGCGTGTGCAACGAGCGAGCGAACGCGCAGGGGTCGAAATCAAGGAATTAAATAATCGCCTGCTCAAAGAACTGGCGCAGAAGGAGCGGCTCGCCTCGCTCGGCCAGGCTTCGGCCGAGTTTGTCCACGATTTGGGTAATCCGCTCACGATTGTTTGGGGTTATGTCCAACTGCTCGCAAAAAAACTTGAGCGTTCTGAAAACGGAGGCGCCACGGAAAACACCGCCTCGATTAAAGAATTGGGCATCATCGAACAAAACGTACGGCTTTGCCGCGAGCTTCTGACGATGTGGCAAAGTTACGGCAGCGTCGGAGCCTCGCCGCACAA
>Ga0184619_10000598_pt1 | contig 12265 bp, 5 predicted proteins | sample PLM0_60_b1_FD_133146 | JGI IMG/M metagenome (GOLD analysis project Ga0184619, IMG submission 133146) | Groundwater sediment microbial communities from an aquifer in East River, Colorado, USA - PLM0_60_b1 | ecosystem: Environmental > Terrestrial > Soil > Riparian zone | place: USA: East River...
CGCATCTCCGAAAAGGCCACCCGCACCTCGCGCGCGGCCCCCTTCCACACGACCATCTCCAACGTGATTTTGCCGCCGGCGGGAACGCCGATGTCGACCGCGAGGCGGGGGAACGCTGCCTCGAATCCCGCCAGCGGGCCAAGCCGCGCCTCGAGCCAGCCGCGCAGGTCAGTAATCACATCAGGGGCGTACCAGACATCTTTCCACTTCTGGCCATCACCTGGGAGCTGGTACCGAGCACAGGGGGGTTTCCCTTTAGAGGAATCTATATAAAGGGATTTCCCCCTCTGCTCGGTCTTCTTCCATTCTTTGGCCGCCTCCGGGCTGGCCCAGACCGCCGGCCAGGCCTTGGTGATGTCGGTCGGGCTGTCCAGCCACACTCCCTCCGCTTCCATCTCGGTTTCCTTCCCCGGCGCCACCCACTCCGCCACCTGATCCACCTCCAAGGGCAGGACCACGTCGGCGAGGATGTCGATGTCGAGGGGCGTCTCGGCCGTCCGGTTCACGCCACGGCCTCGGCCTATCGCCTGGATGAGTTCGCCCTCGCACACCTGCCAGCGCACGGCTTCAGCCAGGGCGTCGGGATGTTGGTCGCAAGGGACCGCCACCCCGGCGCCGCTCTTCAGCCGGACCCCACGCTCCACTCGGTCAAACCAGGTCCCCCCGTTCTGCGGTATGGACGCTTTGACCGGTTCGATGCCGGACAGCAGCCCGGCCGCGGCCTCGACCTCGAACGGGGACGGGACGGTTCGCCCGATGGTGATCAACAGCCGGACATCCCGATATCCGTCCAGGCCGGCGATGGCGTTAAAATGCTCGAGGTGGATCGCGTTCGGCATCCTGTCCGCCAGCCTCTCTCGGACTTCCTTCTGACAGATCACCAGGGTCTGTCCGCGGCCGCACTCCATCCAGCGCTTGAGAACGTAGCGGCGTATCGCCTGCAGGTTGCGATCGGTCGCGGCGCCGAGGAGCTTCTTCTTGGTGATCGGGGCACCCAGTATTTGCCTGATGTGAACGTGAGGCATCGGCGCCTCAATGCGGCCGACGATCTCGACATCGGGAAACCACTTCTTGAGGATCAACTCGGAGGGCAACGTCGCATCCATGATCATTACGGGCACCTTGTATTGTTCGGAGATCGGTCTCACGCCGCGTGTTTTCACAACCCGCGCCTTTCCGTACTCGGTGTTCTCGTCCATCAAGAACAGCCGGCCCGAGACCACATCTCCGCTATGGTCGGCAAGCAGCTCCCGGACAGTCCGCCACACCCGATCGAGCGCGTGGCTGTTGGCGGCATTCCCGCCCACCTTGGTTCGGTGATTGATCGACATCCCGGGCCACATCACGATCCTCTTCTTCATCTGCCACTCGAGCTTGATCGCGGCCGTGCAGTCGTCTGGCGAAAGGGCAATTAGGTTTGTCCGCGGCACCCCTCCATCTTCAGATGTTCGCAGCGCTTGAGCGAGCTTCCTTCGATAGGGTTCCAGATCGTTGGCTATATCGATCTTCGCGAGCGAAACATTTTCGATCTCGTCGAGCGTTACGCCGGTCTTGGGCTTTGATTGCCCGGCCTCTTGAAAGCTCTCGTCGATGAACAGCGCCGACAGGTTTTTGATGGCGGACTGCTTCTGGAAAAGCATTTGGTGCGCGAACAGCCACACGTCCGGCTTCTGCCGCTTTTGGGCTTGGTAGGCGCAGGTGTCGAACAGGGGGCACGTCACTACCATCCCCGATGGGTTCTTGCCCTTGCAACACGCCGATTCGACCGTCACGCCTGCCTTCTCTGCCAGCCGGACCGACGGCAGGTCACCGCACATTGTCGGACCGTCCTTCCCAGACACGAACGCCTTGCGTCCGCGCCACACCGCAGCGGTGACCCCGTGCTGCCTGAACTGGTCGGCGATGTCTTCGCCGAGACGATGCGTCGGGACCGCATAGCCAACAGGTGCGATCTGTTTCCCGGCCTTGAGGGCTTCGGCAATCGCGCGTGCCGCGATCCTGGTTTTGCCTATGCCGGTCATGGCCGAGAGGGCGTGCTGCACGACCACGCCTGTGGTGACGAAAAACTCATCGATGAGTTTCCGCAGCAGGCGCCGCGCCTCATCCACACCAGTGCCGGCCTTGATGGCGTAGGTCGGCGCGGCCCCGCCGCGGTCGCGGAGCCTCCCCCACGCTCGCTCAATCTCTTTGTGCAGCCGATCGTAGGGCTCGAGGTACTTGGCCGCGCACCCAAACGGGTGCCGCCGCATCAGGTCTTCAAGATCGTCAGGCATCATGCCGGCGGCGCGTGCCGCCTTGCAGGCGCTAAAGAATACCCCGGAGCGGGTCCGGTCACCTCCCGCCTTGGATGCACGGTCCGCGACAATCTCCTCGACCGTCTCGTCAACGGTGCGGCCGGTCGGAATATGGGGCTGCGCCTTCTTTGGTGCGGCCTTGCTGCGGGACGCAGCCAACAGCACATCGGGATCGATCAGCTCGCCGTTCCACGCCAGCGTGACTTTGACCGGCTGCGGAGCGCGAGGGCGGTTGCGTTCGTCGACCTTCTTTTTATTGGGCCAGTTGAGCGTGCCCGGGACGCGCCACACGTGCGCGATGTCCTTGGTGCCGTAGTCGCCGCCAGTGGCCTCGCCGAGCGCGAGGGCGAGCTGCCGCGCATCCGGTAGAGCTCGCAACAGCGGGTAGATTGGCTGTGAATTGCCGGGAGATGTTTCGATTACGTATGGTGCGGGCAGCGGAAGGTCGCCGGCCATGCCGGTGTCTGCATCCAGATCGACAACGAGCGCGAGTGTGCAGACAATGTCATTGATGCCCCCTCGCTCGCTCCCAGTCAGGCCGCGGCGACAGATGGCCCACGGTGCATAGACGTTGATGTGTGGCTGCAGCTCGAACCCCATGATCGTCTCGACCATCAGGTCGATGTCACCGATCTCGAAGCGCTGCACCTGCCCCCGCAGCTCACGCCCGGTGTCTGGGTTCTCGCCGTAGCACGCGAGGACTAGAACGCCATCTGCAGCCGATAGCTTCGCCAGCCGGTGCAATATGCTGATGTGAGCGTGGATTGTGTCGCGGTTGAAATCCGGCCTGTCAGCCTCGCAAGATTCCGCGCGCGCTTCACTCTGCGCGGTGCTCATGGGCCGCCACCGACGTGGACGGCCGGGGCATTTTGAAATTCGCCCCTAACCTTTTGTTTTTCCACGCGCGCTTTCTCTCTGCTTTTGAGAAAAAGCTGTATGGGATCAATGCGGATTAGCGGACTCTGACTCCGTTAATCTAGGTTCGAATCCTAGTCCCCCAGCCACAAAAATTTCCGTTTCATGACAGTGGGTTCGACAATGCACCTGACGATTCAGATCTAGCTCCTAGAGCGCGCCGAGTTCGGTCAGGGCGACGCGCACCTCCTCGATGCCTTCAGGTGACAACGCGAGCTGTGGCGGAAGCGGCGTGCCGACTGCATAGCCCTGCAACTCGAGCCCGCCCTTGATACACGCCGCGAGATTATATTTCGCGAAGACCTGGTTGATGCTCCAGAGCTGCCGTTGCAATTGCATCGCCGAATTCCAATCGCCACGGCGACAGCGTTCGTAGAGGTCCACGCTCTGCTTCGGCACGATGCAGGCGGGTCCGGCCATCCATCCCTTTCCGCCGATCAGCATCACGCAAGCGGGTATGTGCGCCGAGGCGGCGAACACCGCCATTCTCCCCTCCACGCGGTTGATGATCGAGAGCAAGCGCCCTGTGTTGTAGGAGGCGTCCTTGATATAGCGGATATTCGGCATACGGCTGAGGCGATCGATCACCGGTAGCGAGAGGTCCGAGCGCTGGAAATTCGGGTTGGTGTACAGCACCACCGGCAGCGTCACGGCTTCCGCAATGGCCTTGAAATACGCGTGGACGCCCTCATCGGAAATCGGAAAATACGCTTCGAGAATGGCGAGGATGCCGTCGCAGCCCAACTCCTGCATTTCACGCGCCTGAAACACGGCATCGGCGATCGTCGTTGCCGCGACTCCCGCAACGACCGGAACGCGGCGGCTTGCGGCCTTGACAACAACCTCGACCACACGCCGGCGCTGGGGCCAACTCAGATACGCGAATTCACCCGTCGATCCCAGAGGAGTCAATCCATGCACGCCGGCAGCGATGAGATCATGGCAGAGGCGATCCAGCACCTCGCTCATGACCTCGCCTGATGGACTCACCGGCGAGACCAGGTAGGGGAAGACTCCGTGGAATGCCGCATCAACCATCGAGGAATCCCTCCCGTCGGGTCAGTTCACGTCAATTGGTCGGAAAGGGTCCGCCTGCCGGTACCTGACGCTGTCAGCGCCTTTCTATGCCCTGAAATTGGCGTTCTGACGCCGTCAAAGGCAGCGGCACGGCCGAACTCCGCGAACACCGGACGACGGCGGGCCGCCGCGACTTCGCGCCCTGAGAGCCATAACGCAAAGCGTGCCGGGCGAGCCGCCGGACCGCTGCCACCGATATCAACGATATCAACGATATCCGGGCCGTCACTGCAGCCAAAAAGGGCCCGTGGAAGACCGGTCAGACCGCCTCGACCGCGACGGACGCGTCGAGCGTTACATCTCTGAAGTAAGGGAAAGCCAGGCCTACACCGAGCAACCGTCGGCCCCGGCGCAACGCTGCCCCGGCAGTGCGCGCCTCGAGCGCGGTGCGGGCGAGCGCGGGAATCTGGCTTGGCTGCCGTACAACCGAGCGCAATACGGCGAGGACATCCGCCGTGCCGTCGTGTCGCAAGCCGGTGACCGCAGCTGGCGGAAGCTCACTGTGTGCCGGATCAATGACCGCACGACAGGCGGCAAATGGAATCCGATAGGCGGCCGCGATTCTCGCAGCGACATGCGATTCGTTGTCGACGGCGACGGCACCCGTTCGCACGTGAAGCCGGCGCTTTTCCAGGGGATGCGCGACAGGCGCATCCGCCCCGATGATCTCGGCATGCAGCGCGCCCGGAAGCGCGTCGAGAAGCGCGCGCGCCCAGGCGCGATCGGTCGGAAAGCATTCCTCGTCGGTCCGCACGCTGGAGCCGACCACCCAGTCGCCCGCAGCGAGATGGGGCGCGAGTCCGCCGGCGATGCCAAAACTGATAATGCCCGAAGCGCCGCGCCTAGCCGCCCGGTCGAGGGCAGCGATGAGTTGCGACGCATGAGTGCAGATCACCGACACGCCAGGCCCGAGGGCAATGCGGGCCTCGAGCGCGAGACAGGTGACTGCGACTACGTCCCCCCTAGTCGACATCCAACTCCCATTCCGTCCGTATAGTCGAAGCCTGCCTTTTCCGTTATGAATTCTTTACGAGATGGCAATCAATAGCCTTAGAAAGCGAAGATGGTCAACGGCCTTGCGTCTCGCCTCTGGCTCCGGCCTCGTGTTTTCGGGGATATCCTTGCCCCGCCACGTCGAGTATTGGCCGCCCCCCGGCCGTACTTGTATCGGTAGTTCTGCTTCCGCCGATCCGCGCTGCCGGTGGAGGCACACCTGCATTAAATATGAGCTGGGCCTGTGGCATCTCGATGGCACCGGGCAATAATCCCTGTGATTCGCGGGTCTGAGGACGCGAACGACCTCGTTACCCGCGCTAGGGCCGAGAATGACCCTTGAGAGCTGCCTTTTTCGCGGGGCCCGAGTCGGGCCGCTACACCCTGCATGCGCGCCATTTCACCGAGCAAACGGTGGAAACCGCGGCAAAATTTGCCCGCTCCGCGGCAGTCGCACCGGATTTCTCTGGTTGAGTCTTCCTTTCGGGCTTCGGGCGGCATCGCTTTCAGTCTCGTGCGGTCGAGCCGCGCCATCGTGCGAATTGCAGCACGCGATCGCCGTCCCGCGCCGCGCCCCGCTCCAGCGCTTCACGAACGGACTTTTCCAGAACCGGCAACTGGAACGGCTTGCGCAAGATCGCGAACTGCGATTGCGCCGATTGCACGACGTCACTGTAGCCGCTGGTGAGAAGTACGGGGATCTGCGGATAGTGGTTGCTGATCTCCTGGGCCAAGGCGATGCCGTTCATCCCGCCGGGCATGACGACGTCGCTGAGGACGAGATCGATCTTGTCTCCGCGCTGCAGCCTGTTCAGCGCATCGGTGGCGTCTTGCGCGCGCAAGGTCCGGTAGCCGAGCTGCTCGATGAGCGACGCCGTGACATCGGCGACCTCGGCATTGTCCTCGACGACGAGAACCGTCCCCTGCCCTGCCACGATCGGCTGGGTGGGAGGAGCCTCCACAGCCTTGACTAGCGCCGCGTGCCGGCGTGGCAAATAGATGGTGATCGTCGTGCCGCTGCCGACCGCACTGGTCGCAACGACGGTCCCTCCCGACTGATGGGAAAAGCCGTACACCTGCGCCAGCCCAAGCCCGGTGCCTTTACCGAGCGCTTTGGTCGTGAAGAAGGGCTCGAAGATTCTCGGCAGCACGTCGGGCGCGATGCCCACGCCGGTATCGGTCATGGCAAGGGCAACGAAGTCTCCTTCCAGCTGATCGACCCCGTCGCTTTTCTTCAGGGTGACGTTTCGCGCCGACAGCGTAATGAAGCCCCCGCCGGGCATGGCGTCGCGGGCATTGACCGCTACGTTGACCAGCGCCAGTTCGAGCTCGGCGATGTCGACCTCGACCGGCCAGACATCCGCCGCGATATCGCATTTGAGCTGGACGTTTCCGCGCAACGAGCCGACCAGCATTTCATGCACTGCCTCGACCCGCTCCTTGAGGTCGGTGACAACGGGGTTGAGCGGCTGGCGCCGTGAGAACGCCAACAGCTGGCGCGTCAGGCTCTCGCCGCGATTGGCGGCCGAGTGGACCGCGTCGATGGCCTGCAGGTGCTTGGGATCGGTGAGCCGGCGGCGCAGAAGCTGAGCGTGGCCGCTGACGATCATCAGCAGATTGTTGAAATCGTGGGCGATGCTGCCGGTCAACTGGCCGAGCGCTTCCATTTTCTGCGACTGCGCGAGCTGCTCCTGGGCCCGCTCCAGCGACGCCTGCGCTTCCCGCCGCTCGGTGATGTCATGTGTGATCTTCACGAAACCGGCGAGCGTTCCCACCTCGTCGCGGACCGCCTCGATTACCACGCTCGCCCAGAACAGGCTCTTGTCGCGTCGCACCCGCCAGCCTTCGACCACACATTTGCCCTCGTAGGCAGCGACCTGGAGGGCACGCGCCGGCTCGCCGCGCTGCTGCTCCTCGTCGGAATAGAAGCGACCAAAATGTTCGCCGACGATTTCCGTCGCCGTGTACTGGTGGATGCGTTGCGCGCCCAGGTTCCAGTTGGTGATAAGACCATCCTTGTCGAGCATGAAGATCGCATAGTCCGTGACGCCTTGGATGACCATCCGAAAACGCCATTCGCTTTCCATCAACGCCTCTTGCGTCTTGCGGCGCTCGGCGATGTCGTGCTGGAGCGCGGCCTCGACGCGTTTGCGCTGCTCGACCTCGGTGTGAAGGAGTTCGGTGGCCTTGGTGAGGCGCGCCGCGCGCTCTTGAGCCGCTTTCTGCAAGTCGTCATGCGCGCGCTGCAGACCTTCCTCGGTCTTGCGACGGGCGGTGACGTCCTCCATCACGGCCATGAGGTGGCGCACGGCGCCACTTTGATCGGTGATGGCCGAGACGTTTTTGCGCAGCCACAGACGTGAGCCGTCGGGGAGCACGTGCCTGATCTCGATGGCGAAGCCCTCACCGGTTTGGATTGCCTGCCGCAGCAGGTCACGCAGGTAGGGCGCATCCTCCGGGACGGCGATATCTTCGATCCGCGTCTGCAGCAGTTGCGGCGCCGGCCGCCCAACGATCTCGCAGAACCGACTGTTGACCAGGTTGAAGCGCCCAGCCGTATCGAGCTGGGCGATCCCCACGATCGCCTGGCTGAACATGGCGCGCAGAATTTGCTCCTGCTGGCGCAGCTTGGCTTCGAGGCGTCGTCGCACGGCCAGATCGGCGCTCACGGCAAGACTCGGAACCGAAACGCCGATCGTGAACATGACGAACAGCAGGAACGATTCGTTGAAAGTGGATGCCGTGAAGGGACCACTGCCCGCCAAGACGCCCCAGGCGGCGAAACCCGTAAGAATGAGCGCCGCCGACGCGGTGTCGCGCGGTCCGCACCTTAGCGCCGCCCACACCAGCGGTAGGACGGCGAGGAACCCGAGTGCACTCCTATACGCGGTCTGCTCGATCAGCGGGCTGAAGGCAATGACGCCCACGACTCCCGCCGCGACAAGTGCGGTGGTGGACGCAAGGAGCTTGTTCAACTTGAAAGGTCGGAAATCGCCGAGCACCCACAGCACGACGACCGGCGCAACGACAAGCGCGCCGGCCGCATCGCGCAGCCACCACGTCGTCCACACGGCAAAGACGTCGTTCCATTCGAGGTATCCGGCGACGGACAAGCCGCCGACACCGGCGGTCGCGCTGATCATCGTCATGGCGACGACGACTAACGTGAACTTCGTCACGCCCGCGGGCGTATCGAACGTCTTGCGGCCCCCGGACCAGATGTTGAGCAGGTATCCGCCGACGACCGGCGCCAGCGTGCTTCCCGCCGCCACCGCCAAGGACATCATGATCGAATCGGCGACGCTCGCAGGGGCTAGATCGGTCGGCACGCCGGCCGCATAAGCTGCCGCAAAAATCGCCGGCCACACGCGAATACCCCGCAAGACGATGGCGCCGAAGCCGAGGCCGGCCGGCGCCCAGATCGGGAGCACACCCGAATGGATCGACGCTACCGTCAGGCTGATATACGCCAAGCCGAAGTAGGCTATGCCAACGACCATCAGGTCGAGCGCGTAGATCGCCAGACCGCGCGGATCCAGCGCCGTAAAAAACTTAGCCCCCGATAAACGAGTCACGGTATGCCCCCCGCATCCGCCAACTGCGCTCTGATCCTGCGTTCTCTCCCGCAAATACGCGCTGATGTAGTCCCCGGCTAACCCCACGTTAATGATGAACATAACTGCGGCAGAACTCGGGCCTCGGTGCGACAACCCCGCAAAAACGATGGAACTTTGGCCGCTGCCCCGACCAAGGCATGCGCCTTGCGCGAGCCCGCGCAGACGAGGTCGCTCACGGTCGCGCGGCTCCTGCCGCCGATTTGGGCAGCAGGCGCACCGCATGAAAGCTGATCGACGTCTTCGGCGGTGGAAGCGCTACACGCACTTCGCAGAAACTCGCCGACCGCCTTCGGTGGCCGCGGGACCACGCCGAAGATTCGGTCATTGTCCGGCAGGAACCAGGAGGGGGATCTGCTTGAGCCGGGCGAGCAACCGCCGATCCTCCTCGCCGCTGTTCTGCGCGGAGACCGCAAAGCCATCGCTCCGAGACCGGGCCACGCTGTCGGGGCTCCCGCCGCGTCAGTTCTTGATGTATTTCATCAGCCGTTTAGGCCCGACTTCTGCGCCGTAGATGTTGCCATTCGCATCCGCCGCGACGCCTTCGGCCGCGCTCGTGCCCGTCGTCCTCTCGACGGGATCCGGAATGAATCCCGTCACAACGCCGTCGCGGACTCTTCCGACTCTGATACCGCGCCTCCAACCGTCGTGGTTCTTGGCTACCGATTCCGACTCGGAATCGGCGACGTAGATCATGTCCTTCTTGTCGATGAAGACACCGCTCGGACGGCTGAACTGAAACCACTGATCGATATAGTTTCCGTCCTGGTCGAAAATCTGGATGCGGTTGTTCTGGCGATCACCGACGAAAAGGCGTCCGCGCGAATCCATTGCGAGCGCGTGAGGAATGTCGAGTTCGCCTGGGCCCGAGCCTTTCTTGCCCCAGAACTTGATGAACTTGCCGTCCTTGGTGAATTTCACGATCCGCGCATTGGTGTTGCCGCCATGTCCATCGGCGACAAAAATGTCGCCGTTCGGCGCGACCAGAACTGCGGATGGTGCATTGAATTCATCCGGACCGCTGCCCGCGACACCCGCCTTGCCGAGCGTCATCAACACCCGGCCGTCCGGACTGAACTTGAAAACCTGGTGGCCCTTTCCGTCCTTGCCAAGCCCGTCGGTGACCCAGACATTGCCCTCGCTGTCCACGTGCAGGCCATGCGGAAACAGCAGCAGCCCCGCGCCGAATGCCTTCAACAGCTTGCCCGACGAATCGAATTTGAGGATCGGCGGCAAGTTCGATCCGTCACAGGCGAACGGGGTCCCCGGTTTCATGAGCGAGGGCGGAGCGAACGCGCCGCACCGCTCCGCCACCCAGACACTGGTGCCATCGGGGTCGATATCCACGCCGCTGGTCGAACCCCACGCGCGTCCTTCCGGCAGTTTCCCCCAGTTCTCGACCGCATGATACGGGTTGGGCGCGGAATTGGTCGGAGCACTGACTTGGGCGCGGGCCCCCACTGCTGCGATACCCGTCGCGGCAACAACGGCAAGCGCGAACGCACGGCGCGATCGGACGCCATCCGGCATCGTAGCCCTCCTTGGCAGAACCGGGGTTCGGCCCGGTGTTTGTTGTTTGATCCGAGCTTAGACTGCGCTTTGCCCGCGCCGGCCGCAAGCAGTCGGCGCGCATGCTTGCCCTGAGCGCCCGAAGCCGGCAATTTGGGGACCCGCCATCGCCTCCCCCACGACCGGAACGGAACAGATGCCGACGAAGTTCAGAGGCGTCATGCAAAGCCCGGTGACGCCGTTCAAGGACGACTTCAGTCTCGACCTGCCGACGTTCGAGCGGCTGCTGGACTTCCACGTACGCACGGGCGCGACCGCCATTTCCTGGCCGCACCACAAGGGCGAGTCGCTCAACCTCACGATCGCTGAGCGAAAGCTCTTCGCGGAAGCCGCCGTTCGCGTGGTCAATGGGCGCATACCGGTCACCATTCATGTGAGCGCGCTGGCGGTCGAAGACACGATGGAGCTCGCGCGGCACGCGCAGGAGATCGGCGCCGATGGCATCCTCGCCATCACCCCGTATTTCTGGACGCCATCGATCGAGGCGATCCACGCCTATTTCGTGCGGCTCTGCCGTTCGATCGAGTTGCCGGTTCTGTCATACAATTCCCCGAGCTATCTCGCCGGCGTCGAGATCACCGGCGATTTGATCTCGCGGCTGATCGAGCAATTGCCCAATTTCGTCGGCGTGAAGGAGGCGAGCTTCAACAGCGAGAAATTCCTGGAGATCTCGCGCGCGGCGCTGGCGCTGCGGCCAGACTTCGCGATGCTCACGGGCGTCGAATATCTGTTGCCCTCCGTGCCGCTCGGCGGCGTCGGCTCTTATTCCGCCGCGGGGTCGATCTGTCCGAACCTGTGCTCGCAGCTGTTCGATGCCTGCGTGAGCGGCGACTGGCCGCTTGCGCGCGAGCTGCAATACAAGATTTCCTGGCTCTGGCTTCTGTTCCGCGACCAGTACCCGTCCTCGCTCAAGGGCGGCATGGTGATGATGGGCCGGCCGGTCGGGCCCACTCGGGCGCCCTTGCCGACCGCGACCGCGGAGCGCCAGGCCTTTATCCGCAGCGAGCTCGAACGGCTCGGGATTCTCGAGACCGAGCCGCATGGCTGGTGATCAGACGGGTTGAACGCATGCCCTTGTATCGGCCAGGCCTCTTGCACACGCCGGTGACGCCGTTCACGCGCGAGCGCGCCATCGACTTCGATCGCTACGCAAAGGTGATCGAGTTCCACCTCGCCAACGGCGCCGAAGGGTTGGCGTTGCCGATGCACGCGGGCGAGTCCGTCAGTCTGTCGGACGGCGAGCGTCGCGCGCTCGTGGAATTTGCGATCAAGCACGTGAACGGCCGCAAGCCCATCATTGCCCATGTCAGCGAGACCGGCACCGCCATAGCCGCCGCGCTCGCCCGCCACGCCGAGGAGCAAGGGGCGACCGCCATCGTCGCCACCACACCGTATTACTGGACGCCGCCAGCCGCGATGGTGCTCGAGCATTTTGTTCAGATCGGCTTGGCAGTGAAGATCCCGTTTTTCCTCTACAACGCTCCCGAGGAGATGCAGGGCGCCAAGGTGAATGCCGAGCTCTGTCTCAAGCTCATTGCGAAACTGCCCAATTTCGCCGGCGTGATTGATCTGAGCCTGGACTGGCAGTTCATGATCGAGCTGATGACAAATGCGCCGCGGCTGCGGCCGGGATTTCAGCTGCTGGCGGGAACTGAGCTGATGGTGTCGGCTGCCGCCATCGGAGCCACCGGCATGCTGGCGCCGCTCGCCGGCATCGCACCGCGGCTGGTGCGCGAGCTTTACGACCTGTGCCGCGACCAGAAACTGTTCGAGGCTCGCAAGGTGCAGGAACAGATCGCGGGA
>Ga0184619_10000599_pt1 | contig 12260 bp, 13 predicted proteins | sample PLM0_60_b1_FD_133146 | JGI IMG/M metagenome (GOLD analysis project Ga0184619, IMG submission 133146) | Groundwater sediment microbial communities from an aquifer in East River, Colorado, USA - PLM0_60_b1 | ecosystem: Environmental > Terrestrial > Soil > Riparian zone | place: USA: East River...
AACAGGGTCTTGATCAGCTCCGGATCGCGCCGCGAGACGATCACCTGCGGGCCCTTTGTGCCCGAGCGGACCTCGGTGATCACGGCCTTGATCCGCGACCCCTGCTCGTAGCGCTCGCCGTCGACCTGCTCGGAGCGAGGCAGCAGGGCCTCGACCTTGCCGAGATCGACCAGAACGTTGTTGCGGTCGCCCGCCTGCTGGACGATCCCCGTGACGACCTCGGAGACGCGGTCGATGTACTCCTCGTACATCATCTGGCGCTCCGCCTCGCGGATCCGCTGCGTGATCACCTGCTTCGCAGTCTGTGCGGCGATGCGGCCGAAGTTCTCGGGCGTTACGTCCGCCCGCTTGACCTGCTCTTCGGGGACGTCTGACCAGTCAATCTCGAGGTCCTCGTCTTGGACGAGCACGTGCGAGCGCTCGCCGGTCTCCTCCTCGGCCTGCTCGAGCTCGGTCAGCACACGCTCGCGCGCCTCCTCGAGCAAGCGCTCCTCGATGTCGGCGGGTATCTCGATCGAGAAGACGCGGAAGTCGCCCTCTTCGCGGTCGAGCTCGACCACGGCGTGGCGCGACGAGCCCGGAGTCTTCTTGTATGCGGCGAGCAGCGCGTCCTCGAGTGCCTCGATCAGCGTGTCGGACTCGATTCCCTTGTCTCGTTCAAGCTCCTGGACGAACTCGATGATCTCTCGGCTCATTTGGTTCCCTCGTCGATCAGATTGCCCCGCACGATTTGGTCGTACGGGATGTCCACGGGCTGTGGCTCGGTCGCGAGATGGACGGCTTGCGCGTCTGCACCGACCAGCTCGCCCTTGAAGCGCTTCCGGCCAGCGATCTCCGCTGCGGTGCGAAGCGCGACTCGGCGGCCCACGAAGCGCTCGAAGTGCTCCGGCTTGCGGAGCGGGCGTTCGATTCCCGGCGAGGAAACGTCGATTGCGTATTCGCGCCGGTAGTCGTCGAGCTCGCGGGTGACGCGCTCGCAGAGAGCATGGTCGACGCCCTTGGGATGGTCGATGTAGACGCAGAAGCGCTCGGGCCCGAGTAGCTCGACGGCGAGCACTTCCGTGCCCGGCACCCGCTCCTCGATTCGCCCGGACAGCTCCTGCTCGAGCTGCCGCTCCTTCGTGTGTACGCCTTCCATCGCTCCCTCCTACGTTCTTCTCAGTACGCCGGTGCCAGATCTGAAGTCTGGCACCGGATTCATAAAAAAAGGGCGCCGCGCGCCCATTTCGCCAAGCCGGTGAAATGTGGTGCTGGCAGGATAGCAAGGCCTGTGCCCTCGATTCCCGCCCAAACCCGCGAGGGAACAATCGAGCTACCGGACGGGCGCGCGCTCGCATACGTCGAACGAGGTCCGGAGGACGGGGCGCCGGTGATCTTCCACCACGGCACCCCGGGAAGCCGGGCTGGACACCATCCCGACCCTGGCGTCTACGCCGAATCCGGCGTCCGCGCCGTCAGCTACGACCGGGCAGGTTACGGACGCTCCGACCGGCTTGGGGGACGCGACGTCGTGGACGTCGTCGGCGACATCTCTGTGCTCGCGGACGGGTTGGGCTTCGGCCGTTTCGCCGTCATGGGGGTCTCGGGCGGAGGGCCGCACGCGCTCGCCTGCGGCGCGCTGCTTCCCGACCGCGTTACGCGCGCCGCAGTGATGGTCACGCCCGCGCCGAACGACGACGACTTCGACTTTCTCGCCGGCATGACGCAAGGCAATATCGACGAGTTCAACGCCGCGCTGGCGGGTCCCGCCGCGATCGCGGCATATCTCAGTCCGTTCGTCGAGCTGCTGAAGACGAAGCCGGAGGCGATGCTCGATGAGCTCGCCGCAGAGCTCCCGGCACCCGATCAGGCAACGATGGCCCGTCCCGTGGTTCGCGAGATGCTTGTGAAAAACTGGCAGGAGGCGACTCGTCAGGGGGCCGCCGGATGGATGGACGACGACCTCGCCTTCACGCGGCCGTGGGGCTTCAAGCTGGCCGATGTCGCCGTCGAGGTCCGGATGTGGCATGGCGAGCTCGACCGGCTCGCCCCGCGCGCGCACGGGCAGCAAGTCGCCAAACGGCTCCCGAATGCGAGTTTCGAGCTCGTCCCGGGACTCGGCCACATGCTCTACGGCGCCTGGGGCGAGGCGCTCGCCTGGGCGGCCGGTTGATCCGCGGCCGTCTGTTCGGCCGACTGCCGCGGCCATGGCGGCGCGTGTTCGACTGGGTGCTCACGATTGCGGTCGCGATCGCACTCGTGCTCGCCTTCGAGGCCGAAGTCGCCAAGCCTTACCGAGTCCCGTCGTCGTCGATGGAGCCGACACTCCACTGCGCGAAGCCGGCGCGCGGGTGCAGGGCCCACTACTCCGATCGCGTGATCGCCCTGCGGATCATCTATCGCTTCCGGGATCCGCACCGAGGCGAGATCGCGGTCTTCCACGCGCCGGCCTCCGCCGCCAGTTGCGGTGAGAGCGGCTCGCTGATCTTCATCAAGCGGGTGATCGGCCTCCCGGGCGAGACGGTCTCGGAGCGAAACGGGACCATGTTCGTCGATGGCAAACGGCTCGCGGAGTCGTACGCACCCGCGTCCGAGCGCGACCACCGCTCGAGCAGCTGGCCGAAGCTCGAGCCGGGCCAGTACTTCATGCTGGGCGACAACCGCGCGGCGTCATGCGACTCGCGCGACTGGGGCCCGGTGCGCCGCTCGAGCTTCATCGGCCCCGCATCGATCACCTACTGGCCGCCGAACCGGATTACGGTGCGGTAGGAGCGAGTGCCCCGCTGTGGAGGCGGGGCCACGCTCGGCTAGACACTTGTCGTCTCCGTCTTCTCCTCCTTGAGGCGGCGGATCAGGTCGGCCACGTCGGCCGTCTCCTGCTCGAGGTCGCGCTGGTACTCCTCCAGGCGGCGAAGCAGCGTTTCCGCGTCGGGGAAGCGACGGCCGCGGCCGCAACCGCCGTGCCGGTGATGTCTTCTTCCGTGCATTGGTTCACCTCCTCTCGCCCTGGTCGTAACGGTCGAGAAAGCCCTGGACGTCGGTCTGCGCCTGCCGCAGCGCCTCGGCCCAGCGATCGAGCAGCCGGCGGCCTTCGTCCGTCAGCTCATAGGTGCGCTTCGCGGGGCCTGGGAGGTCGGCGCTCCACTCGGAGCTGACGAGGCCCTCGGCCTCGAGGGCGCGCAGCAGCCGGTAGAGGTTGCCGACGTCGACACGCCCCTCCCCCGCCACCTCGGGCAGGCGCTCGATCAGCTCGTAGCCGTGCAGCGGCCGCTCACGTAGGAGGAGCAGGAGCGACGGCTCGACGAAGCGCTCGACCCGCGCCCGCACGTGCCAGTGACCCGGCCTGGTCTGGTGCCGGCTGCGCACGCGGCGGGGATGACGATGGCGCATTCCGGCCAGTATAGGTCAAACACATATGTCTAAGACAGAACGAGCGTCACCGGCCCGTCGTTGAGGAGTTCGAGCTGCATCCGGGCCCCGAAGACGCCGGTCTCGACGTTGATACCGAGACCGCGCAGCGACTCGCAAAAAGCCTCGTAAAGCGGCTTCGCCAGCTCCGGCGGCGCGGCGGCGCCGAAGCTCGGGCGATTTCCCTTCGACATGTCGGCGATCAGCGTGAACTGACTGACGACGAGCGCGCCGCCGCCCATGTCGAGGAGGCTCTGGTCGAACTTAGCGGCCTCGTCCTCGAAGATCCGGAGGCGGGCGAGCTTGCCCGCAAGCCGCTCGGCCTCGGCCGTGGTGTCGTCGGCGGCGACGCCGACCAGGACGCAGAGGCCTCGGCCGATTGCGCCAACCGTCTCGCCTCCGACGACAACCCGTGCTCGCAAGACGCGCTGGACGACAGCGCGCACGACCGGCTAGGCGAGGTCGCGAATTCTGGCCGCGTACTGCTTGCTGGCCGGCCGCAGGGAGCTGGCGAGCTTGTAATGGCCCTGCGCCTCGGTCTGCCGGCCCTGCTTCTCGAGGCAGCGGCCGAGCGCGTAGTGGGCGTAGTCGTCCGCAGGGGCCAGCTCGAGCATCTTCCTGAACTCGCTCTCGGCCGCCTCGTAGCGGTGGATGCGGAAGTAGGCGATCCCGAGCGCCTCCCGGATCGAGGCCTTCTCCGGCTCGCGCCGCTTCGCCTTCTCGAGCGAGACAGTGGCCTGTGCCGCCATGCCCTCGCGGAGGTGGGCCCGGCCCTGCTGGAAGAGGTTGTAGGTCTCGCTCATTTGTCGCTCATTCGCTCCTGCTCAGATACGGAAAGTTCTCCTGCACCAAGTCAAGCGCATACGTCAAATCTCGGGTTCGTCCAACTTCAAATGCTGAAACCCGCAACCCGTCGTCGATCGCCCGCTGGTAGGCCTCGGCAAGCTCGAACGGCGGCCCGCCGAGACCTTCCAGGTACGGCACCAGCTTCGGCCCGAGACCCCACAGCGACGCGTGCGCGAACGGCTCACCCGGAGCGACAATCCGCAGGGCGAGTCCGCCTTCGACCTCGACGCCCGCGCTCGGCCCCGGCGGCGGCTCGCGCCTGACCGCGACGGCGGCGCCCGGCGTCCCCGCGCTCGCGAACGCAGCCGCAAAGCCCGAGAGATCGCCGGGTCTGAAGACGGTGTCCGCGGTCGCGACGAGGAGAGGCGGCTCAGCGTCGGCCGCAAGCGCACGGGAGACCGCATCGGCCGACCCGTCCGGCCGAGGCTGGCGCGCGTAGCGGAGCTCCAGCCCGAAGGCCGAGCCGTCACCGAGCAGGCGCTCGACCTGCTCGGCGAGATGTCCGGTCACGACCGTGACGCGCTCGCTGCCGGCCTCTCGCAGGTCACGCACGAGTCTCGCCACGACGGGCCGGCCGTCGATCGGCAGGACCGGCTTCGGCCAGCGCTCTGTGACCGGCCGCAGCCGCCGGCCCTCGCCGGCAGCCATCACGATCGCGTTCATTGGCACCTAGCCGGTGAGGCCGAGCGAGCGGAGCGAGACAAGGCCGAGCGCGCGCTCCGTGCGGCTCAGCACCGCGCGCAGCTCCCGGCGGAGCGACCGCAGCTCGCTATGGGCGGCGCGTGCCGCCGCGTGGGCGTCCGCGTTCGGACCGAAGCGTGCCTCCGCGGCGGCCGTGGCGAACTCGGACGCCGACACCCCCAGTTCCTTCTCGACGAGCTGGGCGAGTTCGCGCAGCGTCGCACTCGGCGGCGCCTTCGCCCCCTGGTCGGCGACGAAGTCCGCCAGCTCGCTGACGCAGGCGCGGGCAAGCCTGCGCGGATCGCGCGTCAGGTAACGGCGCTTCCGGACCACGATCTTCGTCGCAGCGATGACCGCGACCAGCGCCGCCGCGACGAGGACGAGCAGCCGCAGGAGAGCGCCGATCTCTGCCCCTGAGGACCCCGCCGCGCGGCCTTTCGCCTTCGCCTTCGGCCCGACCTGGGCGGCCTTGGCCTGGCTGCCCCGGAGCTTCCGCAGGTTGAACGTACCGGGCCGCTTCAGATGCTGGGCAACGGCGAGCAAGCCGTCGGAGAGGTCGAAATGGGGCGAGGCAGTCGTGTAGGTGCCGTCCAGGGAGCCGCGTCCCGGCGTCGGGTCGAACGGGAGCCAGCCGTAGCGGGGGAACCAGGCCTCGACCCAGGTATGCGCGTCGTGATCTGTCACCGTCCATTCGTGCTTGCTGCGGTCGTACGTGCCGCTCGTGAAACCCGCCGCGACGCGCGCTGGAATGCCGAGGTAGCGCAACATCAGCGCCATCGCGCCGGCGAAATGCTGGCAGTAGCCACGGCGCGTCTGCGTGACGAAGGCGGCTAACGCGGGCAGATCCGATGACTGCGGAGGCGTCTCGTCGTACTGGAAAACGCCCGAGCGGAACCAGCCTTCGAGCTCGAGCGCGGCAGCGTACGCATTCGGGGGATCGCCCACGACCTGCCTCGCCGTCTTGTAGAGGCCCTCGTACGCGCGAGCGCGGTAGGAGCCCTCGAAGATCTGCGCCACCTGCCGCTCGCGGTCCGGCGTGCCGAACGGCGGCGCGGTGACGCGCGCCTCGACGTAAAGATCCGTCTTCAAGACCTCCTCCGGATAGCGCGCGGGCAGGGCAGCGAGCTGCCCCGGCGTCGGCTGCGCTTGGTAACTCCAGACGCTGTAGCGGTCGCCCGGGCCAAGCGGATCGCCCTGCAGGTAGGCAACGCCACCCTGGCCGTAATCGACCACGTGGCCTACCGGTCCGTAGGCGACCGGGATGCTGGCGCCGATCAGGTGGTTGTCGCGCAATGCCCGAACGAACACGTCCTGCCGGATCCACCGCCGCGAATCGCGGGCCGCCGGCGGCAGCTCGGGGTCGGCGAGCAGCTCGTCGCGGCCGTCGACGCGCGTCGGCGGGACGCCGGGACCCGTGTACTGGTGCCAGTTGCCGCCGTCGAACTCGTCCAGCGTGGTCGCCCGCCAGTACGTCGGCCTGCTCGGCGCCTTCACGGTCAAGACCGGGGTCACCTTCTTCGGGAAATGGAGGCCGTTGAAATTGGAGTCCCAGACGTAGTCGACGCCCACCGGCTTCGGCGGCTTCGTGTAGAAGTCCCAGCCCTGCCAGTGAAGGACCTGGCCGCTCGCGACCGCCGACGAGGTGGACGCCGCGAAGGCCGCCAGCACCATTGCGCCGCCGACGACGCCGGCGAGCGCGAGCCGCCGGGGCTGCAACGGCCCACCGAGGCCGACGACGAGCGAGAGCACGACCGCGAGCAGGAGTACTCCGCGCGACAGATCGTCCGGACCACTCAGCAGCGTCGCCGGCCAGCCGGCGGCCACGACGAGCGCCACCGCGGCAAGCACCGGCTTGCGCGCCGCAACGACCAGTCCGACGATCGCGCACGACGCGAAGAGGGCGACGAGGACCACGCCTTCCATCTTCGGGTGCGAAGCCGCCGCGAACGGCAGCCTGACGTCGTAGAACTGGAGAAAGCCGCTTCCGAAGCGTCCGAGCAGCCTGAACGGGTGGACGATCCAGACGCCGAGCGCGATGTGCAGCGCTAGAACGCTCGCCGGGACGAGCGCGAGCAGCCGCTGGCGTCGACGAGGCAGGAGCGCAGGCACCAGTGCGAGCACGATCAGCCAGAGGGCCGTCGAGGCGCCGGCGTGCGGCTGCCCGAGCCGCAGCCAGCTCCACGCGAGCAGCGCGGCAGGCCCGGCGCAGAGGACTGCCGTCCTAGCCATCCGCTGCCTTTCGCAGCGCCTCGCCGCCCAGTCTGGTCTGAAGATCGTCCCCACGCCGAACGACGGCCACGGGAACACCGCCGGCCTGGAGGCGAAGCAGGGCAGGCTGCGGAATCGGCTCTGCCCCGTTCGGACCGAAGCTGGCCGGATCGACGAAGACAAGCGCCGCCCGGCGCTGGCTGAGCGTCCGCTGCAGCAGCCGCTCGATGAGCAGCGGCGACAGCGACGCCGTGACGACCGTCAGCTCCAGCGCCCGGGAGACGGAGCTGCCCTCGTCGCCGAGCAACGCCGCCGCCGACGCGTGGCCGTCGGGCTCCGCCGCGGCGAGCAGGTCGTAGGCCTGCCGCCAGTCAGTCTCGTACGAATGGACGCGCTGGACGGTCCGATGAGCGCCGTTCACGAGCAGCACGGCGCGCCGCCCACGCCGGGCCTGCGCGAGCAGGAGCGAGCCGGCGACGCGCACCTGGACGTCGAAGCTCTCGCCCACGACCGCGCTCGCCTGTCCGTCCAGCAGGACCGCGACCTCGTCGCGCGGAGCGTCCTCCAGCTCCTTGACCATCAGCTCGCCGCGCTTGGCGGTCGAGCGCCAGTGCACCTTGCGCAGGGACTCGCCTCGTTCGTAGTCGCGGACGCTGTGCAGGTCGAAGCCGCTCGGCCGCCGGAGCAGCAGCCGCCGGCCGTCCTGGGCGTAGCTTCCACCCTCGGAGAAGAGGCGGTCGAGCTCGACGAGGCGCGGATAGACGAGCAAGGTCCAGGGCGCGGCAAGCGGGATCTCCGCCCGCTGGAGGCCAAAGGCGTCCTCGATGACAGCCCGGACCTCGAGGAAGAGGTAGCGGCCTCGACGCACGCCCGAGAGCGTGTAGCGGCCGCGTTTCGAGTCGAGCGGCGTCCGGCGCTCGCCGAGTCCGGAGAGGCGCTCGACGAGAACGAGCGAGGCCGGCGGCACGATCGCGGTGTGCTCGAGCCGCAGCTCTACCTCGACGTCGTCACCTTCAAACCGCTCGTCGGCGCCGATCTCCCGATGGAGACGCATCGGCCCGACCGCGAGCCGGACCCACAGCCAGGCGAGCACCGACGCGAACAGCAGTCCCAATGCGACCGGATACAGCGGCTTCGAGCCGAACGCGCGCGCGACGACGTAGGTCAGGAGACCGAGGCCGAGCAGCGCGCGGCCCCTTGCCGTCAGTGGTCCTCCCGGTGACATTGCCGAGTCTCTGGAGTGCGAGAAGCAAGCCAGGCAAGGACGCAGGGAGCGTTCGTACTTGAAAAGTACGGGCGCGACTGAGGACGCGGCATGGCGCCGCTTATCGCGCGCCAGAGGCCGGCAGGTGTTGCCGGGAGGGCCACTAAACGGGAACGGGCGTGTGTTCGAGCGCGTCGCGGACGAGCTCGCCGGGCGTCATGCCGGCGGAACGGGCCTCCGGGGCCAGCATCAGCCGGTGCGCGAGCACCGGCTCGGCGATTGCCTTCACGTCGTCTGGCTCGACGAACTCGCGTCCGGCCGCAAGCGCGCGCGCCTTCGCGACCCGGAGCAGCGCGATCCCGGCCCGCGGGCTCGCGCCGACGTAGAGGCGCTCGTCCTGGCGCGTCTGGCGCAGGAGCGCCACCACGTACCGGTTCAGGCTCTCCTCGACGAAGATCGCGCGCGCCTGCTCCATCAGCTCGAGCACCTCGCCGCCCGTCGCCACGGGCTCGAGCGTCTCGAGCGGCGGGTCGACCGTCTGCTCGGTCAGCATCCGAGCCTCGTCCGAGAGCGGCGGGTAGCCGATCGCAAGCCGCATTGTGAAACGGTCGAGCTGGGCCTCGGGCAGCGGATACGTTCCTTCGTACTCGACGGGATTCTGGGTCGCGACCACCATGAACGGCCGCACGAGCTCGTACGAGTGGCCGTCGACGGTGACCTGGTCCTCCTGCATGCACTCGAGCAGAGCCGCCTGCGTCTTCGGCGAGGCGCGGTTGATCTCGTCGACGAGCAGCAGGTTCGCGAAGACAGGCCCCGGGCGGAACTCGAACTCGTTCGAGCGCTGGTTGAAGACGTTGACGCCGGTCACGTCCGAAGGGAGCAGATCCGGGGTGAACTGGAGACGCGAGAACGAACAGTCGATCGAGCGGGCGAGCGCCTTCGCCAGCGTCGTCTTCCCCACTCCCGGCAGGTCCTCGATGATCAGGTGACCCTCCGCCAGCAGGCAGAGAACGGTCAGCTGCAGCGTGTCGTCGGGCGCATGGACGACGCCGCCGAGGTTCGCGACGATGCGGCGGATCGACTCGTCGGAGCCGACCCGGGTCGCGGCGCTCCGCAACGGATCGTCCATTAGTGCCCCTTCCAGTAATGCCGCCGAGTTTCTGGGTCGCGAGCACCAAGCCAGAGGCTGCACTCGCTCGCGGCCAAGGCTGGCAGCCTTGGCAAGAGCGAGGGTGGGCTCTGGCGCCGCGTGATCGCGAGCCAGAAGCCGGTATGTATTGCTGGATGGGGCACTACTTCGGCACCAGCTTCACGACCTCGTCGAGGATCTCACTTGCGATTCGCTCCTTCGGCGCCCTCTGGATTCGCCGCTCCCCTGCGGCCGAGACCAGTACGACCTCGTTCTCGTCCGCGTCGAAACCGATGTCTTCTCTTGAGACGTCGTTGAAGACGATCAGGTCGGACTTCTTTGCCGCCAGCTTCTCGCGCGCCCGCGCGAGGCCCGTATCGCCGCGGTCAGCGGCAAAGCCGACCAGGAGCTGGCCGCGTCGCCTTCTGGCGCCGAGCTGCGCGAGCACGTCGCTCGTCGGCTCGAGCGTCAGTGTCCACGGCTCGGCGTTCTTCGGCCGCTTCTCCGCGCTCGGCTGCGTCGGGCGGTAGTCGGCGACCGCCGCCACCATCACGACGATGTCGGCATCGGCACGGGCAAGTACCTCCCGCTCGAGCTCGGCGGCGGTCGGCGCCGGCACGAGCTCGACTTTGCCCGGCGGCGGCACCGAGAGGTTCGCGGCAACCAGCGTCACCTCGGCGCCGCGCAGCCGCGCCTCCTCGGCGAGCGCCACGCCCATCCGGCCCGAGGAGCGGTTGCCTAGGAAGCGCACGGCGTCCAGAGGCTCTCGGGTGCCGCCGGCGCTGACGAGCACGCGCCTGCCCGCGAGCTGGCCTCGGCGGCTGAGCAGCGCCTTCGCGCGAGCGAAGATCTCGTCCGGCTCGCTCATCCGGCCAACGCCCCACTCGCCCTCGGCCAGCTCGCCTTCGTCGGGGCCGACGAGGACGACGCCCCGCTCCCGCAGCTTCGCGACGTTCTCGCGGGTCGCCCGATGAGCCCACATTCGTGGGTTCATCGCCGGCGCGGCGACCACAGGGCCGTCGAAAGCGAGCGCGGTCTGGGTGAGCACGTTGTCGGCAAGCCCGTGAGCGAGCTTGGCAAGCGTGTTCGCGGAGAGGGGCGCGATCACGAGCAGATCGGCCTGGACGAGGTGCGGGTAGAGCTCTGTTGGCGCCTCGCGCCTGGCGAGCGCCTCGAAGGTCTTGGCGGTGACGAAGGTCTCGGCCTCGGCGGTGAGGATTGGCGTCACCTCGTGGCCGGCTTTCACGAGCAGCCGCATCAGCTCGGCCGCCTTGTAGGCCGCGATTCCGCCGGTTACGCCGAGAAGAACCCTGGCCATGGGAACATTCTGCCCTTCAGGCCTAGGAATAAGGCGTTCTTCTACCCTGCGCCGACCGGTTCCCGACCCGGGACCGAGGTCTCCAGCTCGAACTCGCTGGGCGTGAACTCGTCGGTGTGACCCTTGACGCGGCCGATCCGCTCCTTGAACTCGTCCGAGCTCTTCCAGGCGTGGATCGCCTCGATGCTTTCCCAGGGCGCGAAGCTGAGGAACCGGCTCCGACCGGGCTCAAGCCATGAAAAACCGCCCGCGGGCCGCTCCCGTACTCAGAACGTCCATCCGCGAAGGCAAGGAGAGCAATGTCGAGAAGACTCCTCGTAACACTGGTAGGGATTGCAGCGGCGCTCGCCGTCGCCGGTACGGCCTTCAGCCAGGGGCAGTCGACGCCGAAACTGGTTGGCATCGTCGGCCCCGGCTACACGATCAAGCTGACCAAGAGCGGGGTCAAGGTCAGGTCGCTGAGGGCCGGCACGTACAGATTCGCGATCACGGACAAGTCCTCACTGCACAACTTCACGCTCGAGCGAGAAACGGGCGGGAGGTTCGAGAAACACCTGACCGGGACCACCTTCACGGGCCCGAAGACAGTGACCGTGATCCTCAAGCGCGGCAAGTGGAAGTACTACTGCTCCGTGCACGAGTCGCAGATGTTCGGCTTCTTCACCGTCAAGTAGGAGAAGTCGCAGGACGCGGAGGGAGCTCCGGCTCCCTCCGTGCCGAACTAAGAGCCCGTTTCACGACGAGCCTCCATTATGAAAAAGGGGCTCTAAGTAACAGTCTGTTGCAAAGAAAGACACGGCACGAAGCACCGTTCGCGGCAGCAAAACCCGCGCACTCAGGCCGAAACGTGCAAGTAACAGTCTGTGACAACTATCCCCCGAGGGAGAGGCGCTTATCCTCCGGCGGGGGCTAGGCCGGTCGGCCTAGGACTCTGGTCAATCTGTGTCATCGAGGAATAAGACCTGTTGCCGATGCTTCCCGTATCAGGGGAACGAGCGTCTGGGAGGCTCGCCAGCCATTACTCCGCGTTCGACCTTGATACCTAACCGCAGCGGGGCGGTTCCGTCGCAGGGCCGCCCCGCATTTACTCGCTGAGGGAGCGGATTCTTTCGTTCGACCTGATCCGTAAAACCCCTGTAGATCAAGCGAAAAAGCGAACGCGCCAGCGGTAGAAACCGTCCTGCGGCGGAGTCTTTTAGTAAGTCTTGGCGCCGAGATGCCTACCCGGCCTGCACGCGGAGCCGGGCTTCTCCCGGCGGGGGCCTCGCCGGCAGAAATGGATCGCTGCGAAGAAGGAGGGATCCAATAGGGGAACCCTGGGTTCCCTATTTCTTGTAGGCGTACTTGATCTTGCCCTCAGCTATCTCTTCGAGCGCCATCGTCAGGTAGTTCTTCGAGCGCGACTCGATGAGCGGGGGCAGGAACTGGTCGAACGTGCCTTCGCCGAGCTGGTGGTGGTAGTTGTTGATCTGCCGGGCGCGCTTCGC
>Ga0184619_10000600_pt1 | contig 12260 bp, 9 predicted proteins | sample PLM0_60_b1_FD_133146 | JGI IMG/M metagenome (GOLD analysis project Ga0184619, IMG submission 133146) | Groundwater sediment microbial communities from an aquifer in East River, Colorado, USA - PLM0_60_b1 | ecosystem: Environmental > Terrestrial > Soil > Riparian zone | place: USA: East River...
ACCGAAGAAGGCGAGGACTTTCTCCGCCGAGACAGAGAACTGCCGAGTGCCGATCATCACGTCGTAGAAACTGCTCCACTGCCATTCCAAAGGCGACAGGCACAGACCCGCACGGACGGGATTCATCGCGATGTAACGCGTGAGCTCCAGGAGATGCCAATCGCTTTCCACGAGCACTGCATGGAATCGGCCTTGAAAGACATGACCAACGAACCCATTGCGCCGATTGAACCATTGCGCGTATTTGCTGTTGATGGCCTGCATGCCGTCCGACAGATCAGGCTCAGGTGTTTCGAGCAAGAGGTGGTAGTGGTTCTGCATCAGGCAATAGCCGTGAACCGACCACCGCCGATGTGCCATGACCTCTTTGACGAGCTCTAAGAACAGGATTCGATCCCCGTCGGATAGGAAGATCGGTTCCTTTCGGTTGCCGCGGCTGGTGACGTGATAGATGCCGCCCGCGATGAATCTGCGAAGAGCACGGGGCACGAAATCGAAACTAGCGCGAGGCCAGAGCCGTCCGACTCTCAATCACAGATCCGTTTGAATTGAGTGAGGTCTTTTCGACAGGCGGGGTCAGACCCCGGTGTCCGTTGACCCCGGTGTCCGTTCTAGCCTCGCAGGAGGGGGCGCGTCAGACAGGTGGGGCCGCCGTCGCCCTTGCGGGAGATCTCGTCGCCGCGATAGACGCGCACGTCGACGCCGGCTAGCTCCATGCGCCGGCGGGTCTCGTCGTTCCCCTCGAGCGCGAGGGCGACCCGCGGGGCGAGCGTGAGGACGTTTGGCGCCATCGTCTCGAACTCGCTCTCCGGCACCTCGACGAGCTCGATGCCCCGTTCCGACATGAGCTCCATCAGTCGCACGGGGATGAGCGGTGGATACGCCACCGCCAGGTCGACGTCGAGCGGCGAAAGAAGGGACATGAGGTGGAGCACCTCGCGGGCGCCGCGCAGGTGCGGTAGGTCGAAGGCGATGACCTCCACGCCCGGCATGGCTTCCGCAAGCTGGCGGATCCCCTCGTCGTTCGTCCTGTAGCCGCGGCCGACTAGGAGCGTGCGTTCGTCGAGCCAGAGAGTGTCGCCTCCCTCCGCCATCCCGGGCGCCTCGAGCCTTGCGGCGATCGGCAGGCCAGCCTCGACAAGGTCCGCCGCCATCACCTCCACCTCACCCCGACGGCCCTCCTTGCCCGGGCGGAGCATCACAGCGCCCACATCCGTCACGAGCGCGGGGTCGTAGACGTAGATGGCGTCTGGATCGAGCGCGTGTGGGGTTGCGGCCAGGACCACTTCGGCGCCGGCCTCTGCGAGAAGCGCCCGAAACGCCTCGTGCTCCTCTTCCATGCGCGCCGGATCCGGCTCTCCGCGCCACCCGTAGGGCTTCCATGCCGCCCAGGAGCCGGGGGCAGGCGGCCGGACGAGCACGCGCCGAAGCGGCGCGGTCATGCTCTGGCAGCCGAATTCCCGCTTTTGGGCGGTAACCTCCATCGCGTGGAGACTACTGTGCGGCTAGCGATGCTCGATGCCGGGGGCGGTTGTGCTGCGAAGTACGCCGCAGGCCGCCTGGAGGAGCTACTTGCCGGCTTCGTTCCCGCCTCCTCGGAAGATCTCCTCGTCGGCCTCTCGCCGGCCGACGACGCCGCCGTCTATCGCCTGGACGACGAGCGCGCGCTGGTGTTCACAACGGATTTCTTCCCGCCCATGGTCGACGACCCGGCGCTCTTCGGAGCCATCGCGGCCGCCAATGCACTGAACGACATCTTCGCCATGGGCGCGAGACCGCTCCTCGCTCTCTCAATCGCCGCCTTCCCCGAGGAGCTTCCGCTGGAAACCGTACGGGCGATCCTCGACGCCTCGGCGGAAAAGGTCGCCGAGGCGGGCGCGGTGCTCGCGGGCGGCCACACGATCCGGGACGACCAGCCGAAATACGGTCTCGCTGCGATCGGAACCGTCCACCCGGATGCGATCTGGCGCAAGAGCGAGGCTCGGCCCGGCGACGCGCTCTTCCTGACCAAGCCGCTTGGGACAGGGCTCGTGCTCACCGCCGCTCACAAGCGCGCCGCCCGGGAGGAGGAGCTTGCCGGGGCCGTAGAATCCATGACCGAGCTGAACGCCCGCGCCGCGGAGGCGCTTCGGCCGTTTGAGCCGAACGCAGTAACCGACGTCACGGGCTTCGGACTGTTCGGACACGCCCGCGAGATGGCGGAGCGCAGCGGGGTCAAGATCGTCCTCGACGGCGGAAGCCTTCCCGCGCTCCCCGGCGCCTTGGCGGCCGCGCGGCGCGGCCTCAAGACCGGGGGCGATCCGCGCAACCGCGAGTACGTCGCCGGCTTCGCCACCCTCGACGGTCTTCCCGACGACCTTGCGACACTAGGTTTCGACCCTCAGACGTCCGGCGGTCTCCTCGTGTCGCTCCCACCCGAGCGAAGCGCTGTCCTCGCGGCGAGCTTTCAGGCGGGCGATCTTTTCCTCGCGCTGGTCGGACGCGTCGAGGAAGGAAGCGGCGTCGAGGTCGTTCAGTGATGGAAGCCGGCGCGAGCCGGCTCTCGCGGCTCCGGCTTCGCGCCGCGACCCCGACGTTCTTCTACCGGCTCAGCCTCCTCGCGTTGGCCGCGCTCTTCCTCATCGTCGTCTCCGGCGCGACCGTCCGTCTTACCGGCTCCGGTCTCGGGTGCGCGAACTGGCCTCGCTGCGGGAGCACGTTCCTGCCGCAGAAGGACTACCACGCGCTGATCGAGTTCGGAAACCGCGGAGTCGGCTTCATCGTCGGGCTCGTGACCCTCGCGGCGGCGATCGGGGCGATGCGCGTCGAGAGGCTCCCGCGCTGGCTGCTCGCCGCGGCCTGGGCCCTGCCCGTCACGGTCCTCCTCCAGGGTGTCCTCGGCGGGATCACCGTCCTCGTCGAACTGCACCCGCTGATCGTCATGGGGCATTTCCTGCTCTCGCTGCTCGCGCTCGCCGTCGCGGTCGTGCTCGTGGTCGGCGCCTATGACTTTCTGCATGGAGCGGAAACTCACCCGCCGCTCGCTGCGAACTGGCTCGCGCTCGTCCTCGTGCCCAGCGCCCTCGCGCTCGTAGTCACCGGGACGCTCGTCACCGCGGCGGGCCCGCACTCCGGCGGCGAGAAGATCAGGCGCTTCGGCTTGCTTCCCGACGCTCTCCACCTCCACGTAGGAGCCGCCGCAATCTTCGGGATCGTTTACCTCGGCGTCGTCGCCTCCCTGTACTTCGCCCGGCCGCGTGCCCGTACCGAGCTACTCCTCGCCGGTGGCGTGCTCGCGGCGCTGTTCGCCCAGATGGCGATCGGAGACATCCAGTGGCGCACCCACCTCCCGTGGGGCCTCGTGCTCGTGCACGTGGCGCTGGCGACGGCCGTCTGGGCCGGTGTCGTCGCGGTGGCAGCAAGGCTGATCCTCAGATCGAAGCCTCGCCTGCCTTAGACTCACCGGATCGGCAGACACCTCCGCATCGAGCGCCGCCCCTCCCTGCGCCGCCCGGTGCTCGTCGCCGCCTTCCGGGGTTGGAACGACGGAGCGCAGGGAGCCTCTCTCGCCGCCAGCTTTCTCGCGCAGGCCTGGCAGGCTCGCCGCTTCGCAGACATCGACCCCGAGGAATTCTTCGACTTCCAGGCAACCAGGCCGCACGTGGCTCTCGAGGACGGCCTCACGCGCCGGATCGACTGGCCGGAGACCGCGTTCTACCACGCCTCGATCCCGGGTCTGGAGCGCGACGCCGTGCTCGCGCTCGGCATCGAGCCGAACCTCCGTTGGCGGACCTTCTCCGAGGAAGTGGTGGAGCTCGCCCGTGACCTCGGAGTGGAACTCGTCGTCACGCTAGGCGCGCTGCTCGCCGACGTGCCGCACACTCGGCCGGCGCCGGTCACGGGCTCCGCGAGCGACCCGAAGCTCGTGGAGGAGCTCGGGCTCGCCTCGTCGCGCTACGAGGGTCCGACCGGGATCGTCGGCGTCGTTCACGACGCCTGCCGGCGCGCCGAGCTGCCCTCGGCCAGCCTGTGGGCTGCGGTCCCGCACTACGCGTCGCTCGCGGCCAGCCCGAAGGCGGCCCTGGCGCTCTGCCTGCGTCTCGCTGACCTGCTCGGCACCGAGTTCGACCTCGGCGACCTCGAGCGAGCTTCGTCGGCCTACGAGGCCCAGGTGAGCGAAGCGGTCGCCTCCGACGAAGAGACCGAGGCCTACGTGCAGCAGCTCGAGGAGCGACGCGACGCGCTCGGGGACGAGCTCGACATGCCTTCGGGCGAGACGCTGGCCGCAGAGCTCACGCGCTTCCTTCGTGAGCACGAGGCCCGCCGGGACGAGGAGAGCTCCGAGGAAGACGCTTAGCCGAATGTGAAGGCGTACGCCTCCGTTCCGGGCGTGAAGGAGAGGTCCAGCGTATGGTCGTCCGCCTTCCCGGAGAGGTCGGCGAGCGTGTACAGGCGATCTTCGATCACGTCCACGGTTTTGACGCGGCGCCCGTCCACGGCGACGCCGACCCGGCCGCTCGAGCCGAGCACGAGGAACACTTTGCGTGCGTGAAAGGAAAGCCGGAGGCGCGCATCCTTACCGGCGACGATGCGCTCCTTCTCGACCGTCCAGCTTCCGCCGTAGGCGAATGAATTTTGCGGAACGACCTTCGGAATCGAATAGTCCGCCTCCCGCCCCGGAACCAGCCGCGAGCCGACGAAGCGATCGATGCGAGCCGAGCCGAGATAGGTCTCCGGAGTCAGGAGCTCCCTCGGCGTCTGGTCGCGGATCGAAGCCGACACGGGTTTCGGCAGCGCCTTCTCTGCGAGGAGCGTGCGAATGACGTCCTCGCTGCGCTGGTAGTCGCCCTCGCCGAAATGCGCGAAGCGGACGTGCCCCTGGCGATCGACGAAGTACTTCGCCGGCCAGTACTGGTTGCCCCAGGCGCTCCAGGTTCCGTAGTCGTTGTCGAGCGCGACCGGGTAGCCGACGCCGAGCGAGCGCACGGCTCGCTCCACGTTGCCGGGGACATGCTCGAACGCGAACTCTGGTGTGTGGACCCCCACGACGACGAGGCCGGCGCGTCGATACGTGTCGGCCCAGCGCTTCACGTACGGCAGCGTGCGCAGACAGTTGATGCATGAATACGTCCAGAAATCGATCAGCACCACCTTGCCCCGCAGCGAGGCGAGTGTCAGCGGTTTCGAGTTGATCCAGCGCTCGATGTCCTGGAACTCCGGCGCCTGCCCGAAGTCGCGGAGCTGGCTGTCCGGAAGCACGTGCCTGTGCCCCGCGAGGAGCCGGTCGATCTCGCGTTGCGCCGCCGGAGCCCTCTCGACCCGCTGGAGCGAGTGCGTGTAACCGGGAACGTACGTCGCCAGCCTCAGGTCGAGTCCGAAGACCATCAGGACAGCGACGCCCGCGATCACCGCGCCCAGGGCCTGGCGCACCTGAGGAGCCCGGTCGCGGACGGCTCGCAGGTTGATCCCGCTCTGGCCGGCGAGTGCGAACAGGAGGAGGATGACACCTGCCCCCACGGCGTACGAGAGCGTCACGAGGATCGATTCGGCCGAGAACCGGCTCGTCGCAGCCAGCGCCGCGACCGCGGCGATCACCGGTCCCGCGCACGGGGTGAAGAGAAGTCCCAGGCTCGCCCCGAGCAGAAAGCCGCTCCCAGTGTCGCCCGGTTGACGTCGCCCGAGGGCCTGGAAAGGCCGCTCGACTAGGCGGCCGAGCGGTGGCAAGAGCAGCGAGAGGCCAACGAGGAGAACGATCGCGATGGCGATGTTCCGCAGCAGGTCGTCCGGGAGACCCAGCGCCGAGAGAAGCGCAGTCGCCGCGAGCGTGAAGACCGTGAAGCTCACCACGAGGCCGCTGACGATTGCGTAGGGCCGCCGGCGGCCGCCCGTCGCTCCTCCGGCGAGGACGATCGGCAGCACGGGCAGGACGCAGGGGGAGATCGCGGTGACGACGCCTGCGACGAAGGCGACGCCGACGAGGAGGAGCACGAGGAGAAGTTAGCCGGAGCCGGCTGCTTCGGGCTGCGGAGCCTTCTGCTTCTGCGGTTGTTTCTTCTGCTCTTGCCGTTGCTGCTGCTGTGGCTGCTGGTCGCGCTGCCTGCGCTTGCGCCGGCGCCGGCGAGCCTTGCCGGAGTGCTGCTTGGGCGCGGGGAGGTTGTCGGCGAGCGCATTGGCCACGTCGTTGCTCGAGCCGAGGCGCTCGCGCATGCCGTCGATCAGCCGCTGGGCCGTCGGCGTGTAGGCCTCGGCGGAGGCAAGCAGAGCCACCGCGACGTGCAGGGGCTGCTCGAGAGCGACGTTGACGAGCCGCGCGGCGTTCTCCTCGTGCCGGTGACCTCGCGAGTTGGTGAGAGCCCCAAGCAGCCGTTTGGCCTCCGGGAGCTCGGAGCTCGCGCGCCGGTCCTGGAGCTTTCGCGTCGCCCGGGCCAGCCGCCACGTCCAGCGCGCGATGATGTCAGGCGGCGCGTCCACCTTCCCTTCGCCGATCGCCCGCAAGAGGATGCGCACGCCCTGGACCCGGTCCTTCTCCCAGGTCGGCGCCGAGGTGACCATGGTGACCAGGTCGTCGAAGTCCGCTCGATCGACGGTGACTGCGACGCGGTCGCCGAGCGCCGAAAGGCGCAGGCGGCGGTTGGGGTTCTCCGCCGCGCAGCTCATGAGGAACGCCTCGCGGCACTCCCTCGACGCGCGCGCGAGCTTCTCCGCGAAGTGCTGCCGCTCCTCGAAGCGCAGCTGGCGGCCCGCGATCCGGGCCCAGAGGAGCTGCTCGTCCTCGGCCAGCTTGCCCGGATCGACGCGTTCCCATTCCCGCGTGATGACGGCGACGCGGCGGCGGATATCTGGCGTGACCGGCACGAGCCACGGAGCAGGGGAGAGCTTCCGCCGCGCTCGCCGCTGGACTCGGCGGCGTGGTGCGGGAGTGACGCGCGCTCCGGGGCGGTAGAAGTCGGAGTCCAAGAGGCTGTGGAGCGTCACCGTGCGTTCGTTGTGGGTGGCGGCGTCGGGAACGAAGTCGACGACCACGCCCGCTTCCTTACGCGGATGGATGCGCATAACGCGACCGATCCGCTGCTGGTAGACGCGGCGGCTGGCCGTCGGCGCGAGATGCATGCAGACGGTCGCGCGGGGCGAGTTCCAGCCTTCCGCGAGCAGCATGGCGTTGATGAGCACGTGGATCTCGCCGCGTTCGTAGGCGGCCAGTGTCTCCGCGAGCTTGACGGGCGGCGTGCGTCCGCTCACCGCTTCCGCCTTCAGTCCGGCCGCTCGGAACTCGCGCGCGAGGTTGTAGGCATGGTCCACGCCCGCGGCGTACACGATCCCGGGCGTCTGGTCGAAGCGGTCGCGATAGAGGCTTGCGGCGGCCTGGTTGATGACCGTGTGGTCGAGGACCCTGGCGAGGATCTCCTGGTCGTAGTCGCCGCCGACGATCGGGACTGAGGCGACGGCGGCCGCGGGCGGCACGCGCAGGCAACGGAGCGGGGCGATCAGCCCGCGGCGGGCGGCGTCCCCGAGCGGTAGGTCATCGACGGAGGCCGGGAAGACGTCCGAGACCTGCTTGGCGATCAATTGCTCCGTGGCCGTCATCCCGATGTAGATGGGCTCCGGGAAGCTGCGGATTGCCTGGCTCGTCTTCTCGCCGAGCGCCGTGTGGGCCTCGTCGCAGATGACGAGCTGGTACGCGTTCCTGGAGATCGACCCGACGTGACGCGCGAACCATGCGTATGTCTGGATCGTGATCGGATTCCCACGGAGGGGCTCCTGCCCCTTCTCGATGGCGGGCCGGAAGCGATCCCCGTAGCCCTCGGTCGTCAAGTCTGTCGTGAACTGCTGCACGAGCAGGCGGCGGTGGGTGAGGATCAGGATTCCCATCGTCCGGGCCGCCTCGACGAAGCCCCCGGCGGCAATCGTCTTTCCCGAGGCCGTGGGATGGCGGAAGCGAAAGCGGCGAACGGCACCCGGATCCTTCTCGGGGAGGAGCTCCGCCGGCTCGCCGTCGTCGGGAGGCCGCGCCTCGAACTCTTCTTCCTCTTCTTCGTCCTCGACCGCGGCATGCCCGTTGCCGTTGCCGTTCTCGGGCTCTTCCTCGTGTCTGGAGATGAGCTCGGTGAGCATCCCCGCGAGCGCATCGATCTGGTGCCGGCGCAGCTCGGTGCCGGACGCCAGGCGCGGAGGATGGTCGGCGAGGACGCGCTCGAGACCGAGCATGAGCGAGTAGCGGATCTTCCACTCGGGCGAGGGCGTCCGTCGGCCCGCGTCCAGCTCGGCGAGCGCGTCGTCCAGGGCCCGGCGCCGGGCCCGTCCTTCGGCAAGTGCTTCCGCGGGATCTTCGTCTGCGTGGAGGAACGGCTCACCCGCCCAGGCTTCCGCCCGGCGGGCGGCGGCTGCCAAGCCATCCGCCTCTACCGCAGCAAGGGTCGAGTGCTCTGTCGCTTCTTGCATAGGAGCAGCGCGCGTGCGCTGCCGGGAAACGAGGATGCCTGCGCGCGATTTTGGCGCGCGGGCCTAGTCGAACTATATCGGAGGTGGAAGCGCCTCGCGGCTAGAGGACGCGGCTCTCAGAGACGGCGCGCTGCTGGTGGACCGCCTTCTTCATGTAGTCGTAGGCTTCCTCCCTGCGCCCCTCGGCCTCCGCCAGATCGGCGAGCTTCGAGTAGACCTCGATCAGGAAGCGGTTTGGGTTGCGAGGCTCGAGCAGCTCGGCTGCGAGCTCGTAGACCTCGCGCGCGCGCGAGCTTTCGCCGAGCTCTTCGTAGACACTGCCGAGCACCGTATAGCTCCGCGCTGCGTCCTCCGGGTGGGCGTCCGAGATCAGGCCGGAGATTTGCATCGCAAGCGCGGCGGCTTCTTCGCTTCGGCCGAGCTTGGCAAGCGCCCGAGCCTCTTCGAGCCGGTACTGGGCGCGCTCGAGCTTGTTGCCGCTCCGCTCGAGGAGCGGCCAGCCCTGCTCGAGCAGATCGAGCGCCTCTTCGGCATTGCCGCGGTTGACCTCGATGAACGCGAGCAGCTGGTGGGCGCGAGCCGTGCGGTAGGTGTCTTCGGTCAGGAGGAGGATCTCGAGCGCGCGGCGCGCGTATTCCGCTGCCGTGTCCTGGTCATTCCGCTCCGCGTGGAGGCGGGACTGCGACCAGTAGAGCCTCGCCCGAACGAGCGGATCCTGGGACTTGCCGCCCAGCGCCAGCGCCCTGCCGAGCAGCTCTTCCGCCCGGCCGAGGTTGCCTGCGTCGATCAGCGCGTACGCGAGCAGCACGGCGAACCGCATCGTCTCGATGTCGTCCTCGCGGGCGTCGGCTTCGTCGAGGGAGGCCTGGAACACTCCGATCGCAGACTCCAGCTCGCCGACCATGGCGTAGGCGCTGCCCAGCGACTCAGCGACAGCCGCCCGCTTCCCGCGGTCGGTGAGCCCGCGGGTCTGCTCGAGAAGGGTGATCGCTTCGCGCGGGTTCCCGCGGCGCGACGCCAGTTGCCCGAGGCCAGCGTGGGCCTCGGCTCGCTCCGCGTCGGTCGTGGCTGTCTCCAGTGCTTGCCGGTAGAGGTCCGCGGCCGTCTCGAGCTCGTCGAGCCTGAGGGCGACGTCCGCCTGTGCGAGCTCTGTGTCTCGGGTTCCTCGGTCGCCGGCTCCGGTCGCAAGGTAGTCCTCGGATACGCCCAGCCGCTGCCCGAGCTCGCGGAGGAGCTGGAGAGAGGGGATCCGGTCGCACGACTCGATGCGCGAGATGTAGGCCGGGGAGCACCCGGCGAAGGAGAGCTGGCGCTGGCTGAGACCGGCACGTTCCCTTGCCTGCTTGAGCCGCTCGCCGACTGCGCCGGGGCTGTCTACGTGAGTTGACTTTTGTCGTGGCATCCGAAACCTGTTATAAACTCGAACTGTCAATCCTGGGCCCAGGAGCTGTCAACGTCGGAAAGGACGGCTCCATGAGACTCAAGCTGGCGTTTGTTTGCGCTGCGCTTGGGACGTGTGCGGCCCTTGTGGGCGGCAGTCCCTGGTGGTAGCAGTTCGTTAGTGTCATTGATTCGTGGGGGTGGCGGGCATTCCTGTCCGCCACTCTCTTTCTCTGTCTACGTCCATTTGCCTTTTGGCGTGAACCCCCGAACGGGTGGCCGGGTCCGAAGCGCCGCGCATTCTGACCATGTTCTCACCCGTAGCGCAAGAGGGAATCGTTTGGGCTCGCTTAAAAGGGAAGGGAGCCCGTCTGCGGCGGCGGACTCCCTGGAGCGTCAACGGCAATGACAATTGTCGTCGATACGCTGTTGACAGCCACCCCCAAACGGGGGGTTTGCGGCCCGCGTAGGCTCTCAGGAATGGATTGGGAAGCGCATGCGGAGCGTGAAGAGGCCCGCTACAGCGACGGATTGGCCCGATTGCCCGACGATCTCGATGGGCGGCAGAAGCAACTCGTACGCGTCGCCATGGCCGCCGGAGGAGCGGGCCTCGCCCGGCTCATGCAGGGACGCAAGGCCGAGGCCGCCGGCTGGCTAACCCGATCCGCCGGCCGCTACCGCGAAAGCTACGAAGGCGCTCCGGCCGGAAGCTGGGGCCGCCTCATCGGCGCCGTCAAGTCGCGCACACTGGCCGGGGACTGGGAGGGCGCAGTCGAGGACGCCCGCTGGGTGCTCGAACAGCGCCCCCAGGATTCGGACTCGCCGATCGGCGCCTACGCGGCCGTGCTGGCGTCGCTGACTCTCGCAGAGGACGAGCAGGCGGCTGCGCTGGCCCCAGCCCTCCGGCAGGAGGGGTTTCCCGAGGCGGTGGGCGACGCCCTCGGCGCGCTGTCGCGCCATGACCGCGAGGGCTATGCGGATGCGGTGGCGCGTGTGCTCGAGTCGTTCGAGACCCGCGAGGACTACCTGGAGGACATCCCGGTCGCCGACACCGTGCTCGTACTCGAGGCCCTCGCCGCGCGCCGCGGCCTGGCGGCCGGGCTCCAGTCGGCCCTTCTGCCGGCCTAGACCTATCTACAGGCCGTCGACGTCGACCGAGACGATCGTGTCCGGCTTGAGAAAGCGGCCGTTCACGAAGGGCCAGTCGTCGCTGTCGGTCGAGCCAAGCTGTTTCGTCAGGGCCTTGGCGTAGCCCTTTGCTTCACCGACGTCCTCGCATTCGGCGACGGTCATCCGCTCACCCGACGTGAGCCGGATGGAGACGCGGTAGCCCGTGCCGGGAGGGACGGCCGGAGGGGGAGTGTCGTCCTCGAAATCTTCTGGAACGTGGCCATTCGACTGCGGGATGCTCTGCGGAGCGACGGGCTCGGTGGCGAGCGGTGCCAACTCGGGCTCGTGCTCTGCCGGCGACCCGAACGCAGGCATCGGGGGCTCGGGCGCCGTCTCCATCACGGGCTCCGGCACAGCTTGCGGCTCCGTCTCCGGCTCGAACACAGGCTCCGGGTCCGGCTCGAACGCGGGCTCGGGCTGGGCCACAGGCGCTTCGAGCGCGTACTCCGAGGCGTCGAAGTGAGGCTCCTCCTCCTCTTCGGGCTCGGGCTGGGCCGCCGGCTCGGGCGCAGGCACAACCTCGGCCACCGGCTCGAGCTCGGGCTCAGCGTCGAACACCGGTTCCGGACTCTCCGACTGGGGCTCGACCTCGGGGGCCGTGAGCTCGGGCTCCGGTGGGGGAACGCTCGTGTCGACTCGCAAAGGCTGGAGCTCAGGCTCCGGCTCGGGTACCGCCGTGGCAGCCCCGTAGGCGTCGCTGAAGATTTCGCCGATGACATCGTTGAGCTCGCTTCGCGCAACGACGACGAACCGGACTTCCTGTCCGAGCGCCTCGCGGATGTTCCGGTTCAGGACGTCGTTTGTGGGATCGGCGACGGCGACCACCGGAACCCCCTGCTCGAAGCCGATCGGCAACGCGGTGAAGAGGCGTGCCTGATCCTCCGCCAGGAGGCGGGCCGCGTCGACGTCGATCGCCTGCTCCCGCAGGCTGACGAACGGAAGGCCCTTCTGCCCCGCGAGGAGCCGAGTCAGGTCCTCCTCTTTGATCAGGTTGCGCTCGACCAGGATCTCGCCGAGCCGCCGCCCCGTCTTGACGCCCTCCTCGAGGGCGTTCTCGATCGTCTCCGCGGGCAGAAGTCCGGCCCGGAAGATCAGGGTTCCAAGGGGTGCGTCGGGACGCTCTCTCAACGGGGTGCTCATATGCCGCAGATCTCAGTTGCCACAGTGCTTCGGACGGGGGCTTCCGCCCTTCTCCGACTATCGGTGAGGGACGGGAGCGAGGTATCACCCTTCCGGGGGGTTGCTCATCGCTCAGGCCGGATTCTGACTAAGATTTCGACGCGACGAAAAAT
>Ga0184619_10000601_pt1 | contig 12250 bp, 9 predicted proteins | sample PLM0_60_b1_FD_133146 | JGI IMG/M metagenome (GOLD analysis project Ga0184619, IMG submission 133146) | Groundwater sediment microbial communities from an aquifer in East River, Colorado, USA - PLM0_60_b1 | ecosystem: Environmental > Terrestrial > Soil > Riparian zone | place: USA: East River...
GTCTGCACGCTCAATCTCAGGCAAGCGAACTGGCAGCTGAAGAACGACGAGGCGCTGCGTGAGCGCGTCAGCCGGAATCTCGAGAGCGTCGGTGTGCCTCCGTACAACGGCACCGTGGAGGTGCGGCATCTGCTCTGGGAGATCGCGGAAGGCGACGGCTACGAGCTCCTCAAGCTCGCCGCGCACAAGGGGCTCAAAGGCTTGAAGGTGGCGCCGTTCTACGGCTGTCAGATCCTGCGGCCGTCGAAGATCCTCGGGTTCGAGGATCCCGACCGGCCATCATCGCTCGAGCGCATCATCGAGGCCTGCGGCGGCGAGGCGATCGACTATCCGGCGAAGATCAAGTGCTGCGGCTTTCCGATCATCCAGGCGCGCGAGGAGACGGCGCTCGGCGAGTTGATCCAGCCGATCGAGCAGGCTACGGAGGCAGGCGCCGACGCGATCGTGACGCCGTGCCCGCTCTGCCACCTTTCCCTCGACGCGTGGCAATCGAAGCTGAAGGCCGAGACGGGCAAGGACTTCCAGATGCCGATCCTGCATCTCTCGCAGCTCGTGGGCGTCGCTGCGGGCCTGGAGGAGTCGGAGCTGAAGTTCAAGCGGCACGTCGTGCCGGTCGCACCGGTGCTCGAGAAGCTCGAAGTCTGACGGACAGGAGGCCCCGGTCGGCACGCAAGATCGGCCGGGCTCTGGCATCTATCAACTATCGGAGGGGCGGTTTCCGGCGCGATGATCTCCAGCAGGTCTCGCGCCGGAACCATTCTCGGCGCCGTTGCCGGCGCAGGGCTCGGCTGGGGCTGGTTCGAGGCGGGCTGGGTGCGTCTGCGCACGCTCGACGTCCCGTTGCCGCGCCTTCCGCCTGAGCTCGCGGGACTACGCATCGCACATCTGTCGGATTTCCATCTTGGCCTGCCGTCGCGCGCCTCCGTTGCCGCAGAGCGCGCGGTGAACTGGGTCTCCGAGCGCGATCCGGATCTCGTCGTCGTCACCGGTGACCTTGTCTCGCGACCGCGCGGTGAGCCTGTTCTGCGCGAGCTCCTCCACCGCCTGGGCTCGCCCTTCGTGGTGCTCGGAAACCACGACGTCGAGCACAGCCGCGATCCGTTTTCGCGCGCCGCGGGCCTGACGGACCTCACACCCGCGCGCCTGCTCGTCGACGAGAGTGCAACGGTCGACGTGCGTGCGCGGCGCGTCCAGGTTGTCGGCGTGGACCCGCGCGCCTACCGGCAGAGAAGGTCGAAGCCGTGGCAATTCGTGGACGCGTCTGCCGATTTGCGCATCCTCTTGTGCCATTTCCCCAACATCCTCGACTCCCTGCCGGTGGGGGCGTTCGATCTCGTGCTTGCAGGACACATGCACGATGGTCAGATCTCCCTGCCTCTGGGACCACGGCGGCGGTACCGCTTCGCCCATCCGCACACGCGTTACGCCGCTGGCATCTATCGCCGACCGGCGGGGACGATGCACGTCTCGCCCGGCCTCGGGACCACGTTCGTCCCGTTCAGGTTCTTCGCGCGGCCCGAGGCGACCGAGCTGGTGCTACAACCCGAGGCAACGTGACCCTGCCGACCAGGTCCGCCGGTGCCCAGCCTGCGAGCATGCTGCGCCATCCCGCCCCGGCCTCATGACGGGGCCGCGTGTCACCGGTCTTACCGGCGTGACGCTGCAAGACGCTCCCGTCGTTTGTCACGAGTGCATCTGGTGGCAGACGCGGGAAGGTCGCTCGGTCGACAAGCGCAAGTGGATCGAGAAGGCCGAGACCGAGTGGGGCCCGTGGGGAACCGTCTACTACGACGCCGACGGTCGCGTGCTCGGCTCGATGCAGTACGGGCCGGCGGAACTGTTTCCGCGCGCCGCCGAGCTGCCGGCCGGGCCGCCGTCAGACGATGCCGTGCTCGTCACGTGCGCGTACCTCGTCGAGCAGTCCAGCCCGTGGGTGATGCAGTCGCTCTTTCTCGCTGCGATCGGCGATGCGCGGGATCGCGGCGCGAAGGCACTCGAAACGTTCGCGTACCGCTACGGCGAAGGCGAGTCGCAGTACGAGCGCTTCCAGGTGCACAAGACGATCTTCCCGTCCGACTTTCTCGCCGACTTCGGCTTCCGATCCGTCCGCAGCGGCGGTTTCGTCGAGCTCGCACGCCTGGAACTGGGCGGGCTCGTTCCCGTCGCCGAAGGGCGTCGCGAGAGGGTGCTACGTGTGGTCAAGGAGGCGTTTGCCCCGGCTCCGGCTCCGGTGCCACCGCGGCCTTGAGCCGCGAGTGTCAGGGGCGCCGTGCGAAAACGATGCGCGTCGTCAGTGAGGCAGTGAGAGCGGCGACGCTGAAGTCCCGTCGGAAGCGGTCGTTGTACCAATCCACCCCGCGCCCGACTCTCTCCCAGCCGTCCCGGGCGAGCTCCTCGCACAGCCGTCCGTGTGCATCGAGCGACGCTGTGCTCTGCTCCGGTACGCCGTCGCCGCTCACGTGGAATCGCGGCGACTCGGCGATTGTGAGTTCCTCTTCGCCGTGGAAGGACCGGGCGTAGAGGACGGCCTCGTCATGCTCTCGCCACAACGCGATCTCACAGGTCCACTCCTCCGTCGACACGGAGGGCGCGACCTGGGCAGCCGGCTGCGCCGAGGCGTCCGGCTGCGCTGAGGCGTCCGGCTGCGCCGAGGCGTCCGGTTCGATCGGGACGTCCGGTTCGGTGCGGGCGTGCGGCTCTGCCGGGGCTTCCGGCTCAGCCGGGGTTCGGTCGTCTTCATCGTCGAAGGCCTCGGGAGCCGCGGACATGACGGTCTCGTCCTCGGTGGCGACCTGCGCGATCGGTGGCGGCTCAGCGGCGCCCTCCTCAGCGATGGAGGTTGCGTCGCCCTTCCCAAGCGCTCGGAGCTCCTCGTCGGTCACGATCTGGGCCTCGACTTCACGCACTGGAGCTCTCTTCCGGCCGAGCGCGGAGAGGAGAACCGGCGCGCTCAGCAGCGCGCTACCGGCATCGATCGCCCTGCCCAGCGATCGGTGGGAGGAGGTGTTTTTTCGTTTCAATTCGACTGACGGACCTGAGGGAAACCATCAAGGCCGGGCTATCCCATGATACGCGCGCCCCGCAGTACCTTTGCTTCCATTGCGAAGGACTGTCCGACGAAGATGTTCCGTTGAACCCGTGCATCGGCTCGAAGACCAGGATCCTGAAGGGATGGGCCACTCGGCCCATTGACGAGCCCTGAATTCGTGCAACTCTTAAAGCTGCTCGGGTGGCACCAGGTCTGCGGTGGCCGGGCATCGCATACGACGAGCGGAGACACAAATACTGATGACGAAAAACCGGGCCAGCGGCGATTCGACACGCCGGGAGCGAGCATGAGGGGCGGGTTGTCGGCATGGAGCTGAAAGAGGCGGCTCGACGAATCCTGCGACAGCATTGGGTGCTGATCGCGACACTCGGCGTTCTCGGCATCCTCGTCGGTGCGCTGCATGCGGCCCGGCCGACGACATACACCGCGTCGACTCGCCTGGTCCTCGGCACCGATGACCCGAAGTCCCGGACTGAATCCGGGTCGATCGCCGACACCGCGAAGGCGATCGCCACCAGCCTGACCCAGGTTCGGCGTGCGCTCAAAGATGCGCACGTCTCTCAGCGGAATCCCGCCGAGGTCGCGCAGCACCACGTCTCCGTCAGCGGCCTGGGCACTTCGGCCGTCGTCCAGATTTCGGTCAGCGACAAGGACCCCAAGGTCGCGCAGGCTGTCGCGAATGCGCTCGCCAGCCGTGTGATCCGAGTGCGGAGCGAGGTCGCGAGCGGTCAGCTCCAACTCGTTCTGACCGATCTCTCGAGGCGCGTCGACGACATAAACAGAAACATCGCCGAGGTGGATCAAACGATCGACGGGCTGAATGTCGACATCGCGCAGACGGGGTCTCCTGCAACCGCGAACGCGCTGCGGGCGAAGCGAGACGATGCTGCCCGGCAGCGCGACTTCCTCGCTCAGCAGCGTTCACTGCTCGAATCCGAACGAATCAGCGTGGTGTCGGCCAACGCCGCCCGTCCGAAGGCCTCGGTGATCAGCGCGGCGAGTCTGCCGACTGAACCCGACTCGTCCCCGTACGCTCAGGAGACGATTCTCGGAGCGCTGCTGGGCCTTCTGCTCGGGATCGGGATTGCGGGAATGATCGAGACCTTCCGGCCGACGCTCGTCGGTAGCGATTCGGTGGCACGGGAGTTCGAGACGCCGCTGTTGGGGACCCTCCCGATGGAAGAGGACGAGCAAAGGGCGCGTCAGCTCCTGGCCCGGATCGCGCTGCGTTTGCGCCTGGCGGCCGAGTCGGTCAACGCGCGGGAAGTGGGGCTGGTCGCCGTCGGGCCCGAGGTCGAGGTGGGCTTGCTCGCTGCGACGCTGGACGAGCTCGCCAACGCCGGTGTGGCAACGGCATCGCGCCATATCGCTTCCGCCGAAGCTGTGACCGCCGGTGCGCGGGGGTTTGCCGGCCGCCCATCGGCCTCGCGATGTCGCATCCGTCCGTTCGGCCTTCTGGACGACCGCGCGGACAACGGGACCACTGCCCTCGTGCTGATCTCCCCGACCGCCGTCAAGAAGGAGGAGATCGACGAGGTCTCCCATCTGCTGCGTGTGGCAGGTAGCCCGCTGGTCGGCCTGATCACCTACGACCGGCCGCGCGAGGAGTCGCGTTTCGACTTTTCCGCGCTCCGGTCGCGCTTGGACTTTTCCGCGTCCCGGTCGCGTTGAGAGATCCCGCAGCCCACCACGGCGCCGGGACGCCCGCGGCCGCTTGCCACCCTCCCCAGTCGATGTCGGGAGCTGACAACGACAACGAAGCCGCGCGCATCCTCGCGCAGTGGGCTCGATGACTGACACGCAAACCTCGCACTGGACCGGGCGTCGGGTCCTGGTAACCGGAGCCGCGGGGTTCATCGGCAGTCACCTGACGGAGGCGCTGGTGAGAAAAGGGGCCTCGGTGCGCGCGTTCGTTCGCTACAACTCGCGGAACGACTACGGCTGGCTCGAGTTCGGAGATCGCGACCTGCTGCGAGACGTCGAGATTTTCCGTGGTGACCTTGCCAACCCGGAAGCTGTGATGAATGCAGCACGCGGCTGCGGGACGATCCTTCACCTTGGGGCGCTGATTCCGATCCCGTACTCCTACGTCCATCCTCGCGAGTTCGTGACCGCGAACGTGGAGGGAACGTTGAATGTGCTGGAGGCCGCGCGACGATTCGAGGTGGATCGCGTCGTCCACACCTCCTCGAGCGAGGTGTACGGAACGGCGATGAGAGTGCCAATCGACGAGGAGCATCCGCTGAGCCCGCAGTCGCCGTACGCCGCGACCAAGGTCGGTGCCGATCAGCTCGCGCTCACATTCAGAAGCTCATTTGAAACCCCGGTCGTGGTTGCGCGGCCGTTCAACACGTTCGGGCCTCGCCAGACCGCACGTGCTGTCATCCCGACGATCGTGACTCAGGCCCTGACGAGAGACAAGATCCAACTTGGCGCAACCGCTACTACTCGCGACTTCCTCTATGTGGCCGATACCGCCGCGGGCTTGATGCGGTGCGCAGAGGTTGACGCCGCTCTCGGCGAGGTCATCAATCTTGGAACGGGTGTGGAGGTTTCGATCGCCGACGTCGTCGAGCGGGTCGCTCGGCTGGTCGACCGCGAGGTCGCAGTCGAGCTCGAGGAGGATCGGCTTCGTCCCCCGGCCAGCGAGGTCGAGCGGCTTCTTGCAGATCCCAGGAAGGCGAAGCGGATACTGGACTGGGAGCCGGAGACGGCATTTGACGAAGGCTTGCTCCTCACCATCGAATGGATGCGCGGAGCACTCGACGCCTATAAGCCGGCGCTCTACAACGTGTGACGAAGTCCCGGCGCCGAACCCGCGCCGGTTGAACGTGCGTCAGCCGTTGGTGATCGACGCGTCGTCGGCGTAGAAGCACTGGCCGGGCGCCGCCTTCGGGACATATGCGTTGAGGTCGAGCGTGCTGCCGGCCGCCGGCGTGTACGAGACATTGACCTGCTGCCATCCCGTCGTCAGCGTGATCTGCTTCACCGCAGAGCCGGCGAGCACCGAGCCGGCATACTCGCGCAGCCTGAGGTTCAGCGTTGCGCCGGGCGTGTCGGCACGGACCCACAGGCTGGCCGTGTACGCCGCTGCGCTCGTCGTCACTACCCAGTTCGGGGAGTCGTTGAGCGAGCACGTTGCCGGGACTGATGCCGTGTTCGTGAGCAGGGCTGCGGCCGCGCCCGAGTGGCTCGCCGTCGTCACCTGCGCAAGTGTGATGCCCGAGTCGGAGCCGGAGGTGTTCCAGCCCGTCAGGTTGGTCTCGAAGCCTGCGTTGGAGACGAAGTTGCGCGTGATTGCGACCTGTTGCGTCGCTGTCGCTGTCAGGTTGAGCGTGTCCTTGACCGTGACCTTGACCGTGAACGTTCCACCCGTCGTGTACGTGTGGGTCGCTGTCGCTCCTGCCTGCGGCCCGATGACGGTGCCGTCACCGAAATCGAATGTGTAGCTCGCGATGGGGCTGTGGCCCGAGCCGGATGATGCGGAGGCATCAGCGGTGACGGCGACCGGCGTGATACCCGATGTGGGGCTCACGCTGAGCACCGCTGTCGCCGCACCGACGACGACCTGCTGTGTCGCCGAACCCGTATTTCCCGCGGTGTCGGCGACGGTCACTCTGACGATGTACGTGCCCTCAGTCGTGTACGTGTGGCCGGCGGTCGGCGACTCCTGCGGCCCAGTGACCGTTCCGTCGCCGAAGTCGAAGTCGTAGGTCGCAACAGGCGTTGTGTCGGGATCAGTGGAGGCGGAGGCGTTCGCAGTCACGTTCAGTGGGGACTGCCCCGACGCGGGGCTCACGGTGAGCGCCGCAGTCGGTGGCGCGTCGTCTTGCACCGTCTCCTGCGCGGTCGTCGTCCCGGTGTTGCCCGCGGTGTCGGTGACGCTTACCTGCACGGTGTAGGTCCCGGCGCTGGTGTACGTGTGGTCCGCCGTCGCCTGCGGCTGCGGGCCGACAACGGTACCGTCGCCGAAGTCGAACCGATAACTGGCGATCGGCGTCGCGTCCGGATCCGTGGAGGCCGAGGCATCAGCGCGCACGTTCAGCGGGAACACGCCCGACGTCGGAGTGAGTGTGACGCGCGCGGTCGGAGGGGCGTCCATGTCGGTAGCGCCGAGTTCGTATGCACCGCGGTCGTCATACGTTCGCGGCCCCAGTCCGGTGTTGGGAACGAATGGGCTGTCGGTCCGTGCAACCCCCTCGAGGTCGGTCGCGGGCTGTCCGCTGGCACTCGAGTCGGCCGAGTCGACTGCCGGGGACGCCCAGGTCAGATGGAAGTCGCGCGCGCCGAGGTCTCGCCACTTGGGATCCGCCCAGATGTCGTGAGCCCCCTGGCCGGACGCGGCCCGGAAGGCCGCGAGAGTCGAGTAGCTCGTCGAATCCCATATGTAGAGGACGTCGGCGGTCGTCAGCCAGACGAGGTTACTGTCGACGACGGCGCCGCCGGTGGATCCCCGCTCGATGCGGATGTTGCTGTGGGTGCGCGGGCTTTTGATGCCGTTGTCGACGCTGATGTTGTTCTTGATGATCGCGCCCGAGGAGTCCCCCTCGACGTTGATACCCGCAGTCACGTTGTGGTACGCGGTGTTGGCGATGATCCTCTGATTCGCCGTGCCCAGGTTGTCGAACCCATGATCGCCGTTGTCGTAGCTGACGTTGTTGTAGATCAGCGTGTTCACGGCCCCCGGATAGGACTCGACGCCGGAGTCCTCGTTGTCATGGGTGATGTTCCCGGCGACCGTGTTGTCGGTGGCGGTGGAGACGCGAATGCCGGCGGCTGCACGGGTATAGCCGCGGGCATTCTCGAACGTCTGGTTGCTCAGCACCTGGATGCGGCTCGACGAGCCGAGGACGGCAATGCCGGTGTCGCTGTTGTCATGCACGGTGTTGCCGCTGATCACGCAGTCGGTGGCGCTGCTCGCACGGATCCCGTATCTCGTCGACCCGCTCGTGCGCTCCCCCGAATCGCTGACGTCGTTGTTCGAGACCGTGACGTTCGCGGATCCCGACGAGATGTCGATGCCGTACCCGGTCGTCTGCGTGATGTTGAACCCGTTGATCGTCACCCAGCTCTTGCCTGACGCCACGAACCCGTTCGCCTGTCCGGCGCCGACGGTCACCGTCGCGCCCGGGGCGGCCGTGTAGACGATGGGCGCGCCTGCCGCCCCCGATTTCACGGAGACCCTCTCAGGGTACGTGCCGGCCGCGACCTGCACCGTCATACCGGGGCCGACTTTTGCACCGGAGGCGCTGATCGTGCAGAACGGTTGCGTCACCGAGCCGGTACCGGTGTTCGAACAGTTCGGGTTCGCTTGATCGACGAAGAGCACCATGCCCGCCGCCTGCGCGTCGGCGATCGTGACCGCAATCGCCACGGCGGCGATGACCGCTTGCGCGCACCGAACTCGACGACGCCGATTTCGGCGGCGTCGCTGGTCTATCCGCGGGCAGCCCACGCGAGGCAACCGCAACTGCAATGTGTTTTTCTCCCCTCGCCTTCTTATTGCTTCTGCTCCAGAAAACCTTTCACTCGCGGACCGCCGCGTCAATACGCGCGTGAACAAAAACACCAAGCCCTATCCGTCTGCACAGGTCTCTGAGAGATACCTCGACCAATGGGCGGGGACGTGCGCTGTAGAAACATAGTCCATTCGGCCTATTGACACTTTTCGTCGTGTTGGGGATAAGTTGGGGACGAATTTGAGGAAAACGTGAAGCCGTTGTTCGGCTCGAATTACGTGAGTGCAAGCGGGGACTCCGGTGCGGTCACCGGAACTAGGGAGAGGATGGTTAGTCTGTTGGGGATTGCGGCCCCTGTCTCGCGTCGGCGTTTCGACGGCGCCTGCAAGCGATTGCTCGACGTCGCCGTCGCGGCGTTCGTCCTCGTGCTTTTCTTGCCAGTGCTGGCGATTGTCGCTGCAGCAATTAAGCTCGACAGCCGCGGCCCCGTGTTCTTCAGGTGCCGGCGCGTCGGCTTTCGCGGCAGCCAGCTCGCGATGCTCAAGTTCCGCAAGATGCACGACTCCGCGTCGGGCGTGGCTCTCACGCTTGCCGACGACACCCGGTTCACCCGGATCGGCCGGTCGCTCGCGAAGACGAAGCTCGACGAGTTGCCGCAGCTCTGGAACGTGCTCAAGGGCGAGATGACGCTCGTGGGCCCCCGGCCGGAAGACCCGGGGTTCGTGGAGCTGCGGCGCGAGGACTACGAGGTCATCCTCTCTGTGAAGCCGGGCGTCACTGGCCTCTGCCAGCTTGCCTTCGCCAAGGAGAGCGAGATCCTTGACGCGCGCGACCGAGTCGGAAAGTACGTGACGCAGCTGCTCCCGCAGAAGGCAGCGCTCGACCGGCTGTATGTGGAGCGCCGCTCGTTCCTCATGGACTTGAAGATCCTCGTCTGGACGGCCGTGGCCGTTCTCGTCCGGCGGGACGTGGCAGTCCATCGTTCGACGGCGGGCCTGACCCTACGACAGCCTCGGACCGCGCCGGCGCTTGCCACGGCGACAGCCGAGGGGCAGGCATGACCGAGGGCATCTTCTCACTCCAGCAGCAGCTCGCGGCGCGAGCACGTGGCGGTGCGCGCGCGGTTGTCCTGGCGGGCGGGAAAGGAACGCGCCTGGCGCCGTATACATCCGTTCTGCCAAAGCCGCTCATGCCAATCGGAGACCGCTCGATCCTCGAGCTCGTCATCGGTCAGCTGCGCGACTGCAACATTCGGGACGTCACTCTGTGCGTGGGTTATCTGTCGCACCTCATCGAGGCGGTTCTCGACAACCGCAGACTGGACGGAGTCGAGATCTCGTACGTTCGCGAGGAAGAGGCGCTCGGCACAGCGGCTCCGCTGCGACTGGTGGACGGTTTGACGTCGACGTTCATCGTGATGAACGGCGACGTCCTGACGACGCTCGACTACAACGATCTGATTCAGCACCACCGCCGCGATCGGAACATCCTCACCATCGCGACGCGCACCCGCCCGATCCAGATCGACTACGGCGTGCTTCACCTGGGCTCGAACGGGAGCAGCAACCGCGTGCAGGCCTACGTCGAGAAGCCGAAGATGACCTCGACCGTCAGCATGGGGATCTACGTCCTCGAGCCAAGGGCCTTGTCGTACATCCCGGCCGGTGGGTACTTCGATTTTCCGGATCTCGTGCAGGCGCTGCTCGACGCTGACGAGCGCGTCGGGGCGTACCGCTACGAAGGAATGTGGTTCGATATCGGCCGACGGGACGACTACGAACGCGCCGTAACGGCGTGGACAGACGAAACGAGCGACCTAGCCGACGCGGAGGTCGCGGCGGGCACGATCTAAGCGAATGTCGTAAAGGTTGGTGAGCATGCTCAGGAGCGCAGGTCGCGATGCGCCCACAAAGCCACGCGAAGAAAAAGACAGCACAAGACGTTGGGTCGTGCCGCTGTCGGATGTCCTCGTCGACGGCGAGATGGAGCGCGCCGTTGCTGAGGTCGTTCGGTCCGGCTGGTGGAGCATGGGCCCGCGCGTCGCCGAGTTCGAGCGGTCCTTCGGCGAGCTCTGCGACGTGAAGCATTCATTCGCCGTGGCGAACGGCACGGCTGCTCTGCACCTCGCATTGCTTGCAATTGGGTGCGGTCCTGGCGACGAGGTCCTCGTCCCCTCGCTGACGTTCGTCGCGGCTGCGAACTCGATCGCGCATACGGGCGCGACGCCGGTCTTCTGTGACGTGATCGGGCCGCACGATTTGACTGTTGATCCCGCCGACCTCGAGGCGGCGGTCGGACCGAACACTCGCGCGATCCTGGTGATGCACTACGGCGGACACGCGTGCCACATGGACGAGATCCTCGAGCTGGCCACGCGGCACGGATTGCCGGTGATCGAGGACGCCGCCCATGCGCCGGGCGGAGAGTTCCGTGGGCGAGCCTGTGGCACCCTCGGTGCCGTCGGGTGCTTCAGCTTCTTCTCGAACAAGAATCTCCCCATGGGCGAGGGCGGCATGGTGGTGACGCAGGACGACGAGCTCGCGAAAAGGATTGGGCTGTTCCGGTCGCACGGCATGACGACACTCACCTGGGACCGTCATCGCGGGCACGCATCCGGCTACGACGTCGTTCTACGTGGATTCAACTACCGCCTGGATGAGCTTCGCGCGGCGCTCGGCATCGTCGAGCTCGAGCGCCTGCCGGAGCGGAACCGCGCACGTGGCCAGATCGTCGAGCGGTATCGCACCGCACTCGACGGCGTCGCGGGGATCTCGATGCCGTTCGCGACGCGGCCTGAGGTCCTCGCGGCGCACCATCTTGCGGTCATCGTCCTGCCCGAAGGCAGGACGCGACAGGAGGTCGAGCCGGCGATTATCGCGCGGGGCGTCCAGACAAGCGTGCATTACCCGCCGATCCACAGGTTCTCGGCCTATAGCGATCCCTCGCAGCGCTCCTTGCCGGTGACCGATCTGGTCGCCGACCGACTCTTGACTCTTCCGCTTTTCCCGCACATCACGGATGCGCAGGTCTCGGCTGTGATCGAGGCCGTGCTGGCGTCGGTGTGACGACGATCGGGGTTTCGTGAGCGAGGTCGCAGCAGTCCGCCCTACCCACATCCGGCCTCGGCCGGTGGCCGGGCGCGCGGTCAGCGCGCCGTTCGACGGCGAACGTCTCTCTCTCTGGGCTGCGGCAACGGCTGTCGCCATGCTTCCGCTCCTGGTTCCCGGCGGGCCGTCGAACCTCGCACCGGTCGACCTGCTCATCGTGATCGCGCTGGGCGCGGCGATGCTCTGGACGAGCCTCTCTGGGCACCGGTGGCGCTTTCCGTACGTCGCACCGATGGCTCTGTTCGTCGTCGGGGGAGCGATCGGAGCGCTGCGCGGGCCTGTTCCCGGGACAGGGGTACTCGCGCTCGTCCAGGACGTGCTGCTCCTCCTCTGGTGCTGGGCGCTCGTGAACGTCGCTTCCTCGCCGCAGCGGTTCAGCGTGCTCCTTCGGACATGGGCCTATAGCTCGATCGGCTGGGCGCTGGTGCTGTTCGCCGGCCTCGTGACCGGCACGAAGGCTCTGACGGGTCAGAGTGGGAGCGAGGGCGTTCGAACAGCGCTCACCTTCGTCGACCCGAATAACGCTGCCAACTACTTCTTCATCGCGCTGATGGTGATCTGGGCTACGCAGTGCCCCCGAAACCGGAACCGGCGGCTCGCCGCCTATGGCCTCTTGCTCGCGGCGATCTTTACGA
>Ga0184619_10000602_pt1 | contig 12231 bp, 13 predicted proteins | sample PLM0_60_b1_FD_133146 | JGI IMG/M metagenome (GOLD analysis project Ga0184619, IMG submission 133146) | Groundwater sediment microbial communities from an aquifer in East River, Colorado, USA - PLM0_60_b1 | ecosystem: Environmental > Terrestrial > Soil > Riparian zone | place: USA: East River...
ATGGCCGATAGACGCGAGATGAACGCGGATTTGGTGAGTCCGTCCGGAATGGAGATGCGCACGAAGTAGGTCCCCCGCGTCGAACCGGGCAAGGCGTATGAGGTCGGTCTTGGCCGGCCGACCTTTATTGACGATTGCCATGCGCTTCCGGTCTCGTGGATCACGAGCTATCGGTTTGTCGATCGTGAGGGTGTCGGAGGAGACGTGGCCCCACGTCATGACCGCGTAGCGCCGGACTACCCGCCGGGCGGCGAGTGCCGCGCTCAGAATCCGGTGCGCGCGATCCGTCTTGGCCACGATGAGCAGTCCGGAAGTCTCCTTGTCGAGGCGATGGACCATGCCTGCCCGCTCGGGATCACCCTCGCTCGAGATGCCCCCACCGCGTCCAAGCAGGGCGTTCACTAGCGTCCCGCTCCAATTACCAGGCGCCGGATGCACCACCATTCCTGCCGGCTTGTCCACGACCAGGAGGGCATCGTCCTCGTAGACGACGCTGACCGGTATGTCCTCGCCCGAAACCGTCCTCTTCTCCACCTTCGGGATCTCGACGCGAACGACTTCCCCCCGTTCAGGACGATAACTCGCTTTTTCACGCCGACCGTCGACCAGAACGTGCCCCTGAGCGATCAGGGTCGCAGCCTGCGTCCGGGAGAGCTCGGCCCGCTGGGCAATAAACAGATCGAGGCGGACATCGCTGTCCGCCTCGACGGGAAACTCTCTCGGGTCGCTCAGAACTAGATCTCCGTTTGCGTATCCGAGACGGGAGCGGCAGCGACGACTGGCGCGGGAGATCGCTCCTCGCCCCAGAGAACCCAGGCCAGAAGGAAGGCGCCGATGCTCACCGCCATGTCGGCAACGTTGAAGGTCGGCCAGCGGAGATCGCCTAGGCCGACATCAATGAAATCGACGACACCCGCGGGCGACCGGACTCGATCGATCAGATTGCCCACCGCACCGCCGCAAACCAGACCCAGCGCAAGCGTGCGGACGAAATCGCCCTGACGGGTAGCCTGGTACAATCTCCCGAGAATCACGAGCGCGCCAGCGGTGAGCGCCATGAAGATCCAGCGAGAGTAGATCCCGAGGTTCAATCCGAACGCGGCTCCGGGATTGTAAACGAGCGTCAGCCGGAGATGATTCCCAAGGATCTCGTGCGGCACGTGCTGCGGAGAGAGGGTTGCCACGGCGATGAGCTTCGTCGCCAGGTCCAGCGCCACGACCGTAATCAGGGTGCCCCAGAACAGGGCCGGATTAGGCCTGGCGCTTTCCATCTTCTTCGCGCTGTTTGCACTCGATGCAGTACCTGGCGTGCGGCAGCGCGTCGAGACGCTCGAAGCTGATGTCTCGGCCACAGTTGTGGCACTTCCCGAACTGCTCCGGATTGCGATAGAGCCGGCGCAGGGCTTCGTCGATGTGCCAGAGGAAGCGGCCTTCCTGGCTCGCGAACAGGAACGCTTTCTCGCGCTCCATTGCATCGGTGCCCTGATCGGCCATGTGAAAGGAGTATGCGCTCAGGTCGCCGTCCGCACCCTGCGGCGTCGACCCGAAAGTCTCGTCGTAGTGCCCCAGCTCCTTGAGTACGCGCTTGCGCTCTTCGAGCAGGCGCTTTTCGAAGTGCTGGAGGTTCTTCTTGGTCATCGCCTTCGGTTTGGCGGCGGCCGTCTTTTTTTTGCTGCTAGCTGCTGGTGCCATTTCTAACCAACCCTCTCCAAGGCGACTTGAACGCTCTGCCCATCAAGGTCGAACGCGTGCGTCGCGTGTGTTCCTTCAATTTTGTCGCCGATAGAAACGCGCACAGCGAGAACTTCATCGGCAATCCATTTCTGAAACGCTTTCACTGCTTCCTGAATCTCCGCTCCCGCACCGACAAAGAGCGTGATGCGATCGCTTACTGCGAAACCCAATTCCTTCCGCAGTCTCTGAATCCGGCTTACGAGCTCCCGCGCCAATCCTTCGAGGCGCAGCTCCCGCGTCACTACGGGATCCAGCGCGGTGAAATAACCGCCCTCCTCCTTGACCACCAGCTCGCCCGACGCGCTGCGCACGATCGTCAAATCTTCAGCGCTCAGCTCGTGCGACTCGTTTCCAACTGCAACGTACAACGGCTTCCCAGCTTCGAATTCCCGCAAAGCATCACTGCTCAGCGCTTGAACCGCCTCGCTCGCCAGCGGAGTGTTTTTGCCGAACTTCTTACCCAGCGAACGGAAATTCGGTCTAGCTCTTAAAGTTACTAGATCGTCAGCGCTTGAGATGAACTCGATTCTCTTAATGTTAAGCTCGGCGGCAAGGAGGGGGCTGAGCTTCCCCAACACGCCGTCGTCACCGGCTCCCGTCCCGCGCGCCGCCGGGACGGGCACCACGCACACCATTCTCGCGAGCGGCTGGCGGACCTTGACCCCCGCTTCCTCGCGGGCGGCGCGGCCGAGCGTGGCAAGCGTGCGAATGTGGGACATCGCACGCTCGATGTCGACGTCGATCGCGCCTGCATCGGCGCGCGCAAAGGACGCTAGGTGGACCGACCCGCCGGTCAGCTCGCGATGCACCCAATCAGTGATAAACGGTGCGAAGGGAGCGAGTAGCCGGCACGTGACGGCGAGAATCTCGTGCAGGCTCGCGAAGGCGGCACGGTTATCCTCTTCGTCCACGTCGTAGAAGCGGTGGCGGCTTTGACGAACGTACCACTTGGATACGTCCTCGTCGAAGAACGTCATTACCGTCTTGGCGGCGTTGGTCGCCTCGTAGTGGCCGAGCAGCTCGTTGGCATCGCGCTCGACGCTCGCCAGGCGAGAAAGAACCCATCGGTCGAGCAGCGGTCGATCCGCTGGCAACGGATCCTTGTCTGAAGGCGCCCACCCAAAGTTCGCGTATTCGGCGAAGATTCCCGTGTAGACGTTCTTGAACGTGAGCAGGAAGCGGCCGGCGGTGTCGCGGATTCCTGCCTCGTCGAACCGGCGTGGCGTCCACAGCTGGCTCGAAGTGGTGAGGAACAGTCGAACGGCGTCCGCTCCGTATCGCGGAATCACGCTCTCGGGGTCGATGATGTTTCCCAACCTCTTCGACATCTTCTGGCCCTCGGCGTCGAGAACCAGGTCATTGACGACTACGGCGCGGTACGGCGCGGTGTCGCCGACAGCGGGCGAATGTGCTTCATGCGCCAGAAGATTGTTCGGCAGCGCGTCGCCCAGGCCTGTGGCGATCGCGAGCAGCGAGTAAAACCAGCCGCGCGTTTGATCGATGCCTTCAGCAATGAAGTCGGCGGGATAGTACCGCTCGAACGTCTCCCGATTCTCGAACGGAAAATGCCATTGAGCGAAGGGCATGGACCCGGAGTCGAACCAGGCGTCGATCACCTCGGGAGTCCGTTTCATCGTTCCGCCGCATTCGCACTTCCAGCTGAAGCGATCGATGAATGGCTTGTGCGGATCGAAAGCTTCGCCCAGCGCCACGCCCGATTTCTCCGAGAGCTCCGCGTAGCTGCCGATCGCTTCGGCGTGCGATTCGTCCGACTCGCACACCCAGATGGGAAGCGGCGTTCCCCAATACCGATCTCGCGACACGGCCCAATCGATGTTGTTGGTTAGCCACTCACCGAAGCGCCCGGCGCCGACTTCGGGGGGGTGCCAATCCACGCGTGAATTGCGCACCAGCATCGCATCCTTGAACTCGGTCGTGCGCACGAACCACGACGTGCGCGCGTAGTAGAGCAGCGGCGTCTCGCAGCGCCAGCAATGAGGATACGCGTGTTCGTGCAGGGTGGATTTCCAGAGCAGGCCGCGGCGCTTCAACTCCTCGAGAATTATTGCATCGGCATCCTTCACGAATTTTCCGCCGACGAGCGGCATCTCGGGCGGAAACTCGCCGCGCAGGTTCACCGGCTGAAGGAACGCGAGTCCGTTTCGCTTGCCGGCTGCGTAGTCGTCGGCGCCGAAGGCCGGGGCCATGTGCACGACGCCGGTCCCTTCCTCGGCCGAAACGAACTCTTCGCCGATGATGATCTCGTGCTCGCCTTCGATGAACTCGACCCAGTCGAGCGGTCTCTTGTAACGCTTGCCTACAAACTCGGTGCCTGGAAAAGTCGCCACGATCTGCCATCGGGCGGCATAGTCCTCTCCGAGCACTGCCGCCAAGCGATCAAGGGCCAGAATGATCGTCTCATCCGAATCCGACTTTTTCTTCCGAAGCTCGACGTATTCGAGCGTTGGCCTGACCGCAAGCGCCACGTTGGAGACGAGCGTCCAGGGAGTCGTGGTCCAGACAAGAATCCGCCGGCGGGTGCCCTTCGCGTTTTCACCGACGAGATCGAGCGCAACGTACGCGCTCGGGTCTTTTACATCCTTGTAGCCTTGCGCGACTTCGTGACTGGAGAGCGTCGTTCCGCAGCGCGCGCAGTAAGGCAACACTTTGTGCCCGCGATAGAGGCGGCCGCGCCGGAACATCGTCGCGAGCGCCCACCAAACGCTTTCGATGTAGTCGTTCGAATAGGTGACGTATGGGTCGCTGTAGTCGAGCCAGTACGCGATGCGCTCGCTGAGCTCCTCCCAATCGGTGCGATAGCGCCACACGCTCTCCCGGCACATCGCGTTGAAGCGCTCCACGCCGATCGTCTCGATCTGCTGCTTCGCGGTCCGCACCCCGAACTCGGTCTCGATTCTTTTCTCGACTTCGATCTCGACGGGAAGACCGTGGGTGTCCCAGCCCGCCTTGCGCGCGACATGAAAGCCGCTCATCGCCTTATAGCGGCAGAAGAGATCCTTTACCGTGCGGGAGAAGACGTGATGTATTCCGGGCTGGCCGTTGGCGGTCGGCGGGCCTTCGAAGAATACGAACTCCGGCTTCCCCGCCGCCTGCGCGAGCGTCTGGTGAAATAGCTTCTCCTCCTTCCAGAGGGAAAGCATTTCCTTCTCGAGTTCGTCGGGCGAGCGATCGGTCGGAAGCAGGCGGAACCGTCTGCCCTTCTCGTCTCCCCCCGCTAACGACACGGGGCGGACTGCGGTCATTCTTTACTGGGTCCGGAAGAGTTGGAGCCGGCGCCCCTCAGAGTGCTCGCGACTACCTGGGAATCAGAGGCCTCCACCTCGGACAGCTGCCGTGCGATCAAGGTCCGCATCTGCGCGAGATAGGTGCGGCGCGACCGGTCGAGGTTGTCGAGCTCCTCTTCCATGCGCCGCACATCGGCTTTCGCGCCTTCGATGATCCGCTCGCCCTCGGCCTGCGCCTCACGCAGAATCAGCTGCGCCTCGCGCTCGGCTTGTTCCCGGACTTCGCCACGAAGCTGTTGCGCGGAAACGAGCGCGTCGTTCAGCGCCTTATCACGCTCGCGAAAGGCGCGAAGCTGCTCGTGAAAGCTGCGCGCCTTCGCATCGAGATCCTGGTTGATGCGCGTGAGCCGCTCCATCTCCTCGGCGACCTGGTCCCTGAACTGATCTACACGCGCGGGATTGTAGCCACGCAGCGCCCGACCGAAGTCGTAGCGGCGCACGTCTAACGGGGTAAGATGAAACGCTTCGTCTATCATTTAGCCCTCGCTCCAAAGAGGGTGGTTCCAAGCCGCACCATTGTCGCGCCTTCTTCGACCGCGATCTCGTAATCGTTCGACATCCCCATCGATAGCTCCTCGGCGGGATGACCCGCTTCGACCAGCACCTCTCGGGCATCGCGAGCCTCGGCGAACGTTCGATGAAGCTCCGATTCGGTAGCCGTAAAGCTAGCCATTGTCATCACTCCGCGAACCCGAAGTCCTGAAAGCGATGCCAGCCGCTCGGCCTCCGGAAGCAGCTCGGAGAGAGTGAAACCGCCCTTCGACTCCTCGCCCGACAGATTCAGCTCGATAAGGGCGTCGACTGCCCGACCCCGTGAAATGCCAAACTCGCACACCGCGTCCGCGAGTCGGGCGCTGTCGAGCGAGTGCAGCAACACGAACTGCTCCAGCGCCTTCACCTTGTTTCGCTGCAAATGCCCGATGAGATGCCAACGAACAGGTACCTCGACGCGGGCCATCTTCTTCAACGCTTCCTGCACCTTGTTTTCGCCGACGTCGTGCAGGCCCGCGTCATACGCCGCGCGCGCTGCTTCGGGACCATGGGTCTTGGTCACCGCCACGATTGCCACCCGCTGCCCATGCCCGCCCCGCGCGACCGCTGCGTCAATTCTGGCTCGCACATCGGCCACGCGCTCAGCCAGGCCGGGAAAAGCCATAGTCCTCAAATTTAGCTGCGCCGACTGCCTCCTTCAATTCCGCAACTGGCGGCGCGCTTGATACGTTACTGCCGTTTCATTCCGAGTATTCGCCAGCCGCCAGTGTCCGCTTCAGGTTCATCTTCCGAAGTCGCTTGAGCACGCCCTCGTCAGGGCCCTTGACAGTGATCTCGACGGATGAGGCGTAAGCTGTTCCGGTGATCCGCAGCGTTTTAAGGCCGATAGCTGCCCCGGGTTTCACGCCCTTGTATTTGACCACGAACGATCCGAGCAGAGAGTCGCCGTCGCTCTCCACGGCGACGTCGGGCGGGACGGTGATCTCGATGTTGCCCATCACCGCAACAGCCTCGATAAAGGAGACTCCGATTCCAATCACGGCGTCGCGCAAATCCAGCTCGACATTTCCAAGTACTGCGAGCACGCGAAAGTGCCGCGGCAGCTCCCACCGGCCCTGACGCTCGGTGCTGCTGAGAAAGGAGGCGACGCCCCCGCGACTCGTCTCAGGCGCCAGCGGGTACGCGGCCGCATTGTACTCCGCGCCGCTCTCGCTGGTCAGTCGTCGGTCTGATGGCATGAAGTCGGACATCTGGAAATTCCTCCAAGCGTTATCCTGTATTACGGCCCGGCGGTGGAATTGGTTTGACCTAACCGCCGAAGATGCGACCGACGAGCTTGAGAATGTTCTGCATGTTCCGGCTGATGTCGTTGAACATCACCGTGACGAAGAGCAGGCCGATGATCAGCAGTCCGCCCTTGAGGATCCGTTCGCGCGTCCGGGTGCTGAACGCGCTTCCCCTGATGGTCTCCGCGACGTTCAGCACGATCTGACCGCCATCGAGAATGGGAATCGGAAGAAGATTGAACACCGCGACGTTGATGCTGATCAGCGCAACCAGCAGGAGTACGCTCTCGATGCCCCCACGCGCCGCCTGTACCGACACCTGCGCTATCGCGATCGGTCCGCCAAGGTCAGAAAAACCGACTCCGCGCAGCAGCGAGCCAAGCGCCGAGAATATCTTGGTGCCGTTGTCAATCGTAATTCGCCACGCTTCGACAAAAGCTCGCGGAACAGAGATCGGAGTGAACCCCTCGCTCGCCATCATGCCGATTCTGCCAAGAGCACGTTTGACTCCCGTGCGGGGATCGGGGACGACTTCCGCTGCTGGAGTCACGGTCACTTCTATCGGCTGCCCATGCCTGACGATGCCGAGGTTGAGCGGGCGGCCGGCCGACGCTCCGATGGTGTCGAGCAGCGTTTGCCAGCTCTCGAGTGGCCGACCGTTGAGAAGTGCGATGCTGTCCCCCGCCTGAATTCCGGCGAGAGCGGCAGGCTTCCCTGGATTCACCAGGGCAGCGACCGGTAGCGGAGTCGGAATGCCGGAGCGCAGCAGAAGGCCGACGTAAATCACGTAAGCAAGAAGGGCGTTCATTGCCACGCCCGCGAGCATGATGAAAAGCCGGGCGGCGAGGGACTTGGACTCGAACCAGCGTGATTCCGGAATCGGCTTGGGGCCAAACGGAATCATCGCATTCGGATCGAATCCGTCTTTCGCCGTACCGGGCGTCACCGCGGAGTTTTCACTGCCACCCTCGAGAAACGCCGTCGCTTCATCCTCGCGCGACGCCATGCGTACATACCCACCGAGCGGAAGCGCGGCGAGAACGTACTCGGTCTCGCCAACACGCCTCTTGAATAGGGCTGGGCCGAATCCGATTGAGAACCGTGGTGCGTAGACGCCAGTCAGCTTGGCGGCAACGAAGTGTCCGAGCTCGTGCACGAAGATCACGAGCCCGAACACGATGATTGGCGCCAGCCAGCTCAGCACGTGAACATCTCCCGCACGTGACGCCGGGCCGCAGAATCAGCAGCGAGAAGTTGCTCGCGAGTACCTGCAGGCATTCCACTCAGCTTGTCGAGGGCCGAGAAAATTCCGCGTGGTATATCCGCAAACGCGATCTTCCCCGCGAGAAACGCGGCGACGGCACACTCGTTCGCGGCGTTGAACACCGCGGGTGCCGCACCACCTGCTTCACCGGCGGAAATACCGAGGCGCAAGGCGGGAAAGCGTTTGTGGTCAACTGGTTCAAAGGTCATCGGAGAAAGTTTAACGGGATCGAACGATGGTACACCATCGTCTGCCACCCGTTCGGGGTGCGTGAGGGCGTATAAGACTGGAAGCTCCATCGTGGGAACACTCATCTGGGCAACGACGCTGCCATCGATGAACTCGACGAAGGAGTGCACCACACTCTGGGGATGAACGACGACCTCGATGCGTTCGTATGGAAGGCCGAACAGGAAATGCGCCTCAATGACTTCGAGCGCCTTGTTCGCGAGCGTGGCGCTGTCGATCGTGACCTTTCGCCCCATCTGCCAGGTGGGATGCCGAAGGGCATCTTCGACAGTGGCGGATGCGAGCCGCTCCGCGGTCCAGTCGCGGAACGGACCACCCGAGGCGGTGAGGACGACGCGCCGGACCTGCGACGTGGGGTGACCGGTGATGCACTGTAGAATCGCGCTGTGCTCACTGTCGACCGGAACGACTTCGCCCGATCCGGAGGCGCACGCCTGCCTGACCAGATCGCCCGCGATGACGAGCGTTTCCTTGTTCGCCAGCGCCACGCGCTTCCCCGATTCCAGTGCGGCGAGAGTCGCGTCGAGGCCGGCAGCCCCTACGATGGCGTTGAGGACGATGTCCACGTCGTCGCGCGTGGCAGCGGCGATCAGCGCATCGGTGCCGCTACTCCAGGCTTCGTCGGCATCGCTACTGGACTCGACCATTCCGACGAAGGCTGGCGAGAAGAGTCGCGCCTGTTCCCGGAGCAGCGCAGCATTGCTATTGGCGGTGAGAGCGGTAACGCGGAAACGTTGCCGCTGACGGTCGAGGACGCGCAAGGCTGTAGTTCCGATCGATCCGGTCGAACCCAGCACCGCCACCCCTTTGGGCGCGGTAGCGCTCGTCACTGTGGGACGGGCAGCAGCAAGCGGCCCAGCAGCAGCAACGCAATCGGCATCACGAACAGAAGACTGTCGAAGCGATCGAGTATTCCACCATGTCCGGGAAGAATCCGCGAGCTGTCCTTCACGCCAGCCTCCCGTTTGAGCAGCGACTCGGCGAGGTCCCCCGTTTGCGCCGCAACGCTGATGACAATCGCGAAAAGCACCGCGCCCTGAATGGTCAACCCCAGCTGCGCGTACGGCATCAGTATGAATCGCACGTACACGAGACATATGACGATGGCGAGGCCGAGTCCACCCACCGCGCCCTCGACGGTTTTTCCGGGACTCACTGACGGAATCAGCTTCTTCTTTCCGAATGTGCGACCAAATGTGTAAGCACCCACGTCGGTCGCCCAGGTGATGAGGACCGGAAGGAACACCAGCACAGTACCGGCGGCGGCGCCGACCGCGTAGTCATGGTATCGCATGGCGTAGATGTACGAGAACAGTCCCGCGTAGAGCACGCCAAATACGGTGATCGCAACCGAGGACATGGGCTTTCCTGACGGCCCTCGAAGCCAGATAGTGCTGGCGAAAAGGACCAGTGTCATGGCGACGATCGCCGTCAGTGAAAGGGTGTAGACTCCCAGTCTCTGCGCATGCACGGCAATCGGCAGCAGGGCAGCCAGCACAATGCCCGCTGGCTCCAGTGGAAGCGCTCCTGTCTCGCGCGCCATGCGAAAGAATTCCCAAGCAGCGAGACCCGCGAGACCAGAGAGTACGATGGCGAGCACCCAGTCGCCGAAGTACACCAATGCGATGCTGGCGGGCGCGGCGATGACCGCGAAGATGATGCGCCGTGTCAGCTCCGACACGGGCTAGACTTCCATGATTTCTGCTTCTTTCCCCTTCAACAACTCATCGATCCTGCCGATGTAGTCGTCGTGGAGCTTCTGAAGCTCTTTCTCCGCCTTCTTCTGATCGTCTTCGGAAGTTTTCTCGAGCTTCTTCAGCTGATCGCGGGCCGCGGTCCTCGCATGCCTGATTCCTATGCGCGCCTCTTCTGCAAGCTTGTGAACGACTCTCACCAGCTCTTTGCGGCGCTGCTCATTGAGCGACGGCAGCGGCACTCGGATCACTCCCGCCTGCGTCTGCGGGTTGAGTCCGAGATCCGATTCGCGCAGGGCTTTTTCGATCGCCGTGACAAGTCCTTTGTCCCACGGAGTGACCGTCAGCATTCGCGGCTCGGGGGCGGAGACACTGCCTACCTGATTGAGCGGCATCTGTTGTCCGTACGCCTCGACACGGACCGTGTCGAGCAGGCTGGTGGTGGCCTTGCCCGTTCGGATCGAGGCGAGCTCTCGCTTCGAGGCCTCGAACGATTTCTCCATCGCGGTTCGGCAGTCCTTCGTGATCTGAGGAATTGTCGTCATTGTACGATCGTTCCGACGCGCTCACCCAGCAGCGCCTTCGCAACCTCTCCGTGACGGTGAATGTTGAGGACGATGATCGGGAGCTTGTTCTCCTTGCAGAGAGTGATGGCCGTCTGGTCCATCACGCCCAGCTCGTTGATCATGACATCGCGGTAACTGATCGACTCGTATCTCTTCGCTTCAGGGTCGCGCTTGGGATCCGCGGAATACACTCCATCGACGCTCGTGGCCTTGATGATGACATCGGCATGGACCTGGATCGCGCGCAGGGCCGCCGCAGTATCGGTGGAGAAATACGGATTCCCTGTGCCAGCGGCGAATATCACGACGCGGCCCTTCTCGAAATGGCGCATCGCCCGGCGCCGAATGAAGGGTTCCGCGATCGATTCCATCGCAATCGCGGTCATAACACGCGTCTCCAGCTGCGCTTTCTCCAGCACGTCCTGAAGGGCGAGCGCGTTGATGACGGTGCCGAGCATGCCCATGTAGTCGGCACCGACGCGGTCCATTCCCATCTTCGAGAGCTGCGCGCCGCGCACAATGTTGCCGCCGCCGATCACGAGACCGACGGCGGCGCCCATCTTGACGATGTCCGAGACTTCGGTTGCTAGTCGCTCAAGGATTGTGAAATCAAACCCGGTGCCCTTCTGCCCGGCGAGAGCCTCGCCGGACAGTTTGAGCAGAACCCGCTTGTACTTGAGCTCAGCCAAAGCTGGCTCTACTCCTCGCCCATCAGGAATCGAACGAAGCGGCGAACCTGAATGTTCTCGCCGACTTTTGCCGAAGTTTCCTTGATCAGATCACCGACGGTCTTCTTCGGCTCGCGAACCCACGCCTGGTGCACGAGGGCCACGTCCTTGTAAAACGCTTCGACCTTGCCGGCGACGATCTTCTCGATCAGATGGTCGGGCTTGCCGCTCTCTTTCACCTGCTCGACGAAGATGCGACGCTCCCTCTCGACCTTCTCCTGCGGCACCTGATCCTTGTCGACCGCAACCGGAGCCGCGGCGGCAATGTGCTCGGCGATGTACCTGACCAGCTGCTTGAAGTCGTCGGTGCGCGCGACGAAATCCGTCTCGCAGTTCACTTCCACCATCACGCCGACCTTGCCGTTGTGGTGGATGTAACTGCCGATCACGCCTTCGCTCGTCTGCTTGCCAATGCGCTTCTCCGCCTTGGCGATTCCCTTGGTGCGAAGGTACTCGACGGCCTTGTCCATATCGCCGTTGTTCTCTTCGAGCGCCCTCTTGGATTCCATCATACCCGCGCCGGTGCGCTGGCGCAGAGTCTGAACATCTTTGGCCGTGAATTTCTCTTTTGTAGTCATGATCCTGTCTCGTAAAAACGCCGCCGGAGTTTTCCGGCGGCGTGAAAGTTAACCTTCCTGCTCGGTCTCGGTGGCTTCCTCTGCTCCGCCACCTTCTTCGCCGCCTGTCTTGAGCCGCGCGGCAATCGCCTCGGGTTTCGCCCGTCGCCTGCGTGGCCTTCTCTTCCTCTTCTTGTCGCCCTCGCCTTCGGGCTCGGCACCGCGATCCGAGCTGTAGGTGTACGACTCGGCCTCCTCGACCTCCTCGCGCACCGGCGCTTCGCGCCGCGCCTCGACGATCGCATCGGCGATCGACTTGGTCATCAGCTCCACCGAGCGGATCGCGTCGTCATTGC
>Ga0184619_10000603_pt1 | contig 12211 bp, 10 predicted proteins | sample PLM0_60_b1_FD_133146 | JGI IMG/M metagenome (GOLD analysis project Ga0184619, IMG submission 133146) | Groundwater sediment microbial communities from an aquifer in East River, Colorado, USA - PLM0_60_b1 | ecosystem: Environmental > Terrestrial > Soil > Riparian zone | place: USA: East River...
AGTCGCGGTCGAGCATCCGGATCCCGGCCTCGCTGAGAATCTCGACCACCTCGTCCCGCCGGTTGGCGTGCCAGTCGTGGTTTCCGAGCACCGCGACGATCGGCGTTTCCACCGCCCGCACCGCCTCGGCCAGAGCTCGAGCCTCCTCCGGCTCGCCGTGCAGGGTCAGGTCGCCTGCGAGCAGGATCAGGTCCGCGTCGCGACCGGCCGCGCCGAGGGCCGTAGCCAGACGCTCGTCGTCCCGCCCTCCAGCGTGGATGTCCCCTGCCGCAGCAACCTTGATCATGCGTGAACTGTTCCATGGACGCGCCTGGCGGGTAAACCAGCGGGCATGGCCGAGTTCGACGATTTGCTGGGGAGCCTCAAGCGCGCGGCGGCCGCGTTGCGCGACGCGGATGTCTCATTCCTCCTCGGCGGGGGCCTCGCGGTCTGGGCGCGAGGAGGGCCCGAGACCGAGCACGACCTCGACTTCATGGTCAAGCCGGAGGATGCCGACCGCGCACTCGAGGCGTTCGCAGCAGCCGGCTTCCGTACCGAGAAGCCCCCCGAGGAGTGGCTGTACAAGGGTTGGGACGGCAACCTCCTGATCGACCTCATCTTCGATCCCGCAGGCAATCCGGTCGACGACGCCATGTTCGAGCGCGCGGACGACCTCGAAGTGCAGGCCGTCGCCATGAAGGTCATGTCCCTCGAGGATGTGATGGTGACGAAGCTGCTGGCGATGCGCGAGCACGAGGTCGACTTCGACGACCCGCTCGAGAGCGCCCGCGCACTCCGCGAGCAGATCGACTGGGACACGGTCTGGGAGCAGACGTCCGCCTCGCCGTACGCCCGTACGTTCTTCTACCTCGCGGAGCAGCTCGACATCCTCGACGGGCGGCGGGCCAGCCCGAGCAAAAGCGGTTCGTCCCCGGCCCCTTCTGAAGCCGCCAGGCGAGGCTGACAGTCAGGGGTCCCGACCCTGGCGTTCCGCGGATTCTCGCTGTACGGTCCTGGGCGAGCCCGCTTGAAGAATCGCCTGCAAGGCCTGTTGCAGCCCCGTCGAGAACGCCTGCACGACGCGGTGCTCATGGTCGCGCTCTTCGGTGCCTACGTGGGCTCGGCCAAGCTCGGGATCGAGCTGTCGGTCGCGCACGGGGTGATCACGCCCGTCTGGGCGCCGACGGGGATCTCGCTGGCCGCGCTCGTCCTCTACGGCCCGAGGCTCTGGCCGGCGGTCGCGCTCGCAGCGATCGTGGCCAACGCCACGAGCGGCGCGTCTGGAATGGAGGCAATCTTCATTTCGGTCGGCAACACGCTCGAGGCGCTCGTCGGCAGCGTCCTGCTGCGCCGGCTGCAGTTCCGGCCGGCGCTCGACCGCGTACGCGACATCTTCATGCTCCTCGTCTTCGGCGCGGTCGTGAGCACTGCGATCAGCGCCACGAACGGAGTGACGACGCTCTGGCTCTCGGGCGAGATCCACGGTTCGCACTACGCGTCCGAATGGCTGCTGTGGTGGGTCGGCGACGGGATGGGCGACCTGATCGTCGCGCCCCTCCTCTTCGTGCTCTGGACGAAGCCCTACCGCCGGCTCGACCGCCGCGCGCGGCTCGAAGGGCTCGTCGTCCTCGGACTGCTCGTCGCCGTCAGCTCGATCGTCTTCCTGGGCGGTCAGTGGCGCTACCCGCACCTGCTCGTTCCGATCCTCATCTGGGCAGTACTCCGCTTCCACCAGCTGGGTGCGGTCACGAGCAGCTTCGTCCTCGCAGCGGTCGCGATCGTCGGCGTCGTCCACGGGACGATCCCGCTCGGCGACCGGAGCGGGACCGAGATCGTCCAGATCCTCGAAGGGATCACGGCCGGGCTCGCGATCAGCCTGCTGATCCTCGGGGCGGTGCTCGCCGAGCGCAGCAAGGCGCTGAACGACCTCGCCCGGGCTCACGCCAGCCTCAAAGAGGCGCAGGAGGTCGCGCAGATCGGCAGCTGGGAATGGGACATTCCCGAGAACAAGGTCGCGTGGTCGGACGAGCTCTACCGTCTGTGGGGGCTCGAGCCGGAGTCCGGTGAGATCACCTACGAGCGGTATCTGGAGACCATCCATCCAAACGACCGCGAGCTCGCCCGCAAGACGATCGAGAGCGCGCTGGTGGCGAGAACACCATTCGCCTTCGACCACCGGGTCGCGCTGCCCGATGGGCGCGAGCGCTGGATCCACGGAAGCGGACGCGTGATCACGGACGAGACGGGAGCGCCGACGCGGATGCTCGGGACGGCGCAGGACATCACCGAGCGCAGGCAGATCGACGAGTTGCGCGACTCGATCCTCTCCGCCGTCTCGCACGAGCTGCGGACACCGCTGACCTCGATCCTCGGTTTCGCGATCACACTGCGCGAGAGGGGAGGTCTCGTGGCGGAGGAGACGCGGAGGGAGATGATCGAGCATCTCGCCCGGCAGGCGAAGAAGCTCGACAGTCTCCTGTCCGATCTCCTCGATCTCGACCGGCTCCGGCATGGATTCGTGCGGCCCAGCTTCCGCGCGACCGACATCGGCCGGCTCGTCACTCAGGTTGCTTCCAGCCATGTGTCCGATACCCACGAGATCGACGTTCGCGTCGTCTCGGCAGTGGCCGAGGTGGACGCGCCGAAGGTCGAGCGCATCGTCGACAACTTGCTGGCGAACGCCGTCAAACACACGCCGCCGGGCACCGGAGTCTCAGTTCGGGTCGAGACTGACGGCGGCGGAGTGCTGATCGCGGTCGACGACACCGGCCCCGGGGTCGCCGAGGAGCATCGAGAGGCGATCTTCGAGATCTTCAATCGCGGCGGAGACCCCGACGGAAGACCGGGCACCGGCATCGGCCTCTCGCTCGTGGCTCAGTTCACGGCGCTGCACGGGGGCCGCGCCTGGGTCGAGCCGAGCCCTGCGGGCGGGGCCTCGTTCCGCGTCTTCCTGCCCGACCAGCGGCCTGCTTAGAGACGGTTTCGGGCGCTGTCTGCGCCGACGGTGGGCGGCTCAGAAGCTCAGTTGAGGTTGAACTCGGAGTAGATCCGGCGCATGGCTTCCTCGCGCTCACGGAAGACGTCGACCACATCGGGATCGAACTGTGTCCCGGCCTGGGCCGCGATCTCGCCGACTGCGTCGTCCCAGGTGCCGGCGGCCCTGTACGGCCGGCTGCTCGTCATCGCGTCGAGCGCGTCGGCGATCGAGAAGATTCGCGCGCCGAGCGGAATGTCGTCCCGGGCCAGCCGATCGGGATATCCGCGGCCGTCCCAGCGCTCGTGATGCGAGCGAACGACCCGGGCGCCCTGTCCTCGCAGCAGCGCAGCCTCGCCGACCATTTGCTCTCCGAGCACGGTGTGTGTCTCGATCAGGCGTCGTTCCGAGTCCGTGAGCGGCCCCGGTTTGGCGAGCACGGTGTCGGGGATGCCGATTTTTCCCACGTCGTGCAGGATGAAGCCGTACTCCAGGCCCGGCTCGTCGAGCAAGGTGGGTTCGATCGCCTGCGTGAGCGTGGTGGCGTAGAGGCGCACGCGCTCGGAATGAGCTCCGGTGCCTCCGTCCTTCGACTCGAGCGCTCGGGCCAGGGCGACCACGGTCTCCCGATAGGCGTTTTGAAGAAGCGACCGCTGTCCACGCTCGAGCTCCAATAGGCGCCGGAAGTCCTGTGCATAGAGCGCCAGCTGATGACTCGAAGCCTCCAGAGGGCTGGCGTGACGCAGCTCCTCGTCGGGATTCGCTCCGAGGCGCTCGGCGAGGGTGAGCAGCTCGAGCGGGCTGAACGGCTTGCGTAGGAAGCCGTCGGCCCCCGCATCTCGCCCGGCGCTCTCCGACGTCGCGTCGCCGGTCAGGAGGATGACCGGGATCGGGCGTGTGTACGGGTCTCCCTTCAGTGCGCGGCAGAACGTGATCCCGTCCGTCCCCGGCATCGAGACGTCGAGCACGATCACGTCGGGGTGGCGGGAACCGATCTTCGCGGCAGCCGACCTGGCGCTGTCTGCCTCGTCAACCTCGATGTCGGCGATTTCGAAGCTCGTTCGCACGAGGGCCCGCAGCCCAGGATCGTCATCGACCACGAGCAGGCGGAGCGGCCGCTCGGAGAAGCGATACGCATCCTCGCTTCGATCCTCCACCACTGCGGACGGTTCGAATGCGACCACGCCGCCATCCCCGACCGCACTGCCCGCGCTGCCCGTCGACCGCGCGAGCTTCCCGAACGTCAGGATCAGGAAGCCGGCCAGCACCCCCCAGAGAATGATCCCGTACGTGGTCATTGTGAGTCCGACTGCTGCGGCTGACACTCGGTCCTCCTTTTGCGGAAGAACGTGCTTTCTCACATGGGGACGCAAAAAGTCCCCCTTGGCAATCCCTCGATCGGGTAGGACGATCGGCCTACCGCCAGGACAAGCGGGTCCTAGGGGGCCGGGACGCTCTGTCGGCGGGCCGCTTCGACGAGCTTCGGGGGCGCGACCTCCGCGTACGCGTCCTCCGCGATCCCGGCCAGCTCGTCCCAGTTGAGACCGCGATCGAGCCGGACGCCGAGCCAGCCGCGGTGGCCGACGTACGGCGGCCTGAAGAACCTCTCGGGGTCCGCTTCGACGAGCATCTCTTGCAGGCCGGCCGCCGCCGCGCACCAGATCGCAAAGCGGCCGTCGCCGTGGTGGTTGGTAAGCACCATGAGGAATGCTTTCTTGCCGCGGACGAAGAAGGTCGGCGCACCGTGGCTGAGACGCTCGCTGGTTTCCGGCAGCCCGAGGCAGATCTCGCGGAGCCTTTGCAGGGTCCGCTCGCGCTCGCCCGGATCCACCATCGCTCTCATCGTCGCACACGCCTCAGGCCTGATCCACGTCTGGCTCGTCCCCTCGATTGATGCGCTCGATCCACTCTGCGAAGAGCGGATCGACGACCATGTGCTTGCCGTCCACGAGCTCGATCTCGGCGGTGGCGCTGAGCCGGGGCAGCGCCTTACGGACGACGTCCTTCGTCAGCTCGAGCCGCTTGAGCACGTCGCCTCGGTACGGGGAGCCCGCGCCGGCGATCACCGCCCGCATCGTCTTTTGCTCGGAAGTGTCGAAGCCACGCCACTGCGCGTCGAACTCGGGATTGAGCTCGGTGAGAGCTGCCGTATGCCCTGTCTGCCAGTCGTCGAGCGTCGCGGTCTCACCCTTATCGATCGTTGCCCAGAGCCGGTGGGCAAGCAGCATCGCCCGCTGCGGATGCCCCTTCGCGGCATCGAGGAGCGGATTCAGCGTCTCGCCCACTCCGCGGCCGGTCTGCTCGAAGCGTCCGGCGACGTACTCCGCGATGTCTTCGTTTGCCAGGCGCTGCAGCCGCATCGGCACCGCCGACCCGTACAGCGGACGATCCTTGTTCTCGAAGAGCTGTCTCATCAGGGCGGGCTCCGAGCCCGCGAACACGTAGGACGCGACCTCGGCCTGATGCTGGATGTGGCTGCGAATGAGCCCGTCCAGGTTCGGGACCTTGCCGACGTCCTGGAACTCGTCGAGCGCCACGAACGCGCGGTAGCCGCCGCTCTCCTCCAGGCGCAGCGGCAGGTCGAGGAGCGCGTGGAGCGCAGGCAGCGGGTCGACCTTCGGATCGACCTGAAGCTTGGCGCTGATTCCGTAGGCACCGAGCGAGACGCCGATTCCCGTCTTCTGGAGAAAGTCCTCGATCTTCGTGCGAACGGCGCCCTTCAGCTGCTTCGAGTAGGCGCGCTCGAGGCGCACCGTTACGTCCGCGATCGAGGACACGCGGTAGAGATCGACGAGGATCGGGATCAGCCCTTCCTCTGCCTCCCCGTCGCGCAACGCGCGTTTGAGCAGGCTCGTCTTGCCATACTTCCGGGGCGCGTAGAGCCGGACGAAATGGCCTCCGACGACGTTCTTCAACAATTCTTGCGTCTCGGCGTCCCGGTCGATCACGTCCTCCGCGGCCACGGGGTGCGAGTAGACGAACGGGTTGACGTCTGTGATCATGCGCCCTTCAGACTACCAGATAGGTGTCTAGAAGACTAATCGCTGTCGTCGCTCAGGTCACTGTTTAGTAGTCACCTGGACTACTCGAGGCCTGTACAGCCTCAGGTCTGACTCCGTAGGGTTACGCCCATGGTCTGGGCAATCATCGTCGGTGCGATCGTGCTCCTGCTGCTGCTCCTGGTCGTGGCGATGTACAACCGCCTGGTCCGCCTCCGCAACCGCTCCGAGAACACCTGGGCCCAGGTCGACGTCCAGCTTCGGCGCCGCTACGACCTGATCCCGAACCTCGTCGAGGCGGTCAAGGGCTACGCAGGCCACGAGCGCGAGACGTTCGAGGAGGTCACCAAGGCGCGGGCAGCGGCGCAGCAGGCGCAGGGAGTCGAGCAGCAGGCGCAGGCGGAGAACATGCTCACCGCGGCGCTCGGCCGCCTCTTCGCCCTCGCGGAGGCGTACCCCCAGCTCCGCGCGACGGAGAACTTCCAACAGCTCCAGGCACAGCTCGCCGACGTGGAGCAGAACATCGTGGTCGCGCGCCAGGTCTACAACGACACCGTCCTCACCTACGACAACGCGCTCGAGACCGTGCCCACGAACATCGTCGCCGGCCTCTTCAACTTCAGCCCGCGGGCCTACTTCGAGACGGAAGGCGCCACGCGGGAGGCGCCGTCCGTCCAGTTCTCGACCTGAACAGGCTCGGCGCAGCCCTCGTCGCGCTGTTCGCGGCCGCACTTCTATGGCCGGCGGTGGGAGCCGCCAAGTCGTATTCGCTCCCGCACGCGGACGTCGGCGTGCAGATCCAGCCTGACGGGTCGCTCCTCGTTCGCGAGCAGATCACCTTCGACTTCTCCGGCTCGTTCAGCGGCGCCAACCGCGACATTCCCGTGCGCAAGGGCGAGTCGATCGACCACGTCTCGGTCAGCGAGGGAAGCAACCGCTACCGGTCCGGAGGCAACACCGACCTCGGGGGCTTCGCCCTGCCCGGCAGCTTTGGCGTAGCGCGAATTCACAACGGTGTTCGGATCGTCTGGCACTACTCGGCCGGGAACGAACGGCGGACCTTCACCCTCTCCTATCGCTTTCGCGGGCTCGCGGTCGCCTACGACGACGTCGTCGACGTGAACCTGAACGTGTGGGGAGACGATTGGCCCACGGGGCTCGGCGCCCTGACCGCTGCGATGCAGCTCCCACGCGCAACCGACCTTTCGCCGTCCTACCGAGTCTGGGGCAGCCCGGTCTGGGTACGCGGCACCGTGGCGCGCCTTCCCGACCGGGCCAAGCTGCAAGCCGCGCTGATCCCGGCCCACCAGTTCGTCGAGCTGCGGGTGGTCTTCCCGCGCAGCCTGCTCACGTCGACAGCGGGTGCGCAGGTTCGCTCGGGGAGCGGGCTCCAGAGGATCGTCGCCTCGGAGGCGGCCTCGCAGCGCGCATTCGAGCGCGACCGCGAGCAGATCGACGACGCCAAGCGGCACCTGGGCCGAACGATCCTCTCCCTGCTCCTCCTCGGCCTGGGGCCGGCCCTCGCGTTGATGGCGCTCGTCTGGCTCCTCTACGGACGCGAGCGCAAGACGGAATACGACCGGGAGTACGAGCAGGCGCCGCCGGCCGACACGGAGCCCGCCCTCGTGCCGCCGCTCCTGCGCCAGGAGACGACGCCCGGCTCGAACGAGTTCACGGCGACTCTCTTCGACCTGATCCGCCGCGGCCGCTACAAGGCGACGCCCGTGACGACCGAGCGCAAGCTCTGGGGTGGGTTGCGCCATGAGGACCTCGCCGACCTCCAGCTCACCCTCGGTGACACGAACTTGCAGCTGACCGAGTTCGAGCAGCCCGTGGCCAAGGTGGTCGACTCGGTCGTTGGAGAAGAGGGCGAGCGGCTGACGGAGTTCCGGGAACGGATCGAGGGCGACCGGGCGTCGAACAGCAAGCGCTTCACGAGCTTCAAAGAAAAGGTGACGTCGGCGATCCGGGCCCGCGGCTGGTACTCGACCGGAGGCGGTCGCCTGCTCGCGGTCGGCATCGGCGTTTTCGCCCTGGCGGCGATTCTGCTGCTCTGGATCGGCATCGACGGCTTCCGGTCGGCCGCCCCACGCTGGAGCGACGTCGTCACGGTCGCTCTCGGGGGCTGCGCGGCAGCGAACGGCGCCTCGCTGATCTTCGCCGCGACGCGGGTGCCGCTCTGGCGCCGCCGAACCGGAACGGGCCAGGCCGAGGCGGAGCGGTGGGAAGCCTTCCGGCGGTATCTGACCGACTTCCCACGCCTGCAGGAGGCGCCTCCGGCCACGCTCGAGCTCTGGGAGCGTTATCTCGTGTACGGCATCGCTTTCGGGATCGCAGAGCGCGTCCTCCAGGGCGCGCACCTGCACATGCCCGAGGCGCTGCACGACCAGAGCTCGCTCTACTGGATCACGCCGAACGGTGACCTCGGCTCCGGACCAACGGCGCTTGCGATCGGCGATCTCTCCTCCGGCTTCGGCTCAGCGCTCGCGCCGCCGGGTTCGTCCGGCTCCGGCGGCGGTTTCTCGGGCGGCGGAGGAGGGGGAGGCGGAGGCGGCGGGGGCGGCGCCTGGTAGCTGTCGAGGCGAAAGCGCTGCGAATCCCGGCGAGAACGTGTTTCCGGTCGGCCAGGCGGAGGTAAAGAGCCGTCGTGCGCTTTCGGCGTGGGGCTCGACTCGATCCGGGCCAGGTCACCGATGTTCGCGGTCACCGCCTCGGCGGCGGGCTCGCCGTCGGTGGCGGTGGCCTCGGCGTCGGCGTCCTGATCATCTACCTGCTCTTCGCATTGCTCTCGTCGAACGGCGGTCTGGGCCAGCTCGCACCTCTCGACGACCGCAGCATCGGCCAGGGCGACACTCCGGGCGAAGTCTCGCAAGCGTGCCGCACGGGCGAGGACGCAAACCAGCGTCAGGACTGCCGCATCGTCGGCGTCGTCAACAGCGTCCAGAAGTTCTGGGACGGCGTCTTCGCACGAAGCGGCAAGCGGTATCCGTACGTAGACACGGTCTTTTTCACCGATCAGGTGCAGACGGGATGCGGCGTCGCAAGCTCACAGGTCGGCCCCTTCTACTGCCCGCAGGACCAGCTCGTCTACATCGACCTCGGCTTCTTCGACGAGCTGCAGTCGCGTTTCGGCGCCGGCGGCGCGCCTTTCGCACAGGCCTATGTGATCGCGCACGAGTACGGCCACCACGTGCAGAACCAACTCGGAGTCCTCGACAGCATCCGGGGCGACCGCCGAGGCCCGGAGAGCAAGGCCGTGCGGTCGGAGCTCCAGGCCGACTGCTACGCGGGCGTGTGGGCGGCGAATGCGGTTTCGACAGGCTTGATCGAGGAGCTGACGCAGGCCGACATCAACGAGGGCCTCGATGCGGCGAACGCGATCGGCGACGATCGCATCCAGGAGCAAACGCAGGGCCAGGTGAACCCGGAGACGTGGACGCACGGCTCCTCGGAACAGCGCCGTCGCTGGTTCTCGCGCGGCTATGAGAACGGCAAGCCTGCCGCCTGCGACACCTTCTCAGGCTCGATCTAGCGTGCGAACTGCCGAGCGCTACGGCGCGCAGCGGGGCCGGACTTCGGTCGGGCGTGGAAGCGGCGGGAATCGAACCCGCGAAAGATTCCCGTCTACAGAAAAAGCGGGCCTCTGCGGGGCGCGGCCGGTAAGGAGAAGGCCCGCCGGAGCGGGCCTTCCTCGAGGGGTCCGATTCGGGGTCTGGGGCTAGCCGTCGAGCTGGCCGGCGAACTCGGCAACCTGTGGCCTACTTGCGTGCCCGGCTTCTTGCAGGATCGCCGGGACCTCGGGATCGGAGACGAAGTTCTGCCAGCCCTCCGCATCCCAGTCGAAGAGCACCCAGATCCGGCCCTCCTCATTGGGATCGCGAAAAGTTTGCGAACCCTTGGAGCCGTGCTGCTTTCGCTTCTCTAGGCTTGTGGTTTCGAACACACTCCACCAGCGGTCGAAATCCTCGACCTTCGTCGTTGCCAGAAACAACTCTTCCTCCTTTGTCGGAACTGTCGTCGCTCCTACGGCATTGCACTGGCCGCGCAGTGCGCGCGACAGTATGGGGTCGCACCGGACTCGTCAATGCCAGGCGACCATGCGTTCACCCTGGAGTTTGGGGCGGGTAAGGCGGCGTCGTCGACGAAGGCACGACGAACGCGCGCAAGACGCGTGGGCTCACGAAGTCAGAAATCGTCCGTTCTCCAAGACTCCGCAGCGCCGGCGCGTCACGATCGCCCTCGATTAATTGCGACACGAGGATCTGCCCCGGGTCGACGAGCTCGGCGAGACGTAACACCCGGGAGAACGCCGTGGCGGCATCCGGTCGCCTGGGATCACCGGACCATCTACCTGAATGCAGAACGATCGAAAGTTCGACGTTGCATTCGCGCCACGCTCGGTGTTAGGTAGCGACCGCGTCGGAAACCGATCTTGAAGCGCGGGTTCTTTCGACGCCGGATCGTGTACGTGACGCACCAGATGCCGCCAACCACTGGCATCAGCGTCACCTGAAGGAGTGAGTAGTACGGGAAGAACAGCATCCACCGGCTCCGCGCTGGCCAGTTCGTAGCGAAGCAGATCGCCGTGTAGAGGAGCATGAGGCTCGGGATGTAGTAGGGAACGGACCCCAGCTTGACTCCGCCGACGAACTTCCAGTAGACGCCGAGCCAGACGAGGCCGAGATAGTACGCGAGGTAGAGCGGCATCCGCAGGGCCGAGTCGATGTTGATCGCCACCGTCCGAAAGCCGGCTGCCCACCACACCGTCCGCTGCTGGAAGAGCGCGGCCCAGGTCGAGGGGACCTCGGTGTACACGGGGAAGTCGATGTGCCTGACATTCATGCGAAGGTGTTTCGCGATCTGCCCCGTCTCCATGTCCCCGCCCCAGGTGCCGAAGGTCAGCGAGTGGCGCAGGAGGACGCTCCGGTAGGCGTCCGCCGTGGCGATGATGCAGGCGCCGCTCGTCATCCATGGCCGGAAGTGCCGCGTGAGCATTGCCATCGCGTACTCGACCTGTTGGAGCGTCTCGACGAAGTTGCTCGGCCGCGCGACGAAACACTTCACGCTGCACATGTGAGCGTCGGCTCGCTCGGCAGCAGCAACCGCCCTTCCGAGGTCGTCGATCGCGTATGTGTCCGCATCCATGCGAACAACCCATTTCGAGGTGATGGCCCCGTCCATGAGGACTACTTGGACAATCGAGTCAGGGCCAACGTCCTCGCCGAGATCGGTCAGGTGCACACGCCAGCCTTCGCGGGCGAGTTCCTGCGCATAGGTTTTCATCACAGGCTCGCCTATGTCGAGCCCGATCACGACGTTCGCCCGCAACGTCTTCAGGAAGTCCAGGTTCCTCAGGTAGCTGGGGTGCCCGTACACGGGAACGACCAGAGTGAAGTCCCGCGAGACCTCCTCCGTCGGGTCGAGGACCCATCCTCGCCACAGCGCGAGGAGGTTCTGGAGGTCGAACTGAATGAGGAGCACGGCAGCAAGCAACCACCACATGTGCTTGCGACTCCGCTACGCGCCGCGCAGCTTGCTGGGTCTCGTCAGCCAGAGCACTGTCCCGGCGACTAGCAGCGTCCCCGCCCCTACCAGGGTGACCCAGAACAGGGTCAGGCCAGCGAATGGAAGCGTCGCAGACGCTACAACACCGGCGACGCCGGTAGCCCGAACACCCGACAATTCGTCCCTCTCCCTAGGGCGACCGAGAACACACTATTCGGCCGCGGCCCTGCTTACAAGCCCTTCCTCGACACGCCATGGTGCTCTTGGATGGCGTTGCCGCCGTCGACCACGAGCGTCTGGCCGGTGGTGTAACTCGCCTCGGCTGCGAGCAACGGTGTCAGAGACCGATTGGTGCCAAGGCAAAAACGTGTCGATTGTGTGTCTTTCTCCCCGTCCGCAGCCGATGCCGGCTTTGCCGGCGTCGGCGCGCTTCCGCCGGCTCTCGGTCGAACAAGAGTCGATCGAAGTCGTCATGGCTCCGCAAGCGGAGCCGGACTTCGATCGACGATGGAGGCGGCGGGAATCGAACCCGCGTCCGTGAGCCGCTCCGAAAGAGCCTCTACAAGCTTAGGCTGCCCTTGAGATTCGCCCGCCGGCCGGTTGACAGCCGACCTACCGCCGCGCTAGCCATCCTTTGGTGTCGCACCTCTGGCGATTGGCTCTCCGTCAGTGCCGAGCCCGTTTTCTGACGCCGCTACCCGAGCCACGGGCCGAGCCCGGAGCGACGCGCCTCACTGTGGTTTAAGCAGCGAGA
>Ga0184619_10000606_pt1 | contig 12196 bp, 14 predicted proteins | sample PLM0_60_b1_FD_133146 | JGI IMG/M metagenome (GOLD analysis project Ga0184619, IMG submission 133146) | Groundwater sediment microbial communities from an aquifer in East River, Colorado, USA - PLM0_60_b1 | ecosystem: Environmental > Terrestrial > Soil > Riparian zone | place: USA: East River...
GGTATTAAAAATAATATTATCTTCTCCGTCTACTGTATACCATATCGGAACTACATGTGGTGTCCCATCCTTGTTAATAGTTCCTAATTTACCTGTAAAAGTTCCTTGCAAGATAAAATTTTTCATCTCATCTTTAGTCATTTTGGACAATGGTATTATTAATTACCCAATATTAATATAATTTTTAATGTAATAATATCGTAATTATCATTTATGAACTACAAAACTGTGTGGAAATGCTTCTGGTTCTTCATTTTGGACCCGAATTGTTAAAATGATTCCCGACGTTCCAAAAACCTGTAAATTTTTGCACCTCACTAGGTTACCTTGATGTAATCGCCTTGCACAGGAGCCCGTCCTTTGACCTCTATGTAAACGCGGATCTCTTCAGGCGACCACGTGAACAGGATCATATTTTCGATTGATTTTGGTACTTTGCGTAAATCTAATCTTGATATCCTCGTACCAAACTTTGGGCTCGTGTGTTGAAACACCAGTTTCATATCAGGATCCCTCTGCAGCAAAAATTCAGTGCCATTTACTTGTACACTATCTATCGTTATTGGCTTAACAGTTTCTTCAAATAAATTATGGTTCCCAACAGTAAATGAAATTGATCCACTATCCGTATTTATTATAGATGCAAATTTATGAAACATTTTCAGATTCTTGAAATATTACTTAAGTCATTTGGTTTAATAAATTGTCTGATTTTGGGTAAATTAATTTATTATTCGATCCAAACCTATCAATAGATAATTAAAAATTTTTGGCAATTTAATTATTTTTCAACAATAAAACTTGATTCAAAATCCAATTTAAAAATCTAATTTCGCTGCGCAATTTCTCCCCTTTAATTATTGAAAAGTATGATATCCTGGACCTTTTTTTATTCTGGATTTATGTGTTCACAGTTAGCAGCCTCATCATGATCAATGGTTATGTTCAACATTACGGTATCGTCACCATATCCACAATCAAGGAAGTCTTTGTTTCCGTAGGAATAATCGTACAATGCATTACCATGAGTTATTACATCGTTTCCTGGACCAATCGTATGTTGTCCGTACCGGGAGCGGACCCAGGACCTACTTCACCTTTACGCACAAAAGAATCTCCAACTAATCTGTCATCTCCATCTTCCCCATTACAATAACGTTATTGTTGTTACCTGCGTTGATCATATCATCACCACTTGTTCCAGCACGAATCTCATTCATCATGAAAAATTTAAGGAATACGAGCTTTAAATCAGTCAACGAGAGCAAATAATTGCTAATAGTTCATTAATAAATTTGAATCCTTGTTAATCTCGACACCATCATTTTCTGACCCTGTTAATTTTATTTTCTGTAAAACAACATCCCTAAATATGATTTTGTTGGTATAGTAACATGGGATCAACAAGTGGGATTGTTATAAAAAGACCTTCTGGTATAATTGCAGGTTTGACTGCGGCTTGGGCAATTTTCGGATTATTCTTGGCCTTAGATCAAGAAATGGGACTAGAACCAGGTGCGTTGTTTAGAATGGTTGGAATTGCATTTGGAGTAGATCCTCCTAATGCAGTATATATTGGCTTTCTCCTGTATATGATAACTGCCGTTATTATAGGGATAATTTACAGCGGTATATGTAAGAGAGTTAAAGTATTGTATATCAATTCTGTGTTAAAGGGAGTGGGTACTGGTATCTTGGCAGGGATAGTTGTGTGGGGAGTTCTGTTCCTACCAATAAATTATTTAATTATGCAACCAACTTTACAAAAAATGTTGATAGAATCAGATCCGTCATCTTCACAATATTCTATGGCAAAAAGGCTTATGGAGCTTTCAAACACGATCTTCTGGGGTTCATTATCATTACATATAGTGTTTGGTGGTGTGATGGGATTTTGTGCAAGACTTGCCGTAGCTGAAACCAGTGTAATACATGATTAATTTAGTTCGAAAAACAAGAACTTAAAGCTATCCAGTTTGTTCGTATACTAGAATCCTAATTTAGAACCGATAGCGTCGTGGGTACCGACGGGCGGCCATGAAATTTAACTATATATGTTACCTATCTCGGGTATACAACCGTTTTAAGTAATTTGGTTCACTTTTAATTATTGATGAAAAATAAAGACAAAAAAATGAAAAATAAAGACAAAAAAACATGCAGAAAGTATTAAAATGAAGACCATTATCTTCTGTGTAAGATTATATGTGAATTGAAGCAGAATAATGGTGATATAATATGATACTGCAAGTTTAGTATCCCTTTTTAGGATTCCTCAACTCCATTATGGTTTCAAGGAGCACATTGGCTAAATCTGATGAGTCTTTTCTTTTATAAAAAGAGTCACTAGGTGAGGAACGAAATAAATGACCAATTTTTTCCATAACAAAATCTCTAAACCAATAGATTAGAAATAAATTATTGAAGTGATGAGTACTTATTATAGTTACGTGTACACATTGCTTACAGATGCAATTAAATTTGTTCAACGAAAGAAAGAAGAATTGTCCTGAAGATAATGATAATAGGATAACAATTGCTTCATACAGAACCTTCTGGCATATTTTGAATATCAATCTATTACTCGCCAGTAGTTTCTGGTTATGAATTCGACAAGGTTTCCAGAAGGATCTCGAAAATAAATTGATCTGGACTTGATATCATTTTTCCAAGCTATTTCCTTCTCGATTTGTATATTATTTTTTTCTAGCAATTCCCTTGCTTCCTCATATTCGTCTGATTCGATTTCAAAGGCAATGTGAACCATTGAAGGTGGGGTAAGTGCTCCATGACTGGTCTCTTTCTCAGCTGCAGTTACCCCGTGATTAAAAATAAGAAGCATATTTTTATCCGTCTTTAAGAAAACATGCCTGCCTTTCTGTTCAGAGACGAGCTCTAAACCTATATCAACATAGAATTCTTTCATTTTTTCTAAATGAGATGAATATATTGACGTTTCAACAATCTTTCTGAATTTCATTGTAAGCTAATGAATATAACAGTTCAAACAAAATAAAGTATTTGATAGTAAAATAAGTTCTCTTATGTGAAGGTTAGTAGCGTCACGATGATAAAGCTGGTTCTTTAATCTTGTAATTTAAATTCGTCATGGATTTTAATTTGGCAATTTGCTACGAGAGCAGTTTCATCAAAAAATTGCTAAGATAACTTTATCTTTTGTTAATGCTTACTCTTCATTATCAAATGGTAAAATCGATATTTACCAAAAAGGAAATAGAATATTTAAAGTCTCAACGTCTCGCAAGAATAGCTACAGCTGCAGCCTCTACAGAACAAGAAGGATCCGCACAACCTGATGTTGTACCTGTAGGATTTGATTTTGATGGTGAATATCTGTATGTAGGCGGAATGAACCTTCTTAACTCCACAAAATTCAGAAATGTTTTGAAAAATAACAAGGTTGCAATTGTGGTTGATGACTTGAAAAGTATCGATCCATGGGATCCAAGAGGAATAAGGATCTATGGCACTGCTGATATAGTTACACGTCAAGGAGGTTATATGGAGAACACTAACCATCCCAATCCCCAATATATTAGGGTTAACCCCAAGAAGAAGTGGAGTTGGGGAGTTGAACAACCTGTATTTGTACAAGGAAAGTTCAAGGTTAAAAAAGCAAAGGCAGGATAGTTATTAATGATAAGTAAAGCCTCCATATTTTGACTCGTATTATACATACATAAACCAATTTATGGTAACAAGTTCCGGTTGAATATTAAGTCATATTCCTCGGCTTTGGATCCGAATTGTTTACAAATGGTTCCCGACGCAATAGCGACTGAAGTAGTTTTTAATTGGACCAGTGAAAGTTTCTAAATCTAGAAACTGTTCAAATATAAAACTGATATTGCTTCTATTAGCATTTGTCAATTTATCGAAGTTATTGTGATAGAACTATATTTAGTCACAATATTAGAAGAAATGAAATGTCAAACTATGAAAAAACGCTGGAAATTATATTCGGTAGATGGAGAAGCCAAATACTATATGCAGGAGTAAGGCTAGGTGTCTTTGATTGTGTAAGATCAGTTCCAAAAAGCGCTATAGACATTGCTAAGGAGTTAAATCTTGATAATACGTTGGCTTATCGACTCTTAAGGGCATTAGGTTCTCTCGGTCTATTAATAGAAGATGGAAACCACGACTTTTCAATTACCGCACAAGGAGAGTTTCTTCAAAAAGACCATCCACAAACTTTGAGAGGAATAGCATTGTTAGAGGAAGGCCGTGAGCACTATGCCCTTTGGAAGCATTTACCTGCCATGATTAGGGAAGGTAAACAAAATGCTTTTCTGCGTGAGTATGGTCAAAAATTATTTGAATATACGGATAATAATCCACCATATAGAGAAGTTTTCAACCAAGCTATGAGTAGCTATTCTAGTATTCAAACTGCCTGGATATCAGAGGCACTTGACGGTTATGATTTCTCGAATATACATCATCTGTGTGATGTTGGGGGAGGTCAAGGACACTTGCTCAGCAGTTTACTACTCAAATATCCTCACCTTAAAGGCAGCATATTGGAGTTGGATTCGGCACTTAAGAATAAAGAATTCTTATGGGCAAGGAAAATGGGTGTAGAAGATAGATGCACTTACGTAATAGGTGATATGTTTGATGAAGTTCCTACTGCAGACGCCTATATTTTGAAAATGATTCTTCACGACTGGTCCGATGACGAATGCGTTAATATACTTTCCAACATTTATCGAGCGTCTTCCAATGGAGGAACACTCTTTATTGCCGAACACTTTATTCCAGGGTCAGCAAAACCGCATTTTTCAAAGCTTTTTGATATTCATATGATGTGCGTTTCCTCCGGAAGAGAACGAACAATTGAGGAATATGCTGAATTGCTAAAAAGGGCTGGTTGGAAACATGCCAATACTTTTCAATCTCGTTCTGGATTAATGGGAGTAATACAAAGTAACAAATGAAACATGTGACTATGTTTAAGAATTGGAAAAATTCATGTGCTAGATTTTTTTATTTAGTCATCCTGAAACATACTTGAACCTTATATTCTTGGAGTTTTACTTGTTTCACGCTAAGTAAAATTGGAGTTTAAAAATTTATGGTAGAGGAAGGCTTTCTACCCTATTAGAAGAACAAAACCTGATATACAAGATAGTAGAACCCTACCACATGAAGGGCACTAATCCCGATAGCTCAAGACCTAGCAACTTGGAAGCAATTACTAGTATAGATTATTAGTTCAAGACAAACTTACTAATTTCCTTTTCGCTAACTTTTTAACAAGACGCATTACCATTTCAAATGTCTTACTATTCAGCGTTCCGTCCGCCTGGATTGGACCCCGAATTGTTAACAATCCGCATCCCGACTCATTCGAACCTATGGATTTATTTTATAATTTTTATTGCAGAAAACAACATAAATCAAAATGTTTTAATTTTACGGAAATATCATTTCCTCTTAGTTTTTTCAAACATATTTTCTATTGTTACTTTAGAAGTATCTATAGTATAAACAATTAATCCAAAGTACGCAAAAAATATTGATACCAAAATCGTTCTTATTGATGGGAAGAAATTCTCGCAATACATGATTCATCATAGTATAGGGGTCGCTGAAGTTAAGGGTTATATCTTAAGTAGAATTAATTCAGATTAATTTGAAAGACATTTTCAATAAGGTAATGAAACCATATTCAAATGAAAAGGGAATAAAATTTTTCTTCATCTAATCGTAATTTGTATAACTTGTTGCCCTTTGTTAAGAACACAGCATTATGGGCGTTAAACAATTCAAATAGATCATCAAATGATCCGCCTATAACATTCCTAGTGTTTGCAATACAATAGGTAATTCCTGGAAGAGATTTTCTTTCATACCATTCACAAAACCTTACTGCCTTTTTTACAGATTCTTCGCGGGCAAGATCTTCAACTAAAAAAGCAACTGTTAGAGGAAATGTATTGCCAACTTTATTTCCTATTATTTCTAACACCTTGCTTCCAGTTTCTTGCGGATTTTCCAAAAGCTTGTCATAATTACCGGCAGTTGCATCAAACCAGCGTTTTTTATTGAGATATTGCATACCATAGTGTTTTGTTGAACCGCAAGAGGATTTGAACCAATTACCTGAAGCTAATTTATCTATTTCATCAAGTAATCTACTTAAAGATGCTTCATTATCATACAAAATTAAATTGTGTCTGTGTCGGTTTTTTTCATGAGTTTTAATCCATTTATCAACAGCATCTGCTACGAGTGATGCCAAAGTAATACCATCGTTTATGGCAATTTGGGTCGCTTTTGCATGAAGTTTTTCGTCGAAATCCCTAACGAATAGATCCTTTACCATGCTTTTACTATTCATCTACCATTTATTAAAGATATCTAGATATCTGTTTTAGATACAATTAAATAATAGATATCTAGATATCTTAGGCATGACAAAAATCAAAAATCAAACCATCACTGTTGATGGTCAGTCAATATTCTATCGCGAAGCTGGGGACAAGGAGAATGCACCAACGATCCTGTTGCTTCATGGATTCCCAACGTCATCGCATATGTTCAGGAACATCATTCCGGCTTTGGCAGACAAATTCCATCTGGTTGCACCGGATTATCCTGGATTTGGATATAGTTCCATGCCTCCTGTAGACAAGTTCGAGTATACATTTGATCACCTTGCCCAGATTGTAGACAAATTCATCACCCGTATAGGATTAGAAAGATATAGCCTATACGTGATGGACTACGGTGCACCAATAGGCTACCGTCTTGCGGTCAAGCATCCTGAGAAGGTTGAAGCCTTGATAGTGCAGAATGGAAACGCATATGATGAAGGTTTAGGAGAGTTCTGGAAACCACTCAAAGCCTATTGGTATGAGCCCAATGACAAGAACAAGAATGCTCTTAAGAAATTTCTTACTTTAGAAGCTACTAGATGGCAGTATACACATGGAGTAAAGAATGAAAATGCAATAAGTCCTGACAATTGGATTCATGACCAATTACTACTTGATCGTCCAGGCAACAATGAAATCCAGCTTCAGCTATTCTATGACTACAGATCTAATCCTCCGTTATATCCGCAATGGCAAGAGTACTTTAGAAAGTATCAACCACCAACACTTGTAGTTTGGGGGAGAAACGATATCATATTTATTAAGGAGGGAGCTATTCCTTATCAACGTGACCTCAAGAACATACAACTCCATTTGTTGAATACTGGACATTTCGCATTAGAAGAGGAAGGTGAGCTAATTGCTGAATTGATATCCCGTTTCCTATTGACTCGACACAAAGCTGCTCCTTGGATTGAGCCCTGAAAAGATGAGATTCCTAATACGTGCAAAGATACCTACAGAAGCCGGAAACCTAATGGTACGAGATCCAAACCTTTTGACTAAACTTGAGACATACATAAACAAAGTAAAGGTTGAAGCAACATATTTCTTTGAAGCGGATGGCAATAGAGTAGCCGCGTTCATCGTTGATATACAGAGCGCAGACCAGATACCGGTTTTGGTTGAACCCCTCTTTAGTGGAATGGGAGCTCATGTTGAGCTCCATCCAGTAATGAGCCTCGATGACCTAAAGAAGGGAATACCTCAAGCCGTAGTCGAAGTAAACTCTTACCGTAACTAAAAAATAATCATTTTTTCATCAAGTAACTGCTGGTCATTACTAAAAATAAAACTAAAATACTCGTTTGTGGAACCCTGCTATATGCAAGTTTCAAATGCCGACATGCCAGCAGTAAATTTGTAAATTTAAAGTATGAACTAAAGGAGTGTAAAGTTTTCAGCTAGTGAACACAACGAGTATCTTATTTTAGTACCGATTTCGTCATCCGTGAAGACGGTGGATGCGAATACTTTTGTTATCTCACGCATTCAACGCTATTTGCTTCAATTTGTTGTCGTAGTAGGATTGACAAGCTCTACTGTGTTGCGTTGCCTTTAACCTTGATTTGTCCCCTTATCTCTCCGTCTGGATGATCACTTGTGTGTATGTTAACGTATGTCCCATTAGTGCTCATTGCAGATTGTAGATCAGATAGAGCTTTTCCTTTCATGGAACCTTCAAAGTCAGAAGCAGTAAAGTTTCCTTTAATTGTAACTCCCCCCGGGGTTTTAGCCTTCTCGCCTGTTTTTAACAAATCAACTATTGGATCACCATTTTCGCCTTTTTTGCCTGCGTGAATGTGAGCGCCTGAAACATCTGTTATTCCAGTTACATTGATCTTAGAATTTATTGTATCATCCTTTACTTTGAATGTGGCCACACCCTCTGCTGTTGAATTCACGGGTGGGACTTCATTATTTGCATCGAGTTTTGCCCTAAATTTGCTTTGCGCATAGGTTAAATTCCCGTAGGTAGTTGAAACGAGTAGCAACGATAACAGTGCACTGGCTAATATTGCTAAATGTAGTGTTTTGTTGGATTGCATGAAGGAAGTGAATAATTAATCGCATATAAAGGTTAATTTGACTATGCTAAAAGGCAAATCAGCAATCAAAATATATTTTTATTTCCTTACCTTCATTCATTTTCGACTGTCAATTAGGGAAAACTTTAGCCGTGTCTAACAAGACTAATGCACCAATAGTTAGTAAGGCCAAAAAGCTAAATACTATGTAACAGAACCCTACTACACGCAGGGCTCTAATCCCGATGAACGCGTTCGAATTATTTTTGATAAAAACATGTTGTGACTCAATTTCCTTAATTAAAGAGGTCTTTAAAGCTTAGCTGACCATGGTTATGTTCAGAATCCATTTTTAAAACCGATAGCGTCGTGCGTACCATGCATCCAGTCCTGTCAAGTAAGCGTAACATTACCAATTATTTTGAACTCGGAAAGAAAAGCAAGGATAATTATATCTATATGTGCCATAACTTCAGTATGCGAAGAATAATAAAAGCAGCAGGGGCGCCAGGAGAATTTAAATGTCGAACATGCGAGATTTTATGGTCAAGTTTTATGGAGAATAATATACCATGCATAGATAGATCAATAAGATCTGGATTGCACAACTTCGACTTTAGTAAACCTATTGCCCTCGAAAAATCTCAACCAGACCTGTTTTAATAGTAACCGCTGTAAATTATAATTGTAATGTTATGTGTACCTGTGCGCACAGTAGAAACGATCATTTCACATTCAGTGATCAGGATTATGCCTCAAGATGTAAAACATGCAGATGTAAGCAATTTGGTCGGGTTGGAGTATAGTTAAAATGGAAAAACCAAAACCAAAAGTAACGGCAATTGTTATTCCAGATGATAAATTACAATTTCTAAAGAAAAAATTAGATGATCCAGACTTATCACAATCCATCAAAAGAGAATTTGTCAAGGAAATAATGGGTGGTGAGTGTGTCATGTGTCAAGGAATGCCTACAAAGATAGCAAGTTATGACATGGATGGGATAACATTAATCGAAAAATATTGCGATAAATGTTTTGAAGAGTCTAATTTCTAGTAATACCTTATTCTGATTGCACGTATGAAAAATATCATATATTATTAGAGGCAGATATGATAACCTCATTAATGGTTGGTGTGAAGACCTAATCGAGTAAGCCCATCAGCCATTTTTTATGTACTTTTTTAATATTTTGATTTTATAAATCAATTTTTGCAGATCGTTAACATAAAGCAAACAAAAATAATTTTTTCATTACCTATATGTTGAATTGAGGTGTATGCACATTGATTCACAATAATTCACTACTTTTTTGGTGCTCGCTATACCTCCTAGAAAATTCTTTATCTATCTCTTCACTCTTAATAATTTCACCTCTACGGCCTGGAGTCTTCATAGCTTGCTGGTTAACAAATTTTCTTTCATCCTCCAATTCGTTGTATCCTAGATAAGTATCATAGATTCTTTGTTTCATGCTCCTTAGGTAATTGCTGTATCTTTCTCTAAAGTCAGTTTCCATATCTGGATAAATGTTAACAACCAATTCAGTTTTATCCAATATATGATCTATACTTTGACACTTATAAGAATGCATTGTTCTGCTATGAGCATATTTATAAAATGGTAACTTATCTGCTGTAATTCTAATAATCGATTAGTAGGGTGGATTTCGTCTGATGTTGCTGTTTAATATAACTAATGAATGCACAGTCCTGAATTAATCATCTCGATTATACTATGTTCTTTGCTCTTTTATCATCAGGCGAAAACTAACAAGAATCAAATTACCTAATTAGACGTCTGATTATTTTTTATCCCAGTTGGTCAAGCATGAAGATTACCTGAACAATGATACTAATCAATAAGAACTATTAGGGCTCTTGAACCTACACTCTTTGTTTGTAAACTTGCTACATTTGTCACTGTGTCGCCACTGACCATTGTTAAAATATTCCAAGTGTCTAACATTATCTCTGTTTGTAGTGATACGCTCTTGACCATTCTTGGCAGCTGTTGACTTAGGCATCATTTCGACTCCTCTTCTCATAATAATTCGATAATTGTTATCAGATCATTCCATAAAAACCTTGGCCATAAGAGTGTCTTAATTCCATTTCTAATGATAATACTAATTCTTGGTTCTGGGCAATAATTAAAAATAGTAAGAAGATTGTACAAATTGATATTTACAAAAGAAATAGTATTAAATTAAGTATCAAATGTGTTATTAATTGCATTAATTTCAACATATTAGTCACAAAAGCGAAACTTGATATTTATAACGCCTCATGTGATTAAAATGATAAATTATTATAGCTATGTATTGTGGATTCCTTAAATGGAAAAATTATGTCAAATATGCAATAATAATAAAATTGAGGTATATCAGCTAGATTTTGAAGTATGTTTCGACTGTTGGATGAATCAAACTACTCCTAAAATTAATTAAAGTCATCTTCAAATTCGAAAATCTAACTAATGTTCAGAATTCATAGTCTCCTGCGTTCAATGTATTTCTATTTTCTACTTACCTATTCTATTATTAGTAACAACTTCCGCTCGATATATTGGTATTTAGCATCCGCAATAAATCGATTGCTATGTGATGAGTATTACTATGGACCTGAAATGCCATTTGCCATCAAGACAGAATAGCAACCAAGACCGTAGTCTTCACAAATTGGCTGTAAGGCCTTGTTATTAGCACTACCTATACAGCAAGGTTGTTAACTCTTCCCATATGATCCAAAGAAAGTATGGCGCAAGATGGACATTGAATTGGAGTTGTGCCTTTGCCGCCCCAATTTTCTTTCATCAGAGATATAGTTGTTTTTCACTGTTAATCACAAAATCGGAATATTTTTTCCTAAGGTCTAGCGGTTTATCAACAACCTTGTCATGTAAATTTCCAAATCCTAGCCATAAAAGGCATCCTTTTCATAAATGATGTGTGAAACTGAAATGTGTTTTGACAAATGGTAACTTTCCATTGAAAAGGTCGTAAAAGCTTTACTATTATACTATTATTAGGTATCATTAGATGCAACTGAAAATGTCCATGATACTATTAGGGGAGAAGGTTCTTACTCTAAAACCAAGAATAATATTCTAGAGTATATTAAAGGTTGTTCGCCTTTGATTCTACCAATTAGATTCATCAGGAACTAAAATTGGAGTAACCTTCGCTCTCTAATTGGAAGCATTGGGTTCTGAAATCCTATTTAGCAAGTTCTACTATGCTATAAATGTTCTTCAAAGAATCGACTAAAACTAACTAATGATTTTTCTTAGGAGAGGAGTACTAGGACGGTCAATAATCGAGTTATAGATCAAGATATGCTTTTTGGCAACTTCGTTCCAGAGGAGATGCTTTCTGAAGTTTACCACCGCATCTTTGTATCGCTTATAATCGACTTTGAGTTTTAGAAGAGCTTTTGAGAACTCAACTGGATTACGGTCTACCATAATACCCAACTTCATATCAGAGAACTCTTTGAAAAATTCTAACTTGCTTGAAATGAAGGGAAGTCCATGAGCTAATCCATCGTACATGACACCTGAACCAGAAGTTACTTTGTAAGGGAGGATCAGAGCATCTGCACAATAGAAGAGCAATGAGAACTCTGTGTCACTAAGAAATCCCCTCTTCAGGTTGATCACACCTTCATTTTCAAATTTATCATTTAGTTTTTCCCTTCCGTAATGGTTTCGTGAGGTGTTTATTACAACTTTCCAGTCCTTGGGTACCTTCATCTTTCCAATTA
>Ga0184619_10000607_pt1 | contig 12189 bp, 12 predicted proteins | sample PLM0_60_b1_FD_133146 | JGI IMG/M metagenome (GOLD analysis project Ga0184619, IMG submission 133146) | Groundwater sediment microbial communities from an aquifer in East River, Colorado, USA - PLM0_60_b1 | ecosystem: Environmental > Terrestrial > Soil > Riparian zone | place: USA: East River...
ACGAATCGTACAGCGTTAGAGTCGATCCATCCCAGATTGCTGTCGTCGCGTGCAACTCGATGGGGTTGTGCGTCTCTGCCGGCGTGACATAGGTTTGGTCGATCTTGACCGGTGCGCTTGCGAAAGCGGCCTCAGCGTCGCCGCGCTGGCTTTGCAAGCGCTCGCGCGGACTGAACGTGGTGACAACCACTTCAGGCTCGTCGTCCGCCTTGAGGTCTTTCTCGACATTCGGCTTGTCCTTGGCATAAGTAACGCGAACCGCATCGGCAGCGGCCTTGGCGGCTTCGAACGTGTCCGCGACAGCGAGCGCAACGTATTGGCCGTAATAGCGAACGACGTCGTCTTCGAACGGCGGGCGCCGCTCGTCGCAGATGCCTTCGAACCCCGGTCCCTGTATCGAACGGAAGATCTTTCCGATGTTCTCGCGATGAAAAATAGCTCGCACGCCGGGCATCTTCACGGCCGCGGCCGTGTCGAGGTGGACCACACCTCCGTTGGCGATCGTCGCCTCGACAGGGACGGCATATAGCTGTCCGGGAAAGTTGAAGTCGGAGGTGTACTGCGCCACCCCGCTCACTTTAAGTGGACCATCCACACGGGGCGTGCTGCGACCAATTGGAGAAAGATTCGGTATTTCTTGTGTTGTCGGCATGTCCGCTCCTTCGGTGGAATCAGCCTGCCGTGGCGATTTGCAGGGCGTGTGCGATGCAGCGCGTCGCCAGCTCGATCTTAAACCCATTCTCGCTCTGCGGTTTGGCGTCGCGCATCGCCGCTTCGCCTGCTTTGCGAAAGTTGGCCTCGTTGGCATCCTGTCCGACGAGCGCGGCCTCGGCCTCGGGCGAGCGCCATGGCTTGGTCCCCACGCCGCCCAGTGCGACGCGTGCTCGAGTCACCTTTCCGCCAGCGATCGTGATCACGACGGCCGTCGATGCCAGCGCGAACTCGTATGACGCGCGGTCGCGCAGCTTCAGATAGACCTGCCTACTCCTCGCGACATGCGGTGGGAGTGTCACGTGAGTGATCAGGTCGCCTGGTTCGAGCACTGTTTCGCGGTCCGGTGTGCTGCCCGGCAGAAGATGAAAGTCACCGATGGGGATCGCGCGTGTACCCTTGGGTCCCTGCACGTGGATCGTCGCCTCCAATGCTGACATCGCAACGCACATGTCAGAGGGGTTGGTCGCGATGCAATGTTCACTTGTGCCAAGGACGGCAAGCATGCGGTTGCTGCCGGTGATGGCCGGGCAGCCGGTTCCCGGCTCGCGCTTGTTGCAGGGCATCATGGTGTCGCGGAAGTACATGCATCGTGTTCGCTGGAGCAGGTTGCCGGCAGTCGTCGCCATGTTGCGAAGCTGTGCCGAGGCGCCGGCAAGAAGCGCCTGCGACAGCACGGCATAATCTTGTTGCACGGTCGGATGGTGGGCGAGATCTGAATTTCTAACGGTGGCGCCAATCTTCAGCCCGCCATCAGGCGTTGCTTCGATCTTGTCGAGCGGCAAACGATTGATGTCGATCAGCCGCGCAGGCGTTTCGACGTTCAGCTTCATCAGATCGAGCAGCGTCGTCCCGCCGGCGACGAACCGCACGTCCGCGCCCTGCTGCGCGGTTTTCGCCTGCGCCGCGGTCGCAACCGCCGCCGCGGAATCTGTTGCCCGAATGAATTCAAAGCTATGCACGGAATCGCTCCTGCTCGCGGCTAAGCGTTTTTGCGAACTTGTTGGATCGCGGCCACGATATTGGCATAGGCGCCGCAGCGGCAGATGTTGCCGCTCATTAGTTCCTTCACGGCCGCGTCGTCAGGACCGCAGGGTTCTCTGAGCAACGCAACTCCCGACATGATCTGGCCTGACGTGCAGTATCCGCACTGATATCCGTCGCAGGCGACGAATGCCGCTTGCATGGGATGCATTGCGTCGGGTGTGCCCAGGCCCTCTATAGTTGTGATCTCTTCACCATCATGCATCAAGGCCAGGCTAAGACAGGAGTTCACGCGCCTGCCATTCACATGAACCGTACATGCGCCGCAGTGCCCGTGGTCACAGCCCTTCTTCGTTCCGGTGAGAGCAACGGTCTCACGGATGCAATCGAGGAGCGTAGTCCGAGGGTCGACGCAAAGTTGGCGGTCCTTGCCGTTGATGCGCAGCGTGATCGGGACCGCACCCTCGATGTTCGGCCTGTCCTCAATTTCCGCGGGCGAGTCGCTCGCCCCCAGGCACGATTGTTGATCGTCTCGCATTGATTCTCCGTTCGAAGCGATAGCTTATTGCAGCAAAACGTAACTGTCCACCGGGTTACATGGCATACGAAGCCGAGCGGCGAGTTCAAACGGCCCAGTCAGCACCGAGCTGTTCTTCGAAGGCAAGACATCGAAACAGATCGAGCGCATGACCAGGTTCAGTCCGTTCGAACGGCTCGGCGAGTCCGAAGGACACAGCGCGCGTCGTCTCCTTCCTCCTGCGCCCGCCGGGCGGTTGGATCAATGCCAGACTATTCGCCCGAACGGAGGCACGATTTGATCGCGCCAGGTGTTTCTAAGCCACTTGGACATCTACCTTCAAGTAAAGTATCGTGATGTCAAGGTAATTGTGAAAAATGAGCGTAGATAAACTGGAATCGTTGACGGGCGGCAGTGGTGTTCACGTTTTCCTGGTGTTGTGGAAGGCGTCGCGCGCGGCTCAGGCCTACGCCGAAAAGAGCATCCTGGAGCTGGAGATGTGCGGCAGCGATTTTGCCGTGCTCGAGGCCCTGCTGCACAAAGGGCCGCTGCCAGTTAACGAGATCGGGAAAAAGGTTCTATTGACGAGCGGCTCGATCACGGTCGCCGTTGACCGCTTAGAGACGAAGGGGTTCGTGGAACGACGCGCTCACGGCACCGACCGGCGGGCAAGGATAGTTCACTTGACGAAGGCAGGCAGGAAGCTGATCACACGCGTTTACGCCCATCACGCCGCCGACATGGAAAGGCTCGCGTCCGCTTCCCTTACCAGGGCGGAGCGCAAGACGCTCATCCGCCTGTTGAAGAAGATTGGCTATAGGGCGGCAGGTGCGTTAGAGCAAAGTGAAGAGGAGAGTACGGCGTGAGTCATTTACGTCTTTTACTGGACGCGCCAAATCGGTAAAGAGGGGAGACGTTATGTCGACGGTGAGTGAAGCAGTGAGAAATGAGGAGACTCGCGCGGGCGGAACGCGCACGGTCGCCGGAATTGTGAACAGCATCGAGACTTTAGAAGGCGGCGGCTTTCTTGTTCGCCGCCCGTTCCCCAAGGCGTCGTTTTCAGAATTTGATCCGAATTTTGTCCACAAATTGGCCACACGAGAGATACGGCCGCCAGCGCTGGCAGCCGTAAGTCGTTGATATAGTTGGTCGGGGCGAGAGGATTCGAACCTCCGACCTCTCGGTCCCAAACCGAGCGCACTACCAGGCTGTGCTACGCCCCGAACTTATCTGCACCGCGAGAAAAGGCAGTGCGCATTCTATGAAGCAGTTCCACCCGCGGTCAAGTTTGACTCAAGATAATGTTTTAGATGTTGTTGCATTAACGCGGCTGCGCGAGCTCGATGACTGATCTTTCTCTTGATAGCTGGGTTCAGGGCGGCAAATGGTAAGTTATAACCATCAGGTATGAAGATTGGATCAAATCCGAAGCCGTTCGTTCCGCTTCGTTTCGTAGCTAACGAGCCCTCACAAACGCCCCGGCTCACAGCCAAGATTTTCGACTCTGATGATCCCGCTGGGTGGTAAGCTGGTGATCCGTAAAGAACCATGGAGCAAACGAAACGTGCTGTGCGGTGTGGTTGGGAAATATTAGAAAGTACGGCCAGTAATGCCTTCGTGCGCTCGGTATCGGATAAATCACTTCCACCAAACCGGGCCGACAATACACCTGGCTGTCCTTGTAAGGCATCTACTTCAAGGCCCGAATCGTCCGCTAACGCAGCGATTTCGATTTGTTGGGAATAACTCATTGCTTTGAGGAAAGCATTCTCTTCGTAAGTCTCGCCGAGCTCCTCCACTTCGAAGATATTTTCGAATTCGTGCAGAAAGCGTAATACCACGGGAAGGTCGGCAAATGCTTCGCGCAACTCCTCAATTTTGCCCACGTTGCGTGTGGCTATTAATAATTCAAACCTGGTCATGGTATTGCGAGAGACTAGCGTCCGGAGCTTTCTTTGGTGCGTGTTCGCTCGGGTAGAACCAGCGGCAACAGAGTACTGAACTGACCGAGTGCCGACCGCGTTATCCGCTCGATGCCGTGTTCCGCTATCGTTGTCTCAGTTGCCGAATATGGTAACAACCCCAGCCTTTGTTCTCTTTGATCGGTCCAAAGCGCTGTTGAACCGTCCGCGGTTACCAGGGCTGAAACAAATGCGCGGACGCGGTCTTTATCATCCGAATAAGTCAAAATACAGGCGCTGCTGGACAAGGAGGTCAAGACAGTTTGCGACGTACTTAAACTTTCCTGGTCAAAAGAAGTGGCTTTTTCAAAGTACCGATCAACCTCAGCCTGAGAGCCGATGACGACAAACCCGTTCACAAGGCGCGCGGCAAATTCGTTTTCGGAATTCTGGAAGACTTCAGCCTCCGTCGTTGTATCAATTAGCCGAAATCCCATTTCCGTCGTCAGAAGTTCCTTCATTGCTTTTTTATCGCGCAGTTTTCCTACGAGTATTGAACTTGGCGTTTCAGATTCAAACCGCGCGGTGTACACCGGGTCCTCTACCAAACTCAAAAATTTGTCCGGCTCATTGATTCCATACGTGAGTAACGCCGACTTCAATATAGAAGAGAAAAGTATTGCCGACAGAGTATCCACCTGAGACGAAACGCCAGTCTTAAGCCCTTGCCATGCCGTCGCAGGATTCTGGAACCTGTAATACGTCACAGACGAGTAGTCATTGGGTAAAACCGGTGGCGAAGTGGGTTCGGACTGCTGACACGAAAAAATTTCTTTGAGTTTGACTAGAACGGCTGGCTGAAGGTTAATTCTGTATCGATCTTCAATGCCGCTCATGAATGGCCGACAACTCCATCCCAAGCTGCCAACTATCTTTGCTGACCCTGAGTCTATAAGTCGCTCAAATTCAGTGTTGCCGGGCGCTCTTCCAAGTATCATGGGAACCGCTAGCGAAAGTAAGCGAGCACTCTTTTTTTCGGGAACATAGCCAAAAGCGAGCGCACGATCCGCCTTAAGCTCAAGTCGCAATCGTAGCAAGTCGGGGTCATCCTTCAGACTTGGCTGCCGGCGCAACGTAACGTCAAGTGTCTTTTGCACCGCTCGTTCTGTATTCCCGACAATGACGAGCGTTCCTGCTATAGTCGCTACAACCTGACGAGAATTCCCGCGTGCAACCCATTCAAGAAACTCAGAACCGTCGACCGTTGTTCGTCTGAATACAGGTTGATCATAGGTGGCCTCTGCAAATTTCTTTAAGGCTTGTTCGATTGGATCCTTGATACGTCTTGACGAAGTATGGGTCTCTATTAACAACGCGCCTTCGGGTTTGATAGTAAGACTTTCTGCCTCTTGTGCGACGCCCAGATCGGTCACCACCACTGCCACCTGGGCTCGGGTAAATATCACTGACTTGATTGGACCGATTCCCGTCCACCTCACGAACTTCCTTGACCAGTTATTGGTGTCCGCAGTCCTGTGCGTGCCCGTTAGGCCTTCGACTAATCTCCACGCGTCCGTGCTGGTTAAGGCTGCTACGACACCCGCGGGATTATTTGATTCGAGGTAGAGAAGCGAATCGGCGGGCGCATAAGCCGCCATGTCTACAGATCGAGGTCGAACCCACGCCAGCCAACTGCCGAGGATCGCGACCAGTAAAATAGCCGTAATTAGAAACCGTCGGGTCCGTGTCATTAGCCGCATGCTAACCGCGCCTCTAAGGATGCGCAAGCGCGACAATTTCCAACTGATCCTCTTTCTGGAATTCATTGACCAGCCTCCAGAAACGACATATGGAAACAACAAACATATAAAAAAAGCTGACCTAAACTACTCAGCGCATGGAGTTAAACCTTAAAAAATAGTGGTTGACAACGTTGAACCGCTCCTGTAGTCTGCTTGCTGGCTGCGGTGAGGATGCTGCCATCAGACTCTTGCCGCACTGCTCGTCCTCGTTTTCGCCAGCCTTTGGTTTTCACAAGGCCAAAACTCCCAGCGAACTCGTGATTAATGAACTTAGCGCAAGCGAATGCGCGTCCCGCCTCGGATTCACAAGCCTGCCACTAAACCTGCCTTTAGAGATACAGACCTTGAAAAACGATAAGCAAGTAACTGCAACGAAAACAACGAAGAGCCGCGTTTCAAGAGCAATGAAGGCTCGCGCCCGCTTGCGGCAACAGCATCGGATACGCTCTCTCTTCGTCGTGAGGAATAAATAGAATGTTCAAGAAAAGTATGGGCAAGAGAAATCTTGTCGGCCTTGATATCGGTTCCAGTTCTGTCAAAGCCGTCGAGCTGCAAAAGAAGGGCAACAGCCTTCAATTGGTAAATCTGGGGTTTGAAAATCTCCAGGCAGACACCATCGTTGATGGTCAGATAATGGAGCTCAATAACGTGTCTAACGTTATCAACAGCATTTTCAACGAGCATCAGATCAAGACTTCCAGAGTCGCCGCCGGCGTTAGCGGCCATGCAGTTATTGTTAAGAATATTGTGCTTCCGCAGATGAGCGAGGACGAACTACAAGAATCGTTCAGCTGGCATGCAGAGGAACACATTCCCTTCGATATTTCTGACGTCAACCTTGACTACCAGGTCACGAGTACTTCTTCGGACGCGCTGCACGTGCTTATGGCTGCATGCAAAAGTGACAAGATCGCCAACGTCAAACAGGCGATTCAATTGGCCGGCAAGCAGCCCGTGATTATCGACGTTGATTCGTTCGCGCTTCAGAATTGCTACGAGATGAACTATCAGCCTAAAGCGGGTGAGGTTGTGGCATTACTCAACATCGGCGCTTCAACGATGAACATAAATATTCTGAACGGCACGCGTTCAGTGTTTGCACGCGATGCTTCTGTCGGCGGCAGCCAATACACCAGCCTGCTTCAGAAAGAATTGGGTTTGACCTTTGAACAAGCGGAAGCCGTCAAGCGTGGTTATCCGGTCCCAGAAGGAATTGAGCCGCGTCCGATACAACCGATTATTGAAACTGTTTCAGACATCCTTGCTCTCGAGATTCGCAAGACTATGGACTTTTATCGCGCAACCGCCGAAGAGAGTGAAGAAGCCATTCAGAAAATTTTGGTTTCGGGCGGAGGCTCTAAGCTTCCCGGCTTGCCTGAGTATCTTGCGAAGCGGTTCGAGATTCCCGTCGAATTGTTTGATCCATTCCGTCAGATCCAGGTTGATGGCAGGAAGTTTGATCCGGATTACATGAAAGAGATCGTCCCGGACATGGCAATTGCTGTCGGTCTCGCGTTGAGAGGAGTAGAAGCGGCATGATCAAGATCAATTTGCTTGAGTCAATTACGGACCGCCCCACAGGGGCCGCGATGGTTGAAGCACGGGTAGCAAACCCGGGCATCCAAACCTTGCTGCTGGCTCTCACCGTGTTTGGACTGCTGGTGCTTGGTGTGGGATACGACTACGCCAGCTCAAAGTCAAACCACGAAAGTGCGCGGGTGGAACTTGAAAAGCAGAAAGCCGTCAACGCGCAAATGTTGACGGTGAACAAGGAACAGTCGGAACTCGAAAAGAAGGCCCAGGAAATTCAGAGCCGCATCGATGCTATCAAGAAGTTGCGCGAATCGCAGCAGGGTCCCAGCGCCTTACTGCGCGAAATAAAAGCGCGTTTTGATGGCGTACCTGGCCTGTATCTTAAGAGTGTGGAACAGAAAAACGGCGAACTGACGATTAAAGGGCTTTCGCCAAATGAGTCGTCGGTAACCCGCTTTGGTCAAAGCCTTGAGTTCTCGTCAGGCTTGTTTACAAATCTCAATATCGAGACGCAACGGGAAACCGCACAAGTAGTTAGCAGCAGCCCAGTCGCCGCCGATGCGACCGTAGCCGGACCGGAAGTTATAGCATTCACTGTGAAGTGCAATTATGGCGCAAAGCCTCCGGCGCAATCGTCCGTGGCAAAACCCACTAATCAGGTGGCACTGAAAAAGTAACCGTGAGAGGCATTCCCGATTAAAGATCAGGGAAGGAACTATGAAGATGAAAATAGGTAATCTTAAAGCACTGGCATGGTATGTCAGACTCGGAGTGTTCGTCGCAGTGGCTGGAGTCATGTATGCCGGCTTCTGGTATCTCATCACGCGCCCCACGCGCGCTGAAACGCAGAAGTTCAACAGCGAGATCGCTCAGCTTCTGCCAAAGAACGCGCAAGCCCAGATCGCCTCTCAGCGCTTGAATGAGTTTCGCGCAGTCTACAAAGCACGGCAGGAAGAATATGAAGAACTAAAGGCGTTGTTGCCTGAGCAGCGCGAGCTCACAATGGTGCTTCAGGGGGTACAGGACCGAGCACGCGGAAATGGCCTGGTGCTGACCAAATTTACGCCTAAGGACGATGTACAGGAAGGAAACTACAGCGGCAAGAAGATCGAAGTGAGTGTCACCAGTTCGTTCGCGTCGCTACGCGCTTTCTTTGAACAGTTGGCCCATTACCAGCGCATCGTGTCGGTGACGAACTTCCAACTTACTCAGGTCGACAAGCAAACCTCTGTGAAAACGGTCGACGCTACTTTCGATCTGACCGCTTATTATGTTTCTGCGGAGAAACTGAATTCCCCTGCCGCGCAACCCGCCGGCTCTGGCCAGGTTCCGCCCGCAGCAGTGCCGCCCGCTAAGAAGTAAGTATGGTACGTAACGCCAACCAGGAAAAAACAATCATCATGAAATATCAAATGAAAACTTTGCAAAGTGCGTTAGTCCTGTTTCTATGCGCCGGCGCGCTGGCAATCAGTTCGGCTGTTTCGGCAAAGGGCCAGAACAGCACCGACGACGTAAAAGTTCCTGCTCGCGTGAATTCCGGAGGCCGGGACCCATTCAGGAGATATGAACCACCGCGCGTTGCCGTGAAGAAGACCGGACCGCTCACGCCCCCCACCGTTCAGGAAAGAATTCAGCAGTACCGGGCCCAGAAGCTGGCAGCCATGAGTGCTCACATCGTGGCGCCGAAACCGACGACAGCATTCCTGCTTAGTGAAATCCAGGTGGTAGGCATCTCGCGCTCACCGCGTGGTTATGCGGCGATCGTTGAAGCGTCGCCGATTAAACTTGCGTACGTTATTTACCCAGGCGAACGTTTTTACGATGGTCAGTTAGTAGCGATTGAGGACAATCGTTTGATCTTCCGTCGCGAAGTTGTTTTTGCGGATGGTAGACACGAGCGCTCGGTTGAAATGAAAGCATTACGACAAGCGAGCACCGTTGATGCCCTTTCCGAGGTGAAAACGGCCCCTGCCAGTTCTGGGGCTGACGACGACAAAAAGCCAGCCACTGACAAGCCTTAAGTTTCTGGTTTCGAATGTCTCTACGAGTTCGAAACTATTCCCGCGTAGTCACCCGTCACTACGAACCCTGCTACGCAGTTTGACAATTAACCCCGGACGACCCGCGTGTGCGGCGCGCGCTTTAGGCTGGCAACAGCACGAGCGTAGCGTGTGGCGGTTTCCGTCCCGCAATTCCCTAGGAGGGAAAGATGCTTTATCTGCCTCTAATTCAAAAAGCAACCAAGAGGACCACGCTCGTCCTCGTCTTCATTTGTCTGTGCAGCGTTCAGAATTTTGCTGCCGGTGATGCGGCCGCAGTGCCAACTGCACCTTCTATCGACGCAATAGCGACGATGGATGAAAACGCCGCGCAACAGCAACCGTCGCCTGCGCCGGTTACTACTCCGAGCACGAGCATTTCGCCGGCCTCGAATCAAGCGACGCAGTCGCAACAGGGCAGGCAGTATGGCCAGCCCGGCTTTGTCGGCGAACCAATAAATTTGAACGTCGTCAACGCTGACATTCGCGACATTCTCAACTACATCACCGAACAATATGGCGTAAATTTTGTCATCGATAGTTCGGTCGGTGCGGTGCCGGTCACAGTCAACGTTCAGGATGTCCCCTGGAACGTCGCGCTGGATGCAGTCCTAAAGGCGAACCGTTTAGGCATTGAATCGAGTGGTAACATTCTGCGCGTTGCGACCACGGAAGTGCTTGCGAAAGAATCAGAGACGCAGAAAGTGATCAACGATTCGCGTCTGGACGCGTCTCCATTGGTGACCGAATTCATTCGTCTAAACTATGCGCGCGCTTCGGGCACATTGGCCCAGGCTGCCGGCTCAACCGGAGCGTTCTCTGGCGGCTCAACCAACCTCAGCTTCAGTGGCGGAGCAGGTGGCGATGCCACCGGTGGCAGCGGCGACCAGGGCTTGCTCCCGATCATCTCGCGGAGACTTTCACGCCGCGGCTCGATCGAAGTTGATGGTCGTAGCAACACGCTGATCATCACTGACGTGAAAGAAAACATCGAAGCGATTCGTCAACTAGCTGCGATTCTCGACCAACCGGAACCGCAGGTAGAGATCGAGACACGAATTGTTATTGCGCAACACAACTTCAGCCGCGATCTCGGCGCCCAACTTTCCGCAGTGGTATTGAATAACGGCCGGGGTGGGGTGGGTTCGCTGGCCAGTTTTCCCCAGCCCACTCAGGCCTCAAGCTCAGGTACTGGAGGTACGGGGGGTACAGGGACCGGAACCGGAACCGTGCAGACCTCGACTAGTCCCTTCAATGACAGAACCGGGCGTGTAACTGGTCCGTTTCAGCCGAATAACAACCTGGCGGCAGCCGCAGCCAGCACAATCATCGGTTTGACTACCGGACTTTTCGGTAGTGCTCAAATCAGTGCGTTAATAACGATGGCGGAAAGCCGAGGCGAAGCGAAGACGGTGGCGACGCCACGCGTCACTGCTTTGAATAATCGACCGGCGCAGATTGAAAGCGGCTCGCAGATTCCTGTGCAAACTACACAGGCTGCCAGCGGTACGGCGGTTGTCACCACGACCTTTGTCTCTGTGCCTTTGCGTCTTTCAATTACGCCGCAGATCACTGATGTTGGTACTGTCATTCTTCGCGTTACGATTGAAAACAACACTATCAACACGGGTATCGCCGTGGGTGGCGTACCGGGCATCGACACGCAACGCATGCAGTCTGAAGTGCTCGTACCAGATGGCGGTACCACTGTCATGGGTGGCGTGTTAGCCGATACCGAAGGTGTAACAAGACAGAGAACGCCTGGACTTGCTTCTATTCCGATCGTGGGAAACATGTTCAAACGCAAACTTACCACGCGCCAGAGCAGCGAGATCCTGTTCTTCATCACGCCGCATATCTATCGGCCGGATTACCAGGGTCGGCCAACTGCCGGCGCCATCAGCAACGGTCCGCGCACCACAACCATCTCGCAGCCAGTTCCTCTGGGTAATCCGTCGAGCAATACGCCAACGCCGACGCAGTTGCAGCAACAACAGCAGGGTCCCCAATCAGTGCCACAGGGCCTGAATGCGCCGGCGCCTAATGCTCCGCCCGCAAACACTCCCAGTGCACGTCCTGGAAGCCTGAGCGGTCAGCGTCCATAAGGTAAAAGCCATGTTCAAGGAAGTATTGGAAACAATAATTGAGCGCACCGAGGGAAGCCTCGGTGCCCTGATTATGGGAATCGACGGCATTGCTGTAGAGCGTTCGTTCAAGCAAGCGGGCCACGAAGCAAATCTCGATGTCGCTGCGGCTGAGTTTACTTCGCTGGTTCGAAGTGCACAAAAAGCCGGAACCGATACAGGGCTTGGAGCGCTTCATGAGTTGGTAATTGCGCTCGAAGACGCGATCCTGCTGGTGCGCTTGTTGGGCAAGGAATATTTTGTCGTACTCGCAATAACTCCCGAAGGCAACCTGGGTCGTGCGCGCTTTGAACTGCGCAAGGCTGAATTGCAAATCGCAGGCGAGTTTGCGATGTGAAATACATTCACACCTCACTCACAAAAAGTCGCTTCTTAGGAAGCGGCTTTTTTGTTGCCGGCCATCGGAATCAGGGATCGGTTACGGCAAACGAATGTAAGGCATGCCGCGCAGGATAATTCTTTGCCGCCGGGCGACGCGGCGAGGATTGACCTGCGGATTGAAAACGGTGCGCGGATTGGGAATCATCGCCGAGAGAAAAGCGGCTTCATTTGTGCTGA
>Ga0184619_10000608_pt1 | contig 12189 bp, 7 predicted proteins | sample PLM0_60_b1_FD_133146 | JGI IMG/M metagenome (GOLD analysis project Ga0184619, IMG submission 133146) | Groundwater sediment microbial communities from an aquifer in East River, Colorado, USA - PLM0_60_b1 | ecosystem: Environmental > Terrestrial > Soil > Riparian zone | place: USA: East River...
GGGCATAACAGCGGCCGCACGCGATAACCTCCGTGCTAAACTCCGCGATCTCGATTCTGGAGACAGCTACAGCTACTTCGCTCAATACCTTGCCGACTACATCCGCAAAGCATTTGCATCCTTCCCATCCGAAGATCGTTTAGATAACCAAATTGAGCTTGCCAATAGAATACTGGCCTTACTCGCCGATAAGGTCCCCAGTAGTTTTGACTCTGCAGGATCTGCGATCTTGCGGGCCGAACTATTAATTGCACTTTCGAATGTACCGATTCAACGAGCCGATACGCCTCTATCAACAAGTTGCTTAATGACCGGCACAAGGCAGGACCCCAGTCTAGTATCCCAACTGCGAAAGGAAATATTGACCGCGGATCGGGTCGATATTCTGTGCTCGTTCATCAAGTGGGGCGGCGTTCGAATTCTGGAGGAGTCGTTTCGACTCCTCACCACAGACAATCCGCTTCGGGTTATTACCACCTCCTACATGGGTGCGACCGACCTGAAGGCTGTAGAGTTTTTGCGGGCTCTTCCCAACACGGATTTACGAGTTTCGCACGATACGCGTTGAACGCGATTGCATGCCAAGGCTTACATTATCCATCGCAATACCGGTTTCGGTGTCGCTTACATAGGTTCCAGCAACCTCTCTCAGGCTGCACTCACAGACGGCTTGGAGTGGAACGTCAAAGTCAGCCAGCGCGAATCACCGCATCTCTGGGAAAAGGTCTGCGCGACTTTTGAGACGTACTGGAACGACAACGAGTTTATCCCCTATACAGAAGACTCCAAGGAGCGTTTGAGGGAAGCACTTGCGAACGAGAGGGGCGCAGGTGATGACGACATTATCCTGCCTTTCATCGACGTCAAGCCATATGCTTATCAGCAGGAGATTCTCGACAAACTGGATGCGGAACGAAAACTCCACGGCAGATTCCGCAACTTGGTGGTGGCGGCCACTGGCACGGGCAAAACGGTGATCTCGGCCTTCGACTATGCCCGGTTCAAAAAGGAACAGGACGGCCGTCCACGGCTTCTTTTTGTCGCTCACCGGGAAGAAATTCTGAAGCAGAGTCTAGCAACGTTTCGGGCTGTGCTGCGCGACTTCAATTTTGGCGATCTGTTAGTGGGAGGCTCCCAGCCAGATAACTTAGACCATTTGTTTGTTTCAATTCAAAGTTTCAATTCCCGTGGATTGTGGGAGCGGGTATCGCCAGACTTCTGGGATTACGTCGTCGTCGATGAGTTTCATCATGCAGCAGCCCGTAGCTATCGAACGCTACTCGAATTCGTGAAGCCAAAAGTTTTGCTTGGACTAACGGCGACTCCGGAAAGAATGGACGAACTTGATGTGGTGGCTTTTTTCGATAACCACATAGCCGCCGAGATTCGTTTGCCCGATGCAATCAACAGGAAATTGCTTTCCCCGTTTCAGTATTTTGGAGTAACCGATGCAGTGGATTTTAGTCAGATTCGGTGGCAGCGTGGTGGCTACGATGCACAGGAACTTGAGAACCTCGTAACCGGAAACGATATTCGGGCCCAACTCGTTATCAGCAAGACCAGAGAGATATTACTCAACGTAAACAACGCTCGCGGCTTGGGATTCTGCGTGAGCGTTCGTCACGCAGAGTATATGGCCTCGGTGTTTAATAGTGCTGGGATTCAGGCGGTTGCGCTCTCAGCCGAATCCCCTCGCGATTTGCGGCACTCTGTTCAGCGTCAGTTAGTGTCTCGGGCGGTTAACTTCATTTTCGTCGTCGATTTGTATAACGAAGGCGTCGACATTCCTGAGATAGATACGATCCTTCTTTTAAGGCCAACAGAAAGTTTGACGGTCTTCCTCCAACAGCTAGGTCGTGGCCTAAGACTCCACGAAGACAAGGAGTGCCTTACAGTACTCGACTTCATCGGGCAGGCTCATCAGAATTTTAGTTTTGAGTCGAGGTTCCGCGCCCTCCTCGGACAGACAGCGAAACGCGTGGATGAAGAGATCGAGCAAGGCTTTCCGCATCTCCCTGCCGGATGTGTTATCGCTCTTGAACGCTACGCCACCAAGTACATCTTGGACAATATCCGCGAAGCCACAACGCAGAATCGCCGTCAGCTAGTACGCCGAATCGCAACTTATGCGGATGAGACCGGCCGCGAGATCTCTCTTGCCGATTTTCTCCAATATCACCGACTTGGTCTGGACGACATTTATCGCCGGGGCATGTGGTCGCGATTGTTGGTCACAGCCGGCATAAGGCCTGATTTTGAGGAACCAGACGAAGAGCGACTCACGAAGGGGTTGCGCCGAATCGCGCATATCAACGCTGCCCAACAGCTAGAAGAACCCAAAATTTTCGGGGCCAGACGATGAAGAAAGTCGCCGCTTCGTCATGATGCTGCATTTCTCACTTTGGGGAAGAGACGGAACCGCAGCGTCGCTTACTGAAAGCATTAAGCGTTTGAGGGCTAATCCTACTTTGCTTGCGGAGTTGACGGAGTTGCTACGACTAAAGCTGGAGATGCTAGATGAAGTTCCGATTGAAGCGACGTTGCCATTTCTCTGTCCGCTGCAGCTGCATGCTGATTACACTCGGGACGAGATACTCGCGGGACTTGGGATCTGGACATTAAGCAATCAACGCGAAGTCCGCGAAGGGGTATTCCACGCTACATCTCTGCCTTCTGACCCTTTCTTTGTTACGCTGAACAAGACCGCGGAAGAGTATTCGCCAACGACGATGTATGACGATTACGCGATCAGCGATGAACTCTTTCACTGGCAGTCGCAGAGCACAACGCCGGCAGACAGTCCGACTGGTCAACGCTACATTCATCACGCCGAGAGATTCCATACTATTCTCCTGTTCGTTCGAGAAGACAGCAGTCGAAATGGCCTTACGATGCCATACACGTTTGTTGGTCCGGTAGACTACGTCAGTCATCAGGGAAGTAGGCCGATGAGCATCATCTGGCGTCTACGATACAAACTCCCGGCTAAGTTGATTCGCAACGTTCGGCGCTTGGCAAACGAATGACTTGCGATGGGAGTTCCATTTCCCTATCTCTATTGGAAATACCGCGTAATCTCGGAGCCGATCCATTTTCCCACCGGGACGGAAACGCCATTCCCGATCATTCGGTAGGCATCGTTATCGCTTCCCACGAAAGTGAATGTGTCAGGGACTCCCTGCAGCCGGGCGTATTCGCGTACCGTGTAAGGCCGCGCGCCGCGCGGAAAGCGTCGATCGGCAACCAGTCTTGTGCTTAAGTCTTTGGAGTAATGCGCAACACAGGTTGGTGCGATGTCTCCGCGTTCTGGATCGCTAATAATCGGTCGATCGCGATATGCCCCGGCGAGGCGACGGCCCACATAGTCAGGGATGTGCGGCGCGGGACCGGGTTCAAGTATTTCTGCCAGCGTGATGGCCCTTTCAGCCCGGGGCTGGCGCCAGCCGAAGCTTCGTCGGCTGCCAATAATGATCAGCCTGTCTCTCTTTTGTGGCAACCAAGTCGAAGACTTCACCGGACAGGCAACATGTACGTAGTAATCCGGCAGCTTCGTCATTGCTTCCATGACGACCGGGAATTTCTTCATGCCGGGAACATTCTCTACCACGTAAAGCTCGGGCCTTCGGATAGCAACATGCCGGAAGAAATGCAGGAACAAATCGTCTCCTGTACGCACCCCGTGAATGTCGGCGATCGGCGAATACTTTGTGCATGGATACGTCGCCACCATTACGTGGCACACCTTTTCAGACTGAACAAGCTTCTTTGTAATGTCACACTGGACGATGTCGTGAGAGAAGTTCCGACGCATGGTGTCGCAACAGAGAGCATCGATCTCAAAGCTTTGCTGCAATGTCAGACCGCCAGCCTGAAGGCCGATGTCCATGAGCCCAGCGCCGGAAAAGTAAGTGTTAGTCAGGATCGGAATCATTTTAGAAGAGACTCAACGGTCAATCCTTCCCGTTAGTTGTGCTTTGAAATCTACCCAGGGCCCCTTCGGTACGCAAGATTGAGATTGACGACGCGACCGCGCCTGCTAGAAAGAGCTCTTGCATCGGCGCGCCCTTTTCTCCTCGCCTCAAGAGAGCGACTTCGCTAAACTGCCGCCATGCCAAAGGCCCCCACCGTCAGATGGACTCGCGAACATTCGCTGATTGCGTTGAACCTTTATGGCAAGCTGCAATTCGGCCAGTTTCACCACAACAACCCGGTAATTATGGATGTAGCTTCAAGAATGGGAAGATCGCCAAGCAGTTTGGCTATGAAGCTGAGCAATCTGGCATCGCTCGATCCAGTACAAGCGGCAAGAGGAATAAAAGGATTGAGTGGGGCAAGCAATCAAGATCGGGCCATGTGGCAAGAGTTTCGCGCTAATTTGGAAACTCTTGGTCCAGAAAGCGAACAGCTTCTACATGACCTTTTCACAACAGACAACGACCGGGAAGTCGATTTCTTAGAGCGCGACCGGATCCGTCTTGAGCCTTCGAGAAGGCAACCCAGCGGCCCGACCGAAACTAGTGTTTCAGTGCGCGCGCGACGTGGCCAACAGTTTTTCCGGCAAACCGTCCTCACTGCTTACGGAATAAGTTGTTGTGTTACTGGCATAAACGTGCCGAGCCTTCTAGTCGCAAGTCATATCAAACCGTGGAGGGGATTTCCGCGTGAGCGGCTGGATCCCAGAAACGGATTGTGTCTCTCAAGTTTGCACGACGCCGCTTTTGATGCGGGGTTAATCACGTTCGATAATAGGCTTCGCATAGTGTTGAGCAAAGAACTGAAACGATATTTTCCACTGCCAACGCTGGAACAGAACTTTGTGCCTTTTGAGGGGTTGCCAATACGCTTGCCGGAGAAACTTGCCGAACCGGCACCGGAATTCGTCCGCTATCACAGGACAAAAATCTTCAGACGGTAATACGTCCTGCCCGTCGGGGAAGCACGATTGACGAAACGAAAGGAGCTGAAGGATGGGAAACGTTAATTACGGACGGTTTATTGCCGGCGCGCTGCTGGCGGCGGTGTTTTATTTCATTGCTGATGGAACTATTCATGGCGCGATACTAGGGAAGTATCACATGGCGGCGATCTCGGGAGCGGGATACCCTCTCAAGCCAGACCCGACTGCTTATGTCTACTTCGCCGTTTTCGATCTGGGTAAGGGGCTGGTCACGATGCTGATTTACGTGGCAGCGCGTGTGCCTTGCGGTCCCGGAGTGAAGACGGCGGTGGTGGCCGGGTTGATAGCGTGGCTGGCAATGGAAGTGTTGCCTTCGATCGAGTGGATGCCGTTTCCTTTCTACGAGAAAAGCTTTTGGGTAAAAGTGATCGCGCTGGAACTCGTGCCAATGGTGATTGGGGCGGTGCTCGGGGCGTGGATATATAAAGAGCCGGTGACAGGTGACGGGTGACAGGTGCCAGGTGCCAGGTGTCAGGTGTCAGATGACTAATCACAAGTCGAAACCGGCGGCAGAAAGAAATTAGCCGCGGATTTGCGCGGATTAACGCGGATCAGACGGCAGAAGGCAGAAGGCAGAAAGCAAACTGAAAAGCTACACAACCAAAGAATCCGCAGATTACGCCGATTACACAGATTCAAAAACTGCAAAACATAACCGGGATCCGCAGTCGGAAAGAACATCCGCAGATTATGAGGATCACTCAGATTCAGAGATTTCTCTGTGAAACCTCTGAGTCCTCTGTGCCTCTGTGGTGAATAACCGTCAAGCAAGAACTCACCACAGAGACACAAAGAGCACAGAGGTCACACAGAGAAATCGAATTTAAGACACCAGCTTATCCAATAAAAGACTTGTCAGCGACATGCTCTAAATGAGAAAGTCTAAGTGCCCGACTTCGGCAACTTACTCACGTTACCCGCCCCGCTCAATCCTAATAGGATATCGACATGCGATTCACTGCAACCAGAATTGTTCTCTTTTCCTGCGTACTATTGGTGGCTGTCGCGCTCAACCTTGCTTGCGCCAGGCTCTCGAGCAGTAATGCGCCAAAGGAGACGCCGCCGCCTGATACGGTAATTGTTTCAAGGTATGGCGATGGGCAGTACACGACAATTGGCGAAGCCCTGAAGAGTGTTAAGCCCGGAATGCGCATTCTCGTTCGCCCCGGTGTTTACAACGAGGCCCTTGTAATAGACAAGCTCGTTGAGATCGTTGCATACCCTCGCAGCGCCGGCGAACAAGTGGTCCTGCAAACGTTGAACTCGTCGAGCATTACGATGCGCACCGATGCGGCTGTCGTGCGCGGCTTGACCATTCGGCATCGGCTGGGCTTCATGGGCGCACTTTATAATCTTCTCGCTGCGAAAAAAGGACCGGCGGTTGAGATCGCGCAAGGAGAGTTGCTGCTCGAAGACTGCGACATCACGTCAAACTCTGTCGCCGGGATCGCGATTCATGGGCTCACAGCTAACCCAATAATCCGCCGCACCAGAATCCACGACGGACGATCAAACGGCGTGTGGGTTTATGCAGGTGGCAAGGGAACGCTGGAAGACTGCGACATCTGGGGCACTGAGTGGGCGGGTGTGCGGATTGAGGGCGCCGGCGATCCAGTCTTGCGGCGATGCAAAGTGCACGATGGAGAGAACGCGGGCGTCGTTGTGACTGATGGCGGTCTGGGAACTTTTGAGGACTGCGAGATTTGGAACAACACCTTTGCGGGCATTGTGAGCCGCAGCGGCAGTAAGCCTGTGGTCCGCCGAACCAGCATTCACCATTCCAAATGGAATGGTGTTTACATTCATCGCGGCAGTTCGGGCACACTAGAAGATTGCCAGATTTTCAACAACGAGAGTGTAGGAGTACAGATTAAGGAGAACAGTACGCCGCTTATCGTGCGCAGTAAGATCTTCAATAACGTGTATTCCGACCTGGAGATTTGCGAAGGCGCCAACCCAACGATCAAAGAGTGTGCAATTTACGGCGGGCAGATGAGCGGCATATTTGTCTACGAGGGCGGGCACGGAACGATAGAGAATTGCGACATCTTCGGTCACGAAAACTACCAGGAGGTGGTAATCAGAGACCAGAGCGACCCAACGCTCGACACGTGCAAGATTCATCACGGAAAGGCCGGCGGCGTTCTTTTGCTCGAAAATGCCGAAGGCACTTTTGAAAACTGCGACATCTTTAACAACGCGTTTTCGGGAGTGTGGATCCGGACAGGCAGCAATCCTACCATCCGAAATTCGAAGATTAACCGGAACGAGGGAGTAGCTGTCTTGTCGGAGGAGAATTCGGCGGGGAGCGTACTGAACTGCGACCTCACGGGCAATGGTCGAGGCTCGTGGAGCGACCTCGCAGGAAGCCAATTGAGTCGCAGCGGAAATATCGAATGACCGTTGTGGGTTGGACACTTAACCCCGACTTGACCTGAACACTAGTGTTTTCGTACTGGCGACAGTTATCTTCACGAATGAAGGTGGCCGTCGCTTTATTGTGGGTGGCGTCAGCATTAAATATGGAAGAGAACTTGGCCTTCGCTCGTCCAAGCAAATGAGTGATGAGAATGCGAGGAGAGTTGTGGTAATGATGACTAAAACTTGTCCAGTAATTGCATTGACTGTAGTGGGCCTGGTCTTCCTGGCAGCTTGTAATGCTGGAGGGGTCAATATCGGCAATGCGCAACGGCCGCCATTTGCGGCGGCGCCAGGGTCGCCGATTGCAGTTGCGGGTGGCCCAGGCGACGTGCTTGTCGGCGATATGAATAACGACGGCAATCCTGACCTCGTGGTTGCCTGCGCAGAAAGTCGCACCATTGTTGTTCTGATCGGCAATGGAAACAGGAGTGGAGACAGGAGCAGAAGCGGGATTGTAGAGAGGAGCGGAAATAGGAATAGTGGAGACAGGGAGGGACCAGGAAACAGCGCCGCTAGCGATGGCCCGGAGAGTAATGGAGCAGATAAGAGTAGCGCTGGCAACAATAGCTTTGAACTATTCCGCGTCACGCCGGCCAGCACACGCTCAGTGGCCGAGAGTCCCGGGGACATGGTCCTTGGTGACGTTAACAGCGATGGCAACCTGGATTTCGCTTTCGTCAGTCACGATAGTTACGACGTGACGTTATTGTTGGGCGATGGCAAAGGCGCGCTGTCGCCGGCGAAGAATTCCCCGATCGTGATGAAGCAAGGGCAGCACCCGCACACCCACGGTCTGGGAATCGGCGATCTAAACGGCGATGGCAAACTCGATCTCGCCACCGTTAACAATTCAGACAACGATGTCTCAGTCGCATTCGGCGACGGGCGTGGCAACTTCACCATCGCTCCCAGCTCACCTTTTCCGGTTGGTCCCAGCCCGTATCCGCTGGCGCTCGGTGACGTCAACAATGACGGGCGGCTCGACATCGTCGCGACCACAACTGCCACCGGACCCTTGAGAAGACAACAACTGCCTTTCAGTCGCGCGTTGACGTTGCTGCTGAACGACGGGCGCGGCGGCTTTCGAAAAACTGAGTTGCCGCTGCGTACCGGTCAGCCCTGGAGTGTGGCCATCGGCGATGTGAACGGCGATCGCAAACCGGATCTTGTCGCTACTCATCACGAACAAACCGAATTGACATTGCTGCTCGGCGATGGCCGAGGCGGTTTTACGGAAGCCGCCGGCTCGCCGTTCAACTTTGGCCGCGGCTTTCAAATCGCTCTCGCGGATGTGAATCGTGATGGCTACCTGGATGCGGTTGCGGCAGCGGGCAATGTCGTGCGCATCGCTCTCGGTGATGGGCACGGAAACTTTAAGCCCGCACTCGAACCATTTCCAATCGGGGCAGGAAGTTGGAACCTGGCCGTGAGCGATGTAAACAAGGACGGCAAAGTCGACCTGGTTACGGGCAATTCGGAGAGTAATACGGTGAGCGTGTTGCTGGGCCAATGAAATTGGCAACCGGACACCGAGAATCGGGAACGGTAAACCGGGAACCGGGAACCGGGAACCGGAAACGGTAAATAGCAAACAGGAAACAGAAGCGGGCTGCCCGCGTGGGGACATCAGGCCGCAGCGCCGCGAACCGAGGAAAGCATGTGGTAAAATTCAGTAATCCAGGATCAGTAGTCAGTAGCAGTAACCCAAGAGTGTCAGCATGCGCGATTGGCGCTTATAATCGACAAAGGAGGATAGTCAACTCATGGCGACAACCGCTGATAAGCTCGCGTCCGAAATCCGCGCTTTAACGGATCCAGAAAAGCTCCGTTTGATGGAGGCGATTCTCACTGACCTGGACAAACCCGATCCTGAGATTGATGGCATCTGGGCTGAAGAAGCTCGGAAGCGGTGGGAGGCTTACAAGTCCGGTCGGATTCCCACGGTTTCTTACGAAGATGTGATGGCCAAATATAGGCGCTAGAATCAAAAGCCGTAAATCGTGAATCGTAAATCGTAAATAGAACGGCAAACGGTAAACAGTAAACAGCGAACAGCCGATCGTAATCAGCTACAATCCCTAAAATCGCAACACATACTTCAATCGTGAGGAGATAAATTTCTCTATGCGTCGCTTTGTCATCGTAACTTCCAAACCCCTTCACGACCTTCATAACCGTTTACAGCTTCAACATTCACTGCTTCAAAGTGCTGCAGTTCGTCTTGCTCGACTCCATTTGGTGCTGCTTTTTATTATCGCTGTTGTTGGCTTGGCGGCAGTGCTGTTTTTAGTGCCTCAGCCTTCTACCTTGGCGCGGAGTTCCGCGTTGGCGCAGGAAGAGAAGCGCGCGGAGCGTGAGGCGGCGCAGCGCGCGAAAGCGGAAGCCGCGGCGAAGCAGCAGGCGTCACCGGAAGCGAGCCCGCAAGCGTCACCCGAAGCAGCAGGAGCGGTGAAAGATGAAAAAAAGCCCGGTGAAGAAGATGACAGCAAACCAAAGGACCCGATGTCTTCGCCGACGTTCAATGGCTTGAAGTTTCGATCGATTGGACCAGCATTCACTTCCGGTCGTGTGATTGGTTTTGCAGTTGATCCCAACAATTCGGCGCGCTATTACGCGGCCTCGGCGTCGGGCGGCGTTTGGAAAACAATCAACAATGGCGCTACCTGGACGCCGGTGTTCGACAAAGAAGGTTCGTATTCCATTGGCGCCATCGCGCTCGATCCGAAAAATCCGCTAACGGTTTGGGTAGGCAGCGGCGAAAACAACAGCCAGCGCAGCGTGTCGTACGGCAATGGCGTTTATCGTTCCGATGATGGCGGCAAGAGTTGGAAGAACCTCGGGCTAAAGAGTTCCGAACACATCGGCCGCATTGCCATCGATCCGAAAGACTCAAACACAGTTTACGTTGCGGCGCAGGGACCGCTCTGGGGACCGGGCGGCGATCGCGGTCTGTACAAAACCACCGACAACGGCAAGACCTGGAAAAAGATTCTTTCGATCAGCGACAACACCGGCGTCACTGAGATCGTCATCGACCAGCAGAATCCCGACACGCTTTACGCGGCCGCCTATCAACGCCGACGGCATATGTGGACCTTGATCAACGGCGGACCGGAAAGCGCGATCTATAAATCGACGGATGCCGGCGCAACGTGGAACAAACTGAAAGCCGGCTTACCAACCACTGATTTGGGCCGCGTTGGCCTGGCAATTTCGCCGGTCGATTCGAATGTGATCTACGCCACGGTGGAAGCCGCTGATAAGAAAGGCGGAATCTTCCGTTCAAACGATCGCGGCGGCAGTTGGGAACGCCGCAATGAGTTTGACGCAACTGCGATGTATTACGCGCGCATCGTGGCCGATCCAAAAAACGTCGATCGCGTTTATGTGATGAACGTCTTCCTGATGGTCTCCGACGATGGCGGCAAAACTTTGCGGCGGCTCGGCGAGAAATCAAAACATGTGGACAACCATGACATCTGGATAGATCCCAACGACACTGATCATTATCTGGTTGGCTGCGATGGCGGCGTCTACGAAAGCCACGACCGCGGCGTGAATTGGGAATTCAAACGCAACCTGCCCATCACGCAGTTTTACGACGTAACCACTGACAACGATAAGCCGTTTTATAATGTCTATGGCGGCGCGCAGGACAACTTTAATGTTGGTGGTCCTTCGCGCACGCGCAGCGCGTCGGGCATTACCAATGCAGATTGGTTTGTGACGCTGGGCGGCGACGGGTTTCGCACGCAAGTGGATCCGGAAGATCCGAACACGGTCTATTCCGAATACCAGAACGGCGTGCTTTATCGCTTTGATAAACGCACCGGCGAGCGTCTGGGCATTCAGCCGGTGGTCGGGCGCGGCGAAGATCCGTTGCGCTGGAATTGGGATTCACCTTTCATCATCAGCCCGCATCTGCACACGCGCATCTATTTCGCCGCCGACAAACTCTTTCGCAGCGATGATCGCGGCGATAGCTGGACCGTAATTAGCGGGCAACTTTCGCGCGGGCTGGATCGCGACAAACTGCCGGTGATGGGAAGGATCTGGAGCATGGATGCGGTGGCAAAGAATGCTTCAACAGCGTTCTTTGGTAACGCCTCGGCGCTGACTGAATCGCCGAAGAAAGACGGCTTGATCTACGTCGGTACGGACGACGGCTTGATTCAGGTTACTGAAGATGGCGGCAAAAACTGGCGGCGGCTGGAAAAATTTCCTGGCGTCGCCGACATGTCATACGTGAGTCGCATCGCGGCTTCGAATCACGATGCCAACACTGTCTACGCGGCGTTTGATAATCATCAGAATGCAGACTTCAAACCGTATCTTTTGAAGAGCACGAACGCGGGACGCACCTGGGTCTCGATTGCCGGCAACCTGCCGAAGAATGGACCAGTGTGGGCCATCGCCGAAGATCACGTGAATTCAAATCTTTTGTTTGCGGGCACCGAGTTTGGTTTGTTCTTTTCAATTGACGGCGGACAGAAATGGATTCAACTCAAGGGCGGACTGCCGACCATCGCGGTGCGCGACATTAACATCCAGAAACGCGAAAACGATCTGGTGCTCGGCACGTTTGGGCGGGGCATTTACATTCTTGACGATTACACGGCGCTGCGCTCGCTGACTCCGGAAATGCTGAAGCAGGAGGCGCTCACTTTTCCGGTGGAAGACGCGTTGATGTACATCCAGTCGCAGCCGCTGGGCGGGCGTGGCAAGAGTTTCCAGGGCGAGTCGTTTTACACTGCTGAGAATCCGCCATTCGGCGCGACCTTTACTTACTATTTGAAGGAAGAATTGAAGAC
>Ga0184619_10000609_pt1 | contig 12187 bp, 11 predicted proteins | sample PLM0_60_b1_FD_133146 | JGI IMG/M metagenome (GOLD analysis project Ga0184619, IMG submission 133146) | Groundwater sediment microbial communities from an aquifer in East River, Colorado, USA - PLM0_60_b1 | ecosystem: Environmental > Terrestrial > Soil > Riparian zone | place: USA: East River...
CCTCGACCTTCTTCTGCGCGTTCTCGATCTGGCGCGAAAGGAGGCTTGCCTCCATCGGCTGGTCGTCCGGCACCTTGAAGCGTTCCATGATGTTGTGGATCCGGTCGCCCGCGAACAGGCGCACAAGATCGTCCTGGCCGGACAGGTAGAAGCGTGTCAGCCCCGGGTCGCCCTGGCGGCCCGAACGGCCGCGGAGCTGGTTGTCGATCCGCCGCGCTTCGTGGCGCTCCGTGCCGAGCACGTAGAGGCCGCCGAGCTCCGTCACCCCCTCGCCGAGCTTGATGTCGACGCCTCGCCCGGCCATGTTGGTCGCGATCGTGACCGCGCCGGGCTCACCCGCGTCCTTGATGATCTCGCCCTCTCGCTCGTGCTCCTTCGCGTTCAGGACGTTGTGTGGGATCCCGCGGCGCTGCAGCAACTGGGAGAGGTACTCGGAAGTTTCGACGGCGATCGTGCCGACGAGGACCGGCTGCCCTTTCTCATAGCGGCCGGCGAGGTCGTCGACGACGGCGTCGAACTTCGCTTCCTTCGTCTTGAAGATGTAGTCGTTCTCGTCGGCGCGCGCGACCGCGACGTTGGTCGGGATCTCGACCACGTGCAGGCCGTAGATCTCGACGAACTCTTTCTCCTCGGTCTTGGCGGTACCGGTCATGCCGCCGAGCTTCTCGTAGAGGCGGAAGTAGTTCTGCAGCGTGATCGTCGCCAGGGTGACGTTCTCCTCCTGGATCCGCACGCCCTCCTTCGCCTCGACGGCCTGGTGCAAGCCCTCGCTCCAGCGGCGCCCTTCCATGATCCGGCCGGTGAACTCGTCGACGATCTTGACCTCACCGTCCTGGACGACGTAGTCGACGTCGCGCTGGAAGAGCGACTGCGCCTTCAGTGCCTGGATCATGTGGTTGACGAGCTGCGAGTTACGGGGGTCGTAGAGGTTGTCGATACCGAGCGCGCGCTCGAACTTGTCGACGCCGTCCTCGGTCGGCGCGATCGTCTTGTGTTTCTCGTCGTATTCGTAGTCGGCGTCCTCCGCCTGGCCCTTTCGCAGCGGGTCGTGCGGGACGGCCCGCAGCGTCTTGGCGATGCGCGCGAAGTCGAAGTAGATGTTTGCGGCGGTCTCCGGCTCACCGGAGATGATCAGCGGCGTTCGCGCTTCGTCGATCAGGAACGAGTCGACCTCGTCCACGATTCCATAGCTGTGGCCCCGCTGGACGACGCCCTCGAGCGAGACGGCCATGTTGTCGCGTAGATAGTCGAACCCGAACTCCGAGTTCGTGCCGTAGGTGATGTCGGCGTCGTAGGCTTCCTTGCGCTCCGAGAACGCCATCATGTTCTCGATGTGGGCGGCGCGCATCCCGAGCTTCTCGTAGACAGGCCCCATCCAGCCGGCGTCGCGCTTGGCCAGATAGTCGTTGACGGTGACGAGGTGAACACCGTTGCCTGCCAGCGCATTCAGGTAGAGCGGCTGGGTCGCAACGAGTGTCTTTCCTTCACCGGTCTTCATCTCGGCGATGTCCCCCTCGTGGAGGACGATTCCGCCCATCACCTGGACGTCGAAGGGACGCTGGCCGAGCGCGCGTTTCGCGGCCTCGCGGACCGCCGCGTAGACCTCGAACAGCAGTTCCTCGAGCGTCTCGCCGTTCTCGAGCCGCTGCTTGAACTCCGCCGTCTTGCCTGCAAGCTGCTCATCGGAGAGCCGCTCGAAGTCGGGCTCCAGGGTCGCGACGTACTCGGCCTGGCCCTGCAGGCGCTTGAGCCGCCGGCCTTCGCCAAGACGGAGGACTTTTTCGAGGCTGCCTAGATCCTGGGCCATTGGATACCTAGGGTAGCCGCTCGAAGGCGCTCGCTTGCCACGCTTTCTGCGACCAATTTCATAGCGCTGCTACCCGCACCTCCCAGAGATCGGCATCCAGGCGTTCGGCATGAACCACGAAGGAGCTCCCGGCGGCCTCGCCGAGGTGCTCGAGGGCCGGAATGGTGCCGAATGCCGGCATTCCGTCGACGCGCAGAGTCTTGCCGTCGGGCGTCTGCGTCAATTCGAGCCGCTCGCCCTGCGCGTCGAAGCGCGCGACCTCGATCCGGCGGGCCGAGACCGCCCAAAGGGCTTCGGTCTGTCGGGCGCCGTTCGCCCTGTACGGGGGCGTGAGACGCTCTTCAATTGCCGCCGCGAGCGGGTCGAGCGCCGCGTCGCCCTGCTCGTCCTCGACCAGAAGTGAGCCGTCCGGAAGACCGACGAAGTCGACGTGGTCTCCCTCGACTTCAGGTGCCTCGGCGACGACCACCACGTCCCACTCCCGCGGCCGCGCGACGCCGTGGATCCCGACCTCGCCCCAACGCGGGCGAGTGTCCTCCGGCCCTGGGCCCGGGGCCTCGAGCCCGCCCTGGCGCGCAAGCCGCTCGTGCAGGCTCTCGCGCTTAAAGAGGCCCACCTTACTCCGGCTCGATCAGGCCGTAGCCGCCCTTGTCTCGGCGGTAGACGACGCTGATCTCGTTGGATTCGTCGTTGCGGAAGACGAAAAAGTCATGGCTGACGAGCTCGAGCTGCAGGGCTGCCTCCTCGGGGCTCATCGGCTTGACGGCGAACTGCTTGGTCCTGACGATCTCGGGGTCTTCCATCGGCATCTCGATCCCTTCAGGGGGAGGAGTCCCGCCGCGGGCGTGGCGACGGTCCTTTCTCTTCTCTCGGTAGCGCGTGACCTGGCGCTCGAGCTTGTCGACGAGCTGGTCGATCGCCGAGCGCATGTCGGAGGAGCGCTCCTTCGCCCGCAGCACGGGCCCCTTCGTCCAGACGGTCGCCTCGGCAATTTGACCGTTCTTGATCGAAGGATTGCGCTCAGCCGAGAGCTCCAGCTCGATCTCCGGATCCGGCAGCTGCCGCTCGAGCTTACCGAGCTTTTTCTCGGCGTACGAACGGATCGCGTCGCTGACCTCGACCCCACGGCCCTTCACGCGCAGTTGCATCTCCTTTCAATTTAACGAACAACACGTATCGAGAGAAACGCTGATCGCATTTCTCTCGAGCGGGCCAGTCCCATCGCTCCCTGGGGAGATGGATCAACGAACTACGCGGGCGAAGGTGATCACCTCGACCTGCCTTGCTCCCGCCTTGCGCAGTGCCGATGCGGCTGCAGTCGCGGTTGCTCCGCTCGTGTAGACGTCGTCGACGAGCACGACCGCCCCGGTCGTCTTCGCCGAGACGAAGACGCCTGCGACATTCCGCCGGCGCTCGTCACGCGACAGGCCCCGCTGCGGCCTCGTCACGCGCGGACGCTGCAGGAGCGGTCGAACCGGCAGCTCCCAGTGGCGGGAGAGCAGCTCGGCCAGCCGACGTGGGGGCTCGTGCCCGCGGCGCAGACCGCGGTCGGCGTCGGCAGGGACGAAGGTCAAAAGCGGCGCCTTCGGCGGCGGGACGACCTCGAGGACGAGCTCGGCTGCGGTTTCGGCGAGCCGACGCAGGCCGCGCTCCTTCCAGGCGGCGACGAAGGATCGAACGCCGTCGTCGTAGGCGACCGCCGCGCATGCGCTCGCGAAGGCGATCCGCCGGCCCGCGCATTCGCGGCAGCGTCGAACCGGCCAGGCAGTCGGCGCCCCGCAACGCTCGCAGAGCGGCGGTGTCAGCCTGGGCAGCTGCGCCACGCAGCCCGGGCAGAGCTGTGTGCCGGCGCACAGGCAGACGACGCAGCGCTGCGGCAGCAGCAGGTCGAGCACGGTCCGACGCTAGGGGCGGAGGGCGCACGGCTGTGTGTCAGCTCTGGGCCGGGTCTGCGAACTCGCGGTCGGCCTGCTCGAGCGTCTCGGGCGAGCCGATGTCGTACCAGCGGCCGGGAACGGTCCACGTGTAGACGGGCAGGCGCGGATAAAGCCACTGGACGAGCCGACCGGGCTGGTCGGCGTTGTTCCCCTCGGCGACGTAGTCGTGGATCAGCGGCAGCACGGAGCGCGGGTAGAAGTAGAGCGCGATCCCGGCCAGAGTCGTCTCTGGCTCCACCGGCTTCTCCTCGAAGGCGACGATCCGTCCTTCATCGTCCGTCGTGATTGCGCTGTAGCGCTTGACCGCCTCCGGATCGCCGACGTCGTGAACGCCGATCACGGGCGCCTGCTTCGCGAGCCCCAGGCGGGCGAAATCGGCGAGATCCGCCTCGCTGAAGATGCTGTCGCCCGCCGCCACGAGCAGGTCCTCGTCGACGCCCTCTCGCCTGATCACCAGCTCGAGATCGCCGATTGCCCCGAGCTTGTCCTCGTCGCTCGTCGTGCCGTCATCGACAACCGTGACGGCGAACTCGCCCTCCCAGCCGTCGGCGAACTCGCGAAACCGCTCAGCGAACTTCGCGTTCGTGACGACGTAGACCTGCTCGAGCAAGGCGATCTCCGCGAGCTGAGCGAGCAGCCGCTCGAGGATGGGGCGCCCCCCCACCTCGAGCAGCGGCTTCGGCGTCTCGAGCGTAAGCGGGTAAAGCCGAGTGGCGTATCCCGCCGCGAGAACAATTGCCTTCACTCTGTTCTACCGAGCGAAGCGAAGGTACGAGCCGGCCAGCGGGAAAATGCGCAGGATTTTCCCGCTCATGTTCCCTCGTCCCAGGACGCGAGGTATTTCGCCTGCTCGTCGGTGAGCTTGTCGATCTCGATGCCCATCGTCTCGAGCTTGAGGCGTGCGATCTCGTCGTCGATCTCGGCGGGAACCGGATAGACCTTCCGCTCGAGGCTGGCGGCGTTCGCGACCACGTACTCCGACGCCAGCGCCTGATTGGCGAAGGACATGTCCATCACAGCCGCGGGGTGCCCCTCGGCCGAGGAGAGGTTGACCAGCCGGCCATCCGCGACGAGGTAGAGCCTGCGGCCGTCCTCGAGCTCGAACTCCTCGACGAACTCGCGCGCCTTACGCGTCTCGGTCGCGAGCTGGCGCAGCGCCGGAATTTCGATCTCGACGTTGAAGTGGCCGGTGTTCGCGAGGATCGCGCCGTCCTTCATCCGTGACATGTGCGCCTGTGTGATCACCGACTTGTCGCCGGTAGCGGTGCAAAAGATGTCGCCGATCTCGGCGGCCTTCTCCATCGGCAGCACCTCGAACCCGTCCATCGCCGCTTCGAGTGCGCTCACGGGATCGACCTCGGTCACGACCACGTGCGCCCCCATGCCACGCGCGCGCATCGAGACGCCCTTGCCTACCCAGCCGTAGCCGGCGACGACGAAGGTGCGGCCGGCGAGCAGCACGTTGGTCGCGCGGATGATTCCGTCGATCGTCGACTGCCCGGTGCCGTAGCGGTTGTCGAACATGTGCTTCGTCTTCGCATCGTTCACCGCGATCACCGGAAACCCGAGCGCACCGTCGCGCTCGAGCGCCTTGAGCCGGATGACGCCGGTGGTCGTCTCCTCCATGCCGCCGAGGATGTCGCCGAGCTGCTCGCGGCGGTGTGAGTGCAGGACGCCGATCACGTCGGCGCCGTCGTCCATCGTCAGCTGCGGCTTGTGGTCGACCGCGGCCTCGATGTGCCGGTAGTAGGTGTCGTTGTCCTCGCCCTTGATCGCGAAGACCGCGATGTCGAACTCCTCGACCATTGCCGCGGCGACGTCGTCCTGCGTCGAGAGCGGGTTGGAGGCGCAAAGAACGATGTCGGCGCCGCCGGCCTTGAGCGTGCGCATCAGATTCGCGGTCTCGCTGGTCACGTGCAAGCACGCGGCGACGCGATAGCCGGCGAGCGGCTGCTCCGCCTCGAAACGGTCGCGGATCGCGGCCAGGACCGGCATCTGCCGGTCTGCCCACGCGATCCTGCGGATCCCCTCGGGCGCCAGGGACAGGTCTTTCACGTCATGACGCTTGGTGGTTGCCATTCAGTCCTCTCGTTGTTGTTGTCAGGAGCAAGGAGGGCTAGGCGACGAGCAGCCGCTCGTGCTTGCGCTGCTCCCAGTCGAGGGCCAAGAGCTGCGTGCCGGCCAGCCAGGTCTCGACCGCAGTTTGCAGGGCAGGCTCCTGTTGAAGCCTGATCGTGAAGGCGAGGTCGTCGATGCCGACGCCGAACCGGCGCCGTAGCTCGCTCAACGAACGGAGCTGGTTGACCTCGAGCAGGCCGTACCGGCGGTATCCGCTCGGACTTCGGGCAGGCACGACAAGCCCGGCGCGCTCGAGATAGCGAAGCATTCTGGGCGACCAACCGGTGCGCGCAGCGGCTGCGCCGATCGTCAGCAGGTCCATCGGCCCAACGTTAACAGAGATGTGTCAGGCTTCGGACGTTCCCTCGCGACCGTACTCGTCCTCGAGTCGAACGATGTCGTCCAACTGCGGGGTCGAGACCTCGAGGATTCTCGTGTCCTCGACGGCGCGAAGCCGGTGAACCGTGCCGGGCGGGAAGTGGAACGCGGCGCCCGGGCCGACGATCTCGTTCTGGGTCACGGCCTGCCCTACCCCGCCCAGTTCGAGCTCGGCTCGGCCCTCGAGGATGTACCAGCTCTCGTCCTTTTCGTTGTGGAACTGGAGGCTGATTGCGTGGCCAGCCCGCACGAAGAGGATCTTCCCTGCGTAGGCCTCGGACTTGGCCCAGATCAACTCGTAGCCCCACGGCTTGTCGACGTGATCGGGCTGAAAAGAGAAGCTGTCCAAATTCTTGACGTTCGGCGACGAAAGCGGCCCGTCCACGGCCAGGCGATCCTACGATGCCGTGGCAAGCGACTCAAACGGCCTCGGTCGGACGGAGACGGCACTGCAAGCGGTGCCTCAGCCCTCCAGCCACTCCGGGTGCTCGCCGACGTACCCTTCCGCGCGCCTCAGGTCCTTCGGAGTGTTGACGGTCAGCCACAGGCCGTCGTGCCGGAAGGCTCCCAGCCGTCCCTCGGCGGCGAGCTCCGGGAACGTCGTCGATTCGTGGTCTCCTCGCTCGGGGAAACGCTCGAGCGCGCCAGCGCCGAGCACGTAGACCCCACAGCTGACCCAGCATTCGATCGTGCCGCCCTCCGCAAAACCGGTGACTCGGTCGCCGTCCAGCTCGACGACCCCAAACGGTGATTTCGGCCGCGCCACGGTGATCGTCGCAACGGCGCGGCCGCTGCGGTGCCGCTCGAGCAGGGCGGCAAAGTCGACGTCCAGCAGCTCGTCGCCGTTCAAGGCGAAGAAGTCCCCGCCGTCCCGCCGCTCGTTGGCGGCGTAGCGAATTCCACCCCCCCGCCCTAGCCGCTCCGGCTCTTCGGCGATCGCAATCTCGGCACCGAGCCCCGAGAGAGCCGCCTCGAATGCGCCGCCTGTGCCGGCCGCGCAGCTGACGATCACCCGGTCGATGCCGGCACTGACGAGTCGACCAATCTGCCACCCGGCGAGCGGCCTCCCCGCCACGAGGACAAGCGGCTTCGGCAACCCGCCCGACGAATCGCCGAGGCGCTCGGCCTTCCCGCCCGCCAGGATGATCGCCTCCACGCCTCCACTATTCCCGCGAAGAATGCTCCGCACTTTCCGCAGAGCTGGTTTCTCGCCTCGCCGGCTCATCCGTCTGCGGAAGCTCGGACAGCAGCGACGAGGCGCGCCCGATGCCCTCATACGTGAAGCCAACGGAGCGAGCGGCCTCGGGGTCGAGCAGATTGCGACCGTCGATGATCAGCGGGCGACGCATTGCGTCGCGGATCTCGGGCGAGGCGAGGGAGCGAAACTCGTCCCATTCCGTCACGATCACGGCCGCGTCGGCGTCCCGGACCGCTTCCGCCACGCTTTTGGACGTCGTCATGCCGCTGACCAGGTCGCCCGGCTTCGCAACCGGGTCGTATGCGCGCACCTCTGCACCCTCGGCCAGGAGCCTCGAAGCGAGGACGATCGAGGGCGCCTCGCGCATGTCGTCGGTGTTCGCCTTGAAGGCGAGACCGAGCAGCGCGATCCGCTTGCCGCGGAGCCGCCCGAGATGCTTCTGGAGCTTGTTGATCACGCGGCGCTTCTGCAGCTCGTTGACCTCGATGACCGCCGAGAGCAGCTGGAAGTGGTAACCCGAGTTCGAGGCGAGCTGCTTCAGGGCGGAGGCGTCCTTGGGAAAGCAGGAGCCGCCGTAACCGACGCCCGCCTTGAGAAAGTGCGGCCCGAGCCGGTGGTCGAGGCCGACACCCTCGGCGACCTTCTCGACGTCGGCGCCCGTAACCTCGCAGACGTTCGCGATCTCGTTGATGAAGCTGATCCGCGTGGCGAGGAAGGCGTTTGCGGCGAGCTTGATCATCTCGGCGGAGGCCACGTCGGCGCGCACGATCGGCGCCTCGAGCTTTTCGTACAGCGCTGCAACACGGTCGCCGTCGGCCTCGGCGAAGGAGCCGACCACGACACGATCAGGATGGAGGAAGTCGTTGACTGCTCCCCCTTCGGCGAGGAACTCCGGGTTCGAGACGTAGCCGACATCACTGCGTCCTCGCGCCTCCAGCGCCGCGCGAACTTTCTCGCCAGTGCCCACGGGAACGGTGCTTTTCATGACCAGAATCGGGCGACGCTCCAGCTGCGGAAGCTCGTCGATGACAGTCCAGACCCGAGAGAGGTCGGCGTCGCCAGAGTATGTGGGCGGCGTGTCGACGCAGACGAACAAGAGCTCCGCCGCCTCGGCGGCCTCGGCGGCGTCGAGCGTGAACGTCAACCGCTCGCCGTTTCGTTCGACAAGCTCGGCGAGCTCCGGCTCGAAGAAGCTCAGCTTGCCGGCCCGCAGCCGCTCGATCTTCTCGGGCACCACGTCGCGAATGACGACCTCATGCCCGAGCTCGGCGAAGCAGGCGCCCGTGACCAGGCCGACCCAGCCGGCCCCGAAGATCGCCAGCGGCTCCTTCCGCCCCTCGTTCACGCGCGTCAGCCTAGAGGACGCAGCCCGCGGGCGATCGCGATCATTGTCTCGTTCGAGAGCGAGTCGATCAGCGTGTTCACGACCCAGTACGTCGCGCCGTGCTCGCGCAACACCACCATGTGCAGGTGCGAGCCGGAGTAGAAGAACTCGAACGTCCGGTGACCGAAGTGGCGGATGAAGTTCTTTTCCGAGAGCGCAGGCGCGCTCGACCAGTTCGTCTCCTGAATCCCCCAGTACTCGCCGGGCGCACCGGTGCCGAACACGAGCCGCACGGCCTTGTGCCCGGAGATCGTGTAGACACGGGGATTCGGCTGCTCGTAGTCGACCCGCGAACCACGCTCGATCACAGCCGGGTACTCGACCTTGAACGGGACCTTGCGCTTGATCCCGCGCATCAGCGAGCGGGTCGCGGTGGGGAGGAAGCTCGTCTGCGGCGCCTGGTGCCGCAGGGTCTGCGTCACAGGGCTCGCGCCCACCAGCGACCCCTGGTACGACTTGCCCACGACGGCAACGAGCATTGCCCCGTTTGCGTATGGCCGGAACCTCGGCGTCAGTGGGCCGATCGAGGTGTTGCTGAACAGCTTCGCGACCTGGCGCGCCGCCGCCTTGGACCTTGCCCGCGCGGCGTCGTAGAAGAGACGCGTTCGGGAGTGGTTCCAGCCGTCCGGTGAGTCGGCCTGCAGCGAGTCAGGCGGCTGCAGGATCTGGTAGCCGCGCTGCTTCAGCTGGTTGCCGGCAACGGCTGCAGCGCCCGTGACGCCGTTCCCGTTCAGAACGGTGACGAAGATGGACGACGGCTTGATGCCGGTGATCTTCGGCTTGTACTTCTCGTTCAGCGCCGCCGCGTTTGCCTTTTCGGGCGCAGCGACGTCCGGGTTCATGAACTGATTGACCGCGTCGGTGATGTTCTGCGGCGCCGTCGTCACGTCGGTCTGGCCCTCGAGTCCCTGGATCCGGACCTGGACGAAGTGGCCGCCCGGAAGGCCATGGAAAAAGAGGGCGTAGTTCACCATCGTCGAGAGATCGACGCCGCGGCCACCCGAGCGGCCGACCTCGACGTTCTGCTTGATCGCCTTCAACAGTCCCGGAACGTGGAACTTGGAGAAGCGCGCCATCTGCTCCTTCGCTGCGCGCACGAACATCTGCTGCCGCGCGACGCGATAGAAGTCGGAGTCCGTGTGCCGGTAGCGGACGAAGTCGAGCGCCTGCTTGCCGTTCAGCTTCTGGTAGCCCGGCTCGAGGTTGATCGCCGCGAAGCCGGTCGGGCCGGTGTGGTTGTTGAAGTAGCGCCGATCGACATCGATGTAGACGCCGCCGAGCTTGTTCACGACCTGGATGAAGCCGACGAAGTTGACGTTGATCAGGTAGTTGATCGGGATGTTCGTCAGCGCCTTGACGGTCTCGAGCGGACCGCTCGGGCCGCAGGTCGCGTAAGCGGCGTTGATCTTGGCAACGAAGGTTCCCCGGCCTGGACAGTGGATCTCGACGCTGAGGTCGCGTGGGAACGACAGCATCGAGACCGTGTGGGTCGACGGATCGGTACGGATCAGCATCAGCGTGTCCGAGCGGCCCGGGTCCTTGCCGTCGACGTAGCGGTGATCGGAGCCCATCACCAGGGCGACCGCCGGCTTGTCGGGCGAGACGTAGTCGAGCTGCTTGGCAGCGCGCTTCATCGCGCGCGAGTGCGGGCTGGTTGCCTGCGCGAAGTCGTGCCCGTAGAGATAGAGACCGCCCGCAGCCCCACCGGCCACCATCAGGGCAAGCAGGAAGACCCAGAACAGGAAGGTTCCGAGGCGCCGGCCCCAACTTCGCCGAGGCGCGACCGGCTGCCGGTAGCGCGCGACCGGCGTCAGCGCGCCGGGCGGCAGGCTGACATGACCGTTGCCATTCGCGCCGGCTCCGCGCCCGATTCCTCTTTTGAGTGTGGTTCGCACTGTCCCTAGATGCGCAAAAGCGCCTTGAAGGCGCCCGCCGGCCGATGAGGATAGCCGAGCTTCCCGCTAGGAAGTCGCAGCTCCTGCATGAGCCTTCTCGACCGCCTCCTCGGCGAGCTTCGTGCCCTCGACCATGTTCTTGAGCTTCTCGTAAGCAACCTCCCAGCTGCGCGTGCGCAGACCGCAGTCCGGGCAGACGTGAATTCGCTCAGGGTCGCCAAAGACCTCCACGGCGTAGAGGATCCGGTCGCGGACGAGCTCGGGTGACTCGATGAAGTCCGTGTGGATGTCGAGCACACCGAGGCCGAGGATCGGGTCGTACGGCAGGTCGCGGAACTTCGAGATCACCTCATACCCGGGCCGGTCGGCGCCCGATGTTCCGAGCTCGCGGCTGTCGTAGTTAGCGAAGCCGACGCAGAACTGGCGGCAACCGTGCATCTGCTCGATCGCCGGGAAGAAGAGGTCGTAGTCCGAGAAGCAGAGGTGAGTCGAAAAGAAGCAATCAAGGCCTTCGACGCTGGCGTTGAAGCTCTCGACGAAGATGTCGAGCTCGTCCGCCTCGGTCGAGGCTCCCGGCTCGTCGATCTGGATCCACTTGGCCCCCATCTCGATCAGCGATTCGAGATTCGGCCGGATCACGTTTCGGGCGAGGTCGTTTGCAAACTCGCGCCGCGCCGCTAGCTCCTCGCTGCGGCTGTGGCCTGCGCCGATACGGCCCGTCTGCGGCCCGTAGTGCTCGTCGTAGGACCAGATCGCGATCGTGTAGGCGCCGGTGACAGGGATCTTCAGGTCGTGGTTCGCGACCGACTGGAGGAAGCGGAATTCGTCGTTGTGGTAGGGCTCGCGCAGGGACGGCTCCGAGGTCACGGCCGACTTGGCGTAGTACTTGTTGTCGAAGCTGCGCACGATCCCTCGCGGCTCGAACCCGTCGGAGTGCGCAACCGCCCAGGCATACATCTCCGTGCGCCGCTGCTCGCCGTCGTAGACGACCTCCAGGCCGGCGCTCTCAAGCAGCCGAAGCGCGTAGCGGCTGGCCCAGCGGCCAAGCTCGTCGCTGTCGAGGTCGCCGACTGCGTTCGCGCGTTGCAGGGTCTCGACGAGCTCTTCGTGGCCGTCGACGCCCAGCTTGTCGCCCCAACTGCGCGCATGGTCGACGTCGCTCTCGCCGAGCGGCGAGCCGGCGGACGCCTTGACAAGCCACGGCGGCTTCGCGAGCGAGCCGATTTCATGCGTCAGGAGTTTCATGCCGCTGCCTGCACGCTAGCGGTCTTCGCCTTGCCGAGGAGGAGCACCTTTTCGCGCGCGATCCGCTCGGAGACGAACTGGAGGTCGCCGTTCGGGACGAGCGCGATCTGCTCGATCTCCTGCTCGTTCCGGAGGCGTTCCGCAAACAGGGCAAGTTCGCGCGCATCCTCGATCGTCGAGCTGCGGGCATCGACGACACCGGCGAGGAGGAGCTTGTCGAAGCCC
>Ga0184619_10000610_pt1 | contig 12183 bp, 10 predicted proteins | sample PLM0_60_b1_FD_133146 | JGI IMG/M metagenome (GOLD analysis project Ga0184619, IMG submission 133146) | Groundwater sediment microbial communities from an aquifer in East River, Colorado, USA - PLM0_60_b1 | ecosystem: Environmental > Terrestrial > Soil > Riparian zone | place: USA: East River...
CGCGACTATTCCAATCGCGAACAGCAGCCCCGGGATCGCGAGCATGATGTCCATCGCGCGCATGATCAGCGAGTCGGCGATCCCGCCGACGTAGCCGGCGACCGAGCCGAGAATCAGGCCGACCGAGAGCCCGATCGTGACCGAGACGACGCCGATCAGCAGCGAGAAGCGCGCGCCGTAGAGGATGCGCGTGTAGACGTCGCGCCCGAGCTGGTCGACCCCGAGCCAGTGCGCGTGGGACGGGCCCGGGCAGCAGCCGCCGCCGATCAGGAACAGGTTCTGGTCTCTCGGGCCACCGTGCGCGAGCAACGGCGCGAAGACCGCCGCGATGATGAAGATCGAGACGAGGAAGGCGCCGAGGATCGCGCCCGGGTTGCGGATCAGCCGGCGAAACGCGTCACGCCAGAGACCGCCGGTCGACGCCTCGAGCGCCAGTTCTTGGGCTTCGACCTCGGCGATGCTCACGAGTAGCGGATCCGCGGATTGATGATCGCGTACGAGAGGTCCACGACCAGATTGACGAGCACGAAGACGATGGCGAGGAAGAGGATCCCGCCCTGGAGCACGGGATAGTCGCGGTTGAAGATCGCGTCACGCAGCCAGGAGCCCATCCCGGGGTAGGCGAAGACGGTCTCCGTCAGCACCGCGCCGGAGAGCAGGAGCCCGGTCTGCAGGCCGATCACCGTCGTCACCGGGAGCAGGGCGTTCCGGAGCACGTGGCGCCTGTCGACCGTGTACGGCGGCAGCCCCTTCGCGCGGGCTGTGCGGACGTAGTCCTCGTTCTGGACGTCGAGGACGGCCGCTCGCGTGATCCGGGTGATGATCGCGAGCGGGATCGAGCCGAGCGCGACCGCCGGCAGGACCAGGTGCTTGATCACGTCCCACAGCGTCGACCAGTCGCGCTCGATGATCGCATCGAGTATGTAGAAGTTGGTCGGGTGCTTCGCCTCGATCGTGACGGAAATCCGCCCCACGCTTGGTAACCAGCCCAGGCGGATCGCGAAGATGTACTTGAGGATGATCGCGAGGAAGAAGATCGGGATCGAGATCCCGAGCAGCGAGCCGACAAGGCTGACGTGGTCGAAGACGCCGCCGTGTCTTTTCGCCGCGAAGAACCCGAGCGGCACGCCGAGGGCGATCGCGAACACCATCGCCGCCAGCGTGAGCTCGACCGTGGCGGGGAACCGCGCTTTGATCTCGTCCACGACCCGGCGACGGGAGGCAACGCTGACGCCGAGGTCGCCGGACAGGGTCGTCTTCAGGTACGACCAGTACTGCACGTAGATCGGCTTGTCGAGGCCGTAGCGGTGCCGGTAGGTCTGGACGAGCGCGGGCGTCGCCCGCTCGCCGAGCAGCGACTCCGCCGGGCTGCCGGGCAGCGCCCTGATCCAGAAGAAGATCAGCAGCGAGACGCCGAAGAGAATCGGAACGAGCAGGAACAGCCGGCGGACGAGATACCGAAGCATCTGTGACCGCCGGCTGCGCCGCTACTTACCTATTGTCCGCCGAAGTAGACCCCGGCGAATGGATCCGTGCCTACCGGGCTTGGTACGTATCCGTTGACCGACCGCTGGAAGCCGAGAGCCGGCCTCGAGTGGGCGTAGGGAACTGCAGGCAGGAACTTCATGATCATGATGTTCGCCTGCTTGTAGAGGGCGATCCGCTTCGCCAGGTTCGTCTCTGCAGCGGCCTTCTGGAGGATGTTGAAGATCGCCGAGTTACGGAACCCGAACTGCGGGCTGTACGTCTTGAAGAACGTGCCGACGAAGTTGTCCGGGTCGCCGAAGTCGCCCGTCCAACCGATCATGTTCAGATCGCCGGCCGTTCCGTCGTTGACGTGCTTGACGTAGTCGGGACGCCACGGAGCGCTGTGCGCCGTGACGCTGAAGCCTGACTTCTCGAGGCTCGCGGAGAAGGCCTCGAAGTTCAGCTTCGGATTTGGCATGTACGGCCGCGAGACGTTCGTCGGGTACCAGAAGTCCACCTTGACCGGCAAGCTCAGGCCCGCGCTGCGGAGGAGCGACTTCGCCTTGTCCGGGTTGTAGGGGTACTTCGGGACCTTGCTCGACCAGCCGAACAGGTTCGGCGGCATGAACTCGTTCGCGACGATCGCGCGGCCTGCGTAGAACGACTTCACGACCGACGCGCGGTCCAGGCCGTAGGCGACGGCCTGCCGCACGGCCAGCTTGTTGAACGGCGCGTGCGAGGAATTGATCGTCACGTACGCGACGTTGAACGACGGCCGGTTGAGCAACTTCAGCTTCTTGTTCTTCTTGATCGTCGGGACGTCCTGCGGCTGGATCAGGTCTGCGCCGTCGACCTCGCCGCTCTGCAGCGCCTGGACGCGAGCCGTGTTGTTCGAGATCGGCTGAACGATCACGCGGGCGATCCTGGGCTTCTTCCCCCAGTACCGGTTGTTGCGCACGAGCTCGGCCTTCTGGCCCAGCACCCACGACTTGAACTTGAACGGACCGGTCCCGGTCGGGTGACTGAACGCGTACGTCCCGGTCGGGTAGAAGGTCCCGCTCCGCAGCTCACCCTTGTTCGCGCCGTACTTCTTCATCGCCGTCGGGCTCTGAATCGCGAACGAGGAGATGACGAGCGCCGGCAGGAAGGACGCCGACTTTCTTCTCAGGTGAATGATCGCCGTGAACTTGCCCCTGGTCGAGCAGCTCCTGTAGAGGCTCGGCGACAGATCGGCGCTGTCGTTGTGCTTGAAGCCTTGGAAGACGGTCTGCCAGTAATAGGTCGCGGAAGCGTCCTGGAACGCTCCCCGGAAGTTGTACTGGCGGTTGAAGTTCGCACAGACGGCAGCCGCGTTGAACGGCGTCCCGTCGTGGAACCTGACGCCGTGCCGGAGCTGGAAGGTCCAGTCCTTCCCGTTCCTCGAGCCCCACTTGGTGGCCAACCCCGGCCTGATCAGGGTCGAGCCCGGCTTCAGTGAGACGAGGCTCTCGAAGATCTGCTCCGTGACACGGAAAGACTCGCCGTCGGAGACGAGCGCCGGATCGAGGTACGTCGGATCCGACGCGCCCGCGATCACAAACGTGGTCTTCGCTTTCGACGCGCCTCCCGCGGTGCCGACCGCGACGAGCGCGGCAAACGCAACCAGCGCGAAGGCGAGCCTAGTACTGACAATGCGCATAAAAGGTGCTCCTTCCTAGCGGATCACGGGAGTATGGGACAGCGCGCCGCAGCGTGCAACGCAGATCGCGTCGGCTTGCGGCAGGGTTGCTCCTCGGGCCCAAACTCCCCCTCCTTCTTGGGACGCCTCTCGCGGCGTTTGGTTAGGGAATTGTAAGCCGAACGAACCGCACCGGCTGGGCTTCGACGTTCTCGAGCGGCTCCTCGACGACGGCGTTCACTCCGTCGCGGCCAGTGGCGTGCAGGATGCGGCCGTCGCCGAGCCAGAAGCCGATGTGGTGGGCTCGGCCGGGCTCGCCGAAGCAGACGAGGTCGCCAGGCTGGGCCTCCGAGCGGCCGATCCGGCTAGCCGCCGCCTCTTGCTCGTGGGCGTCGCGGGGAACGAGCCGGCCGAGCCGGCGGTAGGCGATGTGGACCAGACCCGAGCAGTCGATCCCGCGCTCGGTCAGGCCGCCCCACTCGTAGGGGGCGCCGAGGTAAGCGCAGGCTTCCTCGACCGGATCGCCTTCACGTGGCTCCGGCCGCGACACATCGCCAGCTCCAAGCGCCTCTTCGCGGATCCAGCCCGGATAGTCGTAGGCGGTGCGGATGCGGGCCCAGCCGTCCCGCCGCTCCTCGACCGTGAGCGGCTCGCCGGCGAAGGCCTGGGTGACCTGCTCCGATGCGTCGTCAGGCTCGCCCCTCACAGGGGCAATATCGACCATGCATGTCAACGTGGACGCCGAGGGCGGGTCCGGCCGTATCTCCGGTGAGCTGGTCATGAGGACCATGCGATGGATAGCAGGAGCCTGCCTCGCTGTCACGCTGTTCGCGGCGCCGGCTGCGGCCGACGTCGGCGTCGAACTAATCACCACCAACGCACGGCCAGGCCAACTCGCCCGCCTGCGCGTGTTCGCGCCCGCGAGGATGCCGCTCTATCTCGTCACTGCGTCGCGGGCGCCCCGCGCTTACCGCTGCGGGAAGAACGCCATCTGCGAGCCTCGGTCGATCGGGCCGCCCAGAAGGTGGCCGTACGTTCGACTTCGAGTGCTTTCGCGCACCCGCGCGGGGGTCGCCCGTTTCCGTGTGCCGGCTCTTCTACCAGGGCGTTACCGCGCCGTGCTCTACTGCGAGCCTTGCGTCGGCGGACCCGCAGGCAGCCTTATCGTGAGCGGTAACGCCCTGGTCGTGAGCTAGGCAGCGGCCGTCTGCAGGTCGCGCAGCGCGGCGAGCCGGGCGAGGGCCTGGCTCTCGAGCTGGCGGACGCGCTCGCGGGTCAGATCGAGCTCGTGCCCGATCGCCTCGAGTGTCCACGGCTCGCCCTCGAAGCCGAAGCGGAGCTCCAGGATCCGGCGCTCCCGCTCGGGTAGAGCGTCGAGCGCGCGGCGAACTCCCTGCTTGCGCAGCGACTCCTCGGCCTCGTCGAACGGATCCGGCGCCTCGCGGTCGGCGAAGAGATCGCCGAGCTCGCCCTCGTCGTCGGCGCCGACCGTCTGGTTCAGCGAGACCGACGCCTGGGCGGCGCCCAGCGCCTCGTCGACGTGCTGCAGCGGCAGCCCCGTTGCGTCGGCGAGTTCCTGCTTCGTCGCCTCGCGGCCCAGCTCGACCTCGAGCCTGCGCGCCGCGCGGCCCAGCTTCTGCTGGCGCTCGACGACGTGCACGGGCACGCGGATCGTGCGGGCGTGGTTGGCGACGGCGCGCTGCACCGACTGGCGGATCCACCAGGTCGCGTACGTCGAGAACTTGTAGCCGCGCCGCCAGTCGAACTTCTCGACCGCCCGGTTGAGGCCAAGCGTCCCCTCCTGGATCAGGTCCAGGAACGGAACGCCGAGGCCCCGGTAGCCCTTGGCAATCGAGACGACCAGGCGGAGGTTCGACTCGATCATGCGGCGCTTCGCGGTCACGTCGCCGCGCTCGATCGCCTTCGCGAGCGTGACCTCCTCCGCGGCGGTCAGCAGCTTGTGGCGCCCGATGTCGGCAAGGAAGAGCTGCAGGCTGTCGGCAGACCCGACGAGCACGTGCGGCTGCGGCTCGGCAGGCTTCTCCTCGGCCTTCTCGGCCTTTGCGTCGTTCTCCTCGGCCGGCTGGCGAATCTCGAGGCCGGTCGCCTCGAGCTCACGCTGAAACTGCTCGGCGTCTTCCTCGCCGAGATCGTGCTCCAGCGCGAACGCTTCGATCTCCGCCGGCTCGACGAAACCGCGCTCTTCGGCGCCCTCCACGAATATGCGGGCATGCTCGGATTCGAGCAACTCGTGCATCTGGTTCTGCGTCAATTTCTCCTCTACTTCTCTAGATGTCGCGGCTCTTTCGATCTTTCGCACTGTAGGCGGTATTTCCTCGGCCGCCTAGAGTGAGTGGGTCACTTTTAACGCCCTTGTAACATCCAACCAAGTCGGGCTCTGTCTTATTCCGCCACCGCAGGCTCTTTGGTTTGCGCACGGGCCGGAAAGTCGAACTCGACCTTCCCTTCCTCGTTCAAGACGAGGCGAGCGCGGAAAGGTTTGCCGGCCTTCGACCGGAACCCTGAGAGGACCTCGGTCGTGCGGCCGTTCTCGATCAGCTGGCGCGCGATCTCGGGCGTGATCGTCCGGCCGGCCACGCGCTTCCAGATCACGTAGCCGCAGCCCGGCTCCTCGCGGCTCTTCCAGCTCGTGCAGCCGTACGCGCGGGAGTTTTCCTTGATGATCTCGCCCGTCTCGGCGCCGCAGCGCGGGCATGGGCCGAGCTCGACGCGCTCGGGGCGTAGCTTCTCCTTGTCGAGGGCGGCGATCTGCTCGACGGTCTGGGTCGTCAGGTCGACGATGCCCTTGATGAAGTCCTTGCGGTCGCCGCTGCCGTGCTCGATGTCCGAGAGGCGCTTCTCCCAGTCGCCGGTCAGCTCGGCCGAGGTGAGCGGATGCTCCTCGAGCATCGTGATCACCTGCAGGCCCTTAGGCGTTGGCTGCAGCTCCTTGCCGGCGCGCTCTATGTATTCCCTGCGGATCAGGACCTCGATCGTCTCGGCCCGGGTCGCCGGGGTGCCGAGACCGCTTTCCTTCATCGCCTCGCGCAGCTCCTCGTCGTCGATCCGCTTGCCCGCGGTCTCCATTGCGGAGAGCAGGGTCGCCTCGGTGTAGCGCGGCGGCGGCTTCGTCTGCTTGTCCTCGAACTCGGCGTTGACGCACTTGACTGTTTGGCCCTGCTCGAGCTTCGGCAGCTCAGCGCTCTCGTCGCTGTCCTCATCGCTTCTACTGGCCTGCTTGTCGACCTCGGATTCGAGCCCGTAAACGCCGCGCCAGCCGGGCTCGAGCGTGATCTTGCCGCGCGTGCGGAACCGCTCTTCCTCGACCAGCGTCACCACTTCAGTCCGCTGGTACCGCGCAGAGGGATGGAAAACGGCGAGGAACCGGCGCGCGACGAGATCGAAGACCCGCCGTTCGTCGGGCGAGAAACGACTGACGTCGTGCTCGACGTCGGTCGGGATGATTGCGTGGTGGTCGCTGACGCGGGCATCGTTGACGACGCGCTGTAGCGGCAGCTGGTCGAGCCCAAGCACGTAGCGGGCCCCTGCAGCGAACTCGCCGATCGGCACTAGCGTCTCCGCAGTGGGCTTCAGAAACGGAACCATGTCGCCCGAGAGGTAGCGCGAGCTCGTACGCGGATAGGTGATCGCCTTCTTGTCCTCGTAGAGCGACTGCGCGGCCTGCAGCGTTCGCCTTGCCGAGAAGCCGAAGCGGCGGTTCGCGTCGCGCTGGAGCGAGGTCAGGTCGTAGAGGAGCGGCGGGCGCTCTGACTGCTCCTTCTGCTCCATCTTCTCGACGGTGCCGTCCTTGCCCGTCACCTTCTCGACGATCTGCTCGGCGCGCGAGAGATCGCCGAAGATCCGCGTCTCGTCGCCCTCGAACCACATGCCCTCGTAACGGGGATCGAACCGGGCGCGGACGAGGCGGTAAGGCTCCGGGGTGAAGGCCTGGATCTCGCGCTCGCGCTGGACCATCATCGCGAGCGTCGGCGTCTGCACCCTGCCGAGGGAGACGACTCCGCCGACCCAGGCGCGGCCGCGGATGGTCGCGGCGCGGGTGGCGTTCATCCCGATCAGCCAGTCGGCCTCCGAGCGCGAGCGGGCGGCCGCCTCGAGCGGCTGCAGCTCCTCACCGGGGCGCAGCTTCTCGAAGCCCTCGCGGATCGCCTGCTTCGTCATCGAGCTGACCCAGAGCCGCTGGACGGGCTTCTCGATCCCGGCGGTCTCGTAGATGTACGCGAAGATCAACTCGCCCTCGCGGCCGGCGTCGCAGGCGTTGATGATCCGGTCGACGTCGTCGCGCTTCATCAGCTTGTGGATGACCTTCAGCTGCTTCTTTGCCTTCGCGTCGCGCGGCGCCAGCTTGAACTCGTCCGGAACGATCGGCAGGTCGGCCATGCGCCATTTCTTCAGCTTCTCGTCGTAGACCTCGGGGTCGACGAGCTGGACGAGATGGCCGACGGCGAAGGTGACGACGTACTCGTCACCCTCGTAATGGGTCTCCTCGTTCTTGAAGGTGCCCGGGAGCGCATCCGCGAGATCGCGGGCGACGGAGGGCTTTTCGGCGACGACTAAAGTCTTCACGCGAGACACAGTAGCGAAGGGCTCGAACGACGCAGGAACACGGAAACGAGCCGAAAATGGAACGATCCTTTCGCGTCGTGTCCCCTCTTTACCTGCTTGCCGCCGCAATCAGCTGGCCATTCGTCAAGGTCGGCTTCCGCCTGCGTGCCCGCGGCCGGGAGAACCTGCCCGAGGGCGGCTTCGTGCTCGCTGCGAACCACACATCGAACTTCGATCCCTGGCCGCTCGGCCTGCCGCTCTTCCCGCGACGGCAGCTTCGCTTCATGGGGAAAAGCGAGCTCTTCAACCCATTGCTCGGGCCGATCCTGAGAGCCGGCGGCGCCTTTCAGGTCCGTCGCGGCGAGGGCGATCTCGAGGCGATTCAGCAGGCGGTCGAGCTCGTGCGCGAAGGCGAGATCGTTGTCATGTTCCCTGAAGGCACGCGGCGGAAGAAAGGTCTTCGGAAGAGGTACGAAGCGCGGGCCCACACGGGGGCCGCGCGGATCGCGCTCGCCGCCGAGGCGCCGCTCGTGCCGGCGGCGATCAAGGGCACGGACCGGCTGAGCCGGCTCGAGCAGCTTCAGGTCGCATACGGGGAGCCGGTCCCACTCGACGACCTACGCGGGGTCGAGATCGGGCGCGCTGCGCGCGAGGCGACGGAACGGCTGATGACGGCGATCGCCGGGCTCGAGGCGTCGTTGTGAAACGGCCGCTGCTCGTGATCGACGGCGATTCGCTCGCGCACCGCGCCTACCACGCGCTCCCGAAGACGATCCGGCGCGCCGAGGGCAGGCCCTCGAACGCGATCGTCGGCTTCACGAACTTCCTCCAGCGGCTCTGGGACGACGAGCAGCCGCGTGCCGTGCTCGTCGGCTGGGACACGCTCGAGGTCCCGACCTACCGTCACGAGGCGTTCGACACCTATCAGAGCGGCCGCGAGTTCGACGACGAGCTCCTCGAGCAGCTGGCCCTGCTTCCCCAGCTCGTGGCGGCGTTCGGGTTCGCCTACGCGAAGGCGCCAGGTTACGAGGCAGACGACTTCCTCGCGGCGGCGGTCGCCTCGGAAGAGAAACGGGGCGGAACGGCGGTCGTCGCCACGTCGGACCGCGACAGCTTTCAGCTCGCCAGCGAGAAGACGACGATCATCCAGCCGGTCCGCGGTGTCAGCGAACTGGCCCGGATCGGGCCGGCGGAGGTGCGGGAGCGATACGGCGTCGAGCCGGCCCAGGTGGTCGACTTCATCGCCCTTCGCGGCGACCCCTCCGACCGCTTACCGGGTGCGCCGGGCGTCGGGCCGAAGAAGGCGGCAGACCTGCTGCGCCAGTACGGCACGCTCGAGGACGCGATTGGTGCGGGCCGCTTCTCCTCGATCGCGGAGGAACTGCGTCTCTACCATCGAATTGCCTCGCTAGACGCCTCCGCCCCCCTCCCTCCCCTCCATGATCAGACACCCACGTGGGCGGAGGCGTCCTCCCTCCTCAGCAGCTGGGGCATGAACGCGGTCGCCGAGCGCGTTGCCGCCCGCGCGAAGTGATGTAGATGTACACCTACATCACCTAGTCATGGATCAATGGTTGTTAGAGGCGCGCGAAGTGCTCGCGCGGGCAAGCGGTGTACCGGCGGACCAGCTCGAGCTCGACGACGCCACCGTGGAAACGCTGCTCGAGCTCGCCCGCGTCGCCGCACACGAGAGCGGCGAGCGGACGAATGCTCCGCTCCTCTGCTACCTCGTCGGTCGCGCCCAGGACGGCGCCTCCCTCGACGAGCTCGCCAACGCGGTCCGCCGATCGACGTCCTGAGCCATCCGGCGTTCGCGCGCCTGCATCCGACGCCCGGCCATCCCGAGTCGCCGGAACGGCTCGCGGTGCTGCTCGAGGCCTTCGACTACGAGGTGGTCGAGCCTGCGCCGGTCGAAGCGATCCTGCGCTGCCACAGCGAGGAGTACGTCGAACGGATCCGGTCGATTGCGGAGCCGACCTGGCTCGACGGCGACACGTTCGCCTCCGAGACGAGCTTCGAGGCGACGCTGCTCGCCGCCGGCGCCGCGGCCGCGGCCGCGGAGCGCGGTGGCTTCGCGCTCGTGCGCCCGCCCGGCCATCACGCGCTGTCGGACCGTGCTATGGGCTTCTGTCTCTTCAACAACATCGCAATCGCCGCGCGCATCGCGCAGAGCGACTTGGGGCTGGAGCGCGTCGCGATCCTCGACTGGGACGTCCACCATGGAAACGGAACGCAGTCGATCTTCTGGGACGACCCGACGGTGCTCTACGTGTCCCTGCACGAATGGCCGTTCTATCCCGGCACGGGCGGGCCGGGCGAGGGGAACAAGACGACGGTGAACGTGCCGATGGCGGCGCTGTCGGGGGACGCCGAATACGAGCGCGCCTTCGGCGACGTCGTCGAGCCGGCGATCCGCTCGTTTTCTCCGGACCTCCTGCTCGTCTCGGCCGGCTTCGACGCGCACCAAGCGGACCCACTCGCCGACATCCGGCTGAGCGACGCGGCCTTCAAGTGGATGGCCGAGCGCGCCACGACCCTGGCGCCTCGCATCGGCGCCGTGCTCGAGGGCGGCTACAACGTCGAGACCCTGCCCCGCCTCGTCGAGGCGGGGCTTGAGGGCTTCCGGAAATGACGACGGCCGGCTGTTTCCAACCGGCCGTCGTACCGAGGAAGCACAGTCGCCACCGCGCTTCGGACACCTTTTCCAGGGAGGAGTGTCAGCCCAGATATCGGCCGCGGTCGCGGCTCGCTCGCCGCCCGGACGGCGCTATTCGCGGGTGATTTCGCATCCCCCACGCTGGGGGATACGTCGCTTAGCTACGAGCCGCGGCGAGGGTTTCGAGCGCCTGGCGGCGCGAGGACACGCCGAGCTTCCGCATCAGGCTCTTCACGTGCGAACGGACCGTGTGCTCCGAGATGAAGAGTCGGGCCGCGATCTGGTCGGTGCCCAAGTGGTCGTCCAGCAGCAGCAGCACCTCGACCTCGCGGGCGCTGAGCGCACGGGTGATCGAGTCGGGTACACCGGCGTCCGCGTGGCGGCCGTCGCGCACCTTCTCCAGCAGCCGGCGAGCGATCGAGCCGGAGAGGGCAGCCTCGCCTTCCGCGGCGCCACGTAGAAACTCGACGATCCGGTCCGGCGGTTCCGTCTTCAAGAGGTAGCCGGCCGCGCCCGCGCGGATCGCGGCGAGTAGGTTCTCCTCGGCGACCGAGGCCGTCAACATCACGACCTCGCAACCTGGGGCTGCTTCCCGGAGGAGGGGCAGTGCCCCGAGCCCGCCGATGCCCGGCATCGTGAGATCGAGCAGGATCAGGTCCGGCTGCAGTTCGCGCGCGACCTCGATTGCCTGCTCGCCGTCTGCCGCCTCACCGACCACGCTGAAATTGTGCTGAGCCAGCAACGCTGCGAGCGCGTCGCGGGTCAGCGGATGGTCGTCGACGATGAGGACTCGAGTCGCCATAGGTCTCTCGCCCTTATCGGCCGGATCGGTTCTGCCGAATAGAGGGAGATGCGAAACGAGCAAAACGCGTACCAATCCTGGCTCTGGGGCGAAGTTCTGCTCTTCGGGTTGCTCGGCGCCACGCTGGCGCTGTTCGTCACCTATCCAGACCTCCGGCCGACTTTCGAGCTGCCGGAGGTGCGGCTCGTGCTCGACACGATGGTCGCGCTGGCGGCCGTGCTCGTCGCGGTGCTCGCTGGCATTCGGTTCTCCGTGGACGGCCGGCGGCTCGACCTGCTGCTGTGCGCCGGGTTCTCGCTCGCCGCGGGCTCGACCTTCTGTTTCGGCATCGCTCCGATCCTTGGCGGCCAGCAGCTGCACCGTAGAGAGCAATGGGCCTGGATCTTGGGCCGCGTCCTCGCAAGCGTCCTGATCGCAGCTGCGGCCTTTGCTCGGAAGCGGACGGCGACGCGGCGGAAGGAGCTGATCGAGCTCCTGGTGTGCGTTCCCGCCTTGCTCCTGCTCCTCTGGATGTTCGCCGACTCGATCGGGGACGCCTTGCCGTCGCTGAGCGCCCGCGATCATGTCCAGCCGGGGCTCCTGACCGCGATGCTGGCGGTGCGCGCACTGGCGAGCCTGCTCGCAGTCGTGGGCTTCGGCCTCCGCTTCCGAGCGCGCGGCAACGACCTCGACCGCTGGCTGGCGCTCGGCGCGACGTTGTTCCTCTTCGCCGACCTGAACTACGTCCTCACGCCTCTTGTCTCCAACTACTTCGTCTCGACCGGCGACTACCTGCGGCTGCTCGCGTACGCAGTCCTACTCGTGGGGGTCTGGCGCGCGATTCGCTTCGCCGAGTTCGGCCGGGCCGTCGCGGAGGAGCGTGCGCGCGTCGCGCGCGAGATCCACGACGGACTTGCGCAATATCTCTTCGCCGTCTCGACGCACGCGACGATGCTCGAGAACGGCGCCGATCCGGCGACCGCGCTGCCGCAGTTGAAGCAGGCCGCCGCTGCCGCGCAGCAGGAGGCGCGTTTCGCGATTCTCGCGCTCTCGTCGGCA
>Ga0184619_10000611_pt1 | contig 12166 bp, 10 predicted proteins | sample PLM0_60_b1_FD_133146 | JGI IMG/M metagenome (GOLD analysis project Ga0184619, IMG submission 133146) | Groundwater sediment microbial communities from an aquifer in East River, Colorado, USA - PLM0_60_b1 | ecosystem: Environmental > Terrestrial > Soil > Riparian zone | place: USA: East River...
ATTGTCGATCTAACGCAAAAAGCCGGACTCAAAGGCAACATCGTTTCGTTCGACCCGAGCGGCTTCGAGCAACTCGCCTTTTGGATCACCGCGCTCGCGCCGTTGCTGCTCCTGGGCGGAATCATCGGCGCCTATCTCGAATTCAAAATTCCCGGGGCGAGTTTGCCCGGAATTATTTCGGCGGTTTGCTTTGCGCTTTTTTTTCTCGGTCATTACCTGGCCGGCCTCGCCGGCTGGGAGGTTGTTGCCCTCTTTGTTCTAGGGATCGCGCTCGTCTTGATCGAGATTCTTTTTTTCGCCCACTCCACCATCGTTTTCGGTCTCGTCGGGGTTTTTCTCATGCTGGCCTCGTTGCTCTGGGCAATGATCGATCGTTATCCAGGCCAAACTTTTTTCCCGACCGGGCGCATGCTCGCCATTCCATTGCTTAATCTTTTCATCGCGATAGCCGCTTCAGTGGTTGTGATCACGTTTCTCGCCCGGTTTTTACCGCGAACGAGTTTGTATCGCCGATTTGCTCTCATGACCTCCAATCCGCCGGGCCCATCACTTGCTGGCATGCCGCGCGAATTTGCGACTCCGCTCGCGCTCACGCCCGGAATGCAGGGCACCGCGCTCACGATTTTGCGACCAAGCGGAAAAGCACGCTTCGCCGATCATGTTGTCGATGTTGTCACCGAAGGCGAATTCATTGCGCCGGAGACGCCAATCACCGTGATTCAAACTAATGGAATGCGAGTGGTCGTGAAGAGTAGTTAGTCCTTCCGGTGTTCGGAATTCATAATTTTGGCTTGTTTCTCGCCGCCGGAATCCTGCTCAATCTTACGCCTGGCCCTGACACAGCTACATTCTCGGCCGCAGCCTTGCGCAAGGACGCGGGACGGGAATTGCTTCGGCCTTAGGCATAGCGACTGGAAGTATTTGTCACACTTGCGCGGCGGCCCTGGGTCTCTCCGCGATCCTCGCCACTTCCGCATGGGCCTTCGGCGCAATTAGACTGGTCGGCGGCGGCTACTTGATTTTTCTCGGAATCAAAATGCTCGTGCAACGCCAGCAAAAATTGAATTTGCGCACCGGCTTCCGCAGCTCAAGTACAGCGACCGCATTTCGCCAAGGCGTTTTGACAAATGTGCTTAATCCGAAGGTAGCGCTCTTTTTTCTCGCCTTCCTTCCTCAATTCATCGATCCGGGATCGAGCGCAAAAGTACCGGCATTTCTCGCGCTGGGTTTAACATTTGTGACCACCGGCACGATCTGGTGCTTGATTCTAGCGTGGTTCGCGTCAGCTGTGAGCGAAAGATTGCGCGGCAATCCCACAGTCGCGGAGCTGTTCAACCGCGCAGTTGGGTCGCTTTTCGTTTTTCTCGGAGCACGCCTCGCCGTGACGCGGTGAAGTTGCCTAACGAACGTCTTGAGCGCGACGATGTCGATCTTCGCTAGCCGCCGGCTACAACGCGAACAAATTCAACACGATCGCCTTCCGCGAGTGCTCGTTGCGGCCATTCCTGCCGATGCAAGGCCAAGCCATTGTGCTCGATCAAGATGGTTTGCGGCGGCAATTGGTAGCGCTCCACTAAATCCGCGATTGTGTCAGCGCCGCGCGCGTCCGCTTCTTCGCCATTGAGTGAAATAATCATACGGCGGACAATGCCTGGTCCCAATCTTTCCAAACCGGCTCGAAGCCGCGCTGGCGCAACACCTTTGCAATTTCAGCGGGCGAACGCTCATCGCTGATCTCAAATTGTCCGGTCGCAAGCTGATCTTCTCCGTCCTGGAAATCGGGGGCAACGATTCGACCGCGCACGGTGCGATGCAAATGTTCGCTGCCTTGTCGCGTGTAGCCGCCGGGCTCGGTGTGACTGCCGGCGCTCATCATTGTTACGCCCAGGGAGACGAGCGCATCACGTAAGATCGCGCTTTCGCGCGTGCTTAGGACAATACCGACCTGGGGAAAGGTAATGCGCAAGGCACAAACCAATTGCGCCAGTTCACGGTCGCTCATGGAAAAGAGCGGCCGAAATCCGCCCACGGCTGGACGCAGCCTGGGCAGGCTCACATTAATCTGCGCCTGCCAGCAGTGTTTGAACAAGTATTCCAAGTGCGCGGCAAGCGCGATGGCTTCATCCTGCCAGCGCCATAAGCCAAATAGCGCGCCGATGCCGATGCGCCGGAAACCGGCTTCATAGCCACGTTCAGGACAGTTGAGGCGAAAATTGAAGTCGCGTTTTGGTCCGGCGGTGTGGAGCTCGGAATAGACGCCGCGGTTGTAGGTTTCCTGATAAACGACGAGCCCTTCCGCGCCAGCATCGACAATCGAAGTGTAATCCTTCGTTTCCATCGGCCCTACTTCGATCGCAATCGAAGGAAAATCCGGGGCCAAAGCGCAGACGCAATCCCTCAGATAATCGCGGCTAACGAACTTCGGATGCTCGCCGGCAACGAGCAGAATTTGGCGAAAACCTGCTTGCGAAAGATGGCGCGCTTCCGCGACGACTTCATCGGGACTGAGCGTGACGCGCAGAATCGGATTGTCTCGGGAGAAACCGCAGTAACGGCAATTGTTGATACATTCGTTGGAAAGATAAAGCGGCGCGAAGAGACGCATCGTGCGCCCGAAATTCTGCAGTGTCAGCGCGCGAGAAGCCTGGGCCATAGCTTCCAACTCCTGGTCGGACTTTAGAGCGATCAAATGTTCGAAGCGGCGGACGAGCTTCGATTTCTTGAGCGCTAAATTGTCTGTAGTTTCGACGAACGACATCGGCATAATTTCATCCGCGTGCACGCATTCGCAAACCTCAATCCCCCATGAAAAACAAACGGCGGCGTCCGGTCCATCCGAACGCCGCCGTCGCAAATGCGATTGTCGATCTTTAGAACGCGAAATTAATTCCGCCGCGAACCATTCCGAAATTGTTTTCGGGGCCATTAACGACATTCCAGCTGAAATCGTTTATCCAGCCGATATGGGACGTGATCCGAATTTCGAAGCCACCGCCAAACTGGCCGACAGCTTCGGTATGAGCGTCGCGAACTTCTTCCCGAAAGGAGTCCGTCTCCGCATCAAATTCGATCCGCTCACTCCTGCCTCCACCAAAGATCGCACCTCCGCCCGCAAAGACATAGGGTGCGAAGCGCGTGCAGGGAATCGGATAACGAAGGGTAAGCGTGCCCAAGACCGAACCGATGGCGCGGCGGTTGTCGTTGTCGACTGTAAATCCGGTTACGTCCTCGTGGCCGTGTGCGCGCGCATCGAGAACATAACCTTCAATTCCCAGGCCGAAATACCGATGAAAAAAGTATTTAAAATCGCCGCCGCCGCCCCAGGCGTGGTCTGCTTCGATGTAACGGTCATTCCTGGCTTCGGTGCCTGTAAAAGCATACGTGCCCCAAAGAGAGATATTCCACTCCCGATCGGCGTACCATTCCGGACAAGGCGGCGGAGCCACTTGCTTCATCTCCTTTCCGGAATAGGTCTCAGTACCGGCAAAGGCGACCGGCGCGATCGCCCCAATCGCTAATAGGCTCAATATCAATTTTTTCATCTATTTCTCCTTTTTGGTTAGGTTTCCCCTTTGTTCGCGTTTTACCTGAAAAAACGCAAATGGCAAGCGAGAGTTTCGAATTTTTTTCCAATCGCAATCAAGGCTTCAATTCCGCCCCAGTGGTAGCATCAGTGATCGTGAACTTTTCGTGATGGTAAGTAGAGTCTCCGCGAAACACAAGCCGCCCCGCGTAACGTCGCTCCAACTCCACCAGCAATTCTTCGTCTTCCTCTTTCAATCGCTTTAGCACGTCGGGATTCAGGATCACACGGATTTCGTGAACAGTGTCCTGATATTTGCGCATGACGGTATTGAGTGTGCGATGCAGTTCCACGCTTGTGGTCATGGAGGTTTTCACGACACCGTGACCCCCGCAGTAGGGACAATTTTCATAAATCGTGTCGCTCAGGCTCTCTTGAGCGCGCTGCCGCGTCATTTCCATCAAACCGAGCGAGGAAATCGGCAGCACGTGGGTCTTGGCCTTGTCGCGCTTGAGCCGCTCCTTCATCAAGTTGTAAACCATCTGCTGGTCTCTCCGGCTCTTCATGTCGATGAAATCGCCGATGATCAATCCGCCGATGTTGCGCAACCGCAATTGACGCGCGATTTCATCCGCCGCTTCCAGGTTGGTTTGCAGAATCGTTTTCTCCACGTCGCGGCCGCCTTTGTTGCGGCCGGTGTTCACGTCGATGGCGACGAGCGCTTCGGTTTCGTCGATGACGATGTAGCCGCCGCACTTGAGCCACACTTGCCGATGGAAGGCGTCGTCGATTTGTTTTTGCACACCGTAGGTTTCGAAAATCGGCGCGGCGCCATTGTAAAACTGAATTTGATTGCGCCCCCGCCGCGAAATCTGGCCGACCATTTCGCTCATCCGCTCGGTCGCGGCACGATCGTCGCAAGCCACTTCGTCGATTTCTTCGGTCAGAAAATCGCGCACTGTCCGTTCCACCAGGTCAGGCTCCTCAAAAACGCGACAGGGCGCCGGTTGCTCGCGGATGAGCTGCTCGACTTTGGCCCATTGATCGAGAAGGAAGCGCAAATCGCGCACGAAATATCTGGCGCGCTGGCCCTCGCCCACCGTTCGAATGATCACGCCGATGCCTTCGGGAATATCGAGCTCGCGCAGAATTTTGCGGAGACGATCGCGCTCTTTCGGCTCCTCGATTTTTCGCGAGATGCCGCTCCGATCGCTGAATGGCATCAAGACCAAATAGCGCCCGGCGAAACTGAGATTGGTCGTGACCCGCGGTCCTTTTGTTCCGATCGGACCTTTGGTGACCTGCACGATGACTTCCGAGCCGACCGGATAGATGCTGGGAATGTCTTTCGCGGTGATCCGTTTGCGCGGCCGTTTGTTGGCCGGCCGATCGATCTCTTCGATGCCGCTGTCGAGCGCGGCGGGAATGGCATCCCAGAAATGGAGGAATGCGTTCTTCTCGAAGCCGATGTCCACGAACATCGCCTTCAACCCAATCTCGATGTTCTTGACTTTGCCCTTGTAAACGCTGCCGACGATGTTGCGCGAGCTCTCCCGCTCGACGCTGTACTCTTCAAGCTGGCCGTTCTCGAGCAGCGCGACCCGGCGCTCGAGTTTTTCGACGCTGAGGATGAGTTTGTTGCCGGTCTTGCGTGAAGAAAGACCTAAAATTTTTTTTACTTTGTCTATCATAAAGTTGAGGAGGTTGGGCGACCAGAAGCGGAAGTCGCGAGGCGCCCGCCTTCACTGGGCTTCGGCGTGGCAGGCTTCTCGGAAAAGTTTCTGATCGAAAGTTCATCGCATGCCGGGACGACGGGCGGGCGGCGGAGTCGGTTGCGGCGCAGGCTGGCGTCGAACTCCAAAAAGGCGTTCGAAAAAGTTTCGCGGCCGGGCCGGCGCCGCAACTGGGATGGCCCGAGGCAGGCGAGCCCGTTTCACTTGTCCTTGCGCGTCTGCTTCAGGCTCCACATCCGGAGCCCCACCCGCACTTGCCATCTGCGCATCGGCATTTTGTGAAGTGTCGGCATTTTCTTCATCGCCGCTCGCGACGTTGCCTCCGGCGTAATTCACATCCTTGATCATTTGAAACGGATTTGCTTTATGCGCAGGCGCCAGCCATGCGACTTGCATGTCGAAATTGCCTTCATCCATCGCCAGCGTGCGTTCCAGGATTCGCGTGGCAATCGGCCCGGCGACACTGCCACCATGCTCTCCCCCTTGCACCATCACCGCGACGACATACTTGGGATTATCGAAAGGAGCGAAACAAGCGAACCACGCGATTGTATCTTTGTGCCCGCGATCGGTGGCTTGGGCGGTGCCAGTTTTTCCAGCAACCTGCACATTTTTCAATCGCGCTGTTCCGCCCGTTCCCCCGTCTTCATTGACAACTTTCCAAAGCCCTTTGCGAACGAGATCGATTTGCTCGCGCGAAAGCTCGCTGTGCAAATCTGATCGCACCCGGGGCGTCTGCGGCACTGCGATCTTGCCATGGTCATCCAAAACAGAAGAACCGTCCTGATTTAAAACTTTATCAACCAGCCGAGGATAATAACAGACGCCGCCGTTTGCGATCGTCGCGTAAGCCATCGCCAATTGCAGCGGCGAAACCAGATCATACCCCTGCCCGATCGACACGTTGGCAGTCTGGGCTTGCGACCATCTTTCTTGGGGATGATGCACCTGCATCCATTCCGGTCCGGGCAAAATACCAACTTGCTCGCCCGTCAGTTGCAGGCCCGATTCTTCGCCCAGACCCATCATTTTTCCCGTTGCGTCGATCGACTGAATGCCGGCGGCGTTTCCATACTGATAAAAGTATGAGTCGCACGACACCTTGATGGCCTCGGCCAAGCCGAGCGTACCGTGAGTGTAATGTTTTTCCGCCACCCAACATTTAAAATAGTGATCGCCGTAGCTAATCCCTCCCCCGCAACTGAAACGCGCGGTCGCGAGGTTCTTGCGCAAACCGGCGAGCGCGGTCACAAGCTTGAATGTCGATCCTGGCGGGAGCGCACTGATGGCCCGATTGACGAGCGGATCGCCTTCATCCTTTTGCAACGCGTTCCAGTCTTTTGCTTTGATGCTCGGAATAAATGTGTTCGGATCGAAGGACGGGACCGATGCCATGGCAAGAATGTTGCCGTTGTTTGGATCGACAACCACCGCCGCGGCGCGGCCGACGGCGCGCAACGCTTCCTCGGTGATGGCCTGAATTCGCGCGTCGATGGTTAGAAAAACATTCGCGCCTTGTCTTGGCGGCTCTTCGCGCAACACGCCGTCGATTACGCCTTTGGCGTTGCGTCGCAAGAAGCGCACACCCGGTTTGCCCCGGAGGTATTCATCCATCGATTTCTCGACGTTCGATTTTCCATCCACGTCGCCCTGGTAAAACGTGTACTTCCTGGCTTCCTCCTTGTTAACGTCGTCGGGCGCACCGACGTAACCGAGAATGTGGGCGGCGAGTGCGCCGTAAACGTAAGAGCGCACCGGCTTAATCGCGATGTCTACTCCAGGCAATCCGACATCGTGCTCCGAAAATTTCGCCATCGTCGGGAAATCGATGTCCTTGAGGTAGGAGAATGGCACCTCGGTGTCGTTGCGGTAATGCCTTTGCAGCTGGCCGGCGTTGTAATCATGCGCCAGATCGAGATCGTCCAGGCGCGGGACAACGCCGTCATTGACGATCTTGATGATGTCGGGCTCCCTTTGGTCCTTTGGCATGCCGTTAATGATAGCGCGATATTCCGTGAGCGGTGGCGTGCCGAATCGTTCGCGATAACCCTTCACCATTTCTGGCAAGTAGAAATCGACCTCATAACTCGCCCGATTTTGCACCAGCGTCAGTCCGTTGCGGTCTTTGATCTCGCCGCGCACGGACGGAATTCGCACGGTCGCTTGCGAGCTGCCACGAACGTGCGCAGTCCACTCGGCGCCGTGCGCCACCTGTATCCACCAGAGTCTGAGCGCGAGCGCGCCCATTCCCAGCAGCATTAAGAGTCCGAGAAATTGAATTCGCAAACGCGGGCTGAGGCGACGGTTCATTCGAAGCGACTCCTTTCGGAAAGATACGGATAAGCCGTGATCCGTGCCATCCATTGCAAGGACCAGAAAATAATCGGCGCCATCACCATGGCGATCAAACCGGGCCCGCCGATCTGCCACCAGACTTCACCGGAAAAAATGAGGGAACCGCGCCGGAATGTGATCATCAAATATTGCGCCAGAATAATCGCTGAGGTGCAGATGCCACTCAGAAGGCAATGCACTTCCCAGCGGCCGCGGATGAAGAGTGGCCTTAGGCCATGCATGATTCCCGCCAGCACAGCGTAAAGCAGTATCGACCATCCCATTGCAATTTCAACCTTCGCCCCGATCACCTGCACGGTGAGCGCGTCCAGTAGGATGCCAGCGTACAACGCCAGGGCGAGCATGAGCGGAAACGGCAACGCCATTGCCCCGTAAAAGACGATCACCGGTGCGATGTAAATGTGCGCGTTGTGGAGCCACGGCAGCGCCGGGATGAAAAATTCCCCGATCTGCGCAATGAGCACGAGAACCAGCAGAATAAAAAAGAAAATCATTTTCGGCCCGTCACCACAAAGACATCCTCCAGATGCGATAAGTCGACCGCCGGCGCGAGCTGCGCCTGTCCATCCAGCTCACGCACCCGAAAAGTTTTGACTGCTCCGATCAGCAAGCCGGACGGAAAAACGCCGCCTACGCCCGAGGTGTAAGCTTTCTGCCCTGGCTTCAAATCCGCCTGTTTCGAGAGAAAGTTGAGATTCAAAAATGGAGTCAATCCCCCACTCACACGCTCGCCGGAAACAATCCCTTGTTCGCGCGTTCCTTCCACCGACGCCGCGACCTTGCAATTTTCATCCGAAACCAAAAGCACCATCGAGATGTTCGCGCTCACCGTGGTCGTTTTCCCCACCAGCCCTTCATCCGTTACCACCGCCATGTCGCCTTCGATGCCATCCTCCGTCCCGCGGTTGATCGTGACCGTGTGCCACCAGGTCGAAGAGTCGCGCGTCACAATCTCGGCCGGCACCAGTTTGAAGACCGAGCGCCCGCGATAATCAAGCGCGTGCCGCAAACGGTTGACCTCGTGCTCGACGCCGCGCAGGCCCTGGTTCGTCGCCTTGAGCGAGCGGTTCTCCACCCGCAACGAAGCATTCTCGCGCTCCAAATCTTCCAGCGACTTCAAACCGGTGCGCACCGACGTAATCTGCTTTTGCAACCCCGAGCCGCCGGTAAGAAACGGCGCGATCAATTGATACATTCCGCCCTGGAATTTACGCGTCCTATCCGGACCGAAGCTAAGAAAATATCCGAGGATGGCGCCAAAAATCAGCAGCGCGATGATGCTCGTGCGACTCATGTCGACTACGGATTACGGATGGCGGATTGCCGATTGTGCAATCCGCCGCGGTTAATCGCGGCTTTCAATCCGCAATCGTCACCGCCACTGGCGGTCCGACGAGGCGACTTGACGCAAAAACTTGAGTTCATTGAGGCATTTGCCCGTTCCTTCCGCCACAGCGCTGAGCGGATCTTCAGCAACATGGACAGGCAAACCGGTCTCTTCGCTCAAAAGCTTGTCGATACCACGCAATAACGCGCCGCCCCCCGCGAGCACAAGTCCTCGATCGACCAGATCGGCCGAAAGTTCCGGCGCACAACGCTCCAGCGTGATCAGCACTGAATCGACAATCGTCGAAATCGGCTCCAGCAGCGCCTCGCGCGCTTCCTGCGAACTGATCATGAGCGTCTTCGGCAGACCGGCTACGAGATCGCGCCCTTTTATTTCCACGCTCGTTTCCTTCTCGCTCGGATAGGCCGAGCCAATCTTGATCTTGATTTCCTCCGCGGTGCGCTCGCCGATCATCAAATTGTATGCGCGCTTCATATATTGCACGATCGCCTCGTCCAGCTCATCCCCCGCGACCCGCACGCTGCGGCTGAACACGATTCCGGACAACGAGATGAGCGCGACTTCGGTCGTGCCGCCGCCGATGTCGATGATCATGTTGCCGGCCGGATCTTGCACCGGAAGACCCACCCCGATTGCCGCGGCCATCGGTTCTTCGATCAAATAAACTTCCCGCGCCCCGGCGTGCGTGGCTGATTCTCGGACGGCGCGCTTTTCCACTTCCGTGATCCCTGATGGAACCGCGATCACGACGCGTGGTCGCGCGCGCACGCGGCGGTTGTGCACTTTCGAGATGAAATGACGCAGCATCGCTTCCGTGATTTCGAAGTCCGCGATCACGCCATCTTTCAACGGGCGCACCGCGACAATGTTCGCCGGCGTGCGGCCGAGCATGCGTTTCGCTTCATCGCCTACCGCCAGCACTTTGTTCGTGCCGGCCTGCACCGCCACCACGGAAGGCTCGCGCAAAACGATCCCCTGGTCTTTTACATAAACCAGCGTGTTCGCCGTGCCGAGATCGATCCCGATGTCGTTCGACAACCAGCCGAAAAGTCCGTTGAACATGAATTAGTCTTTAGATTGGCCGCCCTGATTCCAGTCTGTCAGAAGCGCGTCCATGCCTTCAATCGTAGCAGCTACCGTGCGCGCGACCGCGATTCGACCGGCTGAAACGCCGTAACATGAGACGGAGCCCCGCGCCGTCAAGGGAAAGCTTGGGGCCGTTGGAGTGTTGGAGCATTCCTCCATTCCTCCATTCCAGGATTGAACGTTGAACGTTGAACGTTGAATGTTTTCTTCTCATGAACCGCATCATCGTCGCCCCCTCCATTCTCGCTGCCGATTTTTCCCGCCTGGCCGATGAAGTCCGCGCCACCGAAAAAGCCGGCGCCGATTGGATTCATTGCGATATCATGGACGGACATTTCGTCGATAACATTTCATTCGGGCCGGCGATTGTCGATCTTGTGCGCAAGCAAACCAAGCTTCCGCTCGATGTGCACTTAATGATCGAGCATCCCGATCATTACGCGCCACGGTTCATCGAAGCCGGCGCAAACTCCGTCACGGTCCACGTCGAGCCGGAGTCGAAACATGATGTCGAAGAAACTTTGCGAAAAATTCGCGAGGCCGGTTGTCGCGCCGGTTTGTCTTTGAATCCCGCGACGCCGTTTGAATCGGTCGAGCCGTTCCTCGATAAGATCGACATTTTGCTCGTCATGACGGTCCACCCCGGTTTCGGCGGTCAATCGTTCCGGCCCGCGATAATGGAAAAAGTGAAACGCGCGGCCGAGTGGAATAAATCTCGCGCAGCAAAGATCGACATCGAAGTCGATGGCGGCATCAATCCGGCGACCGCGCGATTGTCCATCCAAAACGGCGCCAACATCCTCGTCGCCGGCACCTTCATCTTTCACGCGAAAGATTATCGCGAGGCGATCGCGAAATTGCGCGGTGAAACTTCCAACTGACCAACTCCGCGGTGTCATCCCGAGCGGAGCGAGGGACCTCACCGTCGCACCCCAATTACGCTTCTTCGAGCAGCATGATAAATCACCTCGTGAGAGCGGGAAAAGAAAAATGACCTCGTGCGACGACTGAATCCGAAGTGGGAAGATTTGGCTAAGACGTTATTCGGCGACCGCAGGTGAGATCCCTCGCTCTGCTCGGGATGACACGCGTTTAGTGATTGTGGATCTTGGGAAACTACCCCGCCACCACCGGCTCGGCTTCTTCGGTGGTCTCCGCCATCACTTCGTCGGTTTGCGTGACGCGCACCACTTCTTCGATGGTCGTTTTGCCTTGCGCGACGCGCCGCCAGCCGTCCTGCCGCAGCGTTTCCATTCCCTCCGCGATGGCACATTGCTTAAGCTCGCCGCCGTCGCGCTTTTGCATGATCAGTTTTCTGAGCGGCTCGCTCACGACGCAAATCTCATAGATGGCCGCGCGACCCTGGTAGCCAGTCTGCCGGCATTGATCGCACCCGGCGCCCCGACGGAATTGCGTGCCGAGTTCCTTCACCGGGAAACCGATTTCCGCCAGATATTCCCTCGGATATTCGACCAACTGCACACATTCGGGGCAAATCGTGCGCACCAGCCGTTGCGCGATAAATGATTTCACGACCGAGGCGAGCAGGAACGGCTCGACATCCATATCGAGCAAACGAGTAATGCCGCCAACTGCGTCGTTCGTGTGCAGCGTACTGAAAACAAGATGGCCGGTCATGGCAGCGCGAATCGCGATATCCGCTGTCTCGACATCGCGAATTTCGCCGACCATGACGACGTTCGGGTCCTGCCGCAGAATGTGACGCAAACCTTTTGCGAAGGTGAGATCGATCTCCGGTTTCACGTCAATCTGCGAGACGCCCGGCAAGCGGTATTCCACCGGCTCTTCGATGGTGATGATGCGGCGCTGGACCGAGTTGATGCTGGAGAGAAAACAATACAGCGATGTCGATTTCCCGCACCCGGTCGGGCCGGTGAGCAAAATGATTCCGTTGGGTTGCGCGAGCAGATGGCGAATGATGCCTTCCTGCCTCTTGCCCAGATCGAGACGATCGAAACCGAACTGTTGCTCGCTGCGGCTGAGGAGACGCAAGCTGATCGATTCGCCATTTACGGTAGGAATGGTCGAAACGCGCACGTCAATGTTTTGATTGTTCGACTGCAAATTAATGCGCCCGTCCTGAGGCAGACGGCGCTCCGC
>Ga0184619_10000612_pt1 | contig 12146 bp, 14 predicted proteins | sample PLM0_60_b1_FD_133146 | JGI IMG/M metagenome (GOLD analysis project Ga0184619, IMG submission 133146) | Groundwater sediment microbial communities from an aquifer in East River, Colorado, USA - PLM0_60_b1 | ecosystem: Environmental > Terrestrial > Soil > Riparian zone | place: USA: East River...
AGGGGCCGTCGAGGTTCAGAAACGCGAGCGCCGGGACGAAGAGCCCGAGGAAGAGCGCCAGCCCACCGAGGCGCGGCACGGCGGCAAGGTGAACGCGCCGCCGTTCGAGCGGCTCGTCGACGACGCCGAGGACGCGGGCAACGTGTCCTACAGCCGGGGTGAGCACGAGCACGACCCCGAGCGCGACGAGGAACCCCCAGAGCACGTCCAGGTGGTTCTCGAAGGTCTCAAGCATTTGGCTTCCCTACTTGGTCCCGTAGAGCCTGTCGCCGGCGTCCCCGAGCCCGGGAACGATGTAGCCGCGCTCGTTTAGCTCCCGGTCGATCGCCGCGACGACTACGGCTACGTCAGGGTGCTCGGACTGCAGGCGTTCGATTCCCTCGGGCGCGGCGATGATGGCGATGAGACGAATCGACTGCGCGCCCGCTCGCTTGACCGTGGCGACCGCGGCGGCCGTCGAGTTCCCCGTGGCGAGCATCGGGTCGAGGATGAGGACGTCGCGCTGGGCGATGTCCTGCGGGAGCTTGACGTAGTACTCGACGGGCTCGAGCGTGTCCTCGTTCCTGTAGAGGCCAATGAAACCGACGCGCGCCCCCGAGATGAGGGAGAGAACGCCGTCGAGCATCCCGACCCCTGCACGCAGGATCGGACAGACGGCGACCTTCTTCCCGGAGATCCGCTGCACCGTCGTCCGCTCGAGCGGCGTCTCGATCTCGCTCTCCTCGGTGGCCATGTCTTTCGTGGCCTCGTAGGTGAGCAGGAGCGTGAGCTCGTCGACCAGCTGGCGGAAGACCTGGGTCGGCGTCGTCTTGTCTCGAAGGAGCCCGAGCTTGTGCTGCACGAGCGGGTGGTCGACGACCACGACGTTCTCAGTGGTCACGTTCATCGGCCGCGGTCTGGCCGATGAACGCGGGGAAGGGGGGCGGGGAAACCGGGAGGTTTCCCCGTTCGGAAGAAGGGGGCTCGCGGGGGAAACATGGTTTCCCCCGCGGGAGCGAGGTGGAGGCGAGCGACGTTCATGGCTCGGTCGTGTAGGCCGGATACCCGCGAAAGCCCGGGTAGAGGGGCCTGCGCTCGCAGAGCGCCTGGCTTCGAGAGCTCAGAGCCGCGATGTCCGGGCCCTCTGCGAGCGCCCCGACGATGATCGCGCCCACATCCCGCAGATCTTCCTCGTCGAAACCGCGCATCGTCACGGCCGGCGTGCCGAGGCGAACTCCCGAGGCCTCCATCGGGGGGCGCTCGTCGAACGGGACGGTGTTCCTGTTCGCGGTGATCCTCACCTCGTGGAGCCGCTCCTCGGCGGCCCTGCCGGTCCAGTCGCTCTTGCGCAGGTCCACCTGCATGAGATGGGTGTCGGTGCCGCTCGTGAGGAGGTCGAGGCCGCCCTCCATAAGAGACCCCGCCAGCGCGTCGGCGTTGGCGCGGATCTGTCCCTGGTACTCGCGGAAGGGCTCCGAGGCGGCGATCTTGAAGCAGGTCGCCTTGGCCGCGATGACGTGCAGGAGCGGTCCGCCCTGCATTCCTGGGAAGACCGCCTTGTCGACCGCCTGGGCGTGTTCTTCCTTGCAGAGGATGAAGCCCGAGCGCGGGCCGGCGAGGGTCTTGTGGGTCGTCGAGGTGACGAAGTCGCAGTGCGACGTGGGGTTCGGGTGGAAACCTGCGGCGACGAGACCGGCGAAATGCGCCATGTCGCAGAGGAGAAGTGCCCCAACTTCGTCGGCGATCTCCCGGAAACGCTCCGCCTCGATCCTGCGCGGGTAGGCCGAGCCGCCGCAGACGATCAGCTTCGGGCGGCTCTCCTTTGCCAGGCGCAGGACCTCGTCGAAGTCGATCAGGAAGGACTCGCTGTCGACTCCGTAGCCGACGATGTTGTAGAGCTTTCCGGAGAAGTTCACCTTCAGGCCGTGGGTCAGGTGCCCGCCGTGATCGAGACGCATGGCGAGGATGGTGTCGCCCGGCTCGAGGCAGCTGAAGTACACGCCCATGTTCGTCTGGGCGCCCGCATGCGGCTGGACGTTGGCGTGCTCGGCACCGAACAGCTCTTTCGCACGGTCGATGGCGAGCTGCTCGATCTCGTCGACGATCTCGCAGCCGCCGTAGTAGCGGCGGCCCGGATAGCCCTCTGCGTACTTGTTGGTCGGGATGCTGCCGACGGCCTCGAGGATGCTCGGCCAGGTGAAGTTCTCGGAGGCGATCAGCTCGATCGTGTTGCGCTGACGCTCGAGCTCGCGGCCGATCAGCGAGGCCGTCTCGGGATCGATGTCGGCGAGAAGTGCTTCGCGGAGCTCCTGAAAGGTCCCCTGCGCGATCGCCACGCCTGCCAGCTTAGTCACTCGCAGCGACAGCGCGGAAGACGATCGGGTAGCTGAAATCGCGCCCGTCGACCTGATACGCGTAGCAGCCCAACCCCTCGACCCGGGTGTACGAGGGACGCTCGCGCCACAGGGGATCGCTTCCCTGAGCAACCGGGTCGCCTCCTAGACGGATTCGGGCGGGCGGAACGTCGCCCTCGTCGAACCGGACGAGACCGGAACGGTCTAGGCGGCGACCCCGGATCAGCACGGGGCCCCGGTAGTCCGGCGCGACGAGCCACAGCACCTTGTTTCCTCCCCAGCTCTTGCTCTCGAACCGCTCCGGCGGCGAGAAGAGGAGAGTCGAGTCGGTGCCGAGAGCAGCCGCGTAGACCGGGCCTCTCCCCACGGCCGGTCCGTAAGCCGGATCGACTGTGCGCCCAGGCTCAGTGGGGCACCTGTCGCCGGGGCCCGCAGTCGGCAGCTGGAGTGGGCGGGCGAGAGGGTCCCCTCCCGAACCCATCGCGCCGGGCTCGCTCGAGTTACACCCGCCGACGAAACCGAGCCCGGCGGCGAGAACCAACGCCGACAGGGTGCGCGTCAGCACGTTCTGGACCGTAACTCGATTAGGTGTTTTCTCGTTAACGGAGGACAATGGGCCCCTCCATGCTCGTTGTCACCCTCCTCGCCGGGATCATCCTCATTCCGCTCTGGCTCGAGTACGGAGATCTGCGCCGGAGCTTCGGCCTGAGCCGGGTGGCAGCGTTCGCGACGACGTCGCTCGTCGCGCCGGCGTTCGCAGTGGGGCTCACGCTGGCGCTCCCGCTGCAGTCGCGGCCCGCGCTCCAGTGGGCCGCCACCGTCGCGGGAACCCTCGCCGTCTATTCGCTCGCAACTCGCGCGATCGCAGCGAGCGCATCCGCGGCCGGAACGGCCCCCTCGCGCAGCACGCGCGGCTGAGGCCCCGTCAGGTCGACGACCGTCGAGGGCGTCCCGGGCAGCTTGCCCGCGTCGACAAGCGCGCCTGCGGCACTCCAGATCTCCTCCGGAACGTCTCCAGGGCGGGCAGGGTCGCGTCCCCCGTGAAGATTCGCGCTCGTCGCAGCGACCGCTCCGACACGCTCGAGGACCGAACGAGCCTCGTCCGGCAGCTCCGGGACCCGGATGCCGATGCTTTCCGGATCGGACCCGCTGAGCCAGCGGAAGCGGCGGCCGGGATTCGGGAGGATGAGCGTGAACGGGCCAGGCAGAAGGGCTCGGGCCAGCACTGCGGCGCGCCCGCGAAGCTCGGGGACCGCGTCGAGGATGACCTCCAGGTCCGACGCGAGCAGCGCCAACGGCATTTCGTCGGGCCGCCCCTTCAATCGGCTAAGGCGGCGCACCGGGGCTTCGCGGTAGGCGTCGGCGCAGAGACCGTAGACGGTGTCCGTCGGTAGGATCACGGGCAGGCCTGCCCTGAGCGCGGTGACCGCCTCCTCTACGCCCATCGGCCCTCGACGACTCGCTCGCGGCCCGCGAGGTCGCGTGTCCTGACGACGTCGCGGTAGCCTAGGCGCTCGAGCTCGGCGGCCAGGTCTGCCGCCTGCCCGTGACCGCACTCGAGCAGCAGCCAGCCCCCAGGGGCAAGTACGGCGCGCGCCGCCCGGGCGATCTCGGCCCCCACCCCAACGCCGACGATCGCCTCGCGAGGCTCGAACAGACGGACCTCGGGCTCGAGCGCGCCGAAATCCTCGGGGGAGACGTACGGGGGGTTCGAGACAATGAGTTCGAACGGCCCGGAGATGCCCGCGAGCAGGTCGCCCTGGCGGAACTCGATGCGGCCGTCGACGGGGGCACGGGCAAGGTTCTCTCGAGCGGCTGCGAGTGCGTCGGCGGAGCGGTCGACGGCCAGGATTCGAGCGGCCGGATGCTCGTCCGCGATCGCGAGCGCGATCGCCCCGGAGCCCACGCCCACGTCCAGGACGCGAGGTTCTGAAAGATCGCGGAGATGCTCCAGGCAGCGCTCGACGAGCACCTCCGTCTCCGGCCGGGGGACGAGCACTCGACGATCGACCTTGAGCGTCAGCCGGCGGAAGCCCCATTCCCCGAGGATGTACGCGAGCGGTTCCCGCAGTCGCCTGCGGTCCCGAGCCGAATACAGGCGACGAAGCTCTTTCTCGCTGAGTTGGCCGTCAGCGCTATAGACCTCGGAGCGCGACACGCCGAGGACGTGGGCGACGAGAATCTCCGCGTCCACCCTGGGTGAAGGCACGCCACTCTCGTCGAGCTCCTGCGCGACCATCCGAACCGCTTCGAGAGGGGTCACGCGGCGGCTGCGTCGTCGAGACTGCGGCGCCGCTCTTCGGCCGCGAGCGCCTCGGTGAACTCGTCGAGATCGCCCTCCACGATCCTGTCGAGCCTCTTGATGGTGAGGTTGACCCGGTGGTCGCTCACGCGGTTGTCGGGATAGTTGTACGTGCGGATCTTCTCCGCGCGCTCTCCGCGACCGATTTGCGAGCGGCGCGTGGCCGAGAGCTCGTCTTCCTGGCGTTGGCGCTCGAGCTCGAGTAGCCGCGCGCGCAACACGCGCAGCGCCTTTTGCTTGTTCTGAAGCTGGGACTTCTCGTCCTGCATGGCCACGACCAGGCCCGTCGGCAGATGGGTGATCCGGACGGCCGAGTCCGTCGTGTTCACGCTCTGGCCGCCCGGGCCGGTGGAGCGATAGACGTCCACCTTGAGGTCGTTCGGATCGATCTCGACCTCGACCTCCTCGGCCGCAGGCATGACCGCCACGGTCGCAGTCGAGGTGTGGATGCGCCCCTGGGATTCCGTCGCCGGGACGCGCTGCACGCGGTGTGTCCCGCCCTCCCATTTGAAGACGGAATAGGCGCCGTCGCCTCGGATCTCGAATGTCACCTCGTTGAATCCCCCCGCCTCGCTGGGATTCGATCCCAACACCTCCCATTTGAAGCCCCGCCGCTCCGCGTACCGGGTGAGCATGCGGAAGAGGTCGCCGGCCCAGATCGCGCCTTCGTCGCCGCCGGCCCCCTTGCGGATCTCGACGATGACGTCCTTCGCGTCGTTGGGGTCGCGTTCGACGAGCGAGAGCTTCAGCTCTTCCTCTAGCTCGGCGAGCCGCTCCTCGAGCTCAGGGACGAGATCGCGCAGCTCCGAGTCCCCGCGGGCGGCCCCCAGGTCGTCATTGGTCGCCGTCCAGTCCTGCGCCAGCTTATGCGCCCCTTCGAGCTCCTTCAGGCGACGGCCGGCCTCGGCGGCTGCCTGACGGTCCGAAAAGACAGCAGGGTCAGACATGCGCTCCTGCGCCTCCCCATAGGAGCGCTCCAGCTCCTCGATCAGCCTCTCGACAGACTCGGACATGCCGCCGCTCAGGATAGCCTTGGCCGGTGGCGACGCATCTGACCGGAGGCTGCCTGTGCGGAGGGGTCCGCTTCGAGGTCACCCAGCCGTTCCTCTGGGCGAACCATTGCCACTGCTCGCGCTGCCGCAAGCACTCGGGCGCGTTCGGCGGCACGCAGGGCCGTGTGCCGCGCGAGGGCTTCAGGCTCCTGACCGGTGAGGAGCTCATTCGGGTCTACCGGCCCGAAGGAGGACGGGTGAAGGCCTTCTGCGAGGTCTGCGGCTCGAGCCTCTTCGGAGGAGAGTGGCCTGATGGCGACGAGATCGCGATCCGGCTCGGCGCGATCGACGGCGACCCGGGGGTTCGCCCGGAGTTCCACAACTTCGTCGATTCGCGGGCGCCCTGGGACGAGCTGCCCGAGGATGGTCTGCCGCGCTACCCAGAAGCCCACCCCGGCGCGTAGTCGGCTAGGCCATGACTTCGACCTTGCGCTCCTCAGGCGTGATGCGGCCCTCGAGGCGAAGAACTTCGCGGAGCGCCCGGATCGACACCTCGATCTGATCGAGGGTCGGCTCGCGCGTCGTCAGGCGCTGGAGCCAGAGCCCCGGCGCAAGCAGCGCTCGCAGAGCGGCGTTTCGCTGGTGCTTGCCCGCGAAGCGGATGATCTCGTAGGCGATGCCGGCGATCACCGGCAGGAGGAGGATGCGCGTGGCGATCAGCCAGTACCAAGTCGGCCGCCCGAAGAAGGCGAAGACGAAGATCGCGATCACCATGACGTAGAGCAAGAACGCGGTGCCACACCGGACGTGCAACAGGCTGTAGCGCGAAACCGTCTCGGGCTCCAGCTCGGCCCCCGCCTCGTAAGCGTTGATCGCCTTGTGCTCGGCGGCGTGGTACTGGAATACGCGCTTGAGGTCGGGCAAGAGCGAGATGAGGAGCAGGTAGGCGATGAAGATGGTCACGCGCACCAGCCCTTCGACCACGACGAAGGCGCCGGTCGACTCGATCGGCAACCAGTTCGTGATCAGCGCCGGCGAGACCTTGAAGAGGAGGAGCGCGAAGCCGATCGCGATCCCGAAGGCGAAGAGAAGCTGACCGCGCGAGAGCTCGGTCTGCACCTCGCCGTCGTCATCCTCCTGCTGCGCTGCGTAATTCGCCGAGATCGCGAGCGCGCGGAAACCGATCGCCAGCGACTCGCCCAGCGCGATGACTCCGCGAACGATCGGAATGCGAAGCCAGCGATGCCGGAGCAAGACCGAGGCGATCGGCCGGTTCACTTCGGCGATGTCGCCGTCGGGCTTGCGCACCGCCACGGACCACGCTGAGGGGCCGCGCATCATCACGCCCTCCAGGACTGCCTGGCCGCCGATCGGCTGCGCCATTTGGGTCCTAGTCGCCGCTACCGCTGCCGCGGCCGGCCTTTTCGAGCCGGCGCTGGAAGCGCTCGACACGCCCGCCGGTATCGAGGAGCTTCTGCTTCCCCGTGTAGAACGGGTGGCATTCCGAGCAGATCTCGACGTGAAGCTCGGGCTTCGTCGAGCGCGTCTGGAACTCGGCGCCGCACGAGCAGCGGACCGTGGCGAGCATGTACTCGGGATGGATGTCCGGCTTCATTCTCCTCTGAGGATAGCAGCCGCTATTTGGGCCGTTACGTTGCCTCCCGTGACAACAACCCCCACAGTTTTCCCTTCGACGTCTGCCACCTTGCCGGCGAGAAGAGCCGCTGCCCCGGCCGCCGCTCCGGGCTCCGCGGCGAGCTTGGTCCGCTCATAGAGGAAGCGAAAGCCGCTCTCGATCTCGTCGTCGGTGAGGAGCACCGATTCCACTCCGAGCGTCGAGCAGATCTCGAGCGGAAGGCCACCCGCCACTGGTGCGTTCAGCGCGTCGGCGATCGACTGCGGCGCGAACGAGACGGGCTTGCCGGCCTCCAGGGCCATGTTCAGCGCGGCCGAGCCTTCAGGCTCGACAGCGATGACCCGCTTGCCCGGGAGCGCCGTGGCAATGCCCGAGACGAGGCCCCCGCCACCCACGGGCACCACGACGACGTCCACCTCGGGGAGGTCCTGGCCTATCTCCAGGCCCACCGTCCCCTGGCCGGCGACGACGAGCGGGTCGTCGAAGGGATGGACGAGCGTGCGCCCGCTCTCGCGCCGGAGCGCGTCCACGCGCTCGAAGGCCTCGAGATGGTCGGCCGCCTCCTGGTCGACTGTGGCGCCGTAGCCCCTCGTCGCCGCAACCTTGAGCGGGCTCGCGTCGCGCCAGGTGACGAGCAGGCAGTCGATCCCCTCGGCCGCGCATCCCCAGGCCAGCGCCTGAGCGTGATTGCCGGCCGAGATGGAGATGACCCCACGCTGCTTCTCCTCGGAAGAGAGCGACGCCAGCTTCGTCAGGACTCCGCGTGCCTTGAAGGAACCCGTCTTCTGGAAGAGCTCAGCCTTGAGGAACGCTCGGCCTCCGAAGGCCGCACCGAGTGTCTCCGACGAGAAGAGCGGCGTGCGGTGGAGGCGGCCCCGGATGACCGCCGCGGCGGCGTCTACATCAGGCTGTATTCGGGACCGTCCCCGCCCTCAGGCGGCGTCAGCCGTCCCCCCTTCGCCGAGATCGCGCCGCATTGGATGCAGTTCGAGGCGGTGACCTCGACCCCGACGACGTTTCCGGCCGGGCTTGCTTCGCCTGAGATCTCGTACACCTGGGCGGGACAGAGGTGTACCCACATCTCCGCGACCTCGCGGCGCACCTTCCGATCGATTCGGATGTGACTCGGCGCATCGTCGCGCGTTTTGTTCCCCGAGAGGAAGACGCTCGAGAGTTTGTCGAAGAAGAGCTTGCCGTCGGGCTGTGGATACGCGCGGTCGCGGTTGCCCACGAACACGGGCACTTCCGCGTCGCGCTCGAGCGAGAGGTCTCGCGGGGGAAACTTGCCCAGGGAGTTCATCGCCGCGCCCGCGATCATTGCGCCCGGGACGAAGCCGTATTTGAACGCCGGCCGCATGTTGCGAACGCGCTCGAGGTCTCTCCAGATGTAGCTCTCCCGCAGAGCGGCGTCGTATGACTCGAGCGCGCCGGGCTGCCACGGCGTACGCCCAGGCCCGAGCGCGTCGAAGGCGGTCTCGGCTGCGAGCATCCCCGAGCGCATCGCGTAGTGGATGCCTTTCAGTGCGGGCACGTTCACGAGCCCCGCGCCGTCGCCGACGATCATCCCGCCGGGGAAGTGGAAGCGGTCGGGCAAGGCGAGGAAACCGCCTTCCGGGATCGTCTTCGCACCCCAGGCCACGCGCTTGCCGCCCTCGAGGATCCGCCGGACGAACGGATGGCCCTTGAGCTCCTGGAGCAGATCGTGGACGGAAAGTGTCGCATCCGCGTAATCGAGACCGACCACCATTCCCAGCGCCACCAGGGACTCGCCGAGCGGATAGATGAAGCTCCCCCCGAACTCGCGGTACTTGCGCGCGCCCCGCAGCGGCCAGCCCATGGTGTGGATGACGCGCTCGAGCGGCCTAGGCACCTCCCAGACCTCCTTGACCCCGAGCGCCCACACCTGGGGCTTCGACGCCAGCGCGAAGCGCGAGCTGGCGACGCCGGTCAGATGACCTTGCGTCCCTTCGGCGAGGATCGTGACCCGTGCCCGGATGTCCGAGCCCGGTTCGAAGTTCGGGAGCTCTTCCCCGTCGCGGCCGCGGCCACGGTCTCCCGTGCGGATCCCGACGACACGCCCGCCCGAGACGAGCAGCTTCCGGGCGGCCGTCTCGGGAACGATCGTGACGCCGAGCTCCTCCGCGCGCTCGGCTAGCCAACGACCCATCTCCGCGAGCGACGCGACGTGGTTGCCGTGATTCCACATCGTCGGGGGCGCCGGGAGGCGCAGAGCCCGCTTGGAGGTGAGGTAGTAGAGGCCTTCGTGCACGACCGGGCCACGGAAGGGCATGTCCTCCGTGTGCATGCCGGGGAAGAGCTGGCGAAAGGCCCGCGGGTTGACAACGGCGCCGGAGAGAAGGTGTGCGCCGGGTGCGCTGCCCTTCTCCACCACCGCGATTGGCACCTCGCCGAGCCGTTCGCGCAGGTCGGGGCGCTCCTCGAGGAGCTGGGCCAGGCGAATCGCCGCCGAGAGACCGGCAGGGCCGGCCCCGACGACGAGCGCGCCGACGTCGATCCGTTCCTCCGGCGGATCGGAGGGCTCCGCGATGAACTCCTCCGGAGAGAAGGGCGGAGGAAAATCTGCGGGCCGGGCCGTCATCTCTCTCGCTTCGCCTTCACGAGTTCCGTCAGTTTGGGGACAATCTCGTGCACGTCTCCGACGACGCCGAAGTCGGAGTACTCGAAGATCGGGGCGTTCGGATCCTTGTTGATGGCGACGATCGTGCCCGAGCTCTGCATACCGACCTTGTGCTGGATCGCTCCCGAGATCCCGCAGGCGATGTAGAGCTTCGGCGCGACCGTCTTACCCGTCTGGCCGACCTGGCTCGCGTACGGGTACCAGCCCGCGTCCACGACTGCCCGGGTGGCGGCTACCGCGCCGCCGAGAGCCTTGGCCAGGCCCTCTACCAACGAGAAGTTCTCGGGTTTCCCGAGCCCCCGGCCGCCCGCCACGATCACCTCGGCATCTTCGATCGACGGGCCTTCGCTCTCCTCGTGGGCACGCTCGAGCATGACGGCTTGCTTCGACCAGTCCCCCACCTCGACCGGCACCTTCTTGACCTCAGCCGAGCCGCCGCTCTCGACCGGCTCGAAGGTCCCGGAGCGGATGAGGGCGAGGCGGGGCTCGCTCGTCCAGCCAACTTCGAGCAAGACGGAATCCTGGAGCGCCGGGCGCTTGCCGACGAGCTTGCCGTCCCGCTCTTGCAGGTCGATCAGATCCCAGTTGAGGCCAGCGTCGAGCCGGGCCGCGAGGCCGGCCGCCACGTCAGCCGTCAGGACAGAGGCGCCGAAAAGCACGGTGTCGAAGCCCTCGGACTCGACGAGCTTGGCGAGGACATCCACCCGTGGCTGTGGGAGCGGGGCCTCGAGTGCGGGATCGTCCGCGACGAGGACACGCGCTGCGCCGTACTTGCCCACCTGCTCGCCGAGACCTTCCACTCCCGAGCCACAGAGGACGGCCGCGACGTCGGCGCCGAGCGTCGCCGCCTTCGAGAGGACTCCAAGCGAGCCCTTGACCGGCTCCCCTTCGTGGTCTTCGACGTAGACCAGCGTCGGCATGACTCAGATGAGCTTCTTTTCGGCCAGGTACTCGAGAATGGCCTCGGCCGCGTCGCCGTCGTCCTCGATTCGGCGGCTCTCGCCGCGGGGCGGCGGCTCGCTCATCGCGTAGACCTCCGTGCGCGATCCGGTCTCGCCGATCTCCTCGGGGCCAAGTCCGAGGTCGGCGGTGGTGACGGAGTCCTGTGGCTTCTTCTTCGCGCCCATGATCCCCTTGAGAGAGGGGTAGCGGGGCTCGTTGATCGCATCGGAGACCGCCACGACACAGGGAAGCGGCGCCTCGATGACGTCATAGCCGTATTCGGTCTGGCGCTTGACCTTCGCCTTGCGGTCCGCCAGCTCGAGGCTCGCGGCCTGGGAGATGACCGGGAGTCGAAGACGATCGGCCACAGCCGCCCAGAGCACGGCCCCGTCGGAATCGGCGGCCTGCTGCCCAAAGAGGATGAGATCCGGGCTTTCGCGCTCGATGGCCTTCGCGAGCGCGCGGCTCGTCGCGACGAGGTCGGAGCCCGCGAGCGCGTCGTCCGCGACGTGCACGGCCCGGTCTGCGCCGACCGCCAGGGCCTTGCGCAGCGAGTCCGCCGCCTTGGAAGGGCCCATCAGGAGGGCGACGACCTCCCCCTCGCCCTCCCTCTCGCCGATGCGCAGAGCTTCTTCGAGCGCGTGAGTGTCGAACTCGTTCAGCGCACCCGGAACGCTGCGATCGAGCCGAAACGTCTGCGGATCGATTCGCTTCGGCGCCGACGCATCGGGCACTTCCTTCACGCAAACCAGTACTTTCACGCGGCGTTCACGCGCGCGATCCTATCCACTCAAGGATCGAGGTCGTCTTGCCGAAGGCTCTGTTACGGTTCGGCCCTTCGCGCGCGAACCGGAGCATCTTGGAGAGCCACCGGACGACAGCCCGAGCAATTCTCTTCCTCCTTCTCATGGGGGGCTTCGCCGGAACCGCGCAGGCCGCATCAGTGCCTGCGTTGACCGCGTTTCCCGTGGTCGGCAACGTCAGCTACATCGACGACTTCGGGGCACCCAGGCCCCAGGGCCGCCACGAGGGAAACGACATCATGGCGATCCGCCACCAGCCGGCGGTGGCGTTCGAGCGAGGCAGAGTCGAGAAGCACGTGGGCTCGAGCATGGGCACCTGCATGCTCTACCTCCACGGCGTGTCCGGGATGACCTACGTCTACATCCACCTGAACAACGATCTGACGATGAAGAACGACAACCGGGGCGGCTGCCGAAACGGTGTCTCCTGGGCGCCGGGGCTGAGGAACGGCCAGACAGTCCGGCGCGGCCAGCTCGTCGGCTTCGTCGGAGACTCCGGG
>Ga0184619_10000613_pt1 | contig 12143 bp, 7 predicted proteins | sample PLM0_60_b1_FD_133146 | JGI IMG/M metagenome (GOLD analysis project Ga0184619, IMG submission 133146) | Groundwater sediment microbial communities from an aquifer in East River, Colorado, USA - PLM0_60_b1 | ecosystem: Environmental > Terrestrial > Soil > Riparian zone | place: USA: East River...
GCGCACCAGCGCCGAAGGTTCTCCCAACGCTCTCGCGACGTCCGTGTTCGTGCCGTCCCCGCCCGCTGCGCCCACGCCGCAGGCGGCCAGCACCGTGACTTTTGCAGCGCTGGGAAACGTCGTCGCGAACGCCGACGGCACGAAGAGCATCGTCAAAATCGACGTGACCAATCCCAAGGTCTCTCCCGGCGCGATGCGGGCGCTGCGCATCATCATCAATTCCGGGGGAAGCACCCGCATGTGCGATCCCTCCCTGGCGCTCCCCGAGCCGCGCGGCTGCCCGGCGTTCCCGTGAAAGGAGAGACGATGATCTCCGCAGATACGCGATTTCCGGCGCAGGGCAGCGAGCGCGGCGTGATGCTGATCGAGGCCCTGGTGGGGATCCTCATTTTCTCGATCGGCATCCTCGCCGTGGTGGGTATGCAGGCCGTTGCGATCAAAGACGTGGCCGCCGCCAAGTATCGCAGCGAGGCGGCTTTCCTCGCGCAGGAGCTGCTCGCGCAAATGTGGACCGACAACGGGAATATCAGCACTTACGCTTTCACCGGAGCGGGAGCGCCCCCCGCAAAAATCCAGGCCTGGGTCAACAAGGTCCAATCCCGGCTTCCGGACGGGGCAAACCAGCTCCCGATCGTGACGCTGACCAATCCCATCCCGGCGGCGCCGGCGGTGCCGACGGGGGCAACCGTGCAGATCACCGTCAGATGGCGCCTGCCCGAAGAGGTGACGCAGCTACTTCCGGCGCACAGCCACACGGTGATCGCCTACGTCTATCCGAGCGCGACCTGAACGATGCGCCCCTCTCGATATCGTGTTTCCGAGCGCGGCTTCAGCATGGTGGAGCTGCTGGTGGCGATGCTGATCGGCCTCATCGGCATGATCATCATCTTCCAGGTCTTCGAAGTATCCGAGAGCATCAAGCGCTCCACGACGAGCGGCGGTGACGCCCAGCAGAACGGCGTGATCGCGCTCTATACCATGGAGCGCGATTTCAAGAACGCGGGAATGGGATTCAACGACACCGGCTTCGTCGGTTGCAATATCGTCGGATACGACAACAAGCGCGCGACGCCGAATTTTCCGCCGGCCGGAGTCACCATGAAGCTCGCTCCGGTGTTCATCACCTCCGGGGCCGCAACTACGGCACCAGACCAGATCAGCGTGCTCTACGGCTCGCAACCCCAGGCCTCAGGCGGCGTCCCCCTTTTCTCGGACATGGATGCCACGCAGAACGGCGCCGATCCGCTGCTTGTCACCAACCCCTTCAGGTACAGCACCGGCGACTTGCTCGTCCTGGTCGAGCCGGGGACCGTGAAAAATTGCGCCATCATGGAGGTGACCGCGATCAACGCGAACCAGCTCACTCACAACCTCACCCCCTACGGCCACGAGCCGAGATTCAACCAGGTCGGAGGGCTGGGCGTGGTCTATCAAGGCGTCGGCACTGCGAACGTGTCGCGCGCATACAACCTCGGCAACCTTTATTACGTGCCCCCCGGCGGGACCGCGCCCGTCAATTTGCCCGTCTACAACTTCTACGCCGTCGCAAACGGCAGCCTGACGGCGACGTCCCAATTCGTGATCGACAACGGCCAACCGGCCGTCAGCTCGGTCGCCGACAACATCGTCCACATGCGCGCACTCTACGGGCTGGATGACGGAATCAACGACGGCGTGACCGTGACGTACAACATCGGCCTCCCGACAAAGGGCGACGGCATCGTCGACCGCTACGTGGATGCCGCCACTTTCAACGCGTTGTTGGCCGCGGTGCCTCCGCCCGTGGTCACCCCGTGGGCCCGCCTGATCGCCGTGCGCATCGCCGTGGTCTCGCGCAGCGCGCTGCCCGAGAAGCCCTCTTCGGGGAAGCTCAGCGATCCCTGCGATGCAACCACCGCCGAGCCGCAGTGGACCGGCACCCCGTGGGCGGCTGCGCTCAATTACAGGACGCGACTCGATGTAAGTTCGAGCGTGGCGGCGCCGGATGACTGGAAATGCTATCGCTATCGGGTGTTCGAGACCACGATTCCCCTGCGCAACTGGATATGGAAGGCGAGCTGACATGAAGGGTTTCCGATCGTTCTCCAGGCGGACGCGAGCGAGCGCGCCGCTGCGCGCCCGTCAAGGCGGCACGATCCTGATCATCGCTCTCATCGTGCTGGTCGCCATGACCCTCGCCGGCATCGCGACGATGCGTTCGGTGGATACCGCGACCATCACGGCCGGCAACATCGGGTTGCGGCAAGCTTCGGTCAACGCGGCCGACCAGGGGATCCAGGCCGGCGTCAACTGGCTCACGGCGAATCTCGGCCCGACCCTGATCAACGACAGCCACCAGCCCGGAACGGCCTCGAAGGGTTACTTTTCCAGCGTCCCCGTGAGCGAACCCAACTGGTACGATCCGCTCAACTGGAGCGAGGCGGGGCAGTTGAACAACGGCAACGCCGACGCCGGCGGCAACGTGGTGTTCTTCCTCATCCACCGCTTGTGCGCCGTACCCGATTGCGACACCAACGCGACCTGCGGCAGCAACCCCCCCAACACCTGCGCGTCGACACTTTCCACGGCGGTCCTGACCGGGCAAGGCTCCGACCAGACCCGGCCGACGGACTCCCACACCTCGGCGCCGGCCATCCATTACCGCGTTACGGCGAAGGCCGTGGGACCGCGCAACTCGATTTCGATCGTTCAATCGATGGTGAGGGCGTTCAATTAGAGCGCGCCGCCTGAGAGGGAGCAAAACCATGAAACACAACCCTGCCGTTCTGATCAAGCGCCTCCTCGCCTACGGGCTCGTCGCCAATCTGGCGATGCAGCCGGCGTTTGCCCAGGTCGCGATTTCCCAGCTGCCGCTCGCCTCTGCAGGCGGCAACAACATCGTGCCGAACGTTCTTTTCACGCTCGACAACTCGGGGAGCATGGACTGGCAGTTCATTCCCGACTACGTCGACCCGCAAACCATTATCAACGTCACTTTCGTCGACAGTTCTCCGAACAACCCCTGCATGTCCACCAGCACCGGAAGCACGTACTGCGTGGAAGGCGACCCGCCGTACTCCGCAGGCGGCGAATTCGCAATGAACGGCGTCGGGTACGATCCGAACTTCAGCTACCTCGCCGGCATCGACTCGAACGGCCTGCCGCACGTCAATCCGCCGAGCGGGACCCTCACGACTACCGCGACCCCGAGGGACGCCTACACCGCCTCCAAGGGCAACATCGACGTCACGACCGCGATACAGGACAGGAAGTATTGCAATTCGAGCGGCGTGTGCATGCGCAATGGGCAAACCGACTCGGCGCCTCCCGCCACGCTGACCGCCAACACCCTCGTCTCGGGCACCGACGACGTCGGCCATGCCATGTCCGCGGGCCAGTTCCCCTACCGCACGAACAAGTCCAACGCGAGCTTCAAGATAGTGGCCGGTGCTCAAACGAATGTGTTCGGTCTGCCGGAGATGATGCCGATAGGGACTTTCGTGCGAAATACGGCGGGAACCTTCGTCGGTGCGCCGACCACGACGGTGCGCGTGACCACGGTAGAGGCGCACGGCCTTACCACCGCCGACAAGGTTTTCACGACCACCGCCAGCCTGAACGCCACGTGCACCGCTGTGACGAGCGTCACGGCCAACACCTTCACCTACGTGTCGGGAGCAACGACCGCCGCGAATACGACCGGCTCCTACCGCAAGTGCGATTCGGGAAATTTCGTTCGCTCGGGCGGCACCGTCACCGTGACCACCAGCAGCAACCACGGCCTGGTCGTCAACGACATCGTCACGACCTTCGTCGCAAACGGCATAGACGTCACGAGCACCAACGTCGCCACGACCCCGACCGCGACCACCTTCACATACGCGATCAAGGGGAACAGCAATATCCCTTCCACGGCGGGGTTCTGGGTGCGCGACGGGCTCTACAACGTCGCGAGCAGCGTCAACGGCCCGGCCGTCGCCTACCGCATCGTCCCGGTCGAGCATTGCACCGACGCCGCACTCACCGACTGCATCGAGGTGATCCCGCCAGCTGCGCCGCCCGCCGACCATCCTTTCCCGGCCTACGTGCGCTTCTGCCGGACCCAGGAGGAGGCTCTCGCGCACGGCGCAGTGACCTTCATCGCGACCACACCGCAGACCAACCGCTGCCAGCTGAAGTACCTCAATGTGGCGGGGCTGCAGACCTACCAGTTTCCCCGCTACGGCTGGTTCATCCGCGACACCATCAAATCCACCGTCGCCTCGTACGGCGGGCGGCCCAGCCGGATAGACTGCGCGGCAGCGCCGACCTGCACCTACACCGAGGAAATCCAGAACTACGCGAAATGGTACGCCTACTACCGCACGCGCATGCAGATGATGAAGACCTCGGTGGGAATCTCGTTCCGCGGGTTCATCTCCAACCCGACCGGAACGCCGCCCAAGCCCGACAGTCTGCGCGTGGGCTTCATCACGATTCACGCGGGGGACAGCGGCAGCGTAGACCCGAACCAGTACCTGAAAATCAACAATTTCAACACGACCCAGGCGAACAGCCTCTACACCAAGTTCTACCAGCAGACTCCCTTCGGCTTCACGCCCCTGCGCGAAGCGCTTTCGCGCGCCGGATGGATTTTTGCGGGCAAGCTCGGTACGGGGCTGACGACGGGGATTCCGGCGGCCGACGACCCGATTCAGTCGTCCTGCCAGAAAAACTATTCTCTCCTCACCACGGACGGTTTCTGGAACTCCAATGCGGGGCAGGACATCGCCGGCGCTGCGATGGGGAACTGGGACAACGGTACACCCGCGGGCACGGAACCCTCTTTCTACACACCCGCCGGGGTCACGCCCGCCTATACGGACCCGGTGGCGAGCCGGGCCACCGGCACGTACGACGGGAACATCCTGCCGGCCACCGTGGCCGGGGCCGTTCCCGGAGGCTCCGGCACGCTCGCCGACGTCGCCTTGTACTACTACATGACCGATCTGCGCGGCGGAGTCGACAAGAACAACAAACCAACCGGGCCCGCGACCAGTCCCAACACCGCGCCCACCGCGAACGGCGACGTGTCCGCGAACAACGTCCCGAGCAAGGCGGGGAACAAGGACTTCGCGCAACATCAGCACATGGTCACCTTCACCCTGGGCCTCGCCGACGGACTGATGCTCTACGATTCCAACTATGAGACGAAGCCCGGGGATTTCGCGAACATCAAGAGCGGCGTAGCGAACGCCTGCTTCTGGGCCTCCGGCGCGTGCAACTGGCCGGCACCGCAACAGGACAAGCAGAGCGCGCTCGACGATCTGTGGCACGCCGCCGTCAACGGGCGCGGGACCTACTTCCTGGCGCTGAACCCGCGCACGCTCACGAACGCGCTGCAGAGCGCATTGAGCAACATTGCGGCGCGGCAGAGCTCGGGGGCGGCTGCGGCCACTTCGAGCCCGAACATCACGCCCAAGGACAATTTCGCGTTCAGCACCACCTATCAGAGCAATACCTGGTCGGGAGTCGTCACGGCAAACCGGCTCGCCGCCGACACCGGAGCGCTGCTGACCGACGCTCAGGGCAAACCGCTAATCCTGTGGGAAGGCCACAAGAAGCTCCTCACCCAGGTCGGCGCGAGCACCGATACGCGCAACATCTGGATGCTCGATACCACCGCGCCGACCAAGCTCAAGTCCTTCCAGTTCGCGACCATGACGCTCGCCGAGCAGGCCTTTTTCATGAACAAGTGCGCCACGATGGCCCAGTGCTCGCTGCTGAGCTTGCCCCAGAAGACCGTGGTCAACGCCGGCACCGCGCTCGTCGGGTTCCTGCGCGGGCAGACCGGCAACGAGTCGGTGCTCTTCCGCGACCGGATCGAGACCGATCCGGTGACCGGTGCGACTACGCAAACGGTGCTCGGCGACATCGTCGATGCGACCCCGGCGTTCATCCGGCTTCCGCTGTTCAACTATACAGACACCGGCTACAGCAGCTTCAAGAGCGCAAACCTGAACCGCCCCGGGGCGCTTTACGTCGCGGCAAACGACGGATTGCTGCACTCCTTCGACAACACCGTGGACGCAAACGGGGACCCGGTAGCCACGGCGGGAACGGAAAACTTCGCCTACATGCCGAAGTTCGTCATGCCCGGCGTCTACCAGCTTGCAGACACGGCGTACGCGAACGCGCACCGTTTCATGCTCGACGGGAGCCCGGAGATCGGCGACGTGTTCGACGCCACGGCTTCGGTCTGGAAGACCATCGTCGTCGGCGGCGCCAACGGCGGCGCCCGCGGCTTCTATGCGCTCGACATCACCGATCCGAAGAATCCGAAGGGCCTGTGGGAGTTCTGCTCCGATTCGACGCTGTGCCCGGCGGTCGGCACGGTCAGCCACAGCGACACCGATCTGGGCTTCAGCTACGGCAACCCGGTGATCGGCAAGCGCGCATTCGACGGGAAATGGGTCGTGGTCCTGACCTCCGGCCTGAACAACGTCAGCCCCGGGACGGGCGTGGGTTTCTTCTATGTGCTCGACGCGATCACCGGGCAGGTGCTGAACAAGGTCAGCACCGGAGTGGGCAACACCGTCACGCCGTCGGGCCTGATGAGGCAGGGGGCGTACTTCAAGGCCGGACTGGTCGATGCCAAGATGGACTTCGTGTACGGCGGCGATCTGCAAGGCAATGTCTGGCGGATCGACATGTCGACTTCGCCGCCGGCGCTGATGCACATGGCCACGCTGAAGGACGGCGCAGGCAATCCGCAGCCGATCAGCGTGCGGCCGGTGGTGACCAACCTCGACAACAACCGCATCTACTACGTCGGGACCGGGCGCTATCTCGCCTCCACCGATCCGTCGGACATCTCGCAGCAGTCCATTTACGGATTCAAGGACAAGGACGCCGACTACGGAACGAACATCCGCTCGGCGAACCTGGTGACCCAGACGCTCACCGCCGGATCGAAGAGAACGATCACGAACAATACGCTCAACTGGAGCACCCAGGACGGCTTCGTCATCGACCTCAATCCGGCAGGGGACAGTCCCGGCGAGCGCATCGTGCTCGACCCGCGCCTCGAGCTCGGAACGCTGGTCTTCGCGAGCAATGTTCCGATCATAGGGGGGTGCATCCCCGGAGGGGACTCCTTCGTCTACAACCTGGATTTCGCCACCGGGAGCTACGTCCCGGGAACCAATGGCATCGCCGCAGAGAGACAAGGGGTGTTCCTGGTGGGCTTCACGCCCATACAAACGACCGACGGGTCGATCCGTACGGTCAACACGGATTCTTCCGGCGGCCTGGGGACCGGCAGCGTCAACATCAACCGGAACCCCAAGGGGATATCGCGCTTCTCCTACCGCGAGCGCTAAAGCGCCTACCCCGCGCCGGGCGCCGAGAAGCGCTCAGCGCGGCGCGGCGCGCAAAGCCAGCTCGCGCGGCAGGGTGAACACCACGCTCTCGTCCACGCCTTCGAGCTGGCGCACGCTGCCCGCACCGAGCGCCTTGAGCCGCGCGATCAGCTCGTTCACCAGCACCTCGGGGGCGGAGGCACCGGCCGTGACGCCGACCCGGCGCTTTCCCGCGACCCACTCGGCCTTGAGCTGGTCGGCGCTGTCCACCATGTAGGCCTGGATGCCGCGGCCTTGGGCGACCTCGCGCAGCCGGTTGGAATTCGAGCTGTTGGGCGAGCCGACCACGATCACCACATCGCACTGCGGCGCCATGACCTTGACCGCGTCCTGCCGGTTTTGCGTCGCGTAGCAGATGTCGTCCCTCTTCGGACCCGTGATCGCGGGAAAGCGCGCTTTCAGCGCCTCCACGATCGCGGCGGCGTCATCGACCGAGAGAGTCGTCTGCGTCACGTAGGAGAGCTTTTCCGGATCGCGCACTTGCAAGCGCGCGACATCGGCGATCGTTTCGACGAGATACATGCCCTCGGCGGCCTGGCCCATGGTCCCTTCCACCTCGGGATGCCCACGGTGGCCGATCATGACGATCTCGCGGCCCGCCGCGCGCATCTTCGCGACTTCGACGTGCACCTTGGTGACGAGCGGGCAGGTCGCGTCGAACACGCGCAGACCCCGCGCCTCGGCCTCGCCGCGCACGGCTTTCGAGACGCCGTGGGCGCTGAAGATCACCGTGCTGCCCGGGGGAACCTCGGCCAGCGCCTCGACGAACACGGCGCCTTTGCTCTTCAGGTCCTCGACGACGTATTTGTTGTGCACGACCTCGTGGCGGACGTAGATCGGCGCGCCGTGGATGGCGAGCGCACGCTCGACGATGCCGATCGCGCGCTCGACACCGGCGCAGAAACCGCGTGGATTGGCGAGCAGGACTTCCATGCCGGTCTATTTTAGGGCTTTTGCGCCGCGCCGGCCGAACGCAGCCCGTCGAGGATCAGCAGTCCAGCGCCTACGGTGATCGCCGAATCGGCGAGGTTGAAGGCCCAGAAATGCCAGCCCAAGGCGTGAAAGTCGAGAAAATCCACTACGTGGCCGAGGGCGATGCGATCCCAGAGATTGCCGAGCGCGCCGCCGAGCACCAAGGTGAGTCCCGCCGAGAAAAGGCGCTCGCTCGAATGCCTGGCGAGGAGGAACACGATGGCGGCGGTCGCAGCGACGGCGATCCCGATGAACAGCGCCCTTTGCCAGCCGCCCGCGTCGGCGAGAAAGCTGAACGCCGCGCCGCGGTTGTGCGCGAGCACGAGGTTGAAGAACGGGGCGATCTCGCGCACCTCTCCGAAGCGCAGGCTCGAGCTGATCGCGTACTTGCTCGCCTGATCCGCCAGCGCAAGGAGCAGCGCGAGCGCGAGCCACGGGGAGATGCGTTTCAGGCTGGCCGGGATCATGCGAATCGCCGGGGCTCGCCGGAACCGTAGAGGTTCTGCACGCAACGCCCGCAGATCCCCGGGTGCTTCGGGTCGGCGCCCACGTCCGCGCGCCAGTGCCAGCAGCGCTCGCATTTCGGGTGCGGGCTCGGCATTGCGTGGATTGGCGCTTCTGCTGCGCTCCTCGCCTCGGTCACCCATGCTTGGGAAGTGATGAGCACGAAGCGCAGCTCGTCATCGAGGCTCTGCAACAACCGAAGCTTGTCGCCGTCGGTGGCAATCGTCACTTCGGCTTGCAAGGAGGAGCCAATTTGAGCTGCGGCCCGCAGGTGTTCGAGGGACTTTTGCACCCCCGAGCGGGTCTCGCGCAGAGCTCGCCACTTCTCGATCAGGCCCTCTCCTCCCGGCACTTCCGGCAGACGATAGTAGGTATGCATGAATATCGTTTCCTCGCCCGGCTGGAAAATCTTCCAGGTTTCCTCCGCCGTGAAGCTCAGAACAGGTGCAATCAGGCGTAACAGGCTCTGCGTGATGTGGTAGAGCGCATTCTGCGCCGAGCGACGCGCCGGCGAATCCTTTCCGCAGGTATACAGCCGATCCTTGAGAACATCCAGATAGAACGCGCTGAGATCCTCGGAGCAAAACTTCTGTAGCTTCGCCGCGGCCGGGTGAAATTCATAGCGAAAGTAGTCCTCGAGCACGCTTTTCTGCAGCTCGGACGTCAGCGTCACGGCATAGCGGTCGATCTCCACCCAATCCGCCACCGGCACTGCATTCCGCTTCGGATCAAAGTCGGAAGTGTTGGCGAGCAGAAACCTCAGCGTGTTGCGAATACGGCGATACGACTCGACCACTCCCTTCAGGATTTCGTCGGAGATGAAAAGCTCGCCCGAGTAGTCGGTCGCCGCCACCCATAGTCGCAGGATTTCCGCGCCCAGCGTATCGGAGATTTTCTGCGGGGCGATCACGTTGCCGAGCGACTTCGACATCTTGCGGCCTTCGCCGTCGACGACGAAACCGTGCGTGAGCAGCGCATCGTAGGGCGCCCGGCCGTTCAGCATGCAGGACACGAGGAGCGAGGAATGGAACCAGCCGCGATGCTGGTCCGAGCCCTCGAGGTAGAGATCCGCCGGAAACTTCAGCTGCTTCGCGTGCGAGCCCTTCAGCACCGTTTCGTGCGTCGAGCCCGAATCGAACCAGACGTCTAGCGTGTCCTTCACCTTTTCGTACTGCGCGGCCTCGGCTCCCAGCAGCTCCTGCGCCTCGATTCGCTGCCAGGCTTCGATTCCGCCCTGCTCCACTTTTTTCGCGACCGCCTCCAGGAGTTCCAGTGTGCGCGGATGCAACTCGCCTGTTTCCCGGTGGATGAAAAACGGCATCGGCACGCCCCATTGTCGCTGGCGCGACAGCGTCCAGTCCGGACGATTGGCGATCATGCCGTGCAGGCGCGCCTGGCCCCAGGAGGGATAGAAGCGGGTCGCCTCCACGCCTCGCAGCGCCGTGGCGCGCAGGGTTTCCGCGGGTTTCGTGCCCTTGTATCCGGGCACCTCGTCCATACCCGCGAACCACTGCGTCGTGGCGCGGTAGATGATCGGGGTCCTGTGGCGCCAGCAGTGCATATAGCTGTGCGGGTGCTTTTCCGAATGAAACAGGGCGCCCGCTTCGCGGATCTTGTCGACGATCCTGGGATTCGCAGTCCAGATGTCCAGCCCGCCGAAAAACGGCAGCGAAGCAGCGTATTTCCCGTCGCCCATTACCGGTGCGAGGATCTGCTCGTCCTTCATGCCGTAGCGGCGGCAGGAAATGAAGTCATCGACGCCGTAAGCCGGAGCACTGTGGACGATGCCCGTACCCTGCTCCAGCGTCACGTACTCGCCGAGGTAAACAGGCGCGAGGCGGTCGTAGAAGGGATGGCGGAAGCCGATCAGCTCGAGCTTCTCACCCTTGCAGAAAGCGAGCGTCCTGCCTTTCAGCTGGTAGCGCTCAAGGCAGGCCTTCTCCAGGTCGGAGGCGAGGATCAGCAGGCCGCGCTCGGTCTCGACGAGGCTGTAGATGAAATCCGGATGGACGTTGAGCGCCTGGTTCGCGGGAATCGTCCAAGGCGTGGTGGTCCATATGAGGATCCAGCCTTTGTCCGTCGGCAGCTTGCTCAGGCCGAACGCCTTCGCCACCTTGCCGCCCTCGGCGAACGGAAATCCCACGTCGATCGCGAAATCGGTGCGATCCATGTATTCGACCTCGGCCTCGGCGAGCGCCGAGCCGCAATCGAAGCACCAGTTCACCGGTTTCAGGCCGCGATAGATATAACCTTTCTCCAGCAGCTTGCCGAGCGTGCGGATCTCGTCGGCCTCACTCTTGAATGCCATGGTCGTGTAGGCGTTATTCCAGTCGCCCAGCACGCCCAGGCGCTGGAAGTCCTTCTTCTGCCGCTCGATCTGCTCGGCCGCATACGCGCGGGCGAGGCTCAGGGTCTTTTCCACGGGAATGTTCTTGCCGTAGGTCTTCTCGATCTGCACTTCGATCGGCATGCCATGGCAGTCCCAGCCGGGAACGTAGACCGCGTCGAAGCCCGCCATGTTGTGCGACTTCACGACGACGTCCTTGAGGATCTTGTTGACCGCTTGGCCGATGTGGATGTCGCCGTTGGCATAGGGTGGGCCGTCGTGAAGCACGAACTTCGGCCTTCCGCGGCTCGCGTCGCGGATCTTTTCGTAAATCCTCTTCTCCTGCCATTCCTTGACCCAGTGCGGCTCGCGCTTTGCAAGGTCGCCGCGCATGGGAAAGGGCGTATCCGGAAGATTCAGCGTTTTCTTGTAGTCGGTCTTGTTCTCAGGCATTGCGGTGATCCATGAGGAAGCTCTTGGCGGCTTCGCAGTCGCGGGCGATCTGGGTCTTCAAGGTCTCGAGATCGGGATATTTCTCCTCGTCGCGGATCTTGTGCAGAAACTCGACGCGCAGGTGCGCGGCGTAGAGATCCCCCGAGAAATCGAACAAGTGCACCTCCAGCACTGCGCGCCCGCTCGCCGTGACGGTCGGCCGAACGCCGAGGCTCGCGACTGCAGGGCGCGCGGCGGAACCGATGCCGTGCACCTTCGCCGCGTAGATGCCGGTGAGCGGAGGACGATTGTGCTTCAGTTGCACGTTGGCCGTGGCGAACCCCAGCTCGCGTCCGAGCTTTCGTCCATGGATCACACGCCCGCTGATGCTGTAGGTCCGCGCGAGCAGCGTCTCGGCCGCCGCAAGGTCGCCCGCGGCGAGGGCGGCGCGCACGGCCGAGCTCGACACCCGCGAGCCGGCGTGCATCACCGTCGGCATGGTTTCGACGTCGTATCCGTGGCGCTCGCCC
>Ga0184619_10000614_pt1 | contig 12143 bp, 12 predicted proteins | sample PLM0_60_b1_FD_133146 | JGI IMG/M metagenome (GOLD analysis project Ga0184619, IMG submission 133146) | Groundwater sediment microbial communities from an aquifer in East River, Colorado, USA - PLM0_60_b1 | ecosystem: Environmental > Terrestrial > Soil > Riparian zone | place: USA: East River...
GGTCCGGGTTCTCCTCGCCGCAATTTGTGCAAATCTGCACAAAACAAGTCTAGGCTGCGACTCGTTCGAATTCGAGCGGCGGGGACCCAGGGGTGGGCCGGCCGAGGTCTATTCCTCGGCCGCCGCCTGCTCGGACTCCGCTCGCTGCTTGAGCTCCTCAACAACTGTCGGGTCGGCAAGGGTAGTGGTGTCGCCAAGCGCCTGGTTCTCGGAGACGTCGCGGAGCAGCCGGCGCATGATCTTTCCCGAGCGGGTCTTCGGCAGCTCGGGCGTGAAGATGATGTTCGCCGGCCGGGCGATCTTGCCGATCTTCTTCGCCACGTGCTCGCGGAGCTCCTCGAGCATCTCGACCGAGCCTTCGTCGCCGCCCTTCAGCGAGACGAAGGCGACGATCGCCTGCCCGGTCGTGGGATCGGCGCGGCCGCAGACGGCGGCCTCGGCGACCTTCTGGTGGTCGACGAGCGCGGACTCGACCTCGATCGTCGAGATCCGGTGGCCGGAGACGTTCATCACGTCATCGACCCGGCCGAGGAGCCAGAAGTCTTCGTCCTCGTCGATCCGCGCGCCGTCGCCCGCGAAGTACGTGTCTGGATACTTCGACCAGTACGTCTCGCGGTAGCGATCGTCCTCCTTGTAGAGGCCCCGCAGCATCGCCGGCCAGGGACGGCGGAGGACGAGATAGCCGCCTCCGCCGGGGCCGACCTCGTTCCCTTGCTCGTCGTAGACGGCGGCGTCGATGCCGGGGAAGGGCTTCGTCGCCGAGCCGGGTTTCAGCGTCGTCACCCCCGGCAGCGGAGTGATTAGGATCATCCCGGTCTCGGTCTGCCACCAGGTGTCGACGACCGGGGTGCGGTCTCCCCCAATGTGTTCTCGGTACCAGATCCACGCTTCCGGGTTGATCGGCTCGCCGACGGTGCCGAGCAGGCGCAGGGACGAGAGGTCGTGCTTCTCCGCATGCTCGGGACCCCACTTCATGTGCGAGCGGATCGCGGTCGGCGCCGTGTAGAGGATGTCGACCTTGTAACGCTCGACGATCGCCCACCAGCGGTCCTTGTCCGGGTAGTTGGGGACGCCCTCGTAGATGACGCCGGTCGTCCCGTTGCACAGCGGGCCGTAGACGATGTAGCTGTGGCCGGTCACCCAGCCGATGTCGGCCGCGCACCAGTAGACCGACTCGGGCTTGACGTCGAAGATGTAGTAGTGCGTGGTCGCGACCCCGACGAGATAGCCGCCCGTCGTGTGCACGATGCCCTTCGGCTTCGCGGTCGTTCCGCTCGTGTAGAGCAGGTACAGGAGGCCCTCCGAGTTCATCGGCTCGCACCGGCATGAGGACGGATCGTCGGACTCGCCCTCGACGAGCTCGTGCCACCAGACGTCACGACCCTCCCGCATCGCCGGCCCCTCGCCCGTGCGGCGGAGGACGATCGAGTGCTTCACGGTCGTCGATTGCTCGAGCGCCTCGTCGGCGTTCTGCTTCAGCGGCACCTTGCCGCCGTTTCGCCACCCCTCGTCCTGCGTGATCAGGACCTCGCACTCCATGTCATTCATCCGGCCGGCGAGCGCGTCGGCCGAGAAGCCGCCGAAGACGACCGTGTGCGGGGCGCCCAGCCGCGTGCAGGCGAGCATCGCGATCGGCAGCTCCGGGACCATGCCCATGTAGATCGCGACCGGCGTTCCCTTCTCCACGCCGAGCTTCTTGAGCCCGTTCGCGAACCGGACGACCTCGCGCTGCAGATCCGAGAAGGTCAGCTCGCGGCGGTCGTCCTCGGGCTCACCTTCCCAGTAGTAGGCGACCTTGGCGCCGTTGCCGGCCTCGACGTGCCGGTCGACACAGTTGAAGCAGATGTTGAGCTTGCCGCCGAGGTACCACTTGGCATACGGCGGGTCCCACTCGAGCAGCTTGTCGAAGGGCTCGAACCAGGCGACCCGCTCGCGGCCCTCGGTCTCCCAGAACTCCTCGAAGTCCCGGTCGTAGATTTCCGGCTGGGCGTTGGCCTGGGAGGCGAACCCCTCCGGCGGCGGGTAGCGCCGCTCCTCGAGCAGGATCGTCTCGATCGCGTGCTGCCCCGTCTCCGCGCCGTTGGCCATTACCTATTCGGTGGTCGAGACGCCCGCCCCACGGGAATCGCTCGGCCGCGGTTCATGCCCATTAGGGCTTGAGATCGTACGGATAATCGGTGAGCAGCTCGCCGCCGTCGCGCGTGACGAGCACCAGATCCTCGAGCCGGCAGCCGCCGTAGCCGTTCCGGTAGAGCCCGGGCTCGAGCGTGATCACGTCGCCCTCGACGAGCTCGCCCGGGTAGCGGCTGAGCCACGGCTGCTCGTGGACCTCGAGCCCGACGCCGTGACCGAGGCCGTGGAAGAACCCGTTCTCGAGCACCTCGCCGTCCTCTTTGTGCAGCGCGGTCGGGAAGCCGGCCTCGTGGAAGAACTCGCTCGCGACCACGTAGACATCGCGTCCGGCAACCCCCGGCTCGACCGCCGCCAGCGACCGCTGGAGCGCCTCGTAGACGAGCGACCGGTACGTGGCGAGCTCCTCTGACGGCTCCCCGATCACGAACGTGCGCGTCATGTCGGCGTAGCAGGACGACTCCCTGTCTCGTGGCCACAGGTCGAGCACGATCGGCTCGTTCGGCTTGATCTCCCCAAAGCCCATCTCGTGCCCGATCGCGGTCTGCGCGCCGTGCGAGACGATGAACTCCTCGCAGAGCAGGTTCAGCTCTGTGAAAGCCTGCTGGATCGCGTTCTTGACGCGCTCACAGGTGAGCGGCTCGCCGTCGAGGAGGAGCGAGCCGTCTTTCTGCTCCGCACGGCGGAAGAGGTCGCGCGCCGCGTCCATGCCCGCCTCGGCGCCGCGCTGCGCGCGGCCGATTCCCTCGAGCTCCGCTTCGCTCTTGACGCGGCGGCGCTGGACGAACGTCTCGCGGTCGGGGGTGATCTCGATCCCTTCGGCCCGGAGCCGGTCGGCGAGCTCGACGGGAAACGTGGTCGGGACGACGGCCTTCTCGACGCCGAGCTCCTTGACGGCGCGAACGGCGGTGCCGAGCTCGACTTCCTCCATCGGAATCCCCTGCTTGACCAGATCGTCCCAGCCGAACTCCTCGTGGGCGTGCGGCTGCAACCCGTCGTGGCCCTGAACGCGCTCGACCTCGAAGGGCGTGATCACGACGTGACGCTCGCCGTCCCGCTCGAGATAGAGGAACGGATCCGGGACAACGACGGGCACCTCGTGCCGCATCTCCGGGGAGCGCAGCGTGTCCGCCCAGATGATCACGTCTGTCACGGCGCCGGATGCTACCGCGCCTCCAGACCGTGCGTACACTCACGGTGATGGACGAGGCGCTCGCGCGGGCCCAGGCATTGGTCGACCAGTACGCGCAGGAGCTCGCCTCGGTGCTGCCCCGGGACGCCGAGATCTTCGACGCACATGTCCACCTCGGACAGGACATCGACGGCTTCAGCGGCAGCTACGACGACCTCCTCGCGCTCAACGAGCGGTACGGGATCTCGCGGTGCTTCATGTTCTGCCTCGACGAGCCCGACCGGCATCCGGCCTTTCGCGCGGCGAACGACCGCACCCTGGCCTACGCGAAGCGATCCGGCGGGCGGTTGATCCCGTTCGTCCGGCTCGACCTCGCGGAGCACCCGATCGAGGAGGCGATCCGCTGCCTCGACCGCGGCGCCCGTGGGATCAAGCTGCACCCGCGCGCGCAGCGATTTCTGCTCAACGACGAGCGCCTGGCGCCGGTGTTCGCGCTCGCGGCGGAGCGGCGCGTCCCGATCCTGATCCACGGCGGCCGCGGCCTGCCCCCGATCGCGAGCGAGCTCGCCGCGCTCGTCGAGCGCTACCCGGAGGCGCAGCTGATCATCGCGCACGGCGGCATCGCCGACCTGCCCGCCCTCGCCGAGCGATTCGCCGGCAAGGCAGGTGTCTTCTTCGACACCTCGGTCTGGAGCCCGATCGATCTGCTCACCGTCTTCCGCGTCTTCTCGCCCGAGCAGATCGTCTACGCGTCCGACTTTCCCTACGGCCAGCAGCCGAGCTCGCTCTTGATCGCTCTACGAACCGCGAAGGCCTCGGGGCTCGACGAGCAAGATCTCCGCGGGATGCTGGCGGGCAACGCGAGCCGGATCGCCGCAGGCGAGCCCCCGCTCGAGCCCACTCCTCCGAAGGGCGGCGAGACGTTCTCACAGCCGATGGCGTTCGCCCGGATCCACCAGTACCTCTCGATGGCGACGCCGCTTCTCTGGACACGCCAGCCCGACACGGTCGGCGTGATCGGACTGGCGCTCAACGCCTGCTACGACCGCGATGGGCACGCAGACGAGCGCGAGCGGATCAAGGAGCTCCTGGCCGCCGCGCGCGACGTCTGGCGCTTGCTGCCGGAGGTCGAGGACGAGCCTGACCAGCGCATCATCAGCCGGACGACGTTTCGGCTGATCCACCTCGCGGACATCCTCGCTGTGACACCCGAGGCGGCCGACGGCGGACAAGGGGAGCGTGTTCGGAGCAAAAGAGTGGCCAGGACAAAATCAACGACGGCAAAACTGGGCGCCTAGATGGTCGAGCTGACCGTCAACGGCCAGGCCTACGAGCTCGACGCGCCGGTGGAGCGTTCGCTGGCCGAGGCCCTGCGGCACGACCTCGGCCTCACCGGCACGAAGATCGCCTGCGACGAGGGCCACTGCGGCGCCTGCACGGTGCAGCTCGACGGGGTTCCGGTGCTCTCCTGCATCACGCTGGTCCACACGGTCGGCGACCGCGAGGTGACGACCATCGAGGGTCTCGCCGAGCACCTGCTGGTCGAGGCGTTCGTCGAAGCGGACGCCACTCAGTGCGGATTCTGCACGCCCGGCCAGATCGTCTCGGCGTCCGCGCTTCTGGAAGCGAACCCGCATCCAAGCGGCGACGAGATCCGGCATGCGATGGCGGGAAATCTCTGCCGTTGTGGCACGTATCCGAAGATCGAACGAGCGATCCATGCGGTCGCCGCGCACGGGGAAGGGGACTGATGGCACGGTTGATCAAGACCGAGAAGGAGGTCGAAGGCCGCTACACGGAGCAGTGGGTCGTGGTCGAGGAAGATGCGCTCGAACAGTGGCCCGAGGGCCCGCTTCAGACCGTGGGCCGGCCGGCGACTCGGGTCGACGGGCTTGCGCGCGCCCGCGGCGAGGCTCGCTACACGCAGGACATCCGGCTCCCGGGGATGCTGCACGCTGCCGTCCTCCGGAGCCCTCACGCGCGCGCGCGCGTGAAGCACATCGACCTCGCCCCGGCGCGCGGGGTGCCAGGCGTGCGCGAGGTGATCGGCCCGGACGACCTCGAGGTGCTCACCGACGAGCCGAACTACGAGGGCCAGGCGATCGCAGCGATCGCCGCGGACACGAACAGTCAGACCCGTGCGGCTCTCGACGCGATCTCGATCGAGTGGGAGCTGCTCGAGCCGCTGCTGGACGTGGATCAAGCTCTGCGCCAGGAGTCGTACGTCGACGACCCAAAGCGCTACGAGCGCGGGGACATCGAGCGAGGGTTCGCCGAGGCGGACGCCATCGTCGAGGCTGAATACCGGACCCAGAGCGTCCTCCACAATGCACTCGAGACGCACCAGAGCCTCTGCGAATGGGAGGGCGACACCCTTGTCGTCTACACGTCGACGCAGTTCCTGTGGGGGGTCCGCGACGAGGTCGCGGGCGCTTTCAGCCTGCCGAAGGACAAGGTGCGCGTCATCTGCCGGTTCATGGGCGGCGGCTTCGGTGCCAAAGGCTCAGCCGGCGACTACACGCTGATCGCAGCCGAGCTCGCCCGCCGAACCGGACGTCCGGTCCACTGCCGGCTCGACCGGCGCGAGGAGAACGTGAACTCGGGCAACCGCAACCCGACGATCCAGAAGCTTCGCCTCGGAGCCCGTGCAGACGGGACGTTGACCGCCATCGACGCCGAATACCAATGCCTGCTCGGCTGGGACGGCTGGTTGCCGCCGACGGCCGGCCCGGCGCAAATGCTCTACGCATGCGACCACGTTCGCACGCTCGAGTACGCCGTCCGGCTGAACGCGCCGCCGATGGATGCCTTCCGCGCGCCAGGCTTCGTCGAGGGCACCTTCGGGCTCGAATGCGCACTCGACGAGCTTGCGGCAAAGCTCGATCTCGACCCGCTCGAGCTCCGCCGGCGGAACCACGCCGACCACGATCCGATGGACGAGCGCCCCTTCTCCGGCAAGGAGTTGATGGAGTGCTACCGCCGCGCCGAGCCCCACTGGGAGCGACGGCACGAGGTGCGCGCTCGCTCCGAGGCGCCGACTTGGCGGCGCCGTTCAGAGGGTGAGGCGGCTTTGCCGGCTCACCCGACTTCCGCTTCGCCCTGGAAGCATGGGGTTGGGATCGCAACCCAGCTCTGGTACGGAGGGGGCGGCCCGCCTTCCTACGCGTGGGTGCGGCTCTCGGGAGACGGCACCGCAACCGTCCTGACGGCGATGCAGGACATCGGTACGGGCACCCGGACAGCGATGGCGCAGATCGCGGCGGAAGAGCTCGGCCTACCGATCGAGCGGGTGACGGTCGAGCTCGGCGATACCGCCCACGGGCCGTACGCAACGGTCTCCGGCGGCTCGTCGACGACTCCGTCGGTCGGCCCTGCGGTCCGGGCTGCAGCCGGCGACGTCGCCCGGCAGGTCCGCGAGATCGCCGCCCAGCGGTTCGATCTCGAGGAACGCGTGCTCTCGCTCGCCGACGGAAAAGTCACGAGCGCCGATGGTGGCTCCTGGCCGATCGAGGAGATCACCGGCCTGCTCGAGGACGGGCAGATCCTCGGCAACGGAGCTCGGGGACCAAACCCGGCCGGCATGCGCGTCATGACTTACGGAATCCAGGTCGCCGAGGTTGCCGTGGACATCGAGACGGGCGAGATCGTGGTCGAGCGGATCTACGCGGTGCACGACGTCGGGCGCGTGATCAACCCGCTCGGCGCCGAGAGCCAGATCGAAGGCGGGATCATCCAGGCGATCGGCCACTCCCTCTCCGAGCAACGGCTGCTAGACCCCCAGAGCGGCAAGGTCCTGACCCGAACGCTGGACGCCTACCGGCTGCCGACGATCGCCGATGTTCCGGAGATCGTCAGCGAGCTGATCGACGTCCCCGACGCCCATCTGACGAACCTCGGCTCAAAGGGCCTCGGCGAACCGCCGATCGTCCCGACCGCCGCGGCGATCGCGAACGCGATCCGCGACGCGACCGGCGCCGACGTGCGTTCCCTCCCGATCACACGCGAGGAGATGCTGCGCGCGCTGCGCGAGGCGGAGGAGCGGCGGCGCGCCCCGGAGCAAGTTGAAGCTGCTCCGGCCTGAGTCCGCCGAGGCCGCTGCGGCGGCGCTCGGCAACGGCTCGGTCGCGCTCGCCGGCGGGACGGAGCTCGTTCCGCTGCTCCGCGACGGGATCGTGCAGGCCGAGAAGCTGGTCGAACTCCGCGACGTCGTCCCGCGCGGGATCAGCGGGACGCGGATCGGAGCGGGAACGACGCTGGCAGAGCTCGAAGCCGATCCGGAGATCCCGCAGGCGTTGCGTGAGGCCTGCTCGCTCGCGGCATCGCCTCAGCTGCGGTCGATGAGCACTCTCGGCGGCAACCTGCTGCAGGCGACCCGATGCTGGTACTGGCGGCTCAAGTTTCCGTGCTACCTGCACGGCGGCGACGTGTGTAACGCCAAGGCCGGGCAGCATCGCGAGCATGCGATCTTCGGCAATGAGCGCTGCGCGTCGGCTCACCCTTCGGACCCCGCAGCGGCGCTGTTGGCGCTCGGAGCTCGGCTCCGCACGACCGCACGCGAGTTACCGCTCGCCGATCTCTACCGCCTGCCGACCGACGACGACCGCGACGTGACCGCGCTCGAGCCCGGCGAGCTGATTCTCGAGCTCGAGGTGCTGCAGCCGGAAGCGAGCGTCTACCTGAAGGCGATGGAGCGCCGCAAGTGGTCGTTCGCGCTCGTCGGCGTGGCCGCGGCCCGGTTTTCCGACGGCGTCCGGCTTGCGCTGGCCGGGGTCGCTCCGATCCCGTGGGCGCTGTCCTCGGCGGACGAGCTCGAGCAGGCCACGCCGTTGCCCGGCACCGCGTACAAGGTCGAGATCGCCCGCGCGCTGATCCGGCGAGCGCTCGAGGCCGTCGGCGCACCTTCCGCCGCCTGACCGGGAGCGCCCTTTAACTGTTGACGCGTGAACCAAGGCGTACCCGACCTCCTCCCCGCGGCGAGCGTAGCGAGGAAACTCGCACGTGTCTGTGACGCGGGAGTAAACAATGTGCGCCATGGTCGCCGCGGTCGTGTTGGCGGCGGGAGCGTCGACTCGCTTCGGCTCGCCGAAGCAGCGGCTTCTGCTTGCGCCTGTACTCGGGCGAGTCCGCCAGGCGACCTCGATCGACGACATCGTCGTCGTCCTCGGCGCGCACGACATCGAGACAGACGCCCGTGCGATCCACTGTCCGGGCTGGGAGCGCGGCCCGGGCGCCTCGCTGCGCTGCGGACTGACCGCGCTTCCGCCGGAAGCGAAGGCCGCAGTCGTCGTCCTTGCCGACGGTCCAGCGCTGTCGCCCGAGGCGATCGACCGGGTCGTCGCAGCGTGGCGCGATGGAGACAGCGACGTGGTCGCCGCCAGTTACGACGGTAACCGCGGGCACCCGGTCGTCCTTGGCCGCCGCATCTGGGCGAACGTTCCGGACGAGGGCGCCAGGGCGTTGGAACCGGCGCTTGTCCCCTGCGACGACCTCGGCTCGCCCGGGGACGTCAACACTCCCGCAGACCTCGCGGGCAGGGCGCGAGAGAGCGGCGCAGAATGAGGAACGCGTCCGATGACGGTCGCGCCGCAACTGGATCAGCAAGAACCGTCCCCGCTTGCCTCTGCGAGGCTGCAACGCAAGCTGACGGTGGACGAGGCCGCTCGACGCGCCGGCCTCACACCCGAGCAGGTCGAGTGGCTCGAGGAGGGCCGCGTCTACCGTTTTCCGCATGCCGACGACGCTCTCGTCGCGGCAGTCCTCTATGCAACCGCGCTCGCCATCGACCAGGACGAAGCGCGCGGCCTTGCGCGCTTGCCGGTCGAGCCGTCACCGCCGCGCTATCCCCGAACCCGAATCATCGGCATCGCGGCGGGCATCGTCGTGCTGGCGGCCCTTGCCGTCACCTTGCTCGGCGGCTTCGGCGGCGTTACAAAAGAGCACAGGGCGCGGCCCCTGCCGCCGGCGTGGAAGCTGAGCGTGGATGTGCTGAACGGTGGCGGCGACATCTACTACACCCGCGCAATCGCGAGCAAGATCGGCGCCCTGGGCTACAAGATCGAACGAGTCGCGAAGGCGAACCGGTTCGACTACCGTGAAACCGCGGTCTTCTTCGAGCCCGGCGGCGAGGCTTATGGAGCGAGGCTTGCGAAGCAGCTCTGCGTGGAAGCCCGGCCTCTCCCGGGCGGAAGCAACCCGCGCCGGCTCGTCGTCATCGCGGGGCCGCCTCGAATCGGCTGCTAGACGAGAGGCGTCCGCAGCTCTGCGAGCTTCGTCTTCAACTCCGGCGGCATTTCCTCCGTCGCCGCCTGCCTGACGAACCGCCGCAAATCTTCCTCGAACCGGTAGCGCTTACGGCAGTACTCGCAAAGGCTCAGGTGCTCCTCCGCAAGGGCGCGCTCCTCTTCGTTCAGATCGCGGTCGAGAAAAGGCTGCAACACCTCTTCGCACTTGTCGCACGGGTCGACCGCAAAACCGCTCATTCCGAGTCACCTCCGTTGACGAGCGCCCGCTCCGCGAGTTCCCGCTTCAAGATTCGACGCCCGCGGTGCAGGCGCGACATCACGGTCCCGACCGGGATGTCGAGGATCTGCGCCGCGTCGTTGTAGCTGAAGTCGCCGAGATCGACGAGCACGATCACATCGCGAAAGTCGTGCGGCACCGCCGAGAGGGCCAGAACGGCATCGTCTTGGGAGAGCCGCTCGATCACCTGCTCCTCGTCAGGATTCGGCGCCTGCGTCGACTCCTCGAGCTTGTTGTAGAGGAAGTAGTCGCCTTCCTCGAGCGGCTGCATGTCGGGAGCGCGCTGCACCCGGCGGCCGCGATCGATGTTGAGGTTCGTGAGGATGCGGAGAAGCCAGGCCCGGAGGTTCGTTCCCGGCTGGAACGATTTCCAGCTCCGAAAGGCCCGCGCATATGTCTCCTGCATCAAATCCTCGGCTTCCTCGCGGGACGAGACCATCCGCCTCGCGACGCGATAGACCTGGTCGGCCAGCTCGAGCGCTTCCTCCTCGAACCTGACCCGGTCCCGTGCATCCTCGGCGAGTCTTCTCGCCTCGGTCTCAGGTGCCGTCTCGCCCACGGCGGCCACCCTAGCAACGTTCTTTTCAAGCTCCAACGGGGCCGGGGAGCCCCGCATTCCCGTTAGTTCCTGACGCGGGGCGGGTAGGCGGTGCCTGCCACCCAATGGAAAGGCAGGTCGTCATGGAAGGATTCGAGGTCGTCACGAGCGACGACTGCAAGATCGGTCACGTCGCCGAGGTTCGCGATCGGCACGTGATCATCGAGCACGGACTGCTGAAAAAGACACGGCATGCCGTGCCGGAGACGTTTGTTCACACGGCCGACGGCGAGGAGGTCGTCCGGCTCAGCGTCTCGAAGGAGATCGTCGAGACCTCTCCGAAGCTCGACAACGGCTCGATCGACACCCAAGCCGTCGCCGAGCACTTCGGGCTGGCGGAAGGGACGCCCGCTCCGGAGACGGAGGGGTACGGGGAGTTGCTGCCCGACGATCCGGCGGTCAGCGCCGACCAGGATGCCTTCCGCGCCGGGCGCGAGCCGGCCGACAAGGAGCGGGCCGAGATCCGGGAGGGCGGGCTCGAGCCCGAACGCGACAAGGCCGACGCGCCGACCGGCTACTTGAGCGACCGCGTGCCCGGAGGCCTCTAAACAGGAGCCGGGGCCGGGCGAAAGCCGGCCTTGGCCATGGCGGCGAGGAGCGCTTCGAGGTCCGTGCGCTCCTCGTCCCAGCTCAACGTCACCGAGCCCATCAGGTTCGCGTTCGCATACTCGAGGCCGTCGTGACCCTGGAGCGCCGCGCCGAGCCGCTGCACACAGCGCTCGCAGCGAATGCCGCTGACCTGGAGCGTTTCCGAGCGGACGGCCATTTCGTGTCAGCCTAGCGTTCGCTCGACGAGGTCGGCGCAGACCGCCTCGAGCCCGTCGCGCTCGCCGATCGCCAGCTGACGCTCGCCTTCGCAGCTCGCAGGATCGAGCGCCGAGAGATCGCCCGCCGTCCCGAGCTTCTCCGCGGCCGGCGCGACGAGGTCGAGCGCCTCTCGCGCGAGCTCCGACACGGGCACCAGGCGAGCGCCGTCCGGATGAATCAGCTCCGCGGCGGTTCCGAAGCGCAGCGCCGCCCAGCGGTTCTGCGCATAGTCGCCCCGATCGGCCGGCCGTGGCTCCTCGACCTCGACCGATACACAGAGCGCCTGCAGAAGTGCAGAAAGCGCGGCGGTGACGGCGAGGCTGGTCGGCTGATCGGGCATCCGGATCTCGAGCGTCCCGAAACGGGGATGCGGCCGGACATCCCACCAGAAACGCGTGTAGTCGTCGGCGAGTCCGAGGCCGATCAGCCGTTCGACGAAGGATTCCCAGCCGGCGTAGGATCCGAACGCCGGCGGCGCGCCCGCGCGGGGAAGCTGCGCCAGCACCTCGGCGCGGTTCGAGGCGAGTCCTGTCGCCCGACCGGCCAGGTAGGGCGAGTTCGCCGAGAGCGCGAGCACGAGCGGCATCCACGGCAGGATCGCCTCGAGCGTCGCGTAGCAGGCGTCCGCGCTCGCCATGCCGACGTGGACGTGGAGGCCGCTCACACCCTGGCGTCGAGCGGACACTCCGGCGAACCCGACGAACTCCTTGTAGCGCGGGTCGGAGGCGATCTGCTGCTTCTCCGGATCGCTGAAGGGATGGGTACCGGCGGCGGCGAGGCGCAGCCCGTTGTTGCCGGCGATCCGCGCCGCCCCGCTCCGGAGCTCACGCAGCGCTTCGTGGGCCCCGCCAACCGAGTCGCAAACGTCCGTGTTCAGCTCGACGATCGATGCGAACAGCTCGGTCTTGAGGCGACCCGGCAGCTCGAGCCTCTCCGACTCGGCGATCAGCAGGTCGA
>Ga0184619_10000615_pt1 | contig 12140 bp, 10 predicted proteins | sample PLM0_60_b1_FD_133146 | JGI IMG/M metagenome (GOLD analysis project Ga0184619, IMG submission 133146) | Groundwater sediment microbial communities from an aquifer in East River, Colorado, USA - PLM0_60_b1 | ecosystem: Environmental > Terrestrial > Soil > Riparian zone | place: USA: East River...
ATCGCGGGCGAGGCGCACGCTCCCCGTTCGACTCGACGATCGAGAGTTCGTTCGGCGGAAGTAGCATGCGGCGAAGTGCTGCCGGCCGATTGAGAACGAGTGTGAACGGGGAGCGTGCGCCTCGCCCGCGATCGACGGCGCCGTCCCAGAATCTCACGTCGAAGGAACGTTGATGCGGCTCGCCGAACAACGCAGTCAACACCGCGCGACACCGCGAGACTGCACCGTTATCAACCGCGGCAGCAGACGATTGAAGTTCTACGTTGGCCGTCGACATAACAGGAAGCTAAGGTCCGTAATGCTGTAATGCACCCACTGTGCAACGAGATGGTCCGCCATCGTACGAATCGCGTGAAGACTTTCAGCCTGCGGAGCGCGGCACCGGCGTCACAGTATCCAGCAATCGCCATAGGTACCACGACGCGACAGTACGATACGGCGCCCACTTGGCGCCAATCTTCAGCACCCGGTCAGGTGTGGGCAGCTTGCGCAAGCGGTACGCTCTCTGGATCCCCTTCTGAATTCCCAGGTCCAGGTCGGGTAGAACATCGGGTCGCCCCAGCCGGAACATGAGGAACATCTGGGCGGTCCAGCGTCCGATGCCTTTTACCTGCGTGAGCGCCGTGATGACCTCTTCATCGCTCAACTCGTGGAGTGTCTCGATCGGAAGCTCCCCCGCCGTGACCCTCGCGCCCAAATCCTTGAGGTAGGCCGATTTTTGTCGAGACAATCCAATGGCGCGGAGCTGTTCGTCCGTTGTGGTCGCCAGCTCCGCCGGCAGCGGGGTTCGACCACCGTACAATCCTTGAAAACGGCCGTGAATCGTGCCGGCCGCTTTCCCTGATAGCTGTTGAAAGACTATCGAGCGCGCGACCGCGTCGAAGTGACTGCCACCTGATGGCGGCCATCCCTTGTAGCTGCCGACTTTCCCGATCACCTCCGCCATCACTGGATCGACCTTCTTCAAATGTGCGACCGCTTTGCGACCGATCGCGCTGGTACCGGCAGGCTTCATTCTTCCCCGTCATTGGTAAGGGCACTCCATCGAGCTCGATGAGCGCGGTGGCAAAAGGATAGGAGAATCTATATTTGTGGCGATGGAGCAGCCTCTGCCGCCGCCTTCCGACATGTCACCAGCCGAATTCCGGAAGCACGGCCACGCCGTAATCGACTGGATCGCGGACTATCTCGAGAAGCCGGACAAATGGCCAGTGCTGCCAGGCGTTCGACCAGGCGAGTTGCGTCGTGCGCTGCCCCAGTCTCCGCCGCCGCGCGGCGAGCCCATGGACCGGATCCTGGAAGACTTCCAGACATTGATCGTCCCCGCGACGACGCATTGGAATCATCCAGCCTTCATGGCGTACTTCGCCAACTCCTCAACCAGTGCGGGAGTGCTCGGTGAGGCGCTCACGGCGGCGCTCAACGTCAACGCGATGCTGTGGAGAACGAGTCCCGCTGCGACCGAGCTCGAGCTGCTTACGCTCGACTGGCTGCGTCAGATGCTTGGTCTCCCCTCGGATTTTTTCGGAGTGATCGGGGACACGGCATCGTCCAACACCCTTTATGCGCTGGCAGCCGCGAGGGAAATGCATCCAAAGCTTCGCATCCGTGAACACGGAATGGTGGCGCGAACGGACCTCCCGCCGATTTTCATCTACTGCTCCGAGGAGGCGCATTCGAGCGTCGACAAGGCGGTAATGACGCTCGGGTTTGGGTTGAATGCGCTGAAAAGGATTTCGACGGATGACCGATTCCGGATGGATGCAAAGGAGCTGGCCGCGGTGGTCGAGCGAGACCGGAAAGCCGGGGCCGTACCGCTGGCGGTCGTGGCAACAGTAGGCACCACTTCCACAACTGCCATAGATCCCGTGCCCGCAATCGCGGAGCTTTGCGCAAAACACAAGATGTGGTTGCACGTCGACGCGTCATACGGCGGCACCGCGGCAATTCTGCCAGAGATGCGATACGTACTCGACGGATGCGACCGGGCCGATTCCCTTGTCGTGAATCCCCACAAATGGCTGTTCACTCCCATGGATTGCTCGGCGCTCTACACGCGCCGCCCCGATCTACTGAAGCGCGCCTTCCAGCATATTCCTGACTATCTCGTGGTAAGCGACGGCGAAGGGGCCGTGAACCTCATGGACTATGGTATAGCCCTGGGCCGCCGTTTTCGCGCGCTCAAGCTGTGGTTCGTCATCAGACATTTCGGCGTGGACGGCCTTCGATCGCTGGTCGGCGAGCATATCCGGATCGCCAGACGCCTTGTGGAGTGGATCGATGCCGATCCGGAGTTCGAGCGCCTGGCCGACCCCCAATTTTCAACGGTGGTCTTCCGGCACTGCCCATCGGGGATGGCGGGGAAGAAACTCGACGAGCACAATACGAGAGTACTCGAAAAGGTGAATGCTACACGCGAGGTCTACCTTTCCCACACCCGTGTTCGGGGCAGTTACGCCCTTCGCATTGCGATCGGGAATATTCACACCACCGAAGCGCACGTCCGGCGCGCGTTCGACCTGGTAAAGGAGGCTGGGCGCACGTACTCGTAGCCCCTTTGGCATCGGGGGAGGAACGAAGAATGCTGGACGGTATATTATCGGGACCTTTTCCATCTTTTTTTTCAACAAGTCAGGGAGATCCTTGATGAGAGTTTTAGTGAACAGAGTCGTGGCCGCTTTCGCCCTCGTGGCCGCCGCTGCGGCGCCAATCGCAGCGCAAAATCCGGCCAAGGTCGAAGCAACCTGCGATCCCACCGCCAACACCAGGGGCGATATCGCCAAGGCGCAGTTCTCGATGACCCGCGCCATCGCCGTACTCGACAAGGGAAATCCGACGCGCGACTTGCAGGACGTCCTGCGGCTCGTCGATAACGGCAACGACAACCCGAGCGCTCGGAATTATCTCCGAGGTGAGGCCTACATCCTGTACCTGATGCAGCCGAACACGCCGGCCGTCGTTCCTCGCAGTGCCTTGGGGCTGACGACCAACCCTACCGGCACGATCGATCTCTACGTTGCCGCCGACTCGGCGTTCAGAATCGTCGAGACAGCCGCACCCGAATGCGTCGCCCAGATCACGCAGTGGCGTCAGCAGAAGCCCTGGCTCAATGCGCTCAACGGATCGATCAATGCGCTCAATGCTGGTCAGCTCGATTCCGCCGAAATGCTGGCGAAGAGGTCACTTGTTCTCGACCGCCGCGCGCCGTACGCGTACTCCGTGCTCGGCTCCGTCGCTCAGAACCGGAAGAACTGGGCTGCCGCCAACGACTACTGGAAGCAGACGCTCGCCGCGGCGGGAACCGACACTACCTATGCCGACGTTCGCACGAAGACAATGTACGAGATCGCGTCCGCTGCTTCGGACAGAGCCGACGCGGCGACCGGCGCGGCGAAGCGAGCCGCTGCCCGTGAGGCGATCAAGCCGTGGCAGGAATACATCGCGGTCGCTACCAACGATCTCTTGCTCGCTGATGGGATCGACAACACGGCACGCATGTATGTGGACGCAGGCGACAGCCTCTCCGTGCCAACCGTTTATGCGCTCATACTTGCCAATCCTTCCAAATACGGCGAGCAATCCCTGGTCCACGCCGGTGTAGTGGCTACGCGAAACGGTCATCACGCCGATGCCATCAAGCTGTTCGATGCCGCGCTTGCGCAGAATCCTTACTCGCGCGACGCAGTAAACAACCTCGCGGCGACGTACATCCAGAATAACGAGTCAGCGAAGGCATTCCCGCTGATCGACAGGCTCATTGCGCTGGATCCGAGCAATCCCGACAATCCGCTCCTGTACGCGTTCGCGTATCAGGGCCTGTACAAGGGGACCAAGGATAAGAAGCTCCAGAAGATCTACACCGATTCGCTCGTCTACTTCAACAACAAGTCCGAAAACGCGAAGATGAAGCTTGGAGTGAACGAGTTTACGCGCCGGCCCAACGAGACATTGCTGGTGGGCACGATCGAAAACCGCGACAAGACGCCCAAGACTTACACGTTGAGCGTGGAATTCCTGGACAAGAGCGGAACCGTAGTCGACACGCAGACGGCCAGCATTGGGCCTGTTGCCCCGAAGGCTACGGGGACCTTCAAAGTGAAGTCGGACAAGGGCGGGGTCTACGGATACAGGTACAAACCGCTGACTTAAGCGGGATTAACTGCAGCTGAAGACTAACTGCCCGGGGCTATCGGCTTGACGCTGATGGCTCCGGGCAGCGTTTTTTCACGAGCTCCGCGGCAGCATCAGCGGGTCGGTTTCGGCGAGCGCGCCTATGATCCAGAAACGCTTGCCGTCGAACCAGAAGATCGCGACCTGCTCCATCCTGCGGGCGAGCTCGAGAGCCTCCTCTTGCGGCATCATTACAGCCGCGCTGCACTCACAGTGCAGTTTGTCGGGTGAGCAGGCATCCACCTGTACGAACGTGTAGCCGCTCGAGCGCAATCGTTGATCCAGCTCCCGTTTTCTCTTTTCGTTCTCGATCGGTGACAGGTTTTCGCCACGCGGATCGAATGCTGTCATGATTGCAAATGGCCGGTCCAATCCTGCTGCCTTCAGCGCCGTGATCTTGTCGTCAGATGGAATTTCGCGCAGGTCGATCTCGACCGCCGGTGTAGTCGCGAAGTCGAGAACGGTCTCCGGATATCTTGGCCAGTCTGGATCATGTTGGTTCGGCGAAGCTTCCATGGCTTCCATGGTTACAAGGTTCGCACCACAGATTGTCGATCACATGCGGCTCAACACCTGGTACGCGACTTGACCTGTTTCCGCCCGTGAAGCCAAATCAGATCTGGCCCGATCTACTCTACATCGTCCGTCACGGCGAATCCGCGGGCAATATCGCTCGCGACGCGGCGTTGGAGGCGGGCCATCAAATGATCGACATCGATACCCGGGATGTGGATGTGCCGCTGTCCGAGCTGGGCGAGCGCCAGGCGATCGCGCTCGGACGGTGGCTCGGTGCGCTGCCACCAGAGTCGCGGCCGAACATCGTGCTCACTTCTCCCTACCTCCGCGCGCGCAACGCCGCAGGCCTCATTGTGAAGACCGCCGGCATGCGCGAAGATACATATTCGCTGATCGTCGACGAGCGGTTCCGCGAAAAGGAGTTCGGAATACTCGATAGGCTCACCGCCGTCGGCATCAAGGACCAGTTCCCCGATCAGGCCGAGTTCCGCCGCCTCCTGGGCAAATTCTATCACCGGCCACCCGGAGGGGAGAGCTGGTGCGACGTGATTCTTCGCCTGCGCAGTGCGACCGAGATGATCTCCCGTGAGTATTGCGGTGAGCGCGTGCTGATAGTCTGTCACGCCGTGGTAGTCCTCTGTATGCGCTACATCCTCGAGCATCTTACGGAAACCGAGCTGCTCGCCATCGACAAGAAGCAGGAGATTGCCAATTGTTCCGTCACACTCTATGAACATGATCCGACACTCGGTCCTCGCGGGAATCTTCGTCTCAAGCTCTTCAACTTCGTCGCGCCTCTCGAGGAAGGTGGCGCTCCAGTGACCTCGGAGCCGGACGCGAGTGTCGGCGCGCGCTAGCAGGCGAGCGCGCGAGCGGGCTAGATCTGTAGCGCGGGAGTTGGATTAGTCGGCGTGGTTGGCGTGTGGCGGCGCACCGTCTCGCCGGCAGGAGCCTTCATCGGCAAGATCAGGACAAAGGTCGTTCCTGCTCCCATTTTGCTGGCGACGGTGACATCTCCCCCGAGCAGACGCGCAAGCTTGCGCGTTACGCTCAAACCAAGGCCGGTGCCGCCGGTCTTTCTCGTCGCCGTCTGCTCTGCCTGCCAGAACGGTTCAAAGACGTCTTCCATGTTCTCCGCCGCGATCCCGACACCAGTGTCGACGATCCGAATCTCGAGCATGCCGTTGTTGACGGCGCACTCAAGCATTACCTGTCCCGTCTCGGTGAACTTGATTCCGTTGGAGAGAAGATTGACCAGCATCTGCCGGAGCTTGGTGCCGTCCGTCTGTATCGGCTGGTCCTCATCGAGCAGCTCGACTACGAACGCGAGATGCTTGTCGGCTGCCATCGGCTGAACGAGTGATGCCGCGTCGGCGAGGGTATGGTTGACCGACATTGACTCATACCTGACCCGCTCACGGCCGATGTCGACCCGCGCGAAGGTGAGGATCTCGTCGATGAGCCCGAGAAGATGCCGCGCGCTGACGTTGATTCTTCCGAGCTGTTGCCGCTGAAGCTCAGTGACCGGGCCGGTGATACCGTCGGAGAGAAGTTCTTCGTAACCCATGATCGCCGTGAGGGGCGTGCGCAGCTCGTGGGACATCACGGCGAGAAAATCCGTCTTGCTGTTGTTCGCCCGCTCCGCCTCCGCTCGCGCCGCCTCCGCTTCGCTGCGCGCCTTCTCGGCGTGGGCACGCGCCTGCTGCTCGAGTAAGAGAAGATCGACGCGCTCCTTATCGGTGTTGCGGAGAACGCGCGCGGACCAGAGCACCAGCACCACGAAAATCAGAATGCTGGAGACCGCAAACAGCGATACTCCGAATTCCGATTCGTAGATTCCCGCTGATTCTCCAGCCAGCCGGATGATGCCGAGCACTACGGGCGCGAACAGGGCGGCCGGAAGAAGTCTGCGGGTAAGAACGCCGGCGGCACCCTCATCCATGAGCAGAGCCGCGACACCCCTGTCTCTGACCGTCAGAATAATTCCCACGCCAAGTATCAGATGCGTTATCGCCGTCGGAAGAGCCATGCCGGAGGACTGCGACAGAGCATACATCCCCTTCACACCGAAGACGTAGCCAAGGACGGCGATCAGCGAGATCAGGAGTCCGGGAGCCGCGAACATTTGAGCCCGGAGATCGCGCTTTCTCTGATCGTGCGGAATGAACAGAAGGGCAAGCGCGTACAGAAGAAGACACGCGGCGCTGTTGATAGCGATGCGGCCGGGAGGAGACTGTGGTCCCCCACGCAGTCTGTCGCCAAACAGAAGCAGATCGAATTGCGATGTGCCGCCGCGGAGATACTCGTAAAAAGTGAGGATGGCGATCGTAGCGACCATTGCGGCCAGAGTTTGCTGAATCGCTTCAGTCGTGGTGGTGCGATGCGGCCGCACCGCCATGGTCAACGAGCCGCCCGCGAGGACGAAGCAGAGTGCAATCAGCGGAATCATCGCAATTCCGCCCTGCGACCACTGAGCAACTATCGGAAGATTCAGCGCCCAGCCTGCGAGGACGAGTGCGCCGATGATCGCGACGGCGCCGCCTGCTATGAAGGGAACCCGCTCGAAGAAATCGATCAACGGGCTGTGTTGGGCCGCTGGGCTGGTTACGACTGGGGTGGGAGTGGACATGTTACGTGTCGCCGAAAACCTATTCGTCAATCTGCACCAGTGCAATTCTACCAGGTAGCGTTTTCCCCGATGCCTTCTAATTAGTTCGAACGGCCATCGCCAGAACCACCAAGCCCATCAATCCGGGCGGCCCGACCCGCACCTGCTTCATTGCGTGCTGCATCAGAAAGCTCCGTAAGTATCTGATGGGATTGGAGATCGGTGAGTTCTGCAATCGCGAGATATGAAGTAGAATGGCCCGCTTGTCTGGCGGGTTTCGTTGACGGCAGTATCATTGCACTGTTGTTGACAGCGCTTTTCCTTCCATGACCGCATCCCGTCTTACATCAGCTCGTTCTTTCTCTGCTCCTCCGTCGAAGCAGGAGATCGCCGACCTCCTTACCGAGGCGCGGGAGAGAACGCTGTTGCTGATCTCGGGATTATCGGACGAGGATCTGCACAGACAGCACGACCCCTTGATGAGTCCCATCATCTGGGATGTGGGTCACATAGCCCACTTCGAAGAGCTCTGGCTCACACAGAATCTGGATGGAGCGATCGAGTTTTCGGAGATGCCCGGCATGTACAACCCCTTTGAGCATCCACGCGCCACTCGCGCTTCACTCGCCCTTCCGACTCTCGTACAGATGATGGAGCGGCTCCGGGAAATCCGCGCTCGCGTTTTCGATCGACTCGACTCCCTCGAGTGGAATGATGACAACCCGCTCCTCAAGGGCGGCTACGTCTACAACATGGTGCTTCAGCACGAGTACCAGCACAACGAGACGATTCTCCAGACACTCCAGTTGAAGAAGGGCGATCCATACCACGCGCCACGCAAAATCACCTTTGCGGCTCCGCGCAAATCGAGCGCAGAGAGCCAGTCCCAGGGTAATGGCGATATGGTCTCATTCGGTGGTGGTCGCGTCACGATCGGGACCGGTGACCGTACCGCTGCTTACGACAACGAGCGCCCACGCCACGAGGTGGATCTGAGCCCGTTCCTCATCGACCGGACCGCCGTCACGAACGGACAATATCTGGATTTCATCTCCGACCGCGGTTACGAGCGTAGCGAGCTGTGGTCCGACGCCGGCCACCGGTGGGTGTCGGAAACAGGAGCGGTCGCGCCCAAGCACTGGTTTCGTGATGGCGATACGTGGTTCAGCCGTATCATGGACGTCACTCGCCAAATTGATCTAATCCGTCCGGTGTGCCACGTCTGCTATCACGAAGCGGAGGCGTTCGCCAATTGGTCGGGAAAGCGGTTACCGACGGAATTCGAATGGGAAGCAGCCGCGTCGTGGGATCCTTCGACAAAAAAGACGCGCCGCTTTCCGTGGGGTGACTCCGCGGCGACATCCACGCTCGCGAATATCGATCAGCTTTCGTTCGACATCGCGCCTGTCGACACTTACGATGGCAACATATCGCCCATTGGCTGCTATGGGATGATTGGTGACGTATGGGAGTGGACATCGAGCGACTTCAGCGGTTACTCCGGATTTCAGAGCTTCCCGTACAAGGAGTACTCCGAGGAGTTCTTTGGCCCGGAGTACAAGGTTCTGAGAGGCGGCTCGTGGGCCACCCGCCCGGGCGCAATTCGAAGCACCTTCCGCAATTGGGACTATCCAATCAGAAGGCAGATCTTCAGTGGATTCCGCTGCGCTCGGGACGCGTGAAGGAGGATCACTCCTCCGACGTAGTCGGCGGCACGCCGCCCTACACCGTCCACCGCTCGCGCCAGCAAATGGTGCGCGACGTGCGCGAGGGCCTCACGAAGATGCCGAAGCAGCTCTCACCGAAGTATTTCTACGACGAGCGCGGCTCGGAGCTGTTCGAGGAGATTACCCAGCTTCCCGAATACTATCTCACGCGCGCTGAGCGGTCGCTGCTGGAGCAGCGGATCTCCGAGATCGTCGCGGCCGTGCGGCCGTGCTCTCTCGTCGAGCTCGGCGCGGGCAGCGCGACAAAGACACGCCTGATCATCGACGAGATGCGCTCGAGCGGCTGCGCCGAGTGTTATGTGCCGATCGATGTGAGCAAGGACTTCCTGGAGGCGACGGCGCTCCAGCTCGATGCGGACTACCCGGAAATCCAGATCACTCCGGTCGTCTCCGACATCACCGAGCCGTTCGCCCTTCCTCGCCTGGCGAGTCCGACGCTCGTGGCATTCCTCGGCAGCACGATTGGAAACTTCCCGCGCGAGCCGGCCATACGACTCCTATCCCACGTTGCCCGCGCCATGGGTCCCTCTGATCGATTCCTCCTCGGCGCCGATCTGAGAAAAGATCCGGAGATCATCAACCGCGCGTATAACGATTCGAAGGGAGTGACCGCGGCGTTCAACCTGAACGTCCTGCAGCGGCTGAACCGCGAGCTCGGCGCGAATTTCCCGGTGAGTAACTACGAGCACAAAGCATTCTATAATACCGAGCAACACAGAGTCGAGATGCATCTCGTTGCCCGTAACGCACACAAGATCATGATCCCCGAAATCGGAGAGATCCAGGTGCGCGAAGGCGAGAGCATACGCACTGAGTTGAGCTACAAATACGACCGGCCGACACTCGAGTATATTCTCGGGGCGGCGGGCCTCGTGATGGAGAGGTGGATGCCAGCGGACGACGGCTCTTTCGCTCTCGCTCTTGCTCGCGCGGAGGACTGAGCCAGCCTCGTGAGTCTCTCAGAGGCGATGCTGCTGGATGATGTCCGGCAGCGATTGTTCTCGCCAATCGGATCTCCGACTCCCCACGCGATTGGTCTGGAGCTGGAGCTTATTCCGGTTCACCAGTCAACCCGCGCGCCGGCGCTCGCGACAAAGGGGCAGCACACGTCGACGGCCGAAGTCCTGTCACGGCTCGGACGACGCGAAGGCTGGCGTGAGCAGTCGATCGCCGGAGATCCGCCGTCCTGGAGGCTGCGGGACGGAGCGTCCATCTCCTTCGAGCCGGGGGGACAGATAGAGATCAGCACCGTTCCTCAGCCGACCGCGTCGGCCGTCATCGACTCGACCCAGAGTCTCGTTGCAATGCTGCGTGATGCGATGTCGAATGCTGGAATCGAGCTCGTGGCCCGCGGAGTCGATCCATACAACGACATCGACGCGGTACCGCTCCAGCTCCGCCGCGATCGTTACACCGGCATGACACGCTACTTCAATTCGATTGGGCCGTCAGGTGTCCGGATGATGCGCCAGACCGCGGCGCTACAGATAAATCTCGAAAGGGGAGAGGATCCCAAATCCAGGTGGCGCCTTCTCAACAGTCTGGCACCAATCGTCGTAGCCCTGTTCGCGAATTCCCGGGAATACGCAGCCAGTTCGACCGAATGGGCGAGTTACCGCGCCCATCTGTGGAGGACTCTCGATCGTTCGAGAACGGGCGTGATTTACGAGGAGCCGGGTTACGCCGAGAGATATCTGAGCTTCGCGCTTGATGCAGTTGCGATGCACAGCGGCGGTGATGGTCACGCGTATCGAACCTTTCGCGAATGGATGCACGAGCCTGGGGCGGACGTGGACGAGACTGAATGGCTGTTCCATCTCTCGACGCTGTTTCCTGAAGTGCGCCCTAAGGAATACTTCGAGCTGAGATCAGCGGATACGATCGAGCCGCATTTGCTTGCTGCTCCAATCGTGTTCGTTGCTGGCCTTGTCTACGACGAGGAGAGCGCATCCCTCGCAGCCGGCTCGTTGGGTGCGCCGAGCGAATCATTGCTCGAGCGCGCGGGCAAAGTGGGACTGTCAGATCCAGAGATCCACCGAATCACTTCCGGGTTGACCGACCTCGCGTTGAGCGGCGCGCGCCGGTTGGGGAAGGATTACGTGTCGCTGGTCCATCTGGCGACTGCGCAAGAATACTTTGCGCGGGCCCTTGGCCGTGACGACATTTGAGCCGATGATGCTTCGAGCGAGGAATCTCTTCATAGCCGCCGTGTCTTCTTTGTACGGTACGGCGCCGATACAAGCACAGCCAACACGGGCTCCGACTAAGACAATTCTCGCCATCGGCGCACACGCCGGCGACATGGAGCTGACCGCTGGAGCACTGCTTATCAAGCAGCACAAGCTCGGTGGCCGCGTCGTGATTCTCCAAATGACGCTCGGCGAAGGAGGCAACCCTCGACTTTCTCCGACTCTGTACGGAGCCCAGAAGCGCCGCGAGGCGCTGGCCGCGGACTCCGTGATCGGCGCGGAGACGATCTTCGCGCCCTATCGCGATGGGGAAATACCGAATGACGATGCGAGCAGGAGATACGTCGCGGAGGTGATTCGCACGGTCAAGCCCGTATTCATCATTACACACTGGCCGCACAGCATCCACAAAGATCACACGAACACGAGCTTGATCGTTCAGGATGCCGTGATTCTCGCGTCACTCGAAGGAGTGGATACGGCGCATCCGGCTTATCGGGGTGTGCGCGGGATATACTACGCCGACAACTGGGAAGATGCTGAGTCTTTCTCGCCTTACATCTACATCGGCGTCACCGACGAGATGGCGCAGTGGCGGGAGGCGGTGACGAAATACGAGTTCGTCGGTGGGCGGATATCCTCCTTCAGGTATCTCGACTACTACGACGCGCTCTCGACGGTGCGCGGAGCCATCTCAGGCAAAGGCAGGGCGATCGCATTCGACATCGATTCATTCGGGAAACGGCGAGTGCTTGATTCGCTTCCGTGAGGAGGGTTGGACCGAGTACCCACTCATTGACATCCCTGATCTCTATTCTAAACCGTCACGTACTCAGCCCCGCGGCAGTGGCGCCAACCCCGGCATGCTCGCCGGAATTCCAATGCTTGTCGCTGGAGGCAGCTGCCGTGTCCGAAACCACTGCTGTCGCG
>Ga0184619_10000616_pt1 | contig 12139 bp, 10 predicted proteins | sample PLM0_60_b1_FD_133146 | JGI IMG/M metagenome (GOLD analysis project Ga0184619, IMG submission 133146) | Groundwater sediment microbial communities from an aquifer in East River, Colorado, USA - PLM0_60_b1 | ecosystem: Environmental > Terrestrial > Soil > Riparian zone | place: USA: East River...
AAAAAATTACAAAGCTGAGCTTGGTCAGGCGCGCCAGACAGGAGACACAATTACTATTCCGTTTCGCAAAGCCGGCGGCGAAGTCGCCGGGATTAATCTTTACGTTCAGCGCAAAGGCGAAAGCGCGCCGAAGCTGGTCGGTTTTTTCATGCGTACACCCGCCATCGACACTGCGGCTGGCAAATCTGGGCGACTCACTTACACCGCCCGCGCCGTCATCAACAAAAAAGAAATCGGCCGGTCCAGCGACGCCGTCACGGTGACGGTGGGGTGATTGTCGATGTTCGATGTTTAATTCGAGGTTGGATGTTGGATGTTGGACGTTGAGCGCTTGGCGTTTCGTGGTAGGGCGACGCTCCGCGGAGCTGTCGAAAGCAAGCGCGCAAGAAAATCGTCGGCTCTACCCATTCGACTCCACTCAGGGCAGGCGCCGTCTCGCTCTACCGAGTTAGAATTTCGCGCATCGATATGAAGACGTTGTCGATTTATCTGATCCCGGTGTCGACATCGATGTCCACACGGACGCTCCGATCGGAAACAATCGTGACGGTCTTTGGCAGGTTTACTTTGGTCATGCGGCCATGGGGCATATCGAGCACGTACGTGCCAGGCGCGAGTGACTGGCGGAAATTCCCTGCGGCATCCGGCGCCAACTGCGCGACCTCTGTTTTGCCGTCGGCCTTGAAAACGGTCACTTTGAGGGCAGCATAGTCTTCGGCCGAAAGCGCTGGCGGCGATGCACCCGCGCGCTCCACCGGGGTGAGCGGCCCAATGCTGATGTGACCCTCGACGAAGCCCGGTTTGTCAGATGCCGCCATGGCGCAGCTCAAGAGGATGACAAAGCAGACGACAAAGTGACCAAGCGACCGGTGCATGGATCAGTAGCGATAATGCTCTGATTTATACGGACCTTCAACCGGGACGCCGAGATAATCGGCTTGTTTCCGGGTGAGCTTGGTGAGTTTGACGCCGATCTTTTCCAAATGCAGGCGGGCGACTTCTTCGTCCAGTTTCTTCGACAAAACGTAAACGCCAACTTTGTAAGTGTCTCGGTTCTTCCAGAGATCGAGCTGCGCGAGCACTTGATTGGAGAATGAGTTCGACATGACAAAGCTCGGATGACCCATGCCGCAACCTAGGTTCACGAGCCGGCCTTCGGCGAGGAGGAAGATTTCGTGGCCGTCGGGGAAGGTATATTTATCTACCTGCGGCTTGATGTTTGTGCGCTTCACGCCTTTCGCTGAATTCAAAGCGTCGACCTGAATTTCGTTATCGAAGTGGCCGATGTTCGCGACGATCGCCTGGTCTTTCATCCGCTGCATGTGCGCGAGCGTGATGATGTCGATGTTGCCAGTGGCAGCGATGTAAACGTCGCCGCGGCCGAGCGTCTCTTCGATGCTTGTGACTTCGTAGCCTTCCATCGCGGCCTGCAACGCGTTGATCGGATCGATCTCGGTGATCACAACCCGCGCGCCCTGCCCGCGCAATGATTGCGCGCAACCTTTGCCGACATCGCCATAACCGCACACCACCGCGACTTTCCCGGCGAGCATGACGTCGAGGGCGCGATTCAATCCATCAACCAGCGAATGCCGGCAACCGTAGAGATTGTCGAATTTGGATTTAGTGACCGAGTCGTTGACGTTGATCGCGGGAATGAGCAGGCGCTTTTCCTGATGCATTTTATAAAGGCGATGCACGCCGGTGGTCGTTTCTTCGGAAACGCCGCGCCATTCCTTCACGATCTCGTGCCAGCGAAACGGATTGTCGCGCTGAATTTCGAGCAGCAAATCTTTGATGACCTGCTCTTCTTTGTTCGCGGATTTGGTCTTCGCCCAATCGCTGCCTTCCTCCAGCTCGTAACCTTTATGGATGAGCAACGTGGCGTCGCCGCCATCATCGACCACGAGTTGCGGGCCTTTGCCTTCGGGATGCGAAATCGCCTGATAAGTGCACCACCAATACTCCTCAAGACTCTCGCCTTTCCAGGCGAAGACGGAGACGCCTGACTTGGCGATCGCCGCCGCGGCGTGATCTTGCGTTGAGAAAATATTGCACGAAGCCCACCGCACACTCGCGCCAAGATCGACAAGTGTATCGATGAGCACGGCCGTTTGCACCGTCATGTGCAGTGAACCAGTCACACGCACGCCGGCGAGCGGTTTAACCGGCGCGTACTTTTCCCGGATCGCCATCAAGCCCGGCATTTCTTTTTCCGCGATAGCGATCTCTTTCCGGCCCCAATCAGCCAGATTGATGTCGCGGATTTTGTAATCCTGTTTCTTTTCTGTTTGGGTTGTCGTGCTGCTCATAAAATCTATTTCGCCGCTTCTCTCAGCGCGTCGGCCTTGTCCGTTTTTTCCCAAGTGATGGCGTCGAGATCGTCCACGCGACCGAAGTGTCCGTAGTTAGTTGTCTTGCGATAGATTGGGCGGAGCAAGTTGAGCTGTTTGATGATCTCGGCGGGTTTGAAATTGAAAACCTCGCAAACGGCGCGCTCCAGTTTCTCGTCATCGACTTTTCCGGTGCAAAAGGTGTCGATGCTGACACTGACCGGTTCAGGATGACCGATGGCGTAGGCGAACTGCACTTCGCATCGATCGGCTAGGCCGGAGGCGACCACGTTTTTCGCGACCCATCGCCCCATGTAAGCAGCGCTGCGATCGACCTTGCTCGGATCTTTTCCGGAAAATGCGCCGCCGCCGTGGCGTCCCATGCCACCGTAAGAATCGACAATAATTTTCCGGCCGGTGATACCTGCATCACCTTCCGGACCGCCGATGACAAAACGCCCGGTCGGATTAATCAAATAGGTTGTCTTTTCATCCAGCCATTCAGGCGGCATTACTTTTTTGATCAAAAGTTCGATCAACGTCTCGCGGATTTCTTTCTGTTTGACGTCCGCCGCATGCTGCGAAGAGACAACCACCGTAGTAACTCGCACCGGTTTGTGGCCGTCGTATTCGATGGAGACTTGCGTCTTCGCGTCGGGCCGCAGCCACGGAATCTCACCGGCCTTGCGCAACCGGGTCAGCTCGCGGCCGAGTTTATGGGCGAAGGAAATTGGAGCGGGCATGAGTTCCGGGGTTTCGTTGCAGGCAAAGCCAAACATCAATCCCTGATCGCCGGCGCCTTGCTCGGCCGTGCCTTTGCCCTCGGCCGCGGCTTCATCGACACCTTGTTTAATGTCGCGGGATTGCTCGCTCATTTCGCAAATCACCCGGCAGGTGTCGGCGTGAAAAATGCAATCGCCGTTCACATATCCAATGCTGCGAACCGCCTCGCGAACGCGCTCTTCGAAATCAAACTTCGCGTTGCTCGTAATCTCGCCCGCGAGCACGACGAGGTTGCCTTTGGCGAGGGTCTCGCAAGCGACGCGACTGAGCGAATCCTGATCGAGGCAGGCGTCGAGAATGTAATCGCTGATCGTGTCGCAGACTTTATCCGGATGACCTTCGGTGACGGATTCGGAGGAAAAGATGTAACGGTGCGGCATGGGGAATGTGATAAGTGATCGGTGAAAGGTGGAAAAGAAAAAACGAGAACTACAACTGAATCCGGAACCCCCAATCCTGAAAACTCGGGCTTGGAACATATTGACGGATCATGATACGTCGATATATCGTTGGCCGTTACCATGGCGTCAACCATTAATTTTCTGCGCCTGCTGGCGGACCCGACTCGGTTGCGGCTGCTCTTGTTGCTCGAGCAGGAGGAACTTTCCGTGGCCGAATTACAGCACATTCTTGGCATGGGCCAATCGCGCATCTCCAGCCATCTCGCGCAACTGAAGCGGGCAGGCGCGGTAGAGGACCGGCGCGCCGGGAAGAACGTTTACTACGGCCTGACCAAGAGCGAGGAATGTAACTCGGCGCGCGGACCGATCCGGGAGCTGATGCAAACCCTGGCCCGCGAGGCGCCGGAGACGGCGCGCGATCGCACCGCGCTCAAAGTTACCTTGCGCAAACGCCAGGACAAAGCGCGCGAATATTTCGATGAACTGGCTGGAAAATTCGGACGCAGTTATGTTCCGGGACGCTCGTGGCAGGCGCTCGCGCATACGTTGATCACGTTGCTGCCGCCGCTCACTGTGGCCGATCTCGGCGCCGGTGAAGGAACGCTCTCGCAGCTGCTGGCAAAAACGGCGCGCAAGGTCATCGCCATTGATAACTCGCCCAAGATGGTGACGTTCGGATCGAAGCTGGCAAAGAAACACGGCTTCAAGAATCTCGAGTATCGCCTCGGCGATATCGAAGCGCCTCCGATCGCGAAAAATAGTGTCGATCTTGCCATTTTGAGCCAGGCGCTCCATCACGCCATCAAGCCGGAACGTGCCATCCAATCTGCGCATCGCATTTTAAAAAAAAATGGCCGAATCGTCGTGCTCGATTTGCTCAGCCACCGATTTGAGAAAGCACGCGAGCTTTATGCCGATCACTGGCTGGGCTTCAGCGAAGTACGATTACATGAACTTCTGGAAAGGACTGGTTTTCGCGAGATCGAAATCAGCGTGGTCGCGCGCGAAAAGCAGAGCCCGCAATTTCAGACTGTGTTCGCGACCGGTGTAAAGTGAACAGGCCGGATCATTTCGTGTCTAACCTTCGCGGTTGAGATATAGTCGCGACGAACCAAATTTCTTCTTCGTTATGAGTGGCTTCTTTGAGGAAGTGCAGCGGCGAAAAGTTTATCGGGTGGCGGCGGCTTACATCATCGCGGCCGGATTCATCATCCAGATCGGCTCGGCCGTTTTTCCGGCCTGGGAATTGCCGAATTGGACATTCCGCTTGGTGGTTGTGCTTTTGCTGACCGGCTTTCCGATCTCATTGATCCTCGCCTGGGCCTACGACGTCACGCCGAAGGGAATTCGCGTGACCCCCACTACGTCCGCTTCCGGCGCGCATCGTCGTCGCAACCTGATCATGCTGATCGCAACCGGCGTGATCGTTTCGGCGGCCGCGGGTTTTTTCCTGCTGCCACGCGCCTCCGCGCACAAGATCGACAAGTCGATTGCAGTGCTGCCGTTTGAAAATTTGAGTGATGACAGAGACAACGCCTACTTTGCCGATGGCATTCAGGACGACGTCCTCACCAATCTGTCGAAGATTGGCGATTTGAAAGTGATCTCGCGCACCTCAGTGATGTCATATCGCGGAAAAGCTCTGAATGTGCGCGAAATCGGGAAAGCGCTTGGCGTGGCGACCATTTTGGAAGGCAGCGTTCGCCGCATTGGCAATCGTGTGCGCGTAAATGTGCAACTGATCAACGCCGCAAACGACGAACACCTTTGGGCCGAGGACTATGATCGCGACTTAACCGATGTCTTTGCCATTCAAACCGATCTGGCCCAAAAAATCGCTGGCGAATTGCGAGCGAAGTTGTCAGCAACGGAAAAAGCGCAAATCGAGCGCAGACCGACGGAAAACGGCGAGGCGTATCTGGCGTTTGTGCAGGCGCATGATTTGTTCACCCGTCCGGACAAACTTCGCATAGAAACAGAAAAGGCTGAGCAGCTTTTTGAGCAGGCGACGAAACTTGATCCAAATTTTGCCGGTGCCTTTGCCGGATTAGCCTGGGTGGAAGATTGGATGTACCACAGCTACGATCCGACCCCCGCGCGCAAAGAAAAAGCGCGTGCCGCAGCGGAGCAAGCACTTCGTTTGCAGCCGGACCTGCCGGAGGCTCATCTCGCACTTGGTTTCTATCATTACTACTGCGAGCGCAATTATCAGGAAGCACTAAACGAATTTGCGATTGCGAAACGAAGCTTACCAAACGACGCGGGCGTTTACATGGCGATTGGCGCGATTGAGCGCCGCCAAGGCAAATGGGCGCAGTCCACAGCCAATTTAGAGAAAGCGGCATCCCTCAGCCCAAAGGACGCCTTTGTTCTCGTAAATCTCGCCGATAATTATCACGCGAACAAAAATTTCGAAACCGCGGACAAGATTTACGATCGAGCCATCGAGGCTGCACCTGAGTCATTTGGCCCGCGTGCGCAAAAGGCTGAACTTGCGATGGATTGGAAGGGCGACCTCAGCGTGATGGAGAAAGAGTTGGCGGAGGTGCCGGCAGGGGTCGATCCAGACGGTTTGGTCACGTTCTGCCGGACGTATCTGTTGATGTTGCAGCGAAAATTTCCGGAGGCCCTCGCAATCGTTAAGCAAATGACCCAAGACACCTTTCATGAAAGCACGGCGCCGAAGCCGAGGGCATTTTTCGAAGGTATCCTTTACATTTACTTGAATGATAAGCAAAACGCACACTCTGCCTTTGAACAGGCTCGACTGATTGCAGAACGATCGCTGCGCGAAAGTCCGGATGACGCCATGCGGCATGCGCTGCTCGGTCAAATTCTCGCCGGACTCGGTCAAAACGATGCGGCGATCGCGGAAGGCAAGCACGCCGTCGAGCTGCGTCCGGAATCGCAAGACGCTTTTAGCGGGCCAGAGGTCACCGCCGCGCTCGCGCAAATTTACGCCTGGACCGGCGAGCGCGATCAAGCATTCAGCCTGCTCGATCATTTGCTCATTACTCCAAACGGCATCACTGTCCCGATTCTCAAACTCGATCCAGTTTGGGACCCGCTGCGAAGCGATCCGCGCTTTCAAGAGTTGATTGCAAAGTACGGCCGGACGACATGAACACGTTTGTTGTCGAGCTACAGCGGCGAAAGGTTTACCGGGTGGCGGCCGCCTACATCATCGCGGCCGGATTCATCATTCAAATCGGCTCGGCCGTTTTCCCGGCCTGGGAACTGCCGAACTGGACATTCCGTTTGGTGGTTGTGTTTTTGCTCATTGGATTCCCGATCTCGCTGATTCTTGCTTGGGCCTATGACGTTACCCCGCATGGGATTCGGGCCACGCCGGCTGCTGCACCAGGAACGCACCGCCGTCGCAATGTGATTGCGCTCATTGCGATCGGCGTCGTCGTCTCGGCCATCGCAGGATTTTTCATCCTGCCGCGTGCCATGGCGCGCAAGATCGACAAGTCCATCGCCGTCATGCCGTTTGAAAATCTAAGCGAGGACAAAGAGAACGCGCATTTTGCCGACGGAATCCAGGACGACATCCTCACCAACCTCGCAAAAATCGGCGATCTGAAAGTCATCTCGCGTATTTCGGTGATGGCCTACCGTGGCGCGCCGCACAGCGCGCGCGAAGTCGGCAAGGCGCTCGGCGTTTCCACCATCCTCGAAGGAAGCGTCCGGCGCAGCGGCAATCGCGTCCGCGTCACTGTGCAACTCATCGACGCCGCGAACGACGAACATGTTTGGGCGAACAATTACGATCGCGATCTGAGCGACGTCTTTGCCATCCAAACCGATCTGGCCAAGGAAATCGCCGGCGCGTTACAGGCGAAACTGTCGCCGAGTGAAAAGGCGCGAATAGAGCGCAAGCCGACTCAGAATGGCGAAGCCTATCTCGCTTTTGTCCAGGCGCACAATCTTTTTGTGACCGGGATTGAGGACATCGAGAAATTGAAACAAAGCGAGCAGCTTTATGCGCGGGCCATCGAGCTCGACCTGAAATTTGCGCTCGCGCTCGCGCGCTACTCGCAGTTGGAAAGTTGGATCGTCCACACCTTCGATCCTACTCGGGAACGCCGCGAAAAAGCCCGCGTTTTCGCGGAGCAAGCGTTGCAATTGCAGTCCGATCTGCCGGAGGCGCACCTCGCGATGGGGTTTTCGCTTTATTACGGCGACAACGACTTCGAGGCGGCGCTGAAAGAATTCCAAACTGCGCAACGCGGTTTGCCTAACGAGGCCGAAGGTTATCTCGCTCTCGGCGCGATCCAGCGCCGCCTGGGAAAATGGTCGGAATCGACCGCCAGTCTTGAGAAGGCTGCCAGTCTAAATCCGAAAGACAGCTGGGTGCTGCAGAATCTCGCTCTCAATTACCAGATGCTGCGAGATTTCGATGCAGCTAACAAGACGATCGACCGCGGCCTCCAAATTAACCCAACAGGGGTGGGACTTTTGGAGACGAAGTCCAAGCTGGCTATCGCCGGAAAAGGCGATCTGAGCGTTTCGGAGAAAGCATTTCAGACGGTGAAATCGATGCCGATGAACAACGAAGGAAAACTTAGGATGGCCGGCGCGCGGGCGGACGTTTTTCTTTTGGAACGAAAATATAAAGAAGGATTGCGCGAAGCGGAAAGCGTCCCGGACGATCTCCTTACATCGATTCCCGCAGCCTTGAGTGGAAAATATTATCTCATCGGCTTTGCGCGAAAAGCACTTCAGGACAAAGCCGGCGCGCGGGCCGCTTTCCTAAAAGCAAGGGATCTCCTCGAGGCGCAACTGAAACAGAACCCGCATGCGGCGGACACGCATATTCAGCTCGCGAAAGTTCTGGCCTATGTCGGAGAAAAAGATGCCGCGCTGGCTGAAGCGCAGCGCGCCACCGAATTGCTTCCGGAGAGCAAAGACGCCTTTGGCGGCCCGGAAATTACGGGCGGGGTGGCCGAAATTCACGCCATTCTCGGCGACAACGATCGGGCGATTGAAATCCTGGACGGATTGTTGAGCCGACCAAGCGCTGTCACCATACAAGGTCTGAAGGTAAACCCGATTTGGGATCCGTTGCGGAACGATCCGCGCTTCCAAGCTTTGATCAACAAATATAGTGCGAAAACTTAGCCCGGACATTTCATGTCCGCTTGGCGGGAAGCCGAGCAGCCCTTTTAGGGGAAGGCGGTTTCGCATTTTTTCCACGGTGTTACTCCAATTGCATCTTGGCCAGAACCACTCGCTCGGTGGAAGGGGCTGGGCTACCCAGCTACCTAAAGAAGTAGCTGCCCTTCGGGTGCATTTTTCGCTTCGGCGGCGAAAAATGCAGGTTAGCGCCGCGCTGCTCTTTCTCATCGTCGCGACGGCAACGCGCGCAGATTGGCGGCTCATTTCCATGCAAAGCGAACCATCGTCTGCGCGAGGACTGGAACATCGATATCTTGTCCTGGAAGATTCCACCTTGGGCGGGCGCGTCTCGATGGAGCTCGCGCTTTTCTCGACAAAATCGTGCAAGTTGCGCGTCATCGATCAGCCGGCCGAGCCGCGCGCTGATCTCGATCAAGCGATGCAGCGGGAAAAATGTCTCGCTGGTGTAAACGGCGGTTATTTTGACCCTGATTACAAACCAATCGGCTTGTTGATTGTCGATGGAAAAACAATCGCGCCGTTGCAGCGAGCGCGTTTGCTCTCCGGAGTGCTCAGCGCATCGCCGAGTAAGATTGAAATTTTACGCTTCGGAGAATTTTCACCAAGACAAAAGATCGATGCCGCGGTCGAGTGCGGACCAATGATTGTCGATCTTGACCGCGCAGTTCGTGGCCTTGAGGCGACGCGCCCGGCACGCAGAACGTTTGCGGCAGTGGCGGCCGGCGACCGCGCCGCGCTGGGATTTTGCTCGAACGTGACGCTGGCCGATCTCGCAAATATTCTCGCAACGCAAGTCGCCAGCGATTTGAAAATTCAGCGTGCCCTCAATCTCGATGGCGGCTCGTCGAGCGCCTTTTGGTTTAAGCGCGACGGTCGGGCCGCATTTTCAATACCCGAACAAAAGACGGTGCGCGATTTCGTGGCCGTCGTGCGCAGATAAAACTGTAGCGGCGCTCTATGAGCGTCGCACTTTTTTCGACCGGCGATCATAGACCGCCGCTACAACATCGCGTATCTGCAATCTGCACTCAGATCATGCGCACGTTCGGCGGTTTCAAATCAGGCGGCGAGTTTTTCTACGGCGAAGTTCGCGGCGATGAAATGCACGTTCTGGCCAAGCCATTTTGGATCGACATCCAACCAACGGGGGCGGTGATGAAACTGGCAGACGTGGATGTCGATGTTCCAGTCGCGCCATCAAAGCTGATCGCGGTCGGGCTTAACTACGCCGATCACATCGTGGAAATGAAACGCACGCCGCTCGGCACGCCGCTGATTTGGTTCAAAGCGCCCAGCTCGCTTTTGCCGCACAGCGGCCAGATCGAGATCGCGTTTCCGGAACATCAAACCGATTTCGAAGTGGAATTGGCGATCGTGGTCGGCGCACCGGCGAAAAATGTGACGGCGGAACGCGCGCTCGATCATGTCTGGGGTTACACGATCGGCTTGGACATTAGCGATCGCGTTCTGCAAAAATCGGAAAAGCAATTTGGCCGCTGCAAATCGTTCGACACCTACACGCCGGTGGGGCCGTTTGTATATGCCGATGTCGATATTAGCGATCTCGCCATCGAGCTCGGGCAAAATGGTGAAATCAAACAGCGCGCGCGCACCAGCCAGATGATTTATTCCGTGGCACAAATCGTCTCTTTCGCCAGCCAGGCAATGACGCTTGTGCCTGGCGATTTGATTTTGACCGGGACGCCCTCGGGCGTGGGACCAATCCGCGCGGGCGATCGGCTTGAGGCACAGATCGACAATTGGCCGCTATTGTGCATCAGCGTCGTGAACGCGCGCTGATTAACTCCGTGGTCGATGCAGGAATTGGAAATTTCGACGGTCCGGCGCGTTTTGATAAGCTTGCCTTACATCCCGCAGGCGCAGATAATTCGAATTATTAATTACGCCAAGTATCGAATCAAATAAGATGAAAAGTTTTTGCTCGACTCCGGGCCAGTCCATTTGGGATAAAAGAGCCGGAAAAGAACTGTCACCGAAACTGAGCCGGTAACTCAACCTCAACTATGAAAACATTGCTTACTGTCTGCTTCTGTATCGTCGCACTCACGCTGACGTCGTTTGGTCAAAATACTCCTGCGCCACCGCCGCCGAACGCGCCGGCAACCGCTGCGCCGCCGAATCCGGCAGCGCAGATGCCGCCGCCGGCCGCCGGCATGTCGCCAGCGCCAGCCGCTGGGACCTCTCCGGCCGCACCGGTCGGCGGTTCGCCTGCGCCCGGAGAGAGCGTTGCGGCTACGCTAACCGCATCACCGGCGGCAACCGCTTCTCCGGCTGGCGAAATGAAAGCCACCGGGATGTTAACCGGTAACTTTCTCATCGATAACTTCCGCAAGGGCGGCCCGATCATGTGGCCGATCCTGATCGTGTCGATCATTGGGCTCACCGTCGTGATCGAGCGAATCTTTTGGTGGGCCGGCCGCTGGTTCCGGCGCGATCCGAAACTGATCGAGAAAGTATTCACTGCGATTGAAACCGGCGACGTGGCGGAAGCGTCCAGGCTTTCCCGCGGATCGCGCGATCCGGTCCTGCGCATGATGTGGAACGGTCTCAATCACCAGCACGCTTCGCTGCAAGGCGCGTTGCAAGTCGCCGCCGGCATCGAGATCAAACGCGCGGGCCGGTTTCTCGTTGTCATGGACACGCTGGTCACGCTCGCACCGTTGCTCGGTCTGTTGGGCACGATCACCGGGCTGATTCGTTCATTCAGCTTCCTCGGCAACGAAGAACTCGCGGTGCAAGCGGTCACTGGCGGCATCGCCGAGGCGCTTATCGCCACGGCCTGCGGTCTTGGCATTGCTATCTTCGCGTTGATTCCCTTTAACTTTTTCACTTCCAGAGTGTCTAACTTAGAGTTCGAACTGCAGACGGCAGCGACCAACTTGGAGGTTATGTTGCAGGCACAAAGCAAGGCGCGCGAAGAAGTGGAAATCTCGAGGTCAACTCCAAGCTCCGCGACCCGGTCATCGATTTAAAGTTTTCCATGCGAGTAGCTTCTCCCATCCCCCACAAGAAAGCGCGGATCGAGATCATTCCGTTGATCGACATCATGTTCTTTCTGCTCGCCAGTTTTATGATGGTGAGCTTGAGCCAGGTGCACATGAAAGGCATTAAAGTGAACCTGCCCACAGGCAGCTCGGGCCAAACGCAGTCGAAGCGCGATTACATCAGCGTATCGGTCGATAAAGACGGCCATTACTTCTTCGACAAGGACGAAGTCACAGACTCTGATCTGCAACAGCGCCTGGTAAAGGTGCATGAATCGTCACCTGAAGCGAAAGTGTTTGTGCGCGGTGATCGCGACACGGCTCATTTAAACGTTAGCCATTTGCTTGATATGCTCCGCTCGGCGGGATTCTACAAAATCTCGTTTGAAATCAAGAGCGAGGCGCTCAAGGGAGTTCCAGGGCCCCGGGGGTAATTTTTTGATATGGCCACAACGCCAGTAAGACCGTTACTTTT
>Ga0184619_10000617_pt1 | contig 12125 bp, 9 predicted proteins | sample PLM0_60_b1_FD_133146 | JGI IMG/M metagenome (GOLD analysis project Ga0184619, IMG submission 133146) | Groundwater sediment microbial communities from an aquifer in East River, Colorado, USA - PLM0_60_b1 | ecosystem: Environmental > Terrestrial > Soil > Riparian zone | place: USA: East River...
CACGGCGCGACCTCCGCCGAGGAGTTCCGGGCCCAGGGCTACCTCCCCGAGGCGCTCGTCAACTTCCTCGCGCTGCTGGGCTGGAGCTACGACGACAAGACGACCATCATGTCGCGCGGCGAGCTCGTCGAGCGGTTCACGCTCGATCGCGTCGGCGCGAGCCCCGCGATCTTCGATTTCAAGAAGCTCGAGTGGATGAACGGCGTCTACCTGCGGGCTCTCTCGCCGGAGGAGTACGCGGATCGCCTCGTCGCCTACCTGCGCGAGCAGGGCTACGACTGGGACGAGGAGCTCGTGCGCAAAGCGGCGCCGCTCGTCCAGGAGAAGATCTCGACGCTCGGCGAGTTCCCGAAGTTCGCAGGCTTCCTCTTCGCCCGGAGTTCTGAGCAGGCGGTGGCTCTGCCGGATGTCGTGGAAGCGCTCGAGGCAGTCGAGCCCTTCTCTGCCGAGGGAATCGAAGCTGCGCTACGGAGGTTCGCCGAACAGCAGGGGCTCAAGCCCCGGGAGGCGTTTCAGCCGATCCGTCTCGCGGTGACGGGATCGACGGTCTCGCCGGGCCTCTTCGAGAGCCTGGAGCTCCTGGGCAAGGAGGAGACGCTCGCGCGCATCGACGGCAGCGGACGCGGGGAGGCGAGCGGGTCGAGCGAGCGCTGAAAGTCGAGCCACGCCCGGCGCCTGAAGTGGGCGCTGGGCCTCGGGAGCTCGTCCGTCGGGATCGTCGAAGGCATCGCGGTGAGACAGGATGGCATCGCGGCGGCGGGGTTTACCACTTCGGAATCATAAAACGTACGAGGGCCCGAAATGGATACGGGTGCCCGAAAAGGGGATACGAACGCGCCGCGGCGTGCTGTAGATTTGCCCGCCGGTGAGCGTCACTGCGGTCCTCAGCCCGCCGGAATACGAGTCCCGGCTCCAGCGCTATCTGTTCGAGCGCTCGGAGGAGGGCCGCGCGGTGCGCGTGGGGGAGAAAGAGGTCTCGGAGCGCGCCGAGATCGTGCGCCGCTACTCCGATCTCTTCACGCGCGGCCAGCTCGAGGCGCTGCGGGAGGCCGAGGACACGGCCACCGAGGGCGGGGATCGAGAGCGCCTCTACCGCCTACGGAAGACCTGCGAGGCGGGCCTGATCGCGGCCGCCCTGGCCGAGCGCGAGGACGCGCTCGAGAACGCTGTCCTGGCGGCCAGGGTTGAGTTTCAGGGCGAGGAGCTGCCGCTGCGGAGCGCCCAGGCGCGGCTGGCGGTCCTGCAGGACTACGGCGACCGGGATGAGCTCGGCGGCCTGGCGGCCGACGTCTCCGCGACGTTCAACGACGATCGCCTGGAGGTCATTCGGGCGGGCGAGGAGCTCGAGGCCGAGATCAGCGGGATCGACGAGCCCGTCGCCCGGGCGGAGGATGAGAAGGGGATCTCGCTGCGGGAGCTCGAGGGCGCGCTTGCCCGGGCGAGCGAAGCCGCGGAGGACGTCTACACGCGGCTGCGCGAGCGCTGGTTCGAGCGGCTGCTCGGCCCCGAGCGCGAAGAGGTGCCGAGCTCCTTCCACGTTGCGTACGTGCGGCGGCTCTCGCCGCTCGAGAGCATCTACACCAGAGAGAAGGCCGTCCCGGTCTGCATGGACACCCTCGCGCGCCTCGGCTTCGACCTCGAGGCCGAGCCGAACATCAAGCTCGACCTGGACGACCGGCCGCAGAAGTCACCGCGCGCCTGCGTGATCCCGTCCGATCCGCCGAAGATCGTCCACCTGATCACGCGCGCCCAGGGCGGGCTCCACGACTACCAGGCCTTCCTCCACGAGGCCGGCCACGCGCTTCACTACGCGGGCTGCGATCCGGCCCTTCCGTACACGTTCCGAAACATCTCGCGCGACCATGCGCTGACGGAGATCTACTCGTACATCGTCGAGGCGATCTCCCGGCAGCCCGGCTGGCACGCGCGCCATTTCGGGCTCTCGGACGAGGAAGCTGCGACGAACGCCGAGGCGACGGTCTTCATGGAGGCGCTCCTCTTCCGCCGCTACGTCGCCAAGCTGCAGTTCGAGCTCGACTTCTGGAGCCGGTTCGCCGAGGACGGGGGGACCGACGAGGGCTACTCGGATCGCCTGACCAGCGCGACAGGCGTGCGCTACCGCGCCGACGGCTTTCTCGCGGACATGGACGCGGGCTTTTATTCGGCCGACTACCTGCGCGCGTGGATCCGCTCCGCGCAGCTTCGCTCGTACCTGGAGAGCGAGATCGACGGCGAGTGGTGGGAGAGCCCGGAGACCGGCGAGCGCCTGCGGGCGCTCTTCGCGGAGGGCACGAGGCCGTCGAGCGAGGAGATCGCGGGCCGAATCGGCTTCGACCCGCTCGACACGGCGCCGCTCCTCGCCGAGCTCGGGGCGTAAGTACCCGATTGAAACCGGCGGCGGCTCGGCGTAGCATCGCGCCGAGCTGAGGGGGCGCTACGAGATAGCCCACCAAGCCGCCAGGCGTGGCTCTGCGTCACTCCCTCCAGACCGGTCGCGCACGCGCGATCTGTTGGAAAGGAGTGACGATGAGCGAGCCGTTCTACGAGGACGAGCCACTCGAGGAGCTACAGGCAATGGCGGCGGCTGCCGAGCGGCTCGCCAGGCAGCCGGAAGCATTCAAAGAGGCGTTCGAGGCGTTCAGCGCGCAGGATGCCGGGCGCTTCCAGGCGATCCTCGAAGAGGCCGGGATCGGCGACGACTGCCGGCGGATCTGCTTCCTCTTCTGCCGGAAGCGCTGCATCGGCGTGTGCGGCCGGCTCTGTCGCGAGCCGTCCGACCGGCGGGTCGACGCCGACGAGATCCGCGAGTTCGTGCAGGTGTTCTCGAAGGTCGCGAGGAGCAAGCAGAACCTCGTCCGCCTCGTCTCGCTGGCCGAGAAGGAGGACGTTCGCGGCTGGCAAGCCGAGCTGCGCAAGCACGGCCTCCTGCCCTACTGCCATCAGGTCTGCCACTTCATCTGCCGCGCGCGCTGCCGCCGGATCTGCCGCGAGATCTGCAACCGGCCGCTGATCACGCGGATCAGCTCGATCCCGACGTCCCAGTTCGACCCGCAGGGCTTCGGCAACGGGCCGAGCATCCCCCCTTTCCAGGTTCCGCCCCCTAACCCGCCCGGGGGAGTCGGTGACCATCCCGTCGGTGCTTCGTCCTGGTTGATGGGCATCTTCAACATGCCGACGGCCACGCAGTACAAGGTCGAGGTGGCGTCGGCGCCGGTGGGCCCCTACACGGCGATCGCCGTCCCGGTGCTCGGCTACCAGAGCATCTTCCCGTACATCCCGGTCACGCGGTTCCCGTCGGGCGGCGGCGATCCAGGCTGGTACGACGTGGCCGACATCCCGCTCTCGGACGGCGGCAACTCCCCGCTCGGCGAGAAGACGCTGCTGTACTGGCCGACGCTTCCGGACGGGCTCTACTATCTGCGCCTGCGCGTGCGCGACGGTTCGTCCGAGCTCATCTCGAGCCCGCGGGCGGTCGCGACAGACAACACGGCGCCGCCGACCCCGATCATCAAGCTCGAGCTGCAAAAGCCGAACGGCCAGCTCGAGGAGCTCAAGTGCGGGAAGGTCAAGAAAGGCTCGGGCCTGATCAAGATCACGGTTCAGGCGTACGACACGAACTTCAGCCGCCTGAGCGTGAACGCAGAAGGCAACTCGAGCCTGTCGGTGCCCGTCGTCGCCGTTCCGGATCCGCCCGGAGTGGGGCCGGCCGTGCCACTGGCGAAGACGTACAACGGCAACGTCGCCGATACGGGCTATCCGTCACCGACCTCGTTCCTGTGGGATCCGTGGAGCGACCCGGCGATCGTGCCGTGCTGCTACGTCGTCCGGATCGACATCTGGGACCGGACCGTGACGAACAACGTCTGGGCCGGCGGCCATGGCAACTCGGGCTGGGAGGCAATCGAGATCGGGTTCTGAGACAACGCTAGGCGACGCGGCGGCCGTGCAGACGCCGGAGCGCGACCCCTGCACCGATCGCACACGCGAGCAGCGCCGACAGGACCATCGCGACCCACGTGCCGACGTTTCCCTCGAGCTGGTTCGTCGCGAGGATCCAGCTTGCGAGCGGAATCACCGCTAGCAGCGCCCACCAGCGCCCGAAAGCGAGCCCGAACACGAAACCGCCGAGGGGGATCACGCTCCACACACGCCCTGCATCGGCAGGTCGGGGTACGAGCGAGAGACGTGGGCGTCAGCGCGCCCGGGCGAACGCGCGCAACGCGCCGCCAAGGTCGCCTGCGAAGATCCGCGTTCCGGCGGCGATTGCGGGTGAGATCGTCGCCGAGGCCGTGGCCAAGTGCCAAAGCGGCTTTCCGGTGCGCGCGTCAAGGGCCGTGTAGCCGCCCGACTCGCCGCCGGCTGCGAACACGACGTCCCCGACCACGAGCGGCGGCGGCATCTGGCCCTCGCCGAGGCTCGTCAGCCAGCGGCGGCGGATCTGGCAGCGGCGATCCACGTAGAAGCCGGAGATTCCGTCGCCGATCTTCTTCCCTCCGCGCGTGTCGAAGACGTGGCTCTCGAAGATCATCCGCAGCTGTGGCGCGTAGCTCGGCTGCCCGACGAAGGCGGCGAGGCCGTCCCCGAGCCCGAAGCTGAAGCGCGGCCCGCGCTTCAGGCTGCGCTGGTTCCAGACGTACATCCAGCCGTTCTTGTTGTTTCCCGCCGCAAACGCCTGGCAGCCGTCCGGCTGGAAGAGCAGGGGCGAGCTTCCGAAGTCGAGATCGAGGCCGTCCGGCAGGTCTTTGGGCCGGTACGAGCCCAGCACGTGCAGGTCCGGTGTCAGCTTGGCCATGCTGTCGCCGAGGCCTGCCGTTTCCGTGTAGCACGAGCAGGCGGGGTCGTAGACGCGCGAGTTGCCGATCCCCGTCCAGAGGGTCTTCCCGGCCGCGTCGACGGAGACGCCGCCCCAGCTCCAGATCCCGCCGAGGTTGCCGTCGCCGGGCTCCGGGTCGAAGGCGGCGCTCACCCGAGCCCGCCGGACGTCGACGGCGACGAGCCGGCCGTCGGCCAGGTGGCCGTCCGAGCCGGGGACGTCGCAGTACGAGGCGACGGGCACGTAGAGGGTGTTCCGGAGCAGACGCAGGCCGCCCCACACGGACTCGCCGTCGGCGTGGGCGTTCGTGATCCCGACCGGCCAGCCCGTACGCTCGCTCCCCGTCTTGAGCGACATGGCGTGGAGGAAGCCGTCGGCGGAGATCGCGTAGAGAAGGCCTCGCTTCAGGTCGATCGCGCCGGTCGAAGTGAAACCCCAGGTGCCGCAGGCCTGCGTGGCCGTGACCCCGAAGTTGCGCTGCCAGCGCGTGGCGCCGTCGCTCGGGCGCAGCGCATAGATCGAGCCCGCCTCGGTCTCGACGAAGAGCGTGCCGTTGGCGTACAGCGGCGACGCGATGATCGGCCCGTCCAGCGTCTTCGACCACGTCATTCTCAGCCGGCGGGCGGTCTTCGGCGTCAGGCCGGGGAGGCGGACGAAGTTCGTCAGCCGACCGTCGTGCCCGTAGGAGAGCCAGTTCGACGGCGCGGTCGTCTGGGTCGTCGTGCCCGAGCTCGACGCCGCCGTGAAGCTCGCCATGGCGCATGCCAAAAGAAACCCCCAGATCCTCGGCCGCAGCACGGCGCATGTTCACACACCGTTGCGTCCGGATCTTCGAGAGGCGCATACGGGATTCGAACCCGTGCCGCCGCCGTGAGAGGGCGGTGTCCTAGGCCACTAGACGAATGCGCCCGGCGGAGGCGTAGTGTAGCCGCGAACCGCGCGCGATCGCGAGAGCTAGCGGGGGTCGGACCGGTCGAGATTCCAGTGACGCGCGACGCCGGAGATCCAGCTTCCGTCGTCACGGGGCCAGAACGCGAACCGGCTGATCACGCGCTGTCCGCCCTCATAGTCGCCGTAGAGGACGTCGACGCTCACCGGCTCGCGCCGCCCGATCGCGTCACGCGCGGCCGCGAGCTCCGGCTCGCTCGGGTCGCGGAAAGCGCCCTGCCAGAAGCCGAGATCGCCGGCGGCGATGTAGAGGTCGCGCGTCAGTCGGCGGAAGCCGTCCGCGTCCGGCCGTTCGAGGTCGGTGTTCCGCGCCGGGTAGAAGTGCCAGCCGTGGAGGACAGCGATCCCGCTACCCGCATTGCGCAAAGACAGCGTCAGGTAAACGGCGTCGTCTCCGACCTCTGCGGCGCCGCCCCCGCCGGGGGTGACGACGACGCGGCCGTCGGCGAAGTGCACCTTCTGCGGCTCGTCGCTGAGGTGCGACGGGACGAGCAGCGGGCGCAGGCCGGCCAGCAGCGACCGCTCCGCGACCCGCGCTGCCCGGTTCGCGGACCGCACCGAAGCGAAGGTGGCGCCGGCGAGAACGAGCGTTCCGCCTGCCGTCGAGAGCGAGGAGATCGTGACCCAGTCCGCCATCGCGCCGAGTCTATGGAAGCCAGGCTGCGGGGCTAGGATTCGAACCTAGACTACTCGGTCCAGAGCCGAGCGTCCTACCATTAGACGACCCCGCAACGTGCCGTTGCGGCCGGGGGATTGTAGCCGAGGGCGGGGCGCCCTTAGCCGTCGCTGGCGCTGAACGCCGAGGCCGAGGACTTGTTCACCTTCCAGCCCGGGTCCGAGAGCGTGGCCGGGTTCCGCATCGGCTTCCACGAGCCGTGTCTTTCCCCGAGCTGCACGTTCTGGAAGTGGTAGGAGTAGCGATTGCAGAGCTTGCCGCCCTTGGCCCAGCTCTCAGCGGTTGCGACCGGCTCCCAGCGGTTGTGGCTGCGCGGCAGGAAGAACGGGCCTGCGATGCCCTTCGGCGTCACCACGACCCAGTAGTTGGGCGAGTAGGGGAGCTCCATGACGGCGACCCGGACGACGAATCCCGGCAGGATCCCTCTTCCGAGCTCGAAGAAGTGCGGGCTCTGGCCCGGCAGCGCGAGCTCGTAGTAGAGGCGGGCATCAGGCGTGTCGAACGACGCGAGCCCGACCTGGAGCCACTCGTCGGTGCCGTTCGGGCCGAGCCCGGCGCCCCCGATGCCGACCCAGGCGGCAACGTGGCCTCCCTCGACCGAGGGCATCGACTGCATGCTGATCGAGGCTGCGATGCCTGGCGCCGGCTGCTTTGCGTAGACACCGGCGTAGGTGTAGCCACTTGCGCAGGCAAAGGCAGCCGGCGCAGAGCAGGCAAAGGCGAGGGCCGCAGTAATTGCCCCCGCGAGCTGGGCGAGACGGGCGCGGGACAAGATGGAGGCGACGAGTGCTCGTCAACCCGAAGCACCACCTGGGCGCCGCAGTTGGGGTGAGGGCACAGCCGCAGTCGGTTATGGCGTTGAAGCGCGCGGCAATGAGGGCCGCACGAACAGCATCGGGTCCGCACACGAGCAGGTCGATCCCTCGTGCCAGGGAAGTCACGCTTGCGCTACGAAATTGGCGCGAAGTCAGGCGACCTGGGCGGCCCAGTCGCCGTACAGCGACGTATAGAGGCCGCGCCTGCGCAGGAGCTCGTCGTGCGTGCCCTGCTCCACGATCTGACCGTGCTCGAGGACGACGATCAGGTCGGCATCCCGGATCGTCGAGAGCCGGTGTGCGATCACGAAGGCCGTCCGTCCCGCGAGCAAGGTGCGGAGCGCCCGTTCGATCTTGCGCTCAGTGCCGATGTCGACGGATGAGGTCGCTTCGTCGAGGATCAAGATCCGCGGGTCCGCGAGCAGCGCGCGAGCCAAGGCAATGAGCTGCCGCTGGCCGAGCGACAGCCGGCTCCCGCGCTCCCGTAGATCTGTCTCGTAGCCGCCCTCGAGTCGGAGGATGAAGTCGTTCGCCCCGATCGTCTCCGCGGCCCGCACGACGTCCTGCGTGGCCGCGTCCGGGCGGCCGAAAGCGATGTTGTCCGTGACCGTGCCTGCGAAGAGGAAGCCCTCCTGCGGGACGATTCCGAGCTGGCGGCGCAGCGAAGCCTGTGTGACATCGCGCAGGTCATGGCCGTCGATCGTGATCCGGCCCTCGCGCGGGTCGTAGAAGCGCGCAAGCAGCTTGGCGATCGTCGATTTGCCTGCACCCGTATGGCCGACGAGCGCGACGGTGGTTCCGGGGAGCACGTCGAGGTCGAGGCCATGCAGAACTTCGGGCCCGTCGCCGTAGCCAAAGCGCACGCTTTCGAAGCGGACATGTCCTTCGACTCGCGGAAGCACGCTTCCGTCGGGCTTGTCTACGACCTCCGGCTCCTGGTCGAGGACGTCGACGATCTTGTCGAGCGCTGCCGTCGCCGAGAGAAAGGTGCCGTAGAGCTGCGAGAGCTGCTGCACGGGGTCGAAGAAGTTCTGCACGTAGAGCATGAAGGCGAACAGCGTTCCGAGCGTGACGTCGCCCTGGAAGTAGAGATGGCCGCCGTAGCCGAGCACCACGGCTAGCGCAACCGAGGACAGCAGGTCGACGAACGGGAAGTAAAGCCCGTTCAGGACGACCGTCTCCATGTTCGAATCGCGGTAGCGCTCGCTGACGTCGCGGAAGTTGCGCATATTCGTGCGCTCGCGGGTGAACGCCTGGACGATCCGCATGCCGGCAATGTCCTCCGCGAGAGTGGCCGTGACGAGCCCGAGCCGTTCCCGCACCGCCGAGTACGCGCGCGCGGAGCGGGTGCGGAACACAATTGTCGCCACGCTCATGAAGGGGATCACCAAGAGCGTCGCGAGAGCGAGGCGCCAGTCGAGGATGAAGAGGATGATCGCGGTGCCGACCAGCGTGAGCGTGTTCTGGACGAGGCTCGTCACACCATCGGTGACGAGCTGGTCGATCGCCTCGACGTCGTTCGTCAGCCGGCTGATGAGCACTCCTGCACGGTTTCGCTCGAAGAAGCCGAGCGAGAGACGCTGGAGGTGATCGAAGAGACGGTTGCGGAGATCAGCCAGGAGGCGCTCGCCGACCCACCCGGTCAGGTACGTCTGCGCGTAGCTCATTCCCCAGTTGAGGAAGCCGGCGACGACGAAGGCGCCGACGATCCACCAGAGTTTCGCCAGGTCGTGCTGGCGGATGCCGTCGTCGACGGCGTACTTGGACAGGAACGGCGGTGCGAGCGCGGTGGCCGTGGCGAGCAGGAGCGAGACCACGGAGAGCAGCGTCCGTGTGCGGTAGGGCCGCGTGAGGCGGACGAGTGTTCCGAGCCGCCGCCGCGTTTGTCGCCAGGACCAGTCCTCGACGCGCGCGCCCCGTTCTCGCATCAGGTGTCCGCCGGGCTGCCAAACCCTCATGACGCAGCCTCCAACGCTTCCTTGCCCGTCCGCGCCTCGACCGCGTCCGCGAACCGTCGTTCGAGCAGCCCGTGTTCGTAGATGTCGCGGTAGACCTCGCTCGACCCGAGAAGCTCCTCGTGCTCGCCGCGCGCAGCGATCCGGCCCTGGTCGAGCACGACGATCTCGTCGGCCAGCGCGATCGTCGAGAGTCGATGCGCGATGATCAGGGTCGTCCGGTCCCGCATCGCCTCCCGCAGACCCACACGGATTCGCGCCTCGGTTGTCGCGTCGACCGACGCCGTCGCATCGTCCAGGATCAAGATCCGCGGGTCGACGGCGAGCGCCCGGGCTATGGCCAGCCGCTGCCGCTGGCCGCCCGAGAGCGTGATTCCTCGCTCGCCGATGACGGTCTCGTATCCGTCGGGCAGTTGAGCGACGAACTCGTGCGCCTGGGCGAGCCGCGCGATCCGCTCCACTTCTGCGTCGTCGAGATCGGGCGCGCCGAAGGTGATGTTCTCGCGGACGGTCGCGGAGAAGAGAAATGGATCCTGCGAGATCACGCCGATGCCGCGCCGCAGCGACGTGAGCGTCACGTCGCGCACGTCTATCCCGTCCACCAGTACGCGGCCGGCGGTGACGTCATAGAAGCGGGGAATCAGCGACGTGAGGGTTGTCTTGCCAGACCCCGTCTGTCCGATCAGCGCGATCGTCCGGCCGGCGGGGACGTCGAGGGTCACGTCGTCGAGAACCGGCCGGCCTTCGAGGTATTCGAAGCGCACGTGCTCGAACCGCAGGTCGCCTCCGCCCGGCGGCAGCTCGACCGCATCCTCCCGCTCGGCGATCTCCTCGGGCTCGTCCATCACCTGGAAGATGCGCTCGCCCGAAGCGGTTGCGCGCTGCGCCTGGCCGATCCACATCCCGAGTGAGCGCAGCGGCATCACGAGCATCCCGAGGTAGAGGTTGAATGCGACGAAGCCGCCGACGCTGAGCTCGCCACTCGTGACCATCCGCGCCCCGACGAGCAGCACCGCGCCCTGCGCGAGCAATGGAATCCACGAGATGAACGGCACGTACAGCGCGCGCTGGCGGTTGGCCCGAAGCGTCTGCTGGAAGACGTCCTCCGAGCGTGCGTGGAACTTGGCCGACTCCTGCGGCTCCTGCGCGAATGACTTGACGACGTGGACGCCGACGATGTTCTCCTCGGCGACGGTCGCGACATCGGCGAGCTTCTGCTGCACCTCTCGAAGCGTCGGGTGCGCGATGTGGCTGTAGCGGTAGGCCGCTACCACGAGCACCGGCGTGATCGCCAGTGCGATCAGGGCGAGCTTCCACTGGAAGACCAGCAGCACGGCGGTCACCGAGACAACGGTCAGGACGTTTTGGAAGAAGAAGATCAGGCCGTAGCCGAGGAAGAAGCGCACGCCCTGAAGGTCGACGGTCGCACGCGACATCAACTGACCGGTCTGGTGGCGGTCGTAGAAGCCGAACGAGAGGCGCACGAGGTGCGCATACAGCCCCTGCCGCATGTCCATCTCGACGGCGAGCGCCTGCCGCCCCGAGATGAGACGGCGTGCCGCCATCAGGATCGCGCGCGCGAGGCCGAGCGCCACGATCACGCCGACGAAGATCCAGAGCTTGTGGCGGTCGTGGGGGCGGAGTGCGCCGTCGATCACGTGCTTCGTGATCCAGATCAGCGCGATCTGTGCGCCCTGCGAGCCGACCGCGAGGACGATCGACACGATCAGCGAGAGCTTGTAGGGCCGCAGAAACCCGAGTAGTCGCGCAAACGTGTCGCGATAAGCGGGCGTTTCCTGCACCCTCGAAATCTAGCGACGACGCCGCTCGTCGCCAGAGTGCCGCCTAGTCGCGGCCGACGGTGCGTAGCTCATCGCGGATCAGCGCTGCGGCCTCGACGACGCGGTCGCGGTTGGCCGGGTCGTTCAGCCAGCTGCTCGCGCCCGACGGGTGGGGGAGCGGGATCGCGACCGCGCCCTCGTGCTCGAAGCGGCGGCCGACGCACTCGCTGACGCTCTTGAGGCCAAGTAGCCGGCGGGCCGCGAGGCCACCGACCGGGACGATCAGGCTCGGTCGGATGAGGCGCCGCTCCCAGTCGCGCCAGAACGCGCAGAGCTCCTGCTCGCGCGGCGTGGGCGTCCGGTCGCCGCGGCCGCTCGGCGCCTTGCCCGGGTAGCAGCGCGTGACGGAGGCGCAGTAGAACGTGGAGTAGAACTCGTCCTCGTCCAGGTCGAGCCAGCGCCGCAGCGTCCGTCCGGCGCGGCCGCGCCAAGGCCGGCGCTCCTCTCCTTCCTGCACCCCCGGAGCCTGGCCGAACATGTACGCGCGTTGGCCCTCGTAGGGCTGGACGATCGGGAGAGACTCGAGCGGGTAGCCGGCCTCGACGCAAGCGCGGCAGACGCGGTTGTCGCGCTGGAGCGAAGCGAGCGAGCGGTAGCTCGAGCGGCGGCGCGTCAAGAGCGGACGGCGACGAACCAGCGCCCGGCGAACACCGTCCCCCCGCCGCCGAGCTCGCGGGCCAGGGCCTCGGGCTCGAAGTACCGCTTGTAGACCTCCCACCGCGACCCGTCGTTGAGGATCCGCTCCTGCCATTCCTCGCGAACGTCGCTCGCATGGTGCGACGAATCGACGACCACGAGCTCGGGCGCCACTCGACGCGCCTCGCGCAAGAACATCTCGCGGCCGGCAGCCTCGAGGTGGCCGTAGAAGTGCGCCGTGAAGACGCGCTCGAAGGCGTCGTCTTCGAACGGGAGATCGAGCGCGTCGCCGTGCACGTACGTGGCATTGGGTGCCTGACGTCGGGCTTGCTCGAGCATCGACTCGCTCTGGTCGAGGCCCACGACCTCGGCCCCGCGCGCCGACGCCTCGTCCTTGATGCGCTCGACGATCTCGTGGAGCGCGACGGCCTCGTAGTCCTC
>Ga0184619_10000618_pt1 | contig 12124 bp, 14 predicted proteins | sample PLM0_60_b1_FD_133146 | JGI IMG/M metagenome (GOLD analysis project Ga0184619, IMG submission 133146) | Groundwater sediment microbial communities from an aquifer in East River, Colorado, USA - PLM0_60_b1 | ecosystem: Environmental > Terrestrial > Soil > Riparian zone | place: USA: East River...
AAACGCCCGCGCAATGCCACGCCGCGGGCGGTCGCTTTTTCGCACGTTGTTGCATACTTATCCCTCGTGCGCGGCAGCGTCAAGGACCGCGCCCACGAAAAGGAGCGTGCGTGAAGACGAGCATCCGGGTCGGCATTCTGGGCGCGACTGGCACCGTGGGGCAGCGCTTCCTGCAGCTGCTCGACGGCCACCCGCGCTTTGCGGTAACGGCGCTGGCGGCATCCGATCGCTCGGCGGGGAAGCGGTATGCGGAGGCGTGCACCTGGCGGCTGCCGGGCGACATGCCGCGCGCCGTGCGCGCCCTCGTCGTCCAGGCTCCCGAGCCCCCGCTCGACTGCGACCTCGTCTTCTCGAGCCTCCCGGCCGACGTGGCGGGTCCGCTGGAGACGCGATTCGCGCAGGCCGGCCATCCGGTCATCAGCAACTCCTCGTCCCATCGCATGGACGAGACGGTGCCCCTCCTCATCCCCGAGGTCAATCCGGACCACCTGGCGCTGCTCGAGCCCTGCCGGGGGACCGGGCGCGGGTTCATCGTCACGAATCCCAACTGCTCGACCGTGATGATCGCGCTCGCGCTGGCGCCGCTCGCCGCCCGCTTCGGAGTCGAGGCGGTCGTCGCCACGACGCTGCAGGCGCTGTCGGGCGCCGGGTACCCGGGGGTCGCCGCGCTGGATATCACGGACAACGTCGTGCCCTTCATCGCCAACGAAGAGGAGAAGATCGAGCGCGAGACGCGCAAGATCCTCGGACGCCTGAGCGGGGGCCGGGTCGCTCCCGCGGAGTTCGCGGTGAGCGCGCAGTGCCATCGCGTGAACGTCGTGGACGGGCACATGGCGGCGGTGCGCGTGCAGCTCGGTCGCGCGGCGGATCCGACGGAGCTGCGCGATGCGTTCGCGTCTTTCACGGGGCTCCCCCAGGAGCTCCGGTTGCCGAGCGCGCCGCAGCAGCCGATCGTCGTGCGCGAGGAGCCCGACCGTCCGCAGCCGCGGCTCGACCGCGACGCGGGGCGGGGGATGAGCGTGACGGTGGGTCGGATCGCGCGCGACGCGGTGCTCGGGCACCGGTTCGAAGTGCTGGGTCACAACACCATCCGCGGCGCGGCGGGCGCGGCGATCCTGAACGCGGAGCTGCTCCTGGCCCAAGGGTACGTGAAACCGGGCGACTGAGAGATGACGTCATCGCGGCACCACTTGGACGGCGAGCTGCGCCAGCCGGAGGAGCACGAGTGCACGGTGCGCGTGGAGCCCGCGCGGCTGCAGGTGATGGTGGCGCGGTGAGACAGGGGGTCCGGCGGGCGGGCGGGAAGGCGGTCGGGAGAGCGGCGCTGCTCGTGCTCCTCCTGACCGCCCGTCCGCCGGTCCTCCTGTCCGCCCAGGTTCCCGACACCATCCCCGCTCCCCTCGTCACCACCGGCGCGCTGGTCGTTCCAACCGACACCGTTCACGGCGTGCGACCGATGGGCGCCTTCCTGCGGTCGCTGCTCGTGCCCGGGTGGGGCCAGGCCGTCACGGGCCGGCGTGTCACCGGCGCGGTGTTCGCGGCGTGGGAAGGGGTCACGGCTATGATGACACTCAAGGCCCAGTCGGAAATGCACTACCTGAGGGAAGCGCGCTCGGCCAATGTGCCTGCCAAGCGGCAGGAAGTGCAGGACTGGCTGGTGCTGTGGGTCTTCAACCACCTGTTCTCCGGCGCGGAGGCGTTCGTCGCGGCCCATCTCCAGGACTTTCCCAAGGACCTGAAGCTGCAGGCGTTTCCCGGGGGGATCGGGATCCGCCTGCCGGTGCCTCGGCCGTGAACGCGGCGCCGCTCGGCGTCTTCGACTCCGGCATCGGCGGGCTCACCGTGGCGCGGGCCGTGTTCGAGCGCCTGCCGCACGAGTCGGTGATCTATTTCGGTGACACGGCGCGCGTCCCGTACGGTCCCAAGTCGCCGGACACGGTGCGCCGCTACGCGGACGAGATTCAGGCCTACCTGTTGCGGCGTGGTGTGAAGGCGCTGGTCGTCGCGTGCAACACCATTACCGCGCAGGCACTCGACCATTTGCGGGAGCGCTCGCCCGTGCCGCTGGTCGGCGTGATCGAGCCGGGAGCGCGTGCGGCGGTGCAGGGGACCCGGTCGGGCAACATCGGCGTGATCGGCACGGCGGGAACCATCGCGAGCGGCGCGTACGAGCGCGCGATCAAACGACTCCGGCCCGACGCCACCGTGTGCGTTCAGGCCTGCCCGCTGCTCGTGCCCCTGGTGGAGGAGGGGTGGTTCGACCACCCCGCCACCGAGCTGATCGCCCGGGAATACCTCGCACCGTTACAGCGTGCCGGCGTCGACGTCCTGGTGCTGGGCTGCACCCACTATCCGCTGCTGAAGCCGCTGCTCGCCCGGGTGCTGGGCCCCGCGGTGACGCTCGTCGACAGCGCCGAGGAGACCGCGCAGGTCGTGGCGCAGGAGATCGCGCAACGGGGCCTCGCCGCCGCGGAGGACAGTCATCCGACGCACCGCTTCGTGGTGTCGGACGACGAGCCGCACTTTCGCAGGGTCGGGGCGAGGTTCCTGGGGGAGACGCTGCGGCACGTGGAGGTGGTGCCCCTCGGATAAGCCGTCTTACGGGAACGTCTTTAACTCCACGTTGTCTTTTGTGACGATCGCATACCGTCCACCGTCCAAGAACGCTCCCGGATTCACATAGGCACGGCTATCGGGGAGTTGTGACAGCGCCGGACGGTGGGTGTGGGCAAGGATCACGAGATCCAGGTCCGGACGGCGGGCGAGCAGCTGCTCGGCATAGCGCGCCTGCGCCTGCTCGGCCCGGTCGAGCACGGCCCGGTCCCGCGTGTTGTCCGCGAGCTTGCGCGACAGGTGGTAAGCGATCCAGAAGCCGAAATCGGGATGCAGCGCGCGGAACACCCGGATCGTGAGGGGATGGCGGGTCACGCGGTGCATCACCTTGGCGTTCCAGTGCTGCTCCGTCAGCCCGTCGCCGTGGGCTACCAACGCGCGGCGCCCTGCGAGCTCGACTTCGGTCTCCCCGGGATGGAACCCGATGCCCAGGTCGTGGATGAAGAAGTCGCCGCCCCAGCGGTCGTGGTTGCCGCCCACGAACGTGATGGGAATGCCACGGAGGCGCAGCGCGTACAGCTTCGCGACCGTGGCGAAGTGACGCCGTGGGATCACGGCGCCGTATTCGAACCAGAAATCGAACAGATCGCCGTTAATGACGAGCGCGTCTCCCAGATCGGGGACGGCGTCGAGGAAGCGGTGCAACGCGGCTGCGACCGCCGGTGGGACCTGTCCGAGATGGGCGTCGGCGACCACGAGCACGCGCGAGCTGGGGGGGGACACGGCCCCAAGCTAGGAATCCCGGGGAAGGGCCGCAAGCGCCTGTCCTATTTGACTTTTCGAGACTGCGCGTGGATGTTGCCTCGCCGTGATCAGCTCGATAACCCTGCGCGTCAACTACTCCGAAACCGACCAGATGGGCGTGGTCTATCATGCCAACTACCTCATCTGGTTCGATCGCGCCCGCACCGAGCTGATGCGCGAGGCGGGTCTCAGCTACAAGGATCTCGAGCAGCAGGGCATGTACCTCGCCGTCTCCGAGGTGAGCGTCCGCTACCGGGCCGCCGCTCGCTACGACGATGTGGTGCAGGTGCGCTGCTGGGTGCGCGAGCTGGTCTCGCGGCGGGTGACGTTCGGCTACGCGGTCGAGCGGGCGGCCACGGGCGAGCTGCTGGCAACGGGCGAGACCGCGCTCGTCTCGCTCACGCACCGCCACACGCTCACCCGCATTCCCGCGCATGTTCTCGACCTGCTCAAGCCGATCGCCGATCCGGTCCGCTTCCAAGGTGCTTCTCGCCCTCGTGGACCAGCGCTACTTTGACGGACCGAGTTGGGCGCGCGGTGGTCGACGCCGGCGCGCGGGGCGAGCGCATCCGGCGCGTGCACCGCTGCCACTTTTTTCGGCTTAACTATTGAGACCGCAACGTGTTCCGCTTGACCGGCGGATCGCACTCTCCTACATTGGCGCCTGTGTGCTGTTGGCGGGCTGCCGCCCGCGGCTCGCGCCGCTCGTGGCGCTGCCGCTCGCCCTGGCGGACCGGGACAGTGCGGTCGCGTGGACGCGGACCATGCAGCCCGCGCGCCCGATCGCCGTTCGGTTCCGCTGGAAGTATCAAGACGACCAGAAGCGCTGGGGGGGCCGCGGCCAGGCGCGCGTTGCGCCGCCGGATTCGCTTCGGTTCGATTACGTCGGGCCGCTGGGGTTGGGCGCCGGCGCGGCGGCCGTGGTCGCCGATTCGACGATCTGGGCCGACCCGGAGAAGAACGTCCGCTCGCTCGTCCCGGCGGTGCGGATGCTGTGGGCGGGTCTTGGCATCGCGCGACCGCCGGCGGCGGACGCGGCGGTGTTTCGGGGTGGCGTGGATGAGCGCGTCCGGATCTGGCGGTTCGTACAGGACGGGGATACGCTCGACTACCGGGAAACGCTCGGCGGGGGGCGCGTCCTCGAGGCGGAGTGGCGGCGGCAAGGAAAAATGCTGGCGCGCAGCCGGACCGAGTTCGACCTGCACCTGCTACCGGCCAGCGCGCGCATCGATTTCCCGGAGGGGCCGGCTCGTTTTGAGTTCACGGTGGTCTCGGTGGATACGGCCGCGGTGCTCGATCCCGCGATCTGGCGCGGGCGTCGTTAGCGCCCTCGTCCTCACCCTCGGGGGCTGTCTCTACGGCTTCGCCGGCGGCGGGTTGCCGAACATCAAGACGGTCGCCATCCTCCCGTTCGACAACCAGACCGCCGAGCCGGCGTTAACCAAGGAAGTCAACGACGCGGTGCTCGAGGCGTTCCAGGGGCGACTCGGGCTCCGGACGGCCGGTGAAAGCAACGCCGACGCTGTGGTGCGCGGCAAGGTGGTGCGGTACGATCCCGACGTGCCGCTCTCGTTTCAGGCGGGGCAACAGCGGACCGACGTCACGCGGCGGCAGGTGCAGATCACGGTGGATGTCGAGATCCTCGATCAGCGCGACGGCAAGACGCTGTGGCAGCGGCAGGGACTCACGGAGGTCGGCGACTACGCGCCGCCCCAGGAAGCCGAGGGTCGCAAGATCGCGCTGCAGAAGCTCGTCCGGGACCTGGTCGACGGAGCCCAGTCGCAATGGTGATCCGTCCGGCCGACCGCCGGGGCGCGAGCTCGCTGGGGTGTCTCGTCTCCCTGCTCATTTTGGTCGGGGCGCTGTACTACGGCTTCCACGTCGGCGAGTTGTTTTTTCGCTACTACCAGCTGCTCGACGAAATGAAGACCGAGGCCCAGCTCGCGCCGTCGCTCGACGACGGTACGATCCGCCGCCGTGTCCAGGCCAGGGCGCAGGAGATCGGGCTCCCGGCGGAGGCCCAGCAGATCCGCATTGTGCGCCGCATCTCGCCGCGCGAGATCGTGATCGAGACGGAGTACAGCGAGACGGTGAACCTGCCGCTCTTCAACCGCACGTTCAATTTCCATCCCAAGGCGACGCAGCCCCTGTAGCGCTCCCGCCTGGGCGCTCACGGCGGGTCTGCCGTTCCTGCTGGGCGCGGCGGGCCACGTCGACGTCGCCCGCTTTTTCACGATCCTCGCGGTGATGCTGCTCGTCGGGAAGTTCGCCGGCGAGGCATTCGAGCGATTGCGCCAGCCGGCCGTCATGGGCGAGCTGCTGGCGGGGATCCTGCTCGGGGCGGGGCTCCTGAAGGTGATCCCGACCGGTCCCGACGATCCGCTCACCCCGGTGTTCCAACTGCTGGCGCAGCTCGGCGTCGTCGTGCTGTTGTTCGAGATCGGGCTCGCAACCGATCTCAAGGCGATGCTGCGGGTCGGCACCGCGGCGAGCGCCGTCGCCGTCGTGGGCGTCGCGGTGCCGTTCGGACTGGGCTTTCTGTACTGGCGGTCCGGCTGGCACGGGTACGAGCACACCGTGGCCGACCCGCTGCCGACGGCGATTTTCGTCGGTGCGACCCTCACCGCGACCTCGGTCGGGATCACCGCACGGGTGCTGAAGGATCTCAACGTCCTGCACAGCCTGGAGGCGCGTCTGATCCTGGGGGCGGCCGTGATCGACGATGTCCTCGGCCTCGTCATTCTGGGAGTCGTGTCGGGGCTTGCGGCCGGCACGGCGTTCAGCCTGTCCGGCGCGCTGCGCATCCTCGCGGTCGCGGTGGCGTTCCTCTTTGTGGCGCTGTGGATCGGGTTGCGGTTTGCGCCGCGGCTGTTCGGACTCGTCGACCGCATGCAAGTGCGGGGGGTGCTCGTCGTGTCGGCCTTCGCGTTTCTGTTGCTCCTCTGCGTCATCGCCGATCGCGCCGGCACGGCGCTCATCATCGGCGCATTCGCTGCGGGCCTGATCCTCTCGGAGACCAACCAGTTCGACCTCATCGCGGAGCGGATCAAGCCGGTCGCCGACATCGTCACGCCGATCTTTTTCCTGAGCATCGGCGCCGCGGTCGACGCGCGCGTCTGGAACCCGTTCGTGCCCGAGAACGAGGAGACGCTGGTGATCGGGGGCACCCTCCTGGCCATCGCCGTTGTCGGCAAGCTGGCGAGCGGGTGGGCGGTGCCGTGGTTGCGTTACAACCGGTACATGGTCGGTGTGGGCATGGCCCCGCGGGGCGAGGTCGGGCTGATCTTCGCGCAGATCGGCCTGACGGCAGGCGTCCTCTCGAACCGGTTGTTCAGCGCCATTCTGTTCGTCGTGGTCGCGACGACGCTCGTGGCGCCACCCTTGGTGAAGTGGACTCTGCGTCGGGGCGTGACGCTCGACGATGGTGCGGCTCCGTGAACACGGCGGGGAAGATTCGGACGGCCGCCGACGCGGCCCGCTGGCGCCAGCGACTGCACGGCCCCGTGGCGTTCACGAACGGCGTCTTCGACCTGTTGCACCTCGGGCACGTGACGCTGCTCGAGGCCGCGCGCAGCGAGGGCGAGGCGCTGGCGGTGGGCGTGAACAGCGACGCGTCGGTGCGGCGCTTGGACAAGGGCAGCGACCGGCCGGTGGTGCCCGAGGCCGAGCGGATCCGGCTCGTCGCGGCGCTCGCCAGCGTGGATTGCGTGGTGCTGTTCGACGAAGACACGCCGCTTGCGCTGATCGAGCGCCTCCGGCCGGACGTGCTCGTGAAGGGGGCCGACTACACGCGCGACGCGATCGTTGGGGCGGACCAGGTCGAAGGGTGGGGTGGGCGCGTGATGCGCGTGCCGTTGGTGGCGGGCGTGTCGACCACCGACCTCCTCGCGCGGCTGCGGGGAAAGGGCGCGCGGTGACCCGTCCTCCGTCCCCTGCCTCCCCTCCCTCGTCGCCAGCGAAGCTGCTGATCGCCACGCGCAACGACGGCAAGATTCGCGAGATCCGCGAGCTGTTCGCGGGCCTCCCGTTCCACCTGATGTTTCCGGCGGACCAGTTTCTCGAGCGGTTGCCGGACGAGCCGGACCTGGAGCGCGGCAGCAGCTTTGCCGAAAATGCCGTCGCCAAAGCGCGCTACTTCGCGAAGCGCGCCAACGTACCGACGCTGGCGGACGATTCGGGGCTCGAGGTGGACGCGCTCGACGGCGCGCCTGGCGTGTTTTCGGCGCGGTGGGCGCAGATGCACGGGGGAGGAATCGGTGACGCGGCGAACAACGCGCTGCTGCTCGAGCGCCTGGCCGGCGTTCCCGACGAGCGCCGCACCGCCCGGTATCGGTGCATTGTGGCGTATCTCGAGACACCGCTCGCCAAGCCGCAACTGGTCGAAGCCACGTGCGAGGGGCGCATCCTGTCCGAGCCCCGCGGCAGCGGCGGCTTCGGCTACGATCCGCTGTTTTTCTCGGCCGATCTCGACATGACGTTCGCCGAGGCGCCGAACCCGGCGAAGCAGCGGGTGTCACATCGGGGGCGCGCAATTCGCGCGCTCGTCGAAGTGTTGGTCCGCCGCTCTAAGTAGCTTTTTGCGGCTGGTCCACTAGGTTGTGTTTGGGCTTTTCCTCGGCGCCTCGGCGCCTCGGCATCTCGGCGTCTTGGCGTCCAGTCTTTCGGGGCGTAGCGCAGTCCGGTAGCGCGTCTGGTTTGGGACCAGAAGGTCCCGGGTTCAAATCCCGGCGCCCCGACTCTCTCTTGTCGGTCCTTTCCTGATTGACAAGCCTGGGCTCCGCGGTCCAGCTTGGAGCCATGGAGCCATCTGGCACCACACAGCGGCGGGCGTGGGCGCGCCTCCAGCTTGACGTGAGCTGCGGCCTCCGGCGCGGCGCCTGGTACCGGGTCGTGAAGCTCACCGCGGAAGAGGCGACGGTGCAGGTGCCGCATCGTGAGCGGGTCCAGGTCCCGCGGCGCTTCCTCCAAACGCGGGTCGCGCGGCCGCGTCGCTGGACGGTCGTGCCGCACTCCCCCGCCGCCGATGCGCCGCCCGAGCGCCGGCGCTCGCGCTACGCCGTCTGCCCCATCTGTCGCGCCCGGGCGTCCATCATCGCATACGCCGTAGACATGCGCTGCCCGGGATGCGACGGGCTGTTCGGGATCGCCTGGGACGAGGAGTATCTGACCCCGGCCTGAACCGGCGGGGACGGGAACTCCCGTGCGACCTCGGTGGTTGATAGGGCGTCGCGATCGAACCGCGAGCGCCCGATGACCATCAAAAAGAAAACGTGCCACCATCGGCAGCAATACGAGACCGACTGGCTGGGCCGCACGTATTTGGGCTGCCCGATCTGCAACCGCTGGAAGCGCATGAAACCCAAGCCCGCCCCGGCGAACGGGAAGCGGTTGGCGGCCTGAGTGAAGCGCTATTCTCCGTAGGGTATCCAGATGTTCTTGACCTGAGTCGCCTCTCTCAGGAACTCTCGCCCTTCTCCCTGCCGGGCATCCGTCCAATCCCTCGGATGCCACTCGACCCAGGTCCGCTTCATGTTCCCCGCCGACGCCCGCTCGACCTCGGCACCGCCCACCTGATTCCCAAAGTACCACACCGCGTCCACGTCGTCGTGCTCCGCGAGTACTTTTGCGAGCGCGTCCTTCGCTCCGGTGACGATGTTGATCACCCCGGCCGGCACGTCCGACGCGTCGAGCACCGTGTACAGCTCCGTCGCCGCGAGCGGGTGTGCCTCCGACGGCAGCGCGATGGCCGTGTTCCCGACCGCGATGGCGGGTCCGACGAGCGACACGAAGCCGAGCAGCGGGTACTCCTCGGGGCACGCGATCCCCGTCACACCGACGGCCTCGTTCATGGCGAGCGTGACGCCCCGGATCGGGGTCTGGTGCACCGCGCCGTCGTACTTGTCGGCCCAGGCCGCGTAGGAGAAGAGGCGCGCGATGCTCGCGTCCACCTCGTGGCGCCCGTCGCCCGTATCGCCGCCGGTCATGGCCGCGATCCGTTCCGCGAATTCATCGGCCCGCTGCGCCAGGTTCTCCGCCAGGTAGTAGAGCACCTGCCCGCGATTGTGGCCGCTTGTCTTGGCCCATCCGTCTGCGGCGTGCGCCGCTTCGACCGCGTTGCGGATGTCCTTGCGATTCCCCTCCGCCACCTCGGCGAGGAGCGCGCCTGACGGGGCCAGGATCTTCCGGCTGTAGCCTTGATCAGGGCGGACCTGCGCGCCGCCGATGAACAACTTGTAGGTCCGATCGATGCGCGGGAGACGGGAGTCGGGAGACGGGAGTTGTTTCGCATCACGGCGCTTAGCCGTCTTGCGGACCTCCCGTCTCCCGCCTCCCGGCTCCCGGATTGGTTGCAGATACTCCCACATCCCCTCTTTCCCGCCCTCGCGCCCGAATCCAGACTCCCGGTACCCCCCGAACCCCGACGCCGCGTCGAACAGGTTCGTGCAATTGATCCACACGACGCCGGCCTTGATCTTCGGCGTCACGTCGAGCGCGAGGTTGATGTTCTCCGTCCACACGCTCGCGGCGAGGCCGTACGGCGTGTTGTTGGCGAGCTCGACGGCCTCCATTGGTGTGCGGAAGGTCATCGTCACCAGCACCGGCCCGAAGATCTCGACCTGCGCGATGGTGGCGGCGGGCGCGACGTTCGTGAACAGGGTCGGGGGATAGAAGTAGCCGTCCGTCGGGCACGCCCACGACGGCTGCCACAGGGTGGCGCCTTCCGCGACGCCGGTGTTGACGAGCGTGCGGATGCGCTCGAGCTGCACCGGTGCCACGATCGCGCCCATGTCGATCGCCTTGTCGAGCGGCGGGCCCACGCGCAGCTTCTCCATGCGCGCCCGCAGCTTGGCCACCAGCCGCTCGGCGATTCCCTCGTGCACCAGCAGCCGCGAGCCGGCGCAGCACACCTGCCCCTGGTTGAACCAGATGGCGTCCACCACGCCCTCGACCACGCTGTCGAGATCGGCGTCGTCGAACACGATGAACGGGCTCTTCCCGCCGAGCTCGAGCGACAGCTTCTTCCCCGTGCCCGCCGTCGCCTTGCGGATGATGCGGCCCACCTCGGTCGAGCCGGTGAAGGCGATCTTGTCGATGTCCGCGTGCTGCACGATCAGCGCGCCCGTCCGGCCGTCTCCCGTGACCACGTTGAGCACGCCCGCCGGGAGCCCCGCGTCGTGCGCGATCTCGGCGAGGCACAACGCCGTGAGCGGCGTGAACTCGGCCGGCTTCAGGACGACGGTGTTCCCGGCGGCGAGCGCCGGCGCGACCTTCCATGCCACCATGAGCAGCGGGAAGTTCCACGGGACGATCTGCCCGACCACCCCCACGGGACCGTAACCCGCAAACTCGGAATCGGCGAGCTGCGCCCAGCCCGCGTGGTGGGAGAAGTGACGCGCGACGAGCGGGACGTCGAGATCGCGCGTCTCGCGGATCGACTTGCCGTTGTCGAGGCTCTCGAGCACGGCGAGCAGGCGCGCGTGCTTCTGGATGGCGCGCGCCAGCGCGTACAGGTGACGCGCCCGGGCATGTCCGGAGAGGCCGGACCAGGCGGGGTAGGCATTCCGTGCGGCGGCCACGGCGGCGTCCACGTCTGCCTGGCCCCCTTGGGTGACGCTGGCGAGCTTCGCGGTCGTCGCGGGATTGATCACGTCGAGCGCCTCGCCACCTTGTCCTTTGGTCCAGCGCCCGCCGACAAACAGCCCAAACGCGCGCCCGTGCTGCTCCAACCACTCGAGCGCTTGCTTGTCGCTTTCCGGCGCTGGCCCGTATGCCATTGTTTCGAAAATCTCAGAGACGGTCGTCACCTTTCCCGTTTCCCCTTTCCCGCTTCCCGTCTCATACCATCGGGTGACGGTGCGCCGCCGAGTAGCGCCCAGTCACGAAGTGCTCGAGCTGCCGCTCGATGTCGGTGAGCAGCGCCGAGGCGCCGAGCCGGAACAGCTCGGAGCGCAGCCACCGGTCGCCCAGCTCTTCCTTCATCAGGATGAGCCACTCGAGCGCCTGTTTGGCCCTGCGGATCCCGCCCGCCGGCTTGAACCCCACCGCGTATCCGGTGCGCTCGTGGTAGTCGCGGATCTGGCGCACCATCACCACACCCACGGGCAGCGTGGCGTTCACCGCTTCCTTACCGGTGGACGTCTTGATGAAATCGGCGCCGGCCATCATGGCGACCTGGCTGGCGCGCGCCACGTTCACGAGCGTCGCCAGGTCGCCGGTGCCGAGAATGACCTTCATGTGGGCGCCGCCGCACGCCTCGCGGAAGGCGCGCACCTCGTTGTACAGGGCCTCCCACGCGCCTGCCAGCGCGTGCGCGCGCGTGATCACCACGTCGATCTCGGTCGCGCCGGCCGCGACCGACGCTCGGATCTCCTCGATCCGCTGGGCCAGGGGATTGAGCCCTGCGGGAAACCCCGTCGAGACCGCCGCTACGGGGATCCCCGATCCTTGGAGCGCTGCGACCGCAAGCGGCACGAACGCGTGATAGACGCAGACGGCGCCAACCGTGATGCCGAGCTCCCGCGCCCCCAGGGCGTCGAGGAGATCGAGCCGGACGGGGTGCTGCGCCTTGGCACACAGCCGCAACACGTTCGTGGGCGTGTCATCGCTTTGGAGCGTGGTCAGGTCCATGCAGCTGATCGCCCGTAGCAGCCAGGCAGCCTGCCATTCCTTCTTGACGGTGCGTCGGGTGGGGATCGTCGCCGCGCGGCGCTCCACGGCGCTGCGGTTGACGCGCAGCGCCCGGACCAGATCCAAGTCGAGGGGAATG